>Ga0209400_1000015_pt1 | contig 175878 bp, 161 predicted proteins | sample M_130807_EF_Meta_FD_187313 | JGI IMG/M metagenome (GOLD analysis project Ga0209400, IMG submission 187313) | Freshwater microbial communities from Lake Montjoie, Canada to study carbon cycling - M_130807_EF_MetaG (SPAdes) (version 2) | ecosystem: Environmental > Aquatic > Freshwater > Lake...
GAGTGAAGTGTTGTAAACAATGGCTAGCTTTCCGCCGTAGTTTCCGTACCAAAGTCCGGATGCATCCTTCGCTGTAGTTGGAATGTCCTTCCAGTTAATAACTTGGTAGGGAGATGACAGTGGCGCTCCGCCTGGAGGTGTCAACTGCGAAACAACTAGTGGTCCAATATCAATTGAATCTGGTTGACGTGACTTAGGTGCAGTCTTCATTGTGTCGATTTCGTACTGTGATGATCCTTCTGGATTATCAACAGAAATCTTTACGCCGAAAGCCTTCTCGTAAGCATCAAAAATTGCTCCGTAATTTGCCCAGTCACGTGGGGTTGTGATTAAAGCAAGCTTTCCTTCTTTCTTAGCAGCCTTCACTAGGTTATCGAGGCCGCCAGCTTCTGTAACATTTTTTGCTTTACAGATATTTACTGCCGCTTGAGCAGGAGATGCAACCGCAACAATTCCTGCGATCATTACTGCTGAGGCCATTGTGGCCACTAAACGCTTTGCGCGCATATTTGGATCCCTTCCTAAGGATTGTGAGTGCACTCTTCTTCGCAGATGAAAACAGTTAGCGACATAGAAACGTCTACAGCAAGATTATGAGGTGAACATTCTTTAAAAAGTAAGTATTAAATAAGTGAAGGAAGATCTACTACTGAGTTAATGACAGATGTCGCACCGGCAAACTCAAGTACCTCGCGTGTGTGTGCACCAGTCAAAACACCGATCACTTGCTTTGCGCCAAAGGCTAAACCTGCTTGAATATCTGAAGCGGTGTCACCGATCACAACTATTTCCCTCGTGTCACCGACCCCCAATTTGGAAACGGCGAAATTAAGCATGTCCGGATGCGGGCGTCCTCGACCAGCTTCTTCTGGGGTGACCGTTATATCAATAACATCGTGCCAACCAACATGATCGATTAAGAAATCAAGAGTTGATCGACTAAATCCAGTAGTCAGTGCAATCTTGATTCCGGCACCTCGCAAGAAATCAAAAGTTTCATTCGTCCCAGGAATTGGTGAAACTCCAACTTCAGCGATGTGAGTTACATATGCTTCTTCAAAGGCAACGTTTGCGGTGTGAGCTCGTTCTGCATCCCCTAGAAGTTCGGTAAAGACTGCAATCTTTGATTGACCCATTGTGTCGAGCGCATATTGCGTCCACTCTTGGCCTTTAGTGGGCCAAAGCTCTGGTTGGGTAGATTCAAAGGCGACTTTAAATGCGTGAATTACAACTCCGTCATCATTTAACGTAGTTCCAGCAACATCGAAAGCAACTAGAACTGGCTTCATTTCATCCCCTTGATAGTTTCTTCAGCGATTGCTGGAGCTAATGTATTCCCACGGCCACCCGGCCCTGTAATAGAAATGATGTTTGCCGCAATTTGGCGACGATCGCAAATGCCACCGTCGGTTTGCTGACTGTAAATTCCACTCCAACGATTGGTAATCTCTGGCAGCTTCCTACCTAATAAATTACTCGCAACGTCATATAGATAGCTATATGGAGCTTCCTCGAGCTTAAATGGGAAAGGTTCGTTATATTCGTGGGTATCTCCGATTGTTAGAGTCCCGTCGGCTCGCTGCACCATCAATAATTGCATGTGGTTTTTGGCAGCTACCGGCACTTGCGCCGGCAGTTGATCAAGCGATGGGACTTCATACGCTGGGTAATATCTCAATGAATCACCATCTGCGATTGAAGTTGTAAGAACCTCATCCAATGGTGCTGTGCTCATCATCTGCAAATAGACTCTTCTGATTGGTGCAGAATCAAATTGTTCCTTAAAGAGAGATTTGTGATCGGCACCTGGGCAAAGAATTAAGTAATCACCGGTGAAAACTTCCCCGTTTTTAGAAATTGCAGAAACACTTTCTGATGAGTTTTTAATTTCAACTATATCTACATTATTGCGCCAAATATATTTCTCATTTAAAAGAAGAGAGCTTCTAATAGCAGTCAACACCGAACCTGGCTCGACAGTTGCATCTAATGGACACCAAAGCGATGCTAAGTAATTTCCTTTGAGTGCAGGATTGATTCGCATGGTGGCAGCCTTATCCAACAGCTCCCATTTACGATCGCTTGAATCTGACTTTTTTATACACTCTTCCATCACGCGAACTTCGGCTTCATTGATTGCCAGCGTTAGCGAACCATTGCCACGAAATATCATTTCGGGAATTTCTTTAGAAATCTCACCCCAAAGTTCACGAGCGCGAATACTTGCGGTTAACTCAGCACCGCTACGTCGACCGCTGACCCAAATCAGACCAAAATTTCTTACCGACGCGCTTTGAGCATGCGGATCTCGCTCGCAATGAATTACCTCGTATCCGGCCTTTAATAGCTCGCGGGCATGGGTGGTTCCAATAACTCCTCCGCCGATCAAAATCACCCGCATTAAAGAAGTATTGCGGCGGTTGTGAAACTTTAGATGGATCTTTGGCAAAGGTCTCGCGAACCTTCGCGTTAGGGGTTGCGTAAGTTACTGGCGGGTAGCATTATTTGCCCATGAGCCATTACAACGCCAATCTGCGCGATATTGAATTCTGCCTCTTTGACCTGCTCGGCACCGAGAAGGTTTTAGGAACTTCCATCTTTAGCGAACTCGATCGCGACACCGCGATGGGGATGTTGGAGGAGATGAAGCGCTTAACTGAGAATGATCTTGCTGCATCTTTCGTTGAGGGAGATCGCGTTGGTGCGATTCTTGATAAATCAACTGGCAATGTAACTCTGCCGGAAAGTTTTAAAAAATCTTATAGGGCATACGTTGATGGCGAATGGTGGCGCCTTGATGCGCCAGTTGATTTAGGTGGCACAAAAGTTCCCGCAGCTGTTCGTTGGGCGATTGCCGAGATGGTTCTTGGTTCAAATCCGGCAATTCATATTTACGCATCAGGTTATGCCTTTGCACATGTTGCATATGTTTTGGGAACTCCAGAACAGAAACAAATGGCGAAGTTAATGGTTGATCGCCATTGGGGCGCAACTATGCAATTGACTGAACCAGATGCTGGTTCTGATGTTGGCGCCGGTCGTACAAAAGCTGTGCAACAAGCAGATGGAACCTGGCACATCACCGGTACAAAGCGTTACATCACATCAGGTGATGCTGATTTCTATGAGAACGTGATGCACTTCGTACTGGCTCGCCGCGAAGGTGGCGGGCCGGGAACAAAAGGACTTTCTTTATTCTTAATTCCTAAGTTTATGTTTGATCTAAAGACTGGCGATCTCGGAAAGCGCAATGGCGTTTACGTTACATCGCTAGAAAGCAAGATGGGACTTAACGTTTCAGCAACTTGTGAGGTTAACCTTGGCGAGAAAGAGCCTGCCGTTGGTTACCTACTTGGTGATGTCCACGAAGGTATCGCGCAGATGTTTAAAGTTATTGAATTTGCACGAATGATGGTTGGAACAAAAGCTATTGCAACTTTATCTGCCGGATATCAGCAAGCACTTGCTTATGCCAAAGTCCGTATCCAAGGCGGAGATATGAAGGTTATGAACGATAAAGCCAGCCCGCGCGTATCGATCATCCACCACCCAGATGTGCGTCGTTCACTGATGGTCCAAAAGTCATATTCCGAAGGTATGCGCGCCCTAGTTCTCTACACCGCATCGATTCAAGACCAGATCGAATTAGCAATCGCTGCCGGCGATCAAGATAAAGCCAAGGCTATGGAGGCGCTTAACGATCTCTTATTGCCCGTTGTTAAAGGTTACGGTTCTGAAAAATCTTGGACGCTACTTGGTACTGAATCTCTACAAACATTTGGCGGTGCAGGATTTACCCAAGATTGGCCGCTTGAACAATATGTTCGCGATGCCAAGATCGATACCTTGTACGAAGGCACAACTGCAATTCAAGGACTTGATTTCTTCTTCCGCAAAGTTGTTAAAGATGGTGGAAAAGCACTTGGCTTACTTGGCAAAGAGATTCAAACATTTGCCGAATCCGGTGGGGCACATCCTGAGGAGAAGCAAGCGCTGCTCAAAGCGCTCGGTGATCTCAACGGGATGGTCGGTGTTCTTGTTGGCCATGCGATGGCATCACAAGAAGATGCACCAGAAATTTATAAAGTTGGTTTAAATACTTCACGAGTCTTGATGGCAGTTGGCGACATCATCACTGCTTGGCTATTAATCCGTCAGGCAGATATTGCAGCAAGCCGCTTGGAAGGTGCTTCAGCAAAAGATAAAGATTTCTATACCGGCAAGATCGCAGCCGCGAAGTTCTTTGTGACAAATTATCTGCCACATCTAACTGCTGATCGAAAGATCGTGGAAGGCACTGATAATTCAATTATGGATATCTCAGAAGGCGCTTTCTAACTGTCATTCGCCCTGAATTGAGATTGACCTAGATTCAGATAGGCTCGGTCAATGCTAAATAGGTACCGCGGTGAGTTATATCTAATTCTTGGTGCGATCTTCTTTTCTATGAATGGCGTGATTGTTACCTTGGTCCTTGACCATATGACAACTTTCCGCCTGGCCCAGGTGCGCGCAATCGGTACCTTCTTCTTACTATTTATTATTACCTTTATCCAAGATCGAAATTCGCTAAAGGCCGAGCGTCGCGAAATCCCGACGTTGCTCTTCTATGGCGTTTTTGGTTACGCCATGGTGCAGCTGGGATATTTCATCGGCATTGCCCAAGGTGTTCCGCTAAGCCTGGTACTGATAATCGAATTTACCGCTCCGATTTGGATTGTTCTCTGGATTAAATTTGTTCGTAAAGGCGCCGTTGCCAACGATATGTGGGCTGCAATCGCGCTCTCACTTATTGGCTTAATTTTCGTCGCAAAAGTTTGGGAGGGTTTTACCTTTGATTTAGTTGGAACCTTGGGCGCACTCGGTGCGGCGCTAGCGCTGGCGGTTTACTTCCTAATGAGTCAATCACAAGGGACCAAACGTTCGGCGCAAGCGATGGTCGTTTGGGGGATGGGAGTCGCAGGGCTTTTCTGGTCGATAGTTCTGCCAATCTGGAATTTTCCAACGCAGATTTTTACAACCTCGATTAATTTGCAAGGACGTTTTAGTGATTACAGCACACCTGGTTGGGTGCTTATCGCATACATAATTATCTTTGGAACGATGGTTCCGTATCTCTTGGTGGTTGGCGGTATTCGCCTACTCAGCGCATCTACCTCTAGCGTGATTGGAATGTTAGAGCCGGTAATCGCTGGCGCATTTGCTTGGATCTGGTTATCGCAATCATGGAGTGCGATCCAGTTATTCGGTGGATTAATTGTCTTAATTGGTATTTATATTGCAGATCGCGCAAAGACAAATGCTAAATAACTTTATTCGTTCCAGGCACCAGCTGCTGGATCTTGTTGGGTAGTAAAGTCGCGACCAGATCCAGCATTCGGCGCCATATCTGCAAAGCGTGCAAAGTGAAGTTGGGCTGCAACTGTAATTGTCTTGGTCTGGCCGTTACGGTGCTTGGCCACAATTAGATCTGCTTCACCGGATCGATTCTGTGAGTCATACATATCATCGCGGTGCAACAAGATAACTACGTCAGCATCTTGTTCGATAGAACCAGATTCGCGAAGATCAGAGAGCATTGGTTTTTTATCAGAGCGTTGTTCAGGTGAACGATTGAGCTGCGAGATAGCAATTACTGGAACATCGAGTTCTTTTGCCATAAGTTTTAAGTGGCGGGAGAATTCCGAGACTTCTTGTTGGCGGTTTTCTACGCGCTTTCCGCTAGTCATCAACTGTAGGTAATCGATAACGATTAATTTGAGGTCGTGGCGCTGCTTTAAGCGGCGGGCCTTAGCGCGAATCTCCATCATTGAAAGGTTCGGTGAATCATCGATAAATAACGGTGCGGCAGAGATTTCGCCCATGCGACGGGCAAGTTTTGACCATTCTTCATCGCTTAACTGGCCAGAGCGGATGTTATTTAAACCAACGCGGGCTTCAGCGGACAACATACGCATTGTGATTTCAGAGCGCGACATTTCTAGTGAGAAGATAACTGAAGTCTTTCCATCGTGAATTGATGCATGGCGTGCGATATCTAAGCCGAGAGTTGATTTACCAACTGCAGGACGCGCTGCCAAGATAATCATGTTACCTGGGTGGAATCCATGTGTAAGTAAATCTAAATCTCGGAATCCTGATTGAACGCCTTCGACACCGGTACCTTTTTGAATCGCTTCGATTTCATCGAGCGCTTGCGGAAGCAGCGTTGAGAGTTGTACATAGTCTTCTGAGCTACGGCGTTCGGTGACTGCATAGACTTCAGCTTGGGCTTGATCGACAGCATCATCGACTTCGCCTTCTACGTTATAGCCAAGTTGCACAATCTTTGTACCTGCTTCAACTAAGCGGCGCATGATCGCGTGTTCGCGCACAATCTTTGCGTAGTAACTGGCATTGGCTGCAGTTGGGACAGATGAAATTAACGTATGTAGATATGGTGCACCGCCGGCGCGGGCAATGTCACCGCGCTTTGTGAGTTCAGCAGAAACGGTTACGGCATCTGCAGGTTCACCGCGGCCATATAGATCAAGGACTGCGTCGTAGATAAGTTCGTGTGCTGGACGGTAGAAATCGCGTTCGCGCAGGATTTCAATTACATCTGCAATTGCATCTTTCGATAACAACATTCCGCCAAGAACAGATTGTTCGGCGATTAAATCTTGTGGCGGTGTGCGCTCGAATTCGGTCCCAACGTTGTTATATGACGAGTTAGCTCGCGAGGAGTTGTTGGGTAGTTCGGCGATACTCACGGGTGAAACCTCCCACTTACCGCTGACATATGCGAAGGCAGTTGGGGATAAGGCTGTGTACAACTAGGTGGATAACCGTTATTTCCTGTGTAAATCCCTGTGCGCGGGTTGTGGGTAACTATCTGAGAAGTGGCAGTTTTTAGGATAAGTGCAGGTCAGGCGGGGGTGTTTATACCTAGCCCCTGTGTATGAAAGTAATTTTAAGGTTCTCAATTGTTGAGATTTAGCGAAGTTAACCGTTAATTCAAATTTATATTGCACACTACTCACATGATCGTTGATTACGCGCTGTATCAAAATGGAGTTCGCTATACCGAACCTTCCAACCTCCAAGAGATGATCAGTAAGGCTCGCAAGGGAGATGGTTTTATCTGGCTCGGATTGGCCGAACCTACCGATGGCGAATTTCAAAAAGTTGTCGGAGATTTTAAATTTCACCCATTAGCGATTGAAGATGCGGTTACCGCCCATCAACGTCCCAAGTATGAAGACTACCCAGGCGTTCAAGCTTTTGTTTTGAAAACTGTCTTCTACGAAGAAAAAGGTAGCCAGGTATCCACCGGGGAAATCTTCTGTTTTATCGGTGACTATTTCATTGTTGTGGTTCGACATGGTAGCGGTGCACCTCTGGTTAACACTCGCCACGCTTTAGAAAGTAATCCGGAACATCTAGCAAAGGGACCTTATGCGGTTTTGCACGCGATTTTAGATCACGTGATTGATTGCTATATAGATATCTCGATTGAGTTAGAGAACGATGTGTTGGGGGTTGAGCACCAAGTCTTTAGTGGTGAATCAAAAACCGTCTCACGCGATATATATTTGTTAAAGCGCGAAATCATCGAATTCCGCCACGCGATCGATCCTTTATTGTCCCCATTACAACAAGTAGCAAGTGTCGGAGCGCGCCATGTACCAGAAGCACTGACACCGTTTTTTCGCGATACTTTAGATCACCTATCACGCGCATCCGATGCTGCATCTGGATTAGATTCATTACTTGCATCTGCGTTACAAGCGGACTTAGCCCATGTGCAGGTACAACAAAATGCAGATATGCGAAAGATAACTTCCTATGTAGCGCTGGCCTCAGTACCAACAATGGTCGCCGGAATTTACGGTATGAACTTCGATGTAATGCCTGAATTACGCTGGCAATTTGGCTATCCCGTGGTGATCGGCGCTCTGATTTTGGTCACCGCTCTTTTATATAGGAAGTTTAAAAAATCTGGCTGGCTATAGTTTTTTGCAAAAAATAAACCCCGGCCGCAATTACAGCGGCCGGGGTTTATTTTATTTAAATTACTTAACTGCAACCACTGTAAATGTTACTGCTGCAACAACTGAATGTGCCAGCGAAACCTTTACTGAGTGATCTCCAGCCTTCTTGATATGTCCAGCAGTCTTGATGCTGTGCCGATCGATATCAACACCTGCTGCTGCCTTGATGGCCGCCGCAATATCTTTATCTGTGACAGAACCGAAGAGACGGCCGGCAGTGCCAGCTTTTACATTGATGGTAAATGCAGTCTTTTCAAGTGATGCCTTGATCTCTTTAGCATGATCGATATCGCGGACTTCGCGTGCAGCGCGAGCGCGACGGATTCCTTCGATCTGCTTTTCGCCACCAAGCGACCATGCGATTGCAACGCCACGTGGCAACAAGAAGTTGCGTGCGTAGCCATCTTTAACAGTTACTACATCGCCGGCTGAGCCGAGCTTTGTAACTTCGCGAGTAAGGATGAGTTTCATTTTGTCATTCCCCCTTAGCGAGCTGTCGATGTGTAAGGCAAGAGTGCAACTTCGCGGCTGTTCTTAACAGCTGTTGCAACCGAGCGTTGGTGTTGTGTGCATGCGCCAGTGACGCGACGAGCGCGGATCTTGCCGCGATCTGAGATGTACTTGCGAAGGGTGGCGATATCTTTGTAATCGATATAAGTCACCTTGTCGCGACAGAAGCTGCAAGGCTTCTTCTTGAACTTCTTATTTAGGGCAGCAGCTTTTGCGCCCTTGTTCTTCGGTTCCTTGAGGTTCCGGTTATTTCTTGCTCCCATTGTGGTGCTCCTTTTAAGTGGGCCCTAGCTGTTGAGGCTAGGAATGGATGGATAGGTTTATTTAGGTTTAGAAGGGTGGTTCTTCGGAGGTGGTGGTTGCCCATCCGCCGCCTGCGCTTGTAGTTGTTGCAGCAGCCCAAGGATCATCGTTAAATGATTCTCCGCCGGTTGCAGCTGGTGCAGAGAATCCGCCACCTGTTCCGCCTGCGCGTTGTGCACGAGTCACTTTTGCAGTTGCGTTACGTAGTGATGGACCAACTTCATCAACTTCTACCTCAAATACAGTGCGCTTTTCACCTTCTTTAGTTTCATATGAACGCTGCTTTAGGCGACCAGAGAGAATGACGCGCATTCCTTTGGTTAGCGATTCTGCAACGTTCTCAGCAGCTTGACGCCAGATCTGACATTGAAGGAAGAGGCTCTCGCCATCTTTCCATTCATTTGTTGTCTTATCTAGATAACGAGGTGTTGAGGCAACGCGAAATTTCGCAACGGCCGCACCTGATGGTGTGAATCGAAGCTCGGGATCGTCAACTAGGTTGCCGATCATTGTGATTGTTGTATCTCCTGCTGCCATTTTTTACCTCTTCTCTCAGTTCTCTGAGACTTATCTACTGGTGGAGTCCTTGCTATAAATTATCGTCAAGTAGTGACAATTAAGGAGCAACGCTCCCTAACTGTGGATTCTTTCCAATCAGCGCAGCTGATGTGGAATTGAAAACTACAGAGGACGGATAACCTTTGTGCGCAATACCGATTCATTCAAATTAAGTTGGCGATCCAACTCTTTGATTGCGGCTGGTTCGCAGTTCATATCAACAACTGCGTAAATACCTTCGCCCTTTTTCAAGATTTCAAATGACATACGGCGCTTGCCCCAAAGGTCAAGCTTATTTACGGTGCCACCGCTATCTTTGATGATCTTGAGATATGTCTCAAGGCTTGGTGTGACTGTACGTTCTTCAAGTTCTGGATCAAGAATGACCATTAATTCATAGTGACGCATGCGTTAACCCGACCTCCTCTGGACTAAGACGGCCACGGTATTTCCGTGACAGGAGGGTTAGTGCTTTCAACGTTTTAGCCCCTGATAGGCGCCTGGCGTTGAAGGGTTAAGGGTACTTGTCAGCGCTTTCAAAGAGAAATTCCCGCAGGGATCTGTGGGAAAGCCGGTTTTGAGCGCCGGTTTTGAGCCCGCGGCGGACCAGGGTCGCAATTAGATAGATCGTGGTTGCGATTCGCAGCAGGGTTAGGATCGCATAACCATAAAGTGGCAAGCCAAACTTTGCACCTGTAACTGTTGCCAGATGTTGCCAGATGGCGATGTGATAAATAATTTCACCACCTTGCCAGACCCAGAAAGCATGTAAGTCGCTTTTATCAGTCAGTGCAATAACTGCGAGTGGAATCAACCATAAAACATATTGCGGAGAGTAAACCTTACTGGCGCACATAACGGTTGCTAGGACAATGAAACTAAGTGATGCCAGCGATGGTGTGTTGTGAAGCTCCAGAATATAAATTGCAATTGCAGCAAAACCTGCGAGCAATATAAGAATTGATAGGTAATTTAGATTTGCTAAGTTAATTCCTATCGCAGTTAAGGCATACCAGAGTGAACCCCAGTCTGAGCCGCGCGATAAATTCAATTGATAGAAACGTAGCCAACCTTCTGGGGTTGTTAAATACACGGGCAAGTTAATCACTGTGAAAGTCAGCGCACAGATTAATAAATATCGAATCGCACCCTTTAACTGTGCGCGACGTAAGAAAATAAAAGCAATTGGAAATAAGAGAAAGACTGGCATAAATTTTGTTGCTATAGAAATGCCAAGTGCTAGCGCACTCAGATCTAATTGTTTGCGATCAAACCAATAAATTGCAGCAACCATTGAAATAATTGCCCAAAGATCCCAGTTGATATAAAGCGATGCGATACCGGCAGGGGCTGCTGGGTATAAGTATGCATATTCGGGACGGAATTTATATATAAGTAAAGATGTCAAAATTAGTAAGAGTGCGATGAAAAATATATTTATATTAAAATAATTTTTAATTGCGTCGCCGCCGCTTGGAGTTATTTGCGCCAGCGCCCACATCACTGCCCCTGTTACAACAGGATATTCAACTGAATCTGATCCGTTGGAGTAAGCCCATTCGCCTTTAGATAGGCCTCTTTCGCCAAATAAAGCAGGTATATCTGAATAACAGGCGTGGATATATTGATCGGGCGTTGCCCAGCCCGAACTTTCGCAATGGCTAAACTTTATAAAACTAATTAACGAGGCAAGTATTGCAAGAGCAATAATTGCTCTAGCTTTCTTTTGCAAAACTAATTACCCCTTCGGCTTTTGAACGCCGCCACTTGTCATCACGACCGGATCTAAACCACCGATATTTGCTGGCGCTGGGAAACTCATTACAGGTTCACCTCTTAGTGCACCTTTCATAAACGCAGTCCAAATTCGCGCAGGGAATGAACCGCCGGTTAATGTAGTCATTCCCCCGATTCCCTTGAGTGATTCAGATGCGCTATCGCGGAAGAAGGCAACCGATGCCGCAAGTTGCGGGGTGTAACCACTAAACCATGCAGATGCATTTGATTGGCTGGTACCTGTCTTTCCAGCCGCAGGTCGTCCAAGCTTGAGCGCTTCATAGCCAGAACCACCCGTTACAACGCCCTTTAGCGCGTAAGTTAAATCAGCCATTACATCTTTGGCGAATACTTCCTGGGTTTGAGTTTGACCTTCGTATAGCAAGCCCTTATTTGGGCCAGTAACAGAGGTAATTAAATAAGGTTTTGAGTAAATTCCTTGCGCCGCAAAAGTTGCATAAGAGTTTGCAACATCTAGAACGTGTGGGCTTGCCACACCTAGTACGACTGATGGCGCCGGCACCATTGCAACGCTTTCTGGAATTCCTGCTCGGCGAGCGGCATCTACTACTTTATCGAGTCCAGCTTTTTGTCCAAGTGGCACAAAGACAGTGTTAACAGAGTGCGCTGTTGCTTCCAATAAATTTAATTGGCCCCAACCTTCTTCTCCAAAATTTGCTACTGGGTAAGGTTTTCCTAAATCATCAAAAACTTGTGGCGAATCCCCGTTCCATACAGATGTAAGAGGAATACCTGCTTCCAGGCCGGCAATCAAAGCAAAAGGCTTAAAGGTTGAGCCAGCTTGAGCAATTGATTGAGTGGCATCGTTTAACTGGCGCACTAAATAATCAGCTCCGCCATACATAGCAATTATCTCACCTGTGCCCGGACGGACGGCTGCTAAACCGATATGTAAATTTGCGGGGGCTTTTTCTGGTCGAAATTTTGTTACAGCATCAACTGCCGATTGTTGAGCGCGTTGATTTAATGTTGTCTTAATTACAAGACCCCCAACGAGGAGTTGGTCCTCGGTAAATCCGAGTTTGCCCATCTCTTTTTGAACAGCTGCGACAATGTGGCCCTTCGGTCCGCTTAACTGTCCAGACTTTGTCCTTGGAATAACAACTGGGTATTTTGCTTTTGCCGCATCTTCTGCAGAGATCCATTTTTTATCCAGCATGCCATTAATTACATATTTAAATCTTCCCTGTAGGCGCGCTTCATTCTCTTTAGAAAGAGATGGATCGTAATAACCTGGCGAACGCAAAATACTTGCAATAACTGCCGCTTGCGAGAGCGTCAGTTGATTTGCGTTACGGTTAAAATATTGTTGCGATGCAGTTTGAACGCCATAAGAACCGCGGCCAAAATAGATAGTATTTAAATAATTTTCTAAGATCTGATCTTTAGATAACGAGTTTTCCAGTTTTAATGAAATTACAAGCTCTTTTATCTTGCGTTGAATCGTGCGGCTAGGTGATAGAAAAGCAGTCTTGGCATATTGCTGGGTGATGGTTGACCCACCTTCACCATTTAGCGAACCTGATTTTAAATTATTGAGTAAGGCACGAGCTATACCGGTGACGCTAAATGCTTTATTGGAATAGAAGTTGCGGTCCTCTGCTGCCATTACAGCGTTACGTAAATTTAAAGGGATTTTGGCTAGCGGGAGAATTTGGCGATTCTGCGAACCAATACGTGCGATCTCGGTGCCATTTGAATATTGAATAATCGTCGATTGACTATTTACATAGGCATTTGCATCTGGGATTGAAACGGTGAACCACGCAAAGGCGAAGAGAGTGGAGGCTGCGATAAAGCCAAAGCCGGCTAAGAAAATAGCCAAGCGAATGAGCTTTCGGCGGATCATTTCTAAAGGCTACCCTTTAACCCAGTCATCATCTTCCAAGGTGCGTACCCGACGGGGTGGCTTTCGTTCAGATCCATCTCCCAATAGGTAGGTTGCACATAAATGGTTCCAGGAACACTCGCGACATACTTCAACGATATAAACTGAAAATTCGCCGAACTCTTTCTCCATCTCAAGTAATTCAATCTCCGTCTTAATGCGTCCTGAGAATTGGCCTAATTGATCACCAAATGTGTAACGTAGTTCAACGAGTGAATCTTTCTTGCAGACCGGACATTTACGTGAAGTTTTCTCACCATGATATTTAGCAGCCCGCATTAAGTAAGGGTCAGCATCGCAGGCATCGACAACCCCACGAAAGAGCGCCAGCAGAGTGGCGCGCTTATCGAGTGAATAATCAATGAACGCTCGCTTAGATTTCATAATAGGGCAAGGATAAACCCCTTCTGACTACTTGGCGCGGCTAACCTTTATCTATGAACGTTTGGGAACTCTTAACTGATCGCAAATTCTCGCGGTTGTTGCGAGTTCGCTGGACTGGGCAGATGACTGATGGCATTTTTCAAAGTGCGTTGGCCTCTTTTGTTCTCTTCTCGCCAGAGAGACAGGCAAATGCCTTAAGCGCCGCATTAGCTTTCGCTGTTGTGTTGCTTCCTTATTCGGTTATCGGACCGTTTGTCGGAACAATTTTAGATCGTATTTCGCGCCAGCGTGCGATTGCTTACTCCAATTTACTTCGTGCGCTGACTTTAACTTTGGTTGCACTTTTGATCTTTCAGGGACGAACCGGTATTGAGTTAACAATTTTTATTTTAATCGCTTTCGGAGTTAACAGATTAATCCTTGCTGGTCTATCAGCAGGTATTCCACTGATGATTGAAAGTAAATCGCTAATCAGCGCAAACGCTCTTGCGGTCACTGGTGGTTCTGTCTGGGTTGTTCTGGGGGGTGGAATCGGATTGGGGTTACGCCGCTTAATTAATGGCCTGACAACCGCAGATCATGCCGATGGATTCATAATTCTCGCAGGTGCTGCTGGATATCTATTGGCTGCGCTATTTGCCTCAAAGTTAAAGAAGCGTGAAATAGGACCGCTTGATCATGAGATACAGGAAGCTAGTTTTACGCAAGGGCTCATTGAGATGCGAGAAGGTCTTAACTTTCTTCGCCAACATGTCGATGCTGCTCGCGGCATCGCGGCAGTAGCAATTCACCGTGGCGGAATTACTGCTTTAACTTTAATTGCTTTGTTGTTGGAACGAAATACCTTTAATGATCCGTTAGATAGTGAAGCGGGATTAGCAGGTTTAAGTTTCACATTGTCTTTAGCGGCCTGCGGTTTTGTAGTTGGTGCAGTTATCGCGCCTTACGGTGTTCGACAGATGGGCCGTCACAGATGGATGCGTCTTTCGTTAATAGCAAGCGCGCTAGGGCCTTTATTTATTGTCTTTATTAGAACACCAGCGACGTTGGCCTTGGCAGCGATTATTACCGCTCTCTTCGGCCAAAGTTTAAAAGTTACCAACGATGCTCTGGTGCAATCTAAAATCGATGACATTTATCGTGGCCGAGTCTTTTCTGTTTATGACGTTGTTGTTAATGGCGCGATCGTCTCCGGTGCTGTGATCGCAGCGCTATTACTCCCCGATACTGGAGATAACTTCTTGGTTCCGCTAATCGTTGCGCTGGTTTACTTAACTGCAGGCTTAGGACTACTTAGCAGTCGAGTTTTCTTTGCGCCACCACTCAAGTAACTCTTTAGTTGCACGTTCTTCACCGAGTGGTCCATTTTCTAAACGTAACTCTAAGAGAAAATCTAAAGCTTTACCGACCGCCGCCGAAGGTTTGATTTGTAGCAACTCCATCACCTGAGCTCCGTCAAGATCGGGGCGGATCTTGGATAGCTCTTCTTGCTCCATCAACTTTGCAATGCGCGCTTCGAGGCTGTCGTATACCTTTGCTAAGCGTTCGGCTTTCTTTATATTGCGTGTGGTGCAATCAGCGCGAGTGAGCACATGTAAATGTATTAATAAATCACCGGCATCGCGCACATATCTGCGGACTGCCGAATCTGTCCATTCGCCATCGCCGTAGCCATGGAACCGTAAGTGCAGCGCTACTAGAGTTTCTACTTGATCAATAGTGTCGCCATCAAAACGTAAAGCTTTTAAGCGCGACTTGGCAAGGCGCGCGCCAACTATCTCGTGATGATGAAATGAAACTCCGCCGCCAGCAATCAGGCTTCGTGTCTTTGGTTTACCAATATCGTGCAATAGCGCAGCTAAGCGGATAATCAAATTTGGTCCACCTAGTCGATCTTCGTGAGCGATTGCTTGTTCTAGAACTGTTATTGAGTGCTCGTAAACATCTTTATGGTGGTGGTGTTCATCTATTTCTAAACGTAGTTTTGGAATTTCCGGAAGCACGATCTCGGCAAGGCCGGTCTCAACTAAAATTGTAATTCCAAGCCGGGGGCGGGGAGACATTAATAGCTTAGTAAATTCATCGCGGATTCTTTCGGCTGAAATTATTGAGATTCGCCCTGCCATATCTTTCATGGCCTGCAGAACATCTGGTGCAATTTCAAATCCAAGTTGGCTGGCAAATCTTGCAGCCCGCATCATGCGCAATGGATCATCGGAGAAAGAATTTTCTGCCGTTGTTGGTGTGCGAAGTATCTGCTTTGCTAAATCTTCTAAACCGTTATAGGGATCTATAAATTCGGGAACGCTTGTAGTTAACTCTAGCGCCATTGCATTTACCGTAAAATCTCGTCGCGATAAATCTCCTACAATGCTTTCGCCATAAACAACTTCAGGTTTACGACTTTCTGAGTCGTAGCTTTCACTGCGGTAAGTTGTTACTTCAACAGTTGTGTCACCACGTTTTCCCGCAACAGTTCCATATTCAATTCCAGTCTCCCAAATATTTTCTGCCCAACTCTGCAGAATCTTTTTCGTCTCTTCAGGTTTTGCATTTGTTGTGAAATCTAAATCATTTCCAAGTCTTCCAAGAAGCGCATCACGCACGGGCCCGCCAACTAGCGCGAGGCGAAATCCTTGTGCGGCAAAGCTTTGGGCTAGTGAACTGGCAAGGGGCGCCCGTTTTATGAGAGATGCGATCGCAACTTCTCCTGCGGCTCCTAATGCACTCGTCACAATAGATAAGGTTAGAGCAGTACCCTAGGTCTATGACCCCGGCACCTGGTGCGGGCAGCGAAGGTACGAAGAAGAAGCGCAGGCGTAAGCGCCCCGCACATCGCGCCCCACTTACAAATGGCTCAACAACGCCTGGCGCTGCTGCGCCTAAAGATGCGGCGACGAAGCAACCACGACCTCCTGCCAAGAGTTATGCCAAGCGCGTTGATGAAGTTTCAGCTGGCGGACTTGTTGTCGATCACAGCGGTAAGAACGGTCTATTAATTGGTCGTATCGATCATAAAGACGTATCTGGCAAAAGAATCTTATGGTCCCTTCCAAAAGGACATATTGAAGAGGGTGAGACGCCCGAACAAGCAGCTCTGCGTGAAGTAGCCGAAGAGACTGGAATCGAATCATCGATTGAAAGAGCTTTAGGGGTTATCGATTTCTGGTTTATGGCCGGTGGTAAGCGAATTCATAAAACAGTTCACCACTATCTCTTTCGTGAAACTGGCGGCACATTGGCTCCTCAAGAAAGTGAAGTCGATGAAGTCGGCTGGTTCCCGTTATCTGAGATCGTAGATCGATTGGCTTATCCCGATGAGAAGAAGTTAATTGCACGTACTGAAGCATCTGTTGAATTGGATGCACAGTGAAAAAGTCAAGCTATTTTCTATTTCTTACTTCTCTGCTCTTCACTTTTATTCCAACAGCGCAAGCTTCCGCAAACACTATTTATTTAACCAGCAAGCCACATCAACTCTTTGATGGCACATTTCGAAATGATGAATTAACAAGAGATCTGCTTTCTACTGGACGTTTGGGGCAGGCGCTGGCGCAGAAAAGAAACGGACCGCGCACTTGGGTTATTGATGGTGAGCTTTTAGATGAAGTTGCCGATATGGCTGATGGATATAAGTTGGCAAATGGCGCAGATACGACTGGTGAATTAATTGCGAAAGAGTGGCTATCCCGCTTACTGCTTGCTACATCAGGTGATCAAGTAATTGCTCTTCCTTATGGAAACCCAGATACAGAATTGGCGAAACGTTCTGCGCCTAGTGAACTTCGCTTGTATTACGCATATGGCGCCGAACGGGTTTCTTTCAATTTAAACCGAAAACTATCTGCTGAAATTAGTGATCAATGGAGCACTGGCACATCTCGTTTAAGCCCCGTGCTACGGAAAAAATACACGCAAAACCGTCAAGCTTTGACCGCACTTTATTCTGTAGCAAGCGCTCCAGAAGTTGCGGCACAGCGAGCCAAGCTCGCACTTCTACTCTCGCCTTCTTTAGATAAGAACGACCGTGAGTTCTTTTCTTATAACGCGAGCGAAGGGGTTGCTAAAACTTTAAATAAGTTGCGCGTTACTAGTGGCAAGTATCAAATCGCATCAGAGACTGGAAAGGTCCCGGTCACCGTCATAAACGGCTTTAGCGTTCCGATTGAAGTAAATATTAAATTGACCCCACTAAATTCACGTGTTCAGGTTACAAATATCGCCGCTTTACGAATTCCAGCAAATTCGCGAACCCAACTAGCTCTGCCTTTTACTGTAATTGCACCAGGTGCGACCACGGTAATTGCACAAATTACAAATAAGAGCGGTGACCCAGTTGGGCCATCGGCAAAACTTGCGATCAACATCACCATCTTTGACTCTAAGGTCACTTGGTTCACTATCGGTGCGGCGATCTTGTTATTTGTTGCGGCTCTAACTCAGACGATTCGCAGGATACGAAAGCGGCGCCACCCGAGAATTAAAGGAATGTAAGTCAGATCTTAAAAAATAAGTAGAAATGGATACGCTAAGCACATGATTAGAGATCTTGTAATTGTCGGTTCTGGCCCTGCCGGATACACCGCTGCTATCTACGCTGCTCGAGCGCAATTAAATCCAGTAATTTACGAGGGCTCAGTGACTGCCGGTGGTGCGCTAATGAATACCACTGAGGTTGAGAATTTTCCTGGCTTCGTTGATGGGGTAATGGGACCGGATCTAATGGACAGCATGCGCAAGCAAGCAAAACGCTTTGGTGCAGACTTAATCACCGACGATATTGTTGAAATGGATTTATCTGGCGAAATCAAAATTCTTAAAGATGGATCCGGCAATACCGTGCAAGCTAAATCAGTTATTTTGGCGATGGGTTCTGCATATAAGGAGATTGGTTTAGTTAATGAAAAGCGTCTATCTGGACGTGGAGTTTCCTGGTGTGCAACTTGTGATGGTTTCTTCTTTCGCGATCAGGTAATTGCAGTAGTGGGTGGTGGGGATTCAGCCGTTGAAGAAGCTACTTTCTTAACAAAGTTTGCATCGAAGGTTGTTCTAATACATCGCCGTGATTCGCTGCGCGCCTCAAAGATTATGGCTGAGCGCGCTTTCGCCAACCCAAAGATTGAAATGCTTTGGAATACTGAAGTTACAGATGTCTTAGGTGCCGAGAAAGTCGAAGGGTTGCAATTGCGCAATACTGTAACTGGTGAAGAATCAAGGCTAGATTTCACGGGTTTATTTGTAGCTATTGGACATATTCCAAGAAGTGAACTTGTTACAACTCAGGTCAAGGTCAATGAAGAGGGTTATGTGTTGGTTGACGGGCGATCAACCCGCACCAACCTTGACGGCGTCTTCGCCTGCGGAGACTTAGTTGATTTCACTTATCGCCAAGCGATCACCGCGGCAGGCTCAGGCTGCCAAGCAGCCCTTGACGCTGAAAAGTTCCTTTCCCTCTAGTACCCTTGAAAATATAAATTTATAAAGAAGATTACCTAGGCAAGATCTAATAAGGGAGTAAAGATGAGCGCAGGAAAAGTTACAGCAGCGAATTTCGATGAAGTTGTCCTCAAGAGTAGTAAGCCAGTTCTTGTTGATTTTTGGGCGGAATGGTGTGGTCCATGCCGCGCAGTGGGCCCAATCCTGGATGAGATTTCAAACGAACATGGCGAAAAGTTAACTATTGTTAAGTTAAATACCGATGAAGAATCTGCAATCGCCATCAAATATGGTGTCACATCTATCCCAATGTTAAATGTTTATGTCAACGGTGAGGTTGTTAAGACCATCATTGGTGCCAAGCCAAAGCCAGCTCTTCTAAAAGAGCTAGAAGCATTCATCTAATCAACTCGTTGATTTAGATTAATCATGAAAGAACTATCTCCTGACGAGATCCGTTCTTTTCAACAAGAGCGTGGGCTTCATATCACTGGTCAATTAAATGACTCAACTCTGCGCGCACTTGAAGAGGCGCGGTGGAAGTTAGGTGATCGCTCACTCAACTTGCAACCATCTCCCATGATGCATGGTGATGATGTTGCCGCATTGCAAGCGCGTTTGACTGAGATGGGTTTTAACGCCGGACGCGTAGACGGAATTTTTGGAGTGCAGACCGAGTCGGCGGTTAAAGAGTTTCAAAAATCAGTTGGTATAAAAGTTGATGGTAAATGTGGGCCTGCGACAATTATCGCTTTAATTCGATTAACCAAGATTGTCTCTGGTGGAGCGCCGACTCAAATGCGTGAGAGTGCGGCGCAACGAAATCGCGGTCCCGCTCTTGCTAACAAGGTAATAGTTATCGATCCAGCTTTTGGAGATACTGAAGCAGAGATTGTTTATGACATTGCGCAACGTTTGGAAGGTCGCCTACTTGCACTTGGCGCTAGTGTTTTTCTGACTCGCGGACCACGCAATGTATTAAGTGAAAATGAAATTATCGCCTTTGCGAATAAGAACGGCGCAGATCTTGTAATTTCACTTCATACAGATTCCAACAAAAATCCAACTGCTCATGGAGTTGCAACTTACTTTTATGGCGCAGATGCGCATAGCGTTCACTCAATTGTTGGTGAAAGATTTGCATCTTTAGTGCAAAGAGAAATTTGTGCGCGCACCGATCTTTTAAATTGTCGCACCCATGCCAAGGCGTGGGATTTGCTCCGTTTAACTCAAGCGCCAACCGTTCGCGTGGATCTGGGATATCTTTCAAATGAAGGCGACGTTGCGCGATTGGCGCGACCTGATTTCCGAGACACTTTGGCGGAGGCATTTATTATTGCAATACAACGCCTTTACTTATCGGCTGAAGATGATGCCAAAACGGGCACGTTACGTTTATCTGACCTGCGAAGTGCGGGAATTCGCCGCTAGATTTAATCGGTTCGCACCTTTGTGTGAGCATGTGGGAGACTGCTCCTTATGTCTGAAGTCTCAGTCCGTTTTCAAACGGGCGCTCCGCAGAACCTAGAAGAGCGCTTTGCAACTCGCGCCGCCGGAATGTTGCCTTCGGAAATCCGCTCACTTTTTGCTGTTGCTTCACGTCCTGAAATTGTTTCACTAGCTGGTGGCATGCCAAATCTTTCGGCACTTCCTATGGAGATGATGGCCGGCGTTGTTAATCAATTAATTTTAAATAATGGCGCTGAGGCGTTGCAATATGGCAGTGGCCAAGGCCATCCAAAGTTACGTGAACAAATTTGCGATGTTATGGCGCTTGAAGGAATTCGCGCCAACCCAGATGACGTTGTTGTAACTACCGGTTCGCAGCAAGCGCTTGATCTAATTTCACGAATTTTTATCGATCCTGGCGATGTTGTATTAGTTGAAGCCCCTTCTTATGTCGGCGCTCTTGGAACATTTAGACAATATGAAGCATCTGTTGTCCACGTTGAGATGGATATGGATGGGCTAGTTCCTGATTCACTGCGAGCGGCAATTAAATCTGTGCGTGCAGCTGGTCGTAAGATTAAGTTTTTATACTTGATTCCAAATTACCAAAACCCGACCGGTGTTCTGCTTCCCGCCGAACGCCGCACTGAGATTCTGGCTATCTGTCGCGAAGAAAGCATCTTTGTCGTTGAAGATAACCCGTATGGTTTATTGGGATTTGATCGTCCATCTCCAAATGCGATGCGCGCAGAAGATTCTGAAAATGTTATCTATCTCGGTTCATTTTCAAAGACAATTGCATCTGGTCTGCGCGTCGGTTGGGCGTTAGTTCCACAATCGCTTAAAGATAAGTTAGTAATCGCATCTGAATCTTCAATCCTCTGTCCTTCAAACTTCACCCAGTTAACAATCTCTAGTTATTTAGCTGATCAGCCATGGCGCGATCAAATCGCCTCATTCTGTGAGCTATATAAGGTGCGCCGCGATGCAATGTTGGAATCACTTGATGAGTATTTCCCTAAGGAAGCAACTTGGACAAAACCTGGTGGTGGATTCTATGTCTGGGTTAATTTGCCACCTGAAATTGATACTAAAGCGATGATGCCAAAGGCGATCGTTGCCAAGGTCGCATACGTACCCGGAAATGCTTTCTATGCCGATGGTTTCGGTTCTTGGTCGATGCGTCTTTCTTATTGCCATCCAACGCCTGAGCGAATCCGAGAAGGTGTTAAAGCGCTAGGTGGAATCGTGAAGCAAGAGATGTCGCGCCGCGGTACTGCGCTTAAATAAGCCTTACTTGCCTTCGATTAAATCAACAATTCTCTGTAAATCTTCCCGCCCCGCAAATTCAATAACAATCTTTCCTTTGCCGCTTACCCCTTGCACGCTAACGCGCGTATCTAGATAGTCGCTTAATAGCTCAGCAGCGGCCAGAGTTTCACCGCTGGCAACAACTTTTCCAGATTTTCCAGAGGTCGACTTTTTCTTTGGTGAATGTATAGCAACTGCTTCTTCTGTTGCCCTAACACTTAAACCTTCGGCGACTATTCGGTTGGCAAGTTTTTCAATCTCAACTTCATCGGTTAACCCAAGCAGTGCGCGCGCATGGCCTGCTGAGATAACACCGGCTGCGACTTTGCGCTGCACTGTAGGCGGCAAGTTAAGTAGTCGCATAGTGTTTGAAATTAGCGGGCGTGAGCGACCAAGTTTTGTCGCTAGCTCATCATGTGTGCAGTTAAAGTCATTTAATAGCTGCGCATAGGCAGCGCCTTCTTCAAGAGGGTTTAATTGGCTGCGATGAATATTTTCGATTAGCGCTTCGCGTAAAAGTTCATTATCTGGAGTCTGGCGAAGAATTACAGGGATGCTCTTTAACCCAGCAGCTTTGGCGGCGCGAAAGCGGCGCTCACCCATTACTAATTCATATTTACCGGGCGAGGTTTGGCGAACAACCGGTGGTTGCAAGATACCAATCTCTTTTATTGATGCAATTAATTCATTGAGCGCTATCTCATCAAAGACAGTACGGGGTTGACGTGGGTTAGGAGAAATTGAATCGATTGATACTTCGTTTTGTTGTGCGACTTCATTTCCGGCAACTGTAAGTGAGGTTGGAATAAGAGAATCTAAATTGGTGCCTAGCCCCCCGCGCTTTTGACTCATGCAATTTCTCCATCACGTTTGTAATTAATATTTACAACATTAGAGTCAAATTTAATTTCATCTTTTGGTTTTCCACGCTCTGCTATTTCGCGCGCTACCTGCATATATGCAATCGCACCCGGAGATAGCGGGTCATAAGTCATTACCGTCTGGTTATACGAAGGAGCCTCTGAAACGCGCACTGCACGCGGGATTGGAATATCAATTAACTCGTTTGGGAAGTGAGATCGCACATTTGCGGCAACATCATTTGATAAACGCGTACGGCTATCAAACATCGTTAAAACAATTGTTGATAAATTTAAATCGGCGTTGAGTCTTTTCTTAACAATGCCAAAAGTTTCAAGTAGTTGTGATAATCCTTCGAGGGCGTAATACTCGGTTTGAATTGGAATTAACAACTCGCGAGCTGCAGCAAGTGCGTTGATTGTTAATAAACCAAGTGATGGCGGGCAATCGATAAAGATGTAATCGTAATTTGGAGAAATCTCAACGAGCGCTTCTTTTAATCGAAGTTCGCGCGCAACCATTGAAACTAAATTAACTTCTGCATTTGCTAGAGATGAATTTGAGGGGATGCAATCAAGAGATGGAAACCCAGAAACTTTTTGAATTACAGATGTGATCGAGCTATCGCCCATCAATACGTCATAGATTCCGGCGATATCACGGTGCGGAACGCCGAGTGCGGTACTTGCATTGCCTTGTGGATCTAGATCGATCACAAGTACTCGCAGACCCCCCATAGAAAGGGCGGCGGCTATATTTACAGTGGTGGTGGTCTTTCCAACCCCACCCTTCTGGTTGGCTACCGTGAAGATTCGGGTTGAGGCAGGTTTTGCCATCGCCTCTTTTAAGCGACGGACCCCAACTACCTTGTTGTTGGAGGTATCGGGATTTGTTTCACGTGAATCAGCCACGCGCTTATCTAAGCACCTTTACGCACAGAGATGATTCTTCCTAGCTCAATTCCATCGAGTTTGATCTCGTGGAGCTGCGCTCCTTTGACTCCAACCATCTCGGTTGCAGCAGACTCCCCCTTCATAGCAAGCAGGGAACCTCCAGTTTTGACCATATGCCAGCTCATCTTCTTCAACTTCTCCAGCGGAGCTACTGCGCGAGCGGTTACAAAGTCGGCGCTCTTCCTAATATCTTGAGCTCGACCTCGAAGCACCTCAATCGGGAAGGGTAGATCTGGGATAGCGGCAACGGCTTCCTTTAGAAACTCTACGCGCCGCTCAAGGGGTTCAATCAAAGTTACCTTTAAATCGGGGCGGGCTAGGGCGATTACAATCCCAGGCAAGCCAGCGCCTGATCCGATATCGAAGAGGGATGCCCCTTGAGGAAGTAGCTCGGTAATCGGTAGGCAGTTAAAGATATGGCGATCCCAGATCCGCTCACCTTCACGGGGGCCGATTAGGCCACGTTCGATGCCGGCTGTGATGAGAAATTCTGCATATGCCTGGATAGACCCCTCTTGGCCAGGAAAGTACTTGGCTATTAAGGTCTCTTGCGTGGCAGGCTCTTCCGAAGGAGTTTCACGTGAAACCTCTTTAGAGGCGGTCGACTCCGGCTGGAGATTCTCCATCTGGGCGCTTTAAGCGGGGTAGATGACTACGAAGCGATTTGGGTCTTCGCCATCAGATTCTGAGGTTAGCCCCAGGGTCTGGATCGTGTCATGGATAATCTTGCGCTCAAAGGCGTTCATTGGATCGAGTTTGATGGAAGACCCCGTGGTCTTGGCTTGTTCGGCCATTTTTTCGGCCAATGCGGTTAGCTCTTTGCGGCGGCCGGCGCGGAAGCCATCGATATCGAGCATTAAACGGCTGCGATCTCCGGTTGATGTCTGAACGGCAAGGCGGGTTAACTCCTGGATAGCATCTAAGACTTCACCTTCTTGCCCGACTAGATGGCGGAGCTTTCCACCAACGATTGCCAGGCTGGCGCGGTCATTTTCAACATCGATATCGATATCGCCATCAAGGTCGGCGATATCTAGCAACCCTTCGAGGTAATCGGCGGCGATATCGCCTTCCTCTTCCAGTCGGGCTATCGTTTTTGGCGCCTTCTTGGTTCCGGTTGTCGCTTCTTCGTCAACTTCCATTACTTCTGTTGTCTCGTCGCTCATTTTTACTCCTTTATTTGGAAACTTGGGTTATTTGTACGTTTTTGGTAGTAAATGTCGGAATTTATCGCTTCTTTTTCTTCTTCGGTTGCTTTCTCTGACCCTTCACTTCGCCTTCTTGGCCGTTCTGGCCTAGCTCTGTGTTTTCAGGGTCAATAACAGTGCCGCCTTTTGAGCGGTTCTCTTCTTTAGCTTTATGGGCGCGCTTTCTTTGCAGCTCTTCATAAGCAGGTGAACCAGGTGTTGGGTTTCGTTTAATGACATAGAACTGTTGTCCCCATGTCCAGAAGTTTGTCGTCGACCAATAAATTAAAACACCGACTGGAAAGTTAACACCGGAGATTGCAAAAATTAATGGGAATAAATACAACATGATCTTCTGCTGTTGCAACATCATATTGTTGCTTGAATCCATCTTTGGCATTCCTTTAACCATCAACTGACGCTGGGTAGTAAAGGTGGTCGCCGACATAATAAAGATAAGTATTACGGTAACTATTTTTACCGTTGTATCGGATGATCCAAGGAAGCTCTGTGAAATAGATGCGCCGAAGAATTTTGCTTGGGCTGCGCTAACTAGATAATCACCTTTAAGGTATCCGTGCGGGACATTTCTTGCGATTCCATTTAACACAGTAAAGAGTGCGAAGAAAATTGGTGCTTGCGCAATAATTGGAAAACAAGAAGCAAGTGGGTTTGTCTTATGCTCTTTATAGAGCTTCATCATCTCTTCTGATTGCTTCTGGCGATCATCTTTATACTTGTTTTGAATAGCCTTCATTTGTGGCTGTAGCGCTGTTAGTGCGCGCTGGCTTTTAATCTGCTTTACAAAGAGTGGGATTAAAATAATCCGGATTAAAATAACTAAACCGATAATTGAAAGCGCCCAAGTTACGCCGCTATCTTTACCAAAGATTGGGGTTAACGCTTTATGGAAAAGGATAATTACGCCAGAAACCAGATTGTAAAGCGGATTTAAAATTGTGTTCATTAGATAGCTCCTACACTGGTTTTATCGTTTGAAGTGAACGGTTTTACTGCATAATCGACTCCGCCGTGTGACCAAGGATTACAGCGTAATAAACGCCACATCGACATACCCACACCACCTAATCCGTAATGTGAAATTGCAGATGTGGCATATGAAGAACAAGATGGGTAATACTTGCAACGCGCTGGGAAAGCTGGCGAAATCCATTTTTGGTATAACTTAATAATTGTGATTGTTACCGTGCGCATCATTTAACCGCCGCTCGAGATGCGCGATCCAGTAACTTACTGACTAGCTTCTCGATTTCCGCGCCAACTAAATTGATCTCGTTCTTTGCTAAAGCGCGGATAACTAAAAGGGAGCCAGTTGGTAGTTTGTTAAGATCTGGGGCGATTGCATGGCGGATTTTGCGCGCGAGTTTATGGCGGGCTACCGATCCTCCAATGGCCTTATTAATAATTAAGCCACATTTTGGATGATCGTTATTTGTGACGGGTGAGATGTATAAATATCCAACAAAGTTCTCTGTAGTAACGCGGGTTCCACTCTTGGTTGCTCGAGCGAAATCGGCGCTTATGATCAAACGTGCGTTTTTAGGCAGCACGAGGCTTTTCCGGTGCGGCTCTATTAGTTACGCAGAAAGTCGAGTGCGGCCCTTGGCGCGACGTGCTGAAAGAACTGCACGTCCTGCACGCGTTGCCATACGTGCGCGGAAGCCATGCTTCTTGGCGCGACGACGAGTATTAGGTTGGTAGGTGCGCTTTGTCATGGTGACTCCTTTTAAAATCTACGTTGGTGGGGCCGGGATAGGTTTTTGCTGACCTAGCTCGCGGTCCACCGACTTCTATGAACTCTTCATAAATACGGGGGAAGCAAGGGTGTAACGGTAGAGGTGTGGATAGAGGCGGGTCAAACTGGAGGTTGGGTTGAGGGTTGTGGATAACCGCTTGCTTTTCTCGGGAAAGAGCCCTACTTTTCACACCTGTCCACAGGCATCCGTCAAAGTGGCTCTAAATGAAGGCTAAAGCCCTACTTTAGACCACAGCCTGTGGATAACGTTGTGGATACTCCAAAGGGGGCAAAATGGCAGTTGTTGAGATAGAACTCGCCGACCTTTGGGACCGAGTTATCGAGCATGTCTCGCTCGGTGAACCCCAACATCGCGCATTTTTAACTATGACTAAGCCGCTTGGATTGATTCAAAGCGATGGCGGAATCACGAATCTATTAGTTGCCGCTCCAAATGTATTTGCAAAAGATGTTCTTGAGTCAAGGTTGCGAATTGTTGTCAATGAAGTTTTGACTCGTGAACTTGGTGATAAAACAAATATCGCTGTGATGGTGGATGACTCTTTAGAACTTGCAGATCATCCAGCTCCAACAATTATTGTTGAACCAACACCTGTTCGTCCAGGTACAGGGCGTGAAGGAAATGATCTTGGGGCGCGTAAAAGCGATGAGCCATCCCAATTAAATCCGCGTTACATCTTTGAAACTTTTGTTATCGGTGCCTCAAACCGTTTCGCACATGCTGCAGCTGTTGCTGTCGCAGAGGCCCCAGCTAAGGCATATAACCCGCTATTTATTTATGGCGAATCCGGCCTTGGGAAAACCCACTTATTACACGCTATTGGCGCTTATGCCAAAGAGTTATATGGCAGTGTTCGGGTTCGTTATGTATCTTCTGAAGAGTTCACAAACGATTTTATTAACTCGATTCGCGACGATAAAGCTTCTGCGTTCCAACGCCGATATCGCGACCTTGATGTTCTATTAGTTGATGATATTCAATTCTTAGAAAATAAAGAGCGTACTCAGGAAGAGTTCTTCCATACCTTTAACACTTTATATAACGCTAATAAGCAGATTGTTATCTCATCTGATCGCCCACCAAAACAGTTAACAACTTTAGAGGACCGACTTCGTTCTCGCTTCGAGTGGGGTTTGATTACAGATATTCAACCGCCGGAGCTAGAAACCCGTATCGCAATTCTTCGCAAGAAAGCTGCGCAAGATAAATTAAATGCGCCAGATGATGTTTTGGAATATATCGCCAGTAAAATTTCCACAAATATTCGCGAACTAGAGGGGGCGCTTATTCGCGTTACAGCATTCGCTAGTTTGAATCGGCAAGGCGTTGATTTAGGGCTTGCTGAAATTGTTTTAAAGGATTTGATTCCAACTGGTGCCGGCCCTGAAATCACATCGGCCACGATTATGGCCCAAACCGCGGTCTATTTCAGTCTTACCCTCGATGATTTATGTGGCACCTCCCGTTCGCGCGTTTTGGTAAATGCCCGACAGATAGCTATGTATTTGTGCCGCGAGTTAACTGATTTATCTCTACCGAAGATCGGCCAGACCTTCGGGGGTCGCGACCACACAACTGTTATGCATGCCGACCGGAAAATCCGCCAATTGATGGCTGAGCGCCGGTCGATCTATAACCAAGTCACCGAGTTAACCAACCGGATCAAATCTCAGAACAGGGGTTGATTTCGGTTAAATGTCCGATTTAAGAACCTTACCCCCAGGTGTGGAGAAGGTGTGGATAACTGTGGATTACCAAAGGTTTTCTGTGGTTAAAAAGAGTTTTAAATGTAAGTTTTAACTTTTAAAGGAAGGGGAGGGTTACTGCGATGAGCCTTACACACATTTTTCAACAGTTTATCCACACTTTTCCTTTGGTAAATAAAGGCTTTGAGCAGGGCTTTTTAACTTTATCCACAGTAATGGCGGTTGGTTACTACTACTACCTATATATAGATCAAACCCGCTCCCCAGCGAACCCCACAGCTTCAAACCAAATTTTTAAAGTATCTACTTTTGTAAACGTTATGAAAGACTTTCAACTGAAGAAAATGAGGGCCACTACATGAAATTTACAGTCGAGCAAGGCGCGCTTGCTGATGGCGTCAACTGGGTCTCACGTAGTTTATCTACCCGGCCAATAAAAACCGAGCTCCTCGGAATTGTTATCGATGCAACCGGAGATGATGTAACTCTCTCTGGTTCGGATTTAGAAACTTCTAGTAAAGCTTTTTTTAAAGCAGATATATCTCAACCCGGGAAAGTTTTAGTTCCCGGGAAACTATTAGCCGAGATTTCTCGCTCGTTGCCAAATAAACCAATCACAATCACATTAGATGGCTCTCGCGTATTAGTGACATCAGGTGCTGCAAAATTTACCTTGCCAACCCTGTCAATTTCAGAGTACCCAAGTTTGCCTGAACTTCCTAAAACAACCGGCACAGTCGCTAGCGACACTTTCGCAACCGCAGTTGCACAAGTTGCAATTGCCGCAGGCCGCGACGACTCACTGCCAACCTTGACTGGTGTTCACGTTGAAATTAACGAAGAGACCGTGACTTTAGCTGCGACAGATAGATACCGTTTAGCGGTCCGCGAATTTTCTTGGGAGCCAACCGCACCAGGTGTTTCAACAACGGCCTTGTTGCGCGGGCGCACAATCGCCGATGCTGCAAAATCACTAACCGGTTCTAAAAACGTTTCTCTATCTTTTGCGCCAACTGCGAGCAATGATCGCTTGGCTGGCTTTTCCGGTGAGGGCAAATCAATGACATCGCGGATGTTAGATGGAACCTTCCCCCCATACCGCCATTTACTACCGCAAGAAGTAACCACAACCGCAATCGTTGAAGTTGCACCATTCCTAGATTCTGTTCGCCGCGTCGCGCTAGTTACAGATAAAACCGTTCCACTACGCTTGGAATTTGCAAATAACTCAGTGTCTCTTGAAGCGGGCGCGGGTGAGGAAGCGCAAGCAACCGAATCTATTGAAATTTTATTAAACGGCGAGCCTATCTCGATCGCTTTTAACCCGATCTTTTTAGCAGATGGGTTACAAGCTGTCGGAACAGCCTTTGTGCAGATCTCATTTACCGGTTCTAATAAACCAGCGATCCTTGCCGGCAAATCAGATCGTGACGGAAAAGTTATTGAAAACTACCGTTACCTTCTAATGCCGATGCGTTACGCCTCTTAACGAATAAAAAAAGAGAAATTCGTGCGCGTTACCAAACTGGCGCTAACTAATTTTCGCTCTTATAAATACCTTGAGTTGGAATTTGGCCCTGGTCCAACTACCTTTATTGGCAATAATGGTTCCGGTAAAACAAATATCGCCGAAAGTTTAATTTATCTTTCTTATCTTTCATCCCACCGCGTTTCACAAAACTTACCTTTATTAAACCTAGGAAGCGATCAAGCAATCATCCGTGCCGAGATCGAACGCGACGAACGCACCCTGCAAGTTGATTTAGAAATAAATGCTTCAAAAGCAAACCGCGCGCGACTAAATCAAAACCCAACAAAATCACAGCGTGAAATATTAGGTGCCCTACAAGTAATTTACTTCTCGCCGGAAGATCTAGATTTGGTGCGCGGTGAGCCCACCCACCGCCGTGATTTCCTCGATAAATTACTTATCGCCCGCAGCCCCCGTTTAGCAGGAGTTATCTCCGATTATGAACGTGTTGTGAAACAAAGGAATGCGCTACTTAAAACTCGCGCCGCAGAAAATGCAATAGATCCTTGGACTGAGCAGCTAGTGAATTTAGGTGCGCAATTAAGCGCTGAGCGCCTAGCTTTAGTTGAAACGCTAAACCCATATGTTGCCGCAAATTACGCAAATTTAAATGAGGTTAAACCTGCTTCCGTTACTTATAAATCAAGCACTGAGGGTCTAACCACAAACACTGATTTAAATTTGCAATTACTAACCGCTCGTCAACTTAAGGTAGCGCGCCAAGAGATAGAACGCGGGGCATCGCTAATTGGTCCACATCGCGACGACCTACACCTACAACTTGGGGATTTTCCAGCGAAAGGTTATGCCAGCCACGGTGAATCATGGTCAATGGCAATTTCCTTAAGAATTGGTTCTTACAATTTATTAAAATCTGAAGGCGCAGAACCAATTTTAATTCTCGATGATATTTTTGCCGAGCTTGATACTGCGCGCCGTCAACAGCTAACTTCAGTTACCCAAATGGCCGAACAAACCTTTATAACCGCAGCTGTTGAAAGTGATCTACCCACTGAATTACTATCTACTAAATATTATGTAACACCTGGTGTGGTATCAAAAGAAAGGGTAAGTGATGACTAAGCGTGATCTTGCCCTAGATTTGTTTCGTAGCTATAAAACCGGATTTATTAAGAAATCAAAACCGGTGCAAGAGCGAACCAGCACACAAGGGGATCCCACTCTAATTTCTGAAGTGATGTCAGATTTAATTAACCAACGCGATTGGCATTTAGGTATTGCCGAAGGAACTCTATTTTCATCTTGGAAAGAAATCGTTGGCGACGACATCGCGTCCCACACAACACCACTTTCACTTCTTGAAGGCGCACTTCTAATTCAATGTTCCTCAACTGCATGGGCAACACAATTAAATGCAGTCGGACAAGATTTATTAAATACAATTAAGAGTTCAACACCCGGCGCAGGGGTTGAATCTCTAACTTTTATCGGCCCTCAAGCACCATCTTGGAAACGCGGCCTTCGAACAATCAAAAACGAGCGCGGCCCCCGCGATACTTACGGTTAGAGCCCGTTTTATACCCCTAACCCACTAGGAACCCTCACCCACGCTCAGAAAATGGCGCATTTGCCACACCTATGGCTTTTTATGGCTAGCAGGCTTTTCATTTACAGATAGGATTGCCAGGCTCAGCGAAGGAATTCCCCTTCTAGGCGTGTTTTAAGGCCAGAACCAGATTTATAAGGAGCTTTAGTGACGAAGCAACCCGGCGGATATGACGCCAGTTCGATCACCGTCCTCGAGGGCCTTGATGCTGTCCGTAAGCGCCCCGGAATGTATATCGGTTCTACCGGTGAACGCGGCCTTCACCACCTGGTCTACGAAGTAGTTGATAACTCAGTTGATGAAGCACTGGCCGGTTATTGCGATGAAATAAGTGTAACTTTAATGGAAGACGGCTCCCTGCAATGCGTTGATAACGGTCGCGGTATCCCAGTTGATATCCACCCAGTTGAAAAGAAACCAGCGCTTGAAGTTGTTCTAACTGTTTTACACGCCGGCGGAAAATTCGGCGACGGTGGTTACTCAGTCTCTGGTGGTCTGCACGGTGTTGGTATCTCTGTAGTCAACGCGCTATCAACTGACTTGTCTGTTCTTGTACAACGCGATGGTTTCTTCTGGAGCCAAGAATATAAATTAGGTGTACCTACTGCCCCAGTTAAAAAGGGTGCAACTTCAGATAAAACCGGAACTACAGTTCAATTCTGGCCATCTGCTGAAATATTTGAAACTACAGATTTCTCTTTTGAAATTCTATCCACTCGCTTTCGCGAAATGGCATTTTTAAATAAAGGATTGCGCTTAACTCTTACCGATCTACGCCCTGGCCATGTCGATGAAAAAGGCGAACCTCTTAAAGTTAACTATAAATACGATGGCGGTATTTCAGACTTTGTAAAACACCTAAATTCCACTCGTGGTGAAACCCATAAATCCATTATCTTTTTAGAGACCGAAGATAAGAAAGCCAAACTATCTTTAGAAGTTGCGATGCAATGGAACGCTGGTTTCTCTGAATCTGTCTATACCTTCGCTAACACAATCCACACCCATGAAGGTGGAACCCACGAAGAAGGCTTCCGTACCGCACTTACATCCGTTGTAAATAAATTCGGCGAAGAAGCAGGTTACATCCGCAAGAAAGAAGATCGCTTAACCGGCGATGATGTGCGTGAAGGGTTAACTGCAATTGTCTCTATCAAGTTAGCTGAGCCTCAATTTGAAGGACAGACCAAGACAAAACTTGGCAATACTGAAGCAAAGTCATTTACCCAAAAGGCTGTAAATGAATTTTTAACGCAATGGTTTGAGCAGAACCCCCAAGAAGGTAAAGACATTGTTCGCAAGAGCATTGATGCAGCAGCAGCTCGTGTTGCAGCCCGTAAAGCCCGTGATTTATCACGCAACCGCAAAGGTTTATTGGAAGGCCGTGGCATGCCCGGCAAACTCGCTGATTGCCAGTGGACCGATCCATCAAAGTGCGAGTTATATATCGTGGAAGGTGATTCTGCCGGCGGTTCTACAAAAGGCGGTCGCGATTCGCGCAATCAAGCAGTGTTGCCAATCCGCGGCAAAATTCTTAACGTCGAAAAAGCCCGCATTGATCGCGTGCTACAAAATAATGAAGTGCAAGCTTTAATTACCGCACTTGGCACTGGTGTGCACGAAGATTTCGATATCGAAAAACTTAGATATCACAAGATTATTTTGATGGCCGATGCTGATGTTGACGGTCAACATATCCGCACATTGCTTCTTACTTTGTTATTCCGCTTTATGCGCCCACTAATTGAAAATGGTTTTGTTTACCTAGCGCAGCCACCACTTTATAAAATTAAATGGGGCGGTAAAGATCCGGTTCAATACGCTTTCTCTGATCGCGAACGCGATGGCATGATCAAGATTGGTTTAGAAGCCGGAAAGCGTTTACCAAAAGATGACGGTATTCAGCGCTTTAAAGGTTTAGGTGAAATGCCCGCAAAAGAGTTGTGGGATACAACTATGGATCCTGAACACCGCGTTTTAATTCAAGTAACACTTGATGATGCCGCAGCAGCCGATGATTTGTTCTCAGTATTAATGGGTGAAGATGTAGAACAACGCCGCGCATTTATTCAACGCAACGCTAAAGACGTTAGATTTTTGGATATTTAAATGGCTGAAGATAAAACACCTATAGATCGCACCGGTATGGCCAATCCTGGTGATGATTTCGATCGCGTGGAAACTGTTGACCTGCAAGTCGAGATGGCGCGTTCTTATCTTGATTACGCAATGTCTGTCATCGTCGGTCGCGCGCTTCCAGATGTTCGCGATGGTCTAAAACCAGTTCACCGTCGCGTTTTGTATGCGATGTATGACGCTGGCTATCGCCCAGATAAGGGTTACTACAAATCTTCACGCATCGTCGGTGACGTTATGGGTAATTACCACCCACACGGTGACACCGCGATCTATGACACCGTTGTCCGTTTAGCTCAGCATTGGTCGCTGCGTTACCCATTAGTCGACGGCAACGGAAACTTCGGTTCTCCCGGCAACGATCCAGCTGCTGCTATGCGTTATACCGAAGCCCGTCTATCGCCTATTGCGATGGAGATGATGCGCGATATCGATGAAGATACGGTTAATTTCTCACCAAACTATGACGGGCGTTCACAAGAGCCAGATGTCCTACCAAGTCGTTTCCCAAACTTATTAGTTAACGGTTCTGCCGGAATCGCAGTTGGTATGGCGACAAATATTCCACCGCATAACCTGCGTGAAATTACCGAAGGTGTTATTTACTCACTTAATAACCCTGATCTAAAACCAGAAGATTTACTAAATGAGCTACTTAAGATTGTAAAAGGTCCAGATTTTCCAACTAAAGCTTTAATTGTTGGACGCACTGGCATCGAAGAGGCTTATCGCACAGGTCGCGGATCGGTAACAATGCGCGCAGTTGTGCAAGTTGAAGAAATAAATAAGCGCACCTGTTTAGTCGTTAGCGAACTTCCTTATCAAGTAAATCCAGATAACCTAGCTTTAAAGATCGCCGAACTAGTTAAAGATGGCAAGATCAAGGGCATCGCCGATGTGCGCGATGAAGGAAATGAACGTCTTGGCCAGCGCCTAGTTGTAGTTCTGCAATCATCTGCAATTCCAAAGGTTGTCTTAAATAACCTTTACAAGCAGACCCAATTACAAGATACCTTTGGCGCAAATATGTTGGCACTAGTCGATGGCGTGCCACGCACTTTGCGCCTTGATGAATTTATTAAGTTCTATATCCAACACCAAGTCGAAGTAATTATTCGCCGCACTAAATATCGTTTAGCTGAAAAAGAAAAACGCGCCCATATCTTGCAGGGTTATCTCAAGGCACTAGATGCCCTTGATGCAGTTATTGCTTTGATCCGCGCATCTACAACACCTGAAGAAGCACGTATAGGACTTATGAAGTTATTAGATGTTGATGAAGTACAAGCAAATGCCATTTTGGATATGCAACTTCGTCGTATTGCAGCACTTGAGCGCCAGAAGATCAATGATGAATACAACGGCCTGATGGCAGATATCGTCGAGCTAAATGAGATCTTGGCCAGTGAAGCAAAGCAGCGCCAAATAATCATTTCTGAGCTAACTGAGCTAACCGCAAAATACGGCGACGAACGCCGCACCCAGATCGTCGCCAGTGAAGGTGATTTCTCGGCCGAAGATCTAATTCCAGATCAAGATGCAGTTGTGACTATTACTCGCACCGGTTATGCCAAGCGCACCAATGCCGATCTCTATAAGTCACAACGTCGCGGTGGCCGCGGCGTAAAAGGCGCAGCGCTTAAGCAAGATGATGTTGTCGATCACTTCTTTGTAGCAAGCACACACGACTGGTTATTGTTCTTTACAAACCAGGGGCGCGTCTATCGTGCCAAGGTGCACGAATTACCAGATGCAGGCCGCGATGCGCGCGGACAACACGTTGCTAACTTAATGGCATTTAAACCCGATGAAACCATCGCCCAAGTCTTGTCATTTAAAGATTACAACGCATCTCCTTATCTAGTTCTTGCAACTAAGACCGGGCTTGTTAAGAAGACGCCACTTACTGAATACGATTCACCGCGTACTGGTGGCTTAATTGCAATTTCATTAAAACCTGGCGATGAAGTTGTTTCTGCTGCTCTTATCAATAAGGGTGATGAGCTACTTTTAGTTTCAAAGAAAGCGATGTCGCTACGTTTTGCCGCAGATGAAGAATCACTTCGCCCGATGGGTCGTTCCACAAGCGGTGTTATCGGAATGAAGTTCCGCGCTGGTGACGAATTGCTAACCATGGCGCGCATCGATTCGCAATCTGCAAATTCATTTGTGCTAACTGCAACTGATGGCGGATACGGTAAGAAAACTCCACTGGATGAATATCGTCTACAAAGCCGTGGCGGTATCGGAATTAAAGCTGCCAAGATTGACGAAAATTCTCGCGGTTCACTAGTTAGCGCACTCGTTCTCGCAGATAGCGATGAAATCCTTGCAATTACTTCTGCTGGCACCGTAATGCGCACACCAGCTGCCGAGGTTCGCCAGACCGGCCGCGATTCAATGGGTGTTCGCTTGGTAAACCTCGATGAAGGCGTTGTTCTGGTCTCTGTTACTCAGAACCAGGAAGATGAGATTTCCGCCAAATAACGCTACGCTTTCGCCTTCTGCGCTAAGGCGTGCGTTTTGGTCTCTTGGAGAAGTTCAAGTAACCTAGCGCTTCTGCATTAAAGAGCAATCTTTCTTGCGGGCCCATAGCTCAGCCTGGTTAGAGCGCTTCCCTGATAAGGAAGAGGTCGGTGGTTCAAGTCCACCTGGGCCCACCCGTTCTAACACGGGGACCTAGCTCAATTGGTAGAGCACCGCCTTTGCAAGGCGGGGGTTAGGGGTTCGATTCCCCTGGTCTCCACAAATTTTAATTTTGGAACCAAATAAAACTGGTCTCCACTCTTAATCTTTTTTGTAATTCACCCACTTAAACGATTGGCTAACAACATGTCATCACAAGCAACTCTCCACACCTCACTCGGCGACATCGTTATCGAGCTCTACCCAAATCAAGCACCAAAGACAGTTGCCAACTTTGTTGAACTCGCAACTGGTGCAAAAGAGTGGACTGATCCACGCGATGGCAAGAAGACAACTGCCAAGTTATACGACGGCACTATTTTCCACCGCGTCATTTCAGGATTTATGATCCAAGGTGGAGATCCACTTGGAAAAGGCTTCGGCGGACCGGGATACCAATTCGCAGATGAATTCCATGGCGAACTGCAATTTGATGCGCCATACATTCTTGCCATGGCTAATTCAGGACCCGGCACAAATGGCTCACAGTTCTTTATCACCGTTGCACCAACAACTTGGTTAAACCGTAAGCACACCATCTTTGGAGCAGTTAAAGACGCTGCTTCTCAGGCTGTTGTAGAAAAGATCGGTTCAACTCCAACAGGTGCGCAAGATGTGCCAGTTACACCAGTTGTAATCAATAGCGTAACAATCGCTTAACTTTTAAACTATGTATCAAATGAAGCGTTCTGCAACGCTCTCATTAATTACAGTTATAAGTGGCGCTTATCTTTTAAATCTGGTCTATCCAACTTTCTACGAAAAAGCTGCGCTATACGGTCCACTTGTAGATTCCGGTGAATACTGGCGCCTCTTTACAGTTGCCCTAGTTCACGGTGGGCTAACACATTTATTTTTTAATATGTTCTCGCTTTTAGTTTTAGGTAATCCAATCGAGGCAGCACTTGGCAAAGCGCGCTTTCTTGTAATTTTCTTCTTCTCACTTTTAACTGGATCTCTTGCGTCGGTCCACTTAAATAGCGGTCCGCATGTTTCAGTTGGAGCATCCGGTGCGATCTTTGGTTTATTCGGAGCTTTCATCGCACTGGGTAAACGCCTTAACCAAGGCGCACGCGATATCTATGTAATCGTCGGACTTAACTTCGCACTGGGCTTTGTATTGGGCGGAATCGACTGGCGCGCCCATCTGGGCGGCCTCATCGGCGGCTACTTAACGACTGCGGTTTTGCTGCGAATTACACGCCTGTAATTCCTCCACACCTGTGCACAAACTCTGTGGATAACTACAGAATAAGGAATTCTCGCTAAGGACTGGGAAAAGCCTTTTACAGTCCTTGCGCTTCTAATTCCTTATTCTTGTTTAACGCTGCGTAAGAGAATTTGTGCAACATCCAAAACTTCAACATCGCTCTGTCTCGCAACCATTCCGTCGCCGACCATAACCCTGCAGAACGGACAAGCCACTGCAACTTCTTCCGCACCAGTTGAAATAGCTTCATCCACGCGATTTAAATTAATGCGTGTGCCAATCTTCTCTTCCATCCACATACGACCGCCACCACCACCGCAGCAGAAGGAACGTTCTTGGTTACGTGGCATCTCAGTAATGTCGCAACCGGAAGCTTCCAGTAATTCACGCGGTGGTGCATAGATCTGATTGTGCCGGCCCAAGTAACAAGGATCGTGATAGGTCAACTTTTTTTCACTCTTATGTGGACTTGGCTTAAGACGCTTTTCTTTAATTAAAGTATTGAGCAATTGTGTGTGGTGCAACATCTCAAGTTCAAAACCACTTTGGGCATAATCGCGACCGATAGTTGTAAAGCAATGCGGACAAGTAACTACAACTTTCTTCTTACCCTTTGGGCGGCCAGTGAAGACTTCGTTAAAGGTATCAATATTTTCTTTCGCCAAAATTTGGTACAAGAATTCATTTCCAGAACGGCGTGCGGGGTCCCCGGTACAAGTCTCGCGCTTACCTAATACCGCAAAATTAACTCCAGCCATATATAGAAGTTCAGCCACTGCTTTTGTAGTTTTCTTAGCGCGTTCTTCATAAGCACCGGCGCAACCAACCCAGAATAAATATTCAACCTCATCTGGCAATACGCCTTCAACAACACGAACTGGGAAATCACATTCGGCGATCCAACCTTCGCGATCTTGTTTATTGGCACCCCATGGGTTGCCAGCTTTTTCTAAATTACGGAATGTGCCACCGAGTTCAGTTGGAAATTCTGATTCAACTAATACTTGGAAACGGCGCATATTTACAATGTGATCAACGTGTTCGATATCAACCGGGCACTCATTTACACAGGCACCGCACATGGTGCAAGACCATAAGACATCCAGTGAAATAGGGGCGTTTTCGCCTACTAAAGCTTCAGTTTCAACGACCTTAGCCATGGCGTGATCGCGCATCGCCATAATCAAAAGCTTCGGTGAAAGTGGTTTATCTGTGTGCCAAGCAGGACATTGCGACTGACAACGTCCACACTCGGTACAACTGGTCATATCAAGTAGACCTTTCCAAGAAATATCTTGGCGGTTACCTAAACCAAATACATCATCTTCGGCCGGATCTTCAAAGTTAATTGGTTTACCTTTAGAAAGCATTTCAGGAAGCGCGCCAAGGGATGTGCTGCCATCGCTATTGCGCTTGTAATAGATATTAAAGAATGCAAGAAAGCGGTGCCAGGCAATACCCATTGTAAAATTACTTGCAATGACAATAAACCAAGCCATAGATACAACGATCTTGGCGGTTGCAACATAGACAATTGCGTTCTCAATTGAAGCAGCACTCATACCTTTAAAGGCGAGAACCGCCGGCCAAGAAATTGCGTAATGCCAGTTCCAGTTTGTTTCACCAGCAAGGGCGCCTTCCAACCCACGTAGTGCAATTACACAAAAAACAATTGCGACGATAGTTGCTTCAACGTAATACGCCTTCCACATTCCCGAACCGGCAAAACGATTGAGCATCCGAAAACGTGTGACTTGTCGAATCCCAATCAGAGTAACAATTCCAACACCGGTTGCCATTGCAATAAATTCAGCGAAGAGTTCATAAACAACCCAATGGCCAAGAAATGGTAGCGAGTAATCTGGATTTAGAACTTGGCCGTATGCAGTAATTAATGTGCCAATAAGTGCGCCAAAACCAATCATTACAAACCAGTGCGCAATTCCGGTTGCGGTGAAGTTGAGCATCTTGGTGTGGCCCAAAATTTCTTTCAACATATTCTTTAAACGTGCGCCGGGATTATCGCGACGCGTCGGGTCAGGCTGGCCTTTGCGGTAGATAGAAACCAACTGGGGAACGCGAATAGCCAGCAAGCCCAAAGCCACAACAGTTATGAGGTAGGAGAGAGTGGCCAGAGCGATATGCATAACGCGAGGTTACCGAGGCGGGGCGGGAATATCTGGGCAAGGCGGGGAGTTATACGGGATGGCCCAAACTTGAGTCGCTCCGACTCACTCTTTCGAGTAAGATCGACTCAGGTTAGAGCAGCCTCAACCCCAGATCGGGCTTGAGATGAGCTAAGAAGAGTAAAAGGAGTAATACAAATGGCTAGAGCAGTCGGAATCGACCTCGGAACAACAAATAGCTGCGTATCGGTACTTGAAGGTGGAGAGCCAACAGTTATCGCCAACGCAGAAGGCGCTCGCACAACCCCATCGATCGTTGCCTTCGCTAAAAATGGCGAAGTTCTAGTCGGTGAAGTCGCCAAGCGCCAATCGGTAACTAACGTTGAACGCACAATCCGTTCCGTTAAGCGCCACATGGGTACCAACTGGACCGTTGATATTGACGGTAAGAAGTACACACCACAAGAAATTTCTGCACGTATTCTGCAAAAGCTAAAGCGCGATGCGGAAGCTTATCTTGGCGAAACTGTTACGGATGCAGTCATCACGGTTCCTGCGTACTTCTCTGATGCAGAACGTCAAGCAACAAAAGAAGCTGGCGAAATCGCCGGACTTAATGTGCTTCGCATTATCAACGAACCAACTGCAGCAGCGCTGGCATACGGTCTAGATAAAGCTGATACAGAACAAACCATCTTGGTATTCGACTTAGGTGGCGGAACATTTGACGTCTCTCTACTTGAAATCGGTGATGGCGTTGTAGAAGTTAAAGCAACCGCTGGCGATAACCACCTTGGTGGAGATGACTGGGATCAAGTTCTTGTCGATCACTTAGTTCAAACATTCGGTTCAAAGAACGGAATTGATTTAACAAAAGATAAGATGGCGATGCAACGTATTCGTGAAGCTGCTGAAAAAGCGAAGATCGAACTTTCATCATCACAGCAAGCATCAATTAACTTGCCATACATCACTGTAGACGCCGAGAAGAATCCATTGTTCCTTGATGAAACTTTGACGCGCGCACAGTTCCAAACTCTTACCGCACCACTGCTTGATCGTTGCAAGAAGCCTTTCCAGCAAGTTCTAAAAGATTCTGGAATCGCAATTGGAAATATCAAGAGCGTTGTACTTGTTGGTGGATCAACTCGTATGCCAGCTGTCGTTGACTTGGTCCGCGAGCTAACCGGCGGAAAAGAGCCAAATAAGGGCGTAAATCCTGATGAAGTTGTCGCCGTCGGCGCATCTTTGCAGGCAGGCGTTCTTAAGGGAGAAGTTAAAGACATCCTTCTTCTTGACGTAACACCACTAACACTTGGAATTGAAACCAAGGGTGGAGTTATGACCAAGATGATCGAGCGCAATACAACGATTCCAACGAAGCGCAGTGAAATCTTTACAACAGCTGATGACAATCAGCCTGCTGTACAGATCCAGGTTTACCAGGGCGAACGTGAAATGGCTGCTTACAACAAGAAGCTCGGCATGTTCGAACTAACTGGAATTGCTCCAGCACCTCGTGGAGTTCCACAAGTTGAAGTTACCTTCGACATTGACGCAAACGGAATCGTTCACGTCGGCGCAAAAGATCTTGCTACCGGTAAAGAACAATCAGTCACAATCAGCGGTGGATCTTCTCTTTCAAAGGAAGAGATTGATCGCATGATGGCAGATGCTGAAGCACACGCTGCAGAAGATAAGCAACGTAAAGAAGAAGCTGAAATCCGCAACAACGGAGACTCACTTGTCTACCAGACTGAAAAATTCATTGCTGATAATGCAGAGAAGTTATCTCAAGGTGAAACAGCCGAGAAGAAAGTTGAAGTTGAAGCAGCACTTGCCGAACTAAAGACTTCACTCGGTGGCGCTAACTTTGAAGCAATCAAAGCCAATACCGAAAAGGTAGCAACTCTTAGCCAAGCACTTGGCGCTGCGATGTATGCAGCAGCAGGGGCAGCAGCAGGAGAAGGCGCACCATCTGAAGATGGTGTCGAAGATGCCGAGGTAGTAGACGAAGGCACAAATTAATGACTGATCAAACAACAGAAGATGTTGTTGAATCTGTAGAAGAAGTAGTGGAGGCTGCCCCGGTTCAGGAAACTGATCCGGTGGCGGCTCTCACCGCTGATTTACAACGACTTCAGGCCGAATACGCCAACTACCGTAAACGCGTAGAACGCGATCGCGCACTGGCGCATGAATTAGCAATCGGCGCAGTTTTAACTGAATTCCTTGCAACGCTCGATGACATTGATCGCGCAACCGAACACGGTGAAGTAACCGGTGGGTTTAAATCTGTCGCAGATAAAATCACAGCGATTACAACTCGTTTAGGTTTGGAAAAGTATGGTGCCGCAGGAGATGAATTTGATCCACAAATTCATGAAGCGCTAATGCACGATTCAGGTGCTGATGTGAATGTGCCAACTGCGACAAAGATTTTGCAGCCCGGATATAAATATAAAGAACGCGTATTGCGCCCTGCCCGCGTTGCCGTAACCGATCCTGCTGAATCGCCTACCGAGTAATTAACTTCCATGGCCGCTAAAGACCTTTACGAAAAGGATTTCTACAAAATCTTAGGCGTTGGCAAATCTGCCAGCAGTGATGAGATTAAAAAGAAATACCGTTCTTTAGCTCGTGAACTGCACCCCGATAAAACCAAGGGCGATGCGGCGATGGAGGAGAAGTTCAAGGCAGTTTCTGAGGCATATGACATCTTGTCTGATGGAAAAAAGCGCGCTGAATACGATCAAGCGCGCGATATGTTCGAACGCGGTGGCATGCGCGCACCGCAAGGAGGACAGAACTTCCAAGGCGGAGATTTCAACGACATCTTTGGCGGCGGAAATCCACAAGATATTTTTGCTAATTTATTTGGTGCTGGCGGTCGTCGTGGTCCACGTAAAGGACAAGATCTACAAACTGAAGCAACAATTACCTTTAAAGAGGCTGCTTTTGGCACCACTTTAGAACTGCGATTATCTACCGATGGCGGACCATCTCAAAATATTTCAGCGCGAGTGCCAGCAGGCGTAAATGATGGCGCAAAGATTCGCGTTAAAGGAAAAGGCTCTCAAGGCGAAGCCGGCCCTGGTGATTTATTTATTATGTTGCACGTTAAACCGCACCCAATCTTTGCCCGCAAAGGCGATAACATCACACTGACTGTGCCAGTTACATTTGCTGAAGCCGCCCTCGGAGCAGACATTAGGGTTCCAACTCTTACTGGCGATGAAGTAACACTTCGTTTATCACCAGGTACTTCTAATGGCCGCACTTTGCGAGTAAAGGGCCGCGGTATCGCAAAGGGTGCTACCACCGGAGATTTACTTGTAACCGTTGAAGTTCAAGTGCCAACTAATTTAGAACCGTCAGCTATTGAAGCCCTTCAGAAGTATGCGGAAATTACGTCAGAGTCGGATGTACGCGGCGAACTGAAATATAAGGCAGAGCTATGAGCAGCGAACCGCAAGATAGTAAAACACCTGATGATGATGCAGGTCTTTATGTAATTTCCGTTGCGGCAGAACTATCCGGGCTACACCCACAAACTTTGCGCCAATACGATCGCTTAGGTTTAGTTTCACCAAATCGCACAGTTGGCCGCAATCGTCGTTATTCACTGCGCGATATCGCATCCTTGCGAATGGTCGGTCGTTTAGTCGGTGAAGGTATTAATCACGCTGGTATTAAGAGAATTATTGAACTTGAATCAGCGATGGCAAATATGGCGATCGAAGTTGCTCAGTTAAGAATTGAAGTAGATGCGCTGATTAAAGAGAACCCGCCAAAATCACTTGTTACACGCCGCAAAAGTGAAGTTATCGTCTATAAAGAAGATTAAACGGCCTTAAAGGTTTTTACTCGACCACTCCAACTTCCTAATACCTTTTCAGCAGGGGTCTGCAATACACCTTCAATTACCGAGGCATAAACATCTCGGAAATCGGTAGTTACCGCTAAATCTCCATCAACTAACTTGGTAAGCGAAGGTTGGTCTCCATACATTCCACCTTGCACCCGGTCACCAATTAAGAACATTGGACCTGAAGTTCCGTGATCGGTTCCATCAGAGCCATTGGCTTTAACCCGGCGACCAAATTCGCTATAGACCATCACCGTTATATCTTTTGAGCGACCTGATGCCTTCATCTGGCTTAAGAATTTAGAGATACTTACAGAAACCGTTCCCAACAACGCAGCTTGAGCATTTGCCTCATTGGCGTGGGTATCAAAGCCACCAAGTGAGACCGACCAAGCTCTAGTTGGCGCACCAGCTGCAATTAACTTGGCAACGACATTTAACTGCTGCGTTAAGTTGGAATCTCCACCGGCGTTACCTCCTGCAACTGTTGGAAGATCATCTGCAACCGGCGCAGCCTGCGATAAAACGGGTGTGATGCTGCTTGAGACGTTGAATAAATTTCGCATTGAAGTTGCAGCCGCTGCCGTTAACTTACTGTCTTTTTGTGATTGAGCAGATAGGCGCAGACAAGCTTTACCGATTGCACCATTTGGAATTGCTAATCCGCCTAAAGGAAGTGCTGATCCACTTTGCGTTGCACCCGCTAGCAGCGGCGGCAGGACCGAACCTAAACTGATCGCCAACATTGGATCTACTGCTTGATTATCCAACCAACGCCCTAACCAACCTGTATTTAAATGGCTTTGTGGAGACCCGGTCTGCCAGATTGCCATCGAGGAAAAGTGTGATCGATCTGGTTTCGGATAGCCAACCCCGCGCACAACAGCGACTTTTTGTTGATCCCACAAAGATTTAATTCCAGTCATAGATGCATTTAGCGCCATATCATCCGTTAATGGAAGCAACGTTTCTGGTTTGTAATTTAGCGTTGGACGAGCTGCGTAATATGCAGAATCTTTAAATGGAATAACAGTATTTAAACCATCGTTGCCACCATATAAAGTCACGACAACTAATATCGGAGTTCCGGGCGGAAGCGGTCTATTTATCGCAGCTTCGGCGATATCGTTTATTGAGAGAACGCTTGCCGCGCCAGCAGCAGTTGCCGCACCAGAGAATTTTAAAAACTCTCGTCTGGTGTATTTAGACATCCCTAGTTGTTCTGCAGACATCGTTGGTATTTCGTTCATGCGCTCACCACATATTCCGGGCTACAGATTGCCAATATGACTAAGCGGGGAATCACATCTCGCACTTCTCGCAGAGCAAATGAAGTTCGTGGTGACCATTCCACAACCCCCAGCAGATCCGCTAAGTAAGCAGCGCGTGCAGCAGGAATTCGTTCTTGAATAGCTGATAAATCTGCCTGGCCTACCAACCAAGTTGCAAAGGTAATTCTAAATTGGGCACTTGCTGAGCTAAGCCATGCCTCATCTGCTGGCCATCCACCAACATTTGGCGGAGAGAAAGGAATTTGTGACAACTTATCGAGATAACCATGCAACTTAGTAAAGGAATCTAACTTGGACGGAGTCAGCCCAAGTGCGCGACAAACGCCAACAAACCATTCCACAGGTGATTTCACCATTTCATATTGAGGATTTGCTAAATCAGAGCTATTTACCAAGGCTGCTACAAGGGATGCGGTATCGCGTCCGGCAAATGCTCCGATCATTGGATGGCTTGCAGGTAGTGGTGCTTGTGAAGAAATGAATCGGTACCAAATACGCTCTGCAATAAATTGCGCACAATTTGGCTGACTTACTAAATGAGATATCGCATCTTCCGGCGTCATAACCGCGCTCTTACCTAAAATCGTCACAGATTTGGTATCACGGCGGTTAGCGTTATAAACAACTACACCAGAACTGCGCGAGACTTGGTAACCAGTAAAGGCTCGCGCCAATTCTTTAACATCGGTTTCGCTATAGCGATTAACACCTAGTAAAAATAACTCCATCACCTCACGCGAGAGATTTTCATTTGGCGCTTTGACAGTGTTATCGCCACCATCTAACCAAATTTGTAGCGCGCCATCCATAAACATCGCTTTAGAAAAATCGTTGAAATTGGCGAGTGCAAATATTCTAAAGGTCTGATTTTGCAACAACATTGGCATTGCATAATTTACTTTGCCAATTGATGTCGCCCAATGTCCGTGCCAGAACCAGACCATCTTCTCTTGCAACGGTTTATTTGTCGCAACCATTTGATCTAGCCACCAGATTTCAATTGCTTCACTTTGCGCTCTTAAGTTACGTGCAAAAACAATTACCTCTGGTGTATTTGGATCTGGACGTTTTCCTAGATCGGTAACTGTTGGTAGGGCGAGAGCCCCGGTATCAATTGGTGGCGGATTTAAAAGGCTCTGCTTGGTAGAAGCGACTCCAGCTTTAAGCGCCTGTTCGAATTCTCCAGGGCGGGGACCGAAGCCAAAGCGGCTATATAGCCGTGCGATCTCCAAACGCTTTAAATCCATAAAGTAAATCTAAGGTCATCAGGCAAACAATGTAAGGTTGCAGTATGAATTCACATCAACTTCTCCGAGAAGAGATTATTAACAAGGCGGTTGTACACGGAAAAGTCATTCTCTCATCCGGCAAAGAGTCTGATTATTACGTTGACCTGCGCCGTGTGACCCTGGATCATGTCGCAGCACCCCTGGTTGGTGAAGTCATGCTCGAGCTAACTAAAGATTTGGATTACGAAGCAGTCGGCGGTTTAACTCTGGGCGCCGATCCTGTTGCAACCGCGATGATGCATGTCGCTGCACGCAACGGCAAGGCAATTGATTCTTTTGTAGTTCGCAAAGCAGAGAAAGCCCATGGTTTGCAGCGCCGTATCGAAGGACCAGATGTAGTTGGTAAGCGTGTACTTGCAGTCGAAGACACCTCTACAACAGGTGGTTCAGTACTAACCGCAGTTGAAGCGCTAAAGGAAGCGGGCGCAATTGTGGTTGGTGTTGCAGTAATCGTGGAACGCGGCGCCAAGCAAGCGATTATCGATGCAGGTTATGAATACCGCGCCGCATTTGAGCTAGCTGATTTAGGTTTATAACTTTTAACTTAAGTGGCGCTTAGTGCGCCATTCGCGCAATATTTCAAAAATAACTGGCATCACACTAACCAAGATAATTACTGCAACTACGGGCAGCAAGTATTTATCAACACTGCCTTCTAACTTTTCACCTAAGAAATAACCGGCTGTGATTACGCCATCGGTCCACAAAATTGCACCAACACAGTTCCAGAAGAAGAATTTCTTGGCAGGTACGCCAACGATGCCACACATTGGGTTAATCAGTGTGCGAACAAAGGGAATGAAGCGAGCCAATACCAAGGCTTTACCTGTGCCATATTTATTAAGCCACTTTTGAGTCGCTTTAACCTTCTTCTGATTAAAGATCCGACCATCTGGGCGATCAAAGAGTTTTACGCCAAATTTGGCGCCAATTAGATAACCGGTCTGCGAACCGATAATTGCGACAAGGGGTGCACCAATTAATAACGAAATGATCTCAATTTGCACACCATCAAAGATTTTTGCAGCAGCACCCGATGCGCCGACACCTGCAAGAAATAAGAGTGAGTCTCCGGGAAAGAAAAGTCCGATCAAAAGTCCGGTCTCCATAAAAATTATTGCCAAAATTCCAATTAGACCAAGAGTTGAAATAATTGAATGCGCATCAAAGAGATTGACCGTTTGGGAAAAATGCATACCTTGAGGATAAGGTACGGGCCATGTCTGCGCATCTAAGACCACAGTTGCACTTTGCACCTGAGCGTAATTGGATGAATGATCCCAACGGGTTAATTTATTACAGAGGCAAATATCACCTCTTCTTCCAACACAACCCATTCGCAAACGAGTGGGGCCACATGTCTTGGGGACATGCGGTCAGCGAAGACTTAATTAGCTGGACCGAACTTCCAGTCGCGATCGGTGATGATGAATCCCACGCAATTTTCTCGGGAAGTGCAGTTGTTGATTATTTCAACACAACCGGATTTGGAACTTTAGAAAACCCAGCGATGGTGGCGATTTACACCGCGCATAAACACGATCATTCTCATCAATCGCAAGCCCTGGCATACAGCCTTGACGAAGGCCTTACTTGGGTTAAATACGAAGGCAATCCAGTTCTAGATTTAAAACTAGATCATTTCCGCGATCCCAAAGTTACGTGGGATAGAACCACCGAATCGTGGCTGATGTCTGTGGTCTTGCCGAAAGAGAGAAAGGTTTCTTTCTACACATCAGATCACCTCAAAGAATGGCGCCATTTAAGTGACTTTGGCCCGGCAGCTGCCACAGATGGTGATTGGGAATGTCCTGATCTATTTCCGCTTGCAGTCAATGGCGACGAGACTGTAATTAAATGGGTTCTTGTAATTTCTATTAACCCAGGTGGTTTAACCGGTGGTTCTGGTAATCAATACTTTTTTGGCGATTGGGATGGGAAAGAGTTCAAGTGCGATGATCTACAAACGCGCTGGATAGATTTCGGTCGCGATAATTACGCTGGCGTAACTTTCAATGATGCACCAAATTCTCGGCGAATCTTTATTGGTTGGATGAATAACTGGGAATATGCCAAAGATTTTCCAACTGCTCCGTGGCGTGGATCGATGACGCTACCGCGCGAGTTAACTCTAATTTCTAATGAAGGAAAACTTTATCTACATACCAATCCAGTAACCGAGCTCTCTAAATACAAAACTGAAAAGATTTCAGCAGGGGACACCGCAGAGTTATTGGAGATTAATACCAGCGCTTCAACCGGAGAAGGTAAGTCAACTAAAATTCGTGTTGCTGGTGATGACGGTAAGTTCTTTGAATTTGGTTACGACGCTGAAAGCCACAGCATCTTCATAGATCGCACCATGGCGTGGAATGAGATTGCATCAAGCCACATTCATAGCGCACCAGTGCCGAAAGATTTAAGCACAATTGAGATGCGCGCAATAGTTGATCGCTCATCGGTAGAAATTTTCGCAGCAGATGGTAGATATGTAATATCCGATTTACTGTTCCTGCCCGGAGCCAGCCGGCAGGTCAGTTTTGAGATTAGCCAGGGTTGCCAGCCCCCTCGGTCCCTGGAAGTTCACCGCCTAGCGCCACCCCAATAACCCCCGCGTAGATCTGCAAAAAACCTGCAAAAAGACTGAAAATGTCATTACATCGTTATTTTAGAAAGCCTAATTGTCCGATTTCGAAATTGGCCTAGGGTGTAATTTTCCCCTCAAATCAGGCGGTTACTTTCGTTTCCGCCTGCCCCTTGAGAGGAAAAAGATGAAGAAGACAAAGCTCGGAGCGCTCCTAGCCGCTTCAGCAGTTGCTCTTTCACTCGTTGCTGTAGCACCAACTGCTTCAGCTGCAACATGTGCAAAGAAGACAACTGTAACAATGCTCGGAACAATCAAGCCTGAAATCCAAGATCAGTTCTTGGCTGCAGTAAAGGCGTACAACGCCAGCCAGAAGTGCTACACACTTAAGTCAGTACCTGGCGATCGCAAACTCACATTCCTTCAGAACGTAACACCTATGTACGCTGCAAAGAATGCTCCAACAATCATGTACACACTTCAAGAGATTCCTGACATGGCCAACAAGGTCTTGGACTGGAAGGGTACAAAGCTTGTAAAGCTTGTCTCACCAGGACTTCTTGCTGCAGCTAATGTTGGCGGAAAGCAAGTTGGTGTTCCATCAACTGCTGAAGCATTCGGTCTTCTTTACAACAAGAAGGTCATTGCTGCCGCAGGTATTGATGTTACAAAGATCAAGACACGTACAGATCTAGAAGCAGCATTCAAGACACTTCAGTCAAAGGGCAAGAAGGCAGTTCACTTCTCAGCAATTTGGTGGTCACTTGGTGCACACTTCACAAACATCTACCACGCAAACGCAGGCAAGACTCACGAAGCTCGCCTTGCAGTTCTAGATCAGCTTTCAGATGGATCAAAGGACCTTTCAAAGGACCCTGTATTCCAGAACTGGTTAGCAACATACGATCTACTTAAGAAGTACAACGGATCAACAGTTAACCTAACTGATACTGAATACGATGCTTCAATTGCAGACCTTGCAAGCGGAGATTACGGATTCATGTTCCAAGGAAACTGGACTGAGCCAAACTTGATGACTGCAGCTGCAGGAACCGACTTCGGCATCATGCCTCTTCCAATCAGCACAGATGCTGCTTCATACGGAAATGATTCAATTCCGGTTGGCGTACCTGGCTACTTCATGATCGATGCAAAGCAATCAACAAAGGCTGAACAAGCTGGAGCGATTGACTTCCTAACATGGCTCTACACATCATCTGCCGGACAGCACTTTGTTGCTGATCCAGTAACAATGGGTGGCATGGGCTTCATCCCTGTATACAGCGGCTTCAAAGTCCAGCCAGCTACAAGCATGGCTCGCGATATCGCGAAGTATGTTGGAGCAGGAAAGACACTTGAGTGGATCAATACCTACTACCCAGCAGGTCTCCAAGAGACGGTTGGAAAGGTATCTATGCAGCAGTACTTCACCGACAAGATCAGCGCAGCTGAACTTGCTAAGGCGATTGAAGGCGCATGGAAGGGCTCAGCAAAGACTTGGCGTGGAGCAGCGAAGTAATTTCGCTACACCAACTTCAAGTTAATATAAGTAAATAAAGCCATCCTGGGGCGGGGAGACTCGCCTCAGGATGGCTTTTCTTAGTAAGTAATAGCAGTATTAGTTAGAAGAGAAGGAGGCGGTTATGTCGAAAGTAAGATCAACGAAGAAATTCATGAAACTTGCCTTCACGCCGCTAGCAATTTTCACTGTAGTTCTTATCGTCCCATTCGCTAATGGCTTCTATTACACCTTTACCAACTGGGATGGATTTGAAGCTACAAAACTCGTTGGCTTTACTAATTACGTAAAATCTTTTCAAGACCCAATGTTCTGGAGCACGCTGCGATTTACCGCGCTCTTTGTAGTTGTATCCCTTGTCGCAGTTAACGTAGTCGCCTTTGGTCTGGCGCTTATCGTTACCTCAAAACTTAAGAGCCGTAACATTCTGCGAACTTTTTTCTTTGTGCCTAACCTCATCGGTGGTGTAGTCCTAGGTGTTATTTGGCAATTTATCTTCAATAGTGCGATTGTCGCGCTAGCCAATAAATATGACTGGACGCTCTTTAAAGAGTCTTGGCTACAGGACACCAATAAAGCCTTCTGGGCTTTGATTATTGTGACCGTTTGGCAATCATCCGGTTACATGATGATTGTCTACATCACCGGACTTGTCTCAATTGAGAACGATGTTCTTGAAGCCTCTCAAATTGATGGCGCCTCACCACTTCGCACCTTAATGACAATAAAGATTCCATTGATGGCCCAAGCATTTACTATCGCGCTCTTTTTAACGCTCCGCGGTGGATTTATGGCCTATGACGTAAACGTTGCCCTGACAGGCGGCGGACCATTCCGCACCACCGAGCTAATTTCGATGCATATCTTTGAAGATGCATTCGCTAACGGACATTTTGGTACCGGACAATCTAAAGCGGTAATTATGTTCTTATTGGTTGCCGCCGCCGCGCTAGTTCAAGTCACTATCTCCAAGAGATATGAGGTTCAGCGATGACTAAGCGCGCACGTTTAGGTAGAAAAATCACCTTTATCGTTGGTTTAATTCTGGCCTTTGCCTATGTCTTCCCATTCTTCTTAGTCTTTGTTAACTCGCTGAAGTTAAAGCCTGAGATTCTGGCCAACCCACTTTCATTACCAACCCACATCTCATGGGATAACTTCCAACAAGCGTTGACGAAGATGAACTTCTTTAGATCCCTAACTAACTCAATCATTATTACCGTATTGAGCGTTTCATTGTTGATTGTCTTCTCGTCGATGTTGGCTTATTACTTAGCACGCACCAAAAATAAGCTTTCGAAGTACATCTTCTTAATTCTTGTCACCTCGATGATCGTTCCGTTCCAAGCTTTGATGATTCCATTTATGGCGCGCTTTGCTCAATTTGTATCTTGGAATAACCGTGGCGCTTTAATCTTTTTCTACATTGGATTCGGAACAGCTTTATCTACATTCCTGTATCACGGTTTTATTTCAACAATCCCAACTGAAATTGATGAGGCAGCATCAATTGATGGCGCCTCAGATATGGTGGCATTTTGGCGGATCATCTTCCCGATGATGCGACCAATTACCGCAACCGTTGCGATTATCAATGCCTTGTGGATCTGGAATGACTTTTTATTGCCGCGCCTTGTTCTGACAAATGAGACGCAGACTCTGCCGCTATCGACCTATCTCTTCTATGGCCAGTACTCAATTGAGTATGGACAAGCGATGGCCGGACTTGTACTTGCCGTGATTCCAATTGTGATCTTCTACTTAGTTCTTCAGAGGCAATTTATCTCGGGTATTTCACAAGGCGCAGTGAAGTAGAGAAAAATGTCCCTCTCAAAAGATAAGAATTGGTGGCGCCAGGCTGCGATTTATCAGATCTATCCCCGTTCCTTTAAGGATTCAAATGGTGATGGCATCGGCGATATTAAAGGTATTACCTCCAAGATAGATTACTTATCATCACTAAACCTTGATGCAGTTTGGTTATCACCATTCTTCCCATCAGCCCTAGCCGATGGCGGTTATGACGTTGATGATTATCGCGATGTAGATCCAAAACTTGGAACACTTGCCGATTTTGATGAGATGCTTACTAAATTACATGAAGTCGGTATTCGCGTATTTGTAGATATCGTTCCTAATCACTCATCTAATTTGCATGTGTGGTTTAAGGAAGCGATCGCAGCCGAACCTGGTTCTGCCGCACGTAATCGCTACATTTTCCGCAACGGTAAAGGTGCCAATGGTGAATTACCGCCAACTGATTGGCCATCACACTTTGCACCAAGTGCCTGGACCCACGAATCAAAGATGGGTGGAAAACATAACCAGTGGTACTGCCATTTATTTGCTCCAGAACAACCAGATTTCAACTGGGATAACCGTGAAATCGAAGAAGATTTCCTAAAGACTTTAAAGTTCTGGGCCGATCGCGGTGTTGATGGCTTCCGTATCGATGTTGCCCACGGCATGAAGAAAGACTTATCTGATCCACTTAAGAACCAACCACACTTTCCAAGTTATAAAGATCTCGAGCAAAATCCTGGTCAAAACATTTTATTTGACCGCGATGAATTACATAGCGTTTATAAAGAATGGCGCCAGCTATTTAATCAATATGATCCACCTCGCGTAGCAGTTGCTGAAGCAAGCGTTCCTCCTTCTAGGTTAGTTAAATATGCGAGCCCAGATGAATTAGGACAGAGCTTTAACTTTGAGCTCTTAGATGCCAACTTTAACGCTGGTGAATTTAAAGTAATTATTGATCGCGCACTTGTTAACGCCAAGAAGGCGGGATCATCAACTACCTGGTGTTTAAATAATCACGATCAAATGCGCCCAGCAACGAAGTTTGGGCTTCTTCCAACAGTTGACCGAATTCGCTGGCGTAACTCAAATGGAACTTCTAGTCCGGTAGATGAAAAACTTGGAACTCGATCTGCCGTTGCGGCATCGGTGTTGATTATGGCTTTGCCCGGTTGCACATATATCTACCAAGGTGAAGAACTTGGCCTACATGAAGTTATGGATATTCCAGAAAGTGAAATTCAAGATCCCCAATATCTACGTAACTTAAAAGTTGATAAGGGTCGCGATGGATGTCGTGTGCCGCTGCCTTGGACTAAAACTGGAAGTTCATTTGGATTTGGTACAGCTGGTGCACATTTGCCACAACCAAAGAACTTCGCCGAATATTCAATTGAAGTCGAGAGCGCAGATGCAAATTCTCCACTTTCTATTTTCCGCAAAGCACTTGCGCTTCGCAAGAATTTAATCGCACCCGAAGAGCTAACCTGGCACGAAACCGGCGATGCCAGCGTTCTGCACTTCTCTCGCCCAAATGGCATGCATTGCATCACCAACTTTGGCCGCAACCATTACAGCTTCGATGGCATCGGCGAGGTTATTCACTCATCTAGCCCACTTGCCGCACCCGGGGTTTACCTAGCCCACGGCGTTGAGACCACCGGCAACGATCTGCCGCCGGCCACCACTGTCTGGGTCCAAGCCAGCCTTTAACCCCTTGAGCCCCGCTCAGTGTGCGTTGTAATAGATATGTATATGTAGACTCTCGCCATCTTCGCGTCCGCAACCTCGATGAGGGCGCCCTGACTCTCCAACGGAGGAGAACCAATGCGAGCATCTGCCGCCCTGTCCAATGTGCAAGTAACCGGCACAAACCTAAATATCACCTACGTGGTCCTAGCGATTTCATTACTCGCTCTGGCGATCGCCTGGGTGTTGCGCGCCCAAGTCTTGGCAGCCAGCGATGGCACCGAGAAGATGCGCGAGATCGCCGAAGCCGTGCAAGAAGGAGCCGCCGCATATCTTGCGCGCCAGTTCCGCACACTTTCATATTTCGTAGGAATTGTTTTCTTCCTACTCTTTGCACTTCCAGCGGATACAACATCGATTCGTGTTGGGCGCTCACTCTTCTTCCTTATGGGCGCAGGTTTTTCTGCACTCGTTGGTTACAACGGAATGTGGCTAGCAGTTCGCGCAAATGTGCGCGTTGCTGAAGCTGCTCGTCAGAAGAGTGCGCAGAAGGCAGTACAGATCGCTTTCCGTACCGGTGGCGTCGTTGGTATGACAACAGTTGGTCTGGGCCTAATCGGCGCAGCCGGCGCAGTTGTTATCTTCCGCGAAAACGCACCAACTGTTCTTGAAGGTTTCGGTTTCGGCGCTGCGATGCTTGCGATGTTTATGCGCGTCGGTGGCGGAATCTTTACCAAGGCTGCAGATGTCGGAGCAGACCTTGTAGGTAAAGTCGAAAAAGGTATTCCAGAAGATGATCCACGTAACCCAGCAACAATTGCAGATAACGTCGGCGATAACGTCGGTGACTGCGCTGGTATGGCCGCTGACTTATTCGAGTCATACGCAGTAACTCTTGTTGCAGCTTTAATTCTAGGTAAGGCTGCCTTCGGTAACGAAGGTTTGATCTACCCACTAATCGTTCCCGCAATCGGAATCTTGACTGCAGTAATAGGTATCTTCCTAACGAAGATGCGTTCTACAGATAAGTCAGCGATGAGCGCAATTAACCGTTCATTCTTCCTATCTGCAGTTATCTCAGCCGGCTTGACTGGCCTTGCCACATTTACCTACCTACCTGCAAAGTTTGATCAACTAACAAACTTCTCACCTAAGGTCCTTGCAGATGCAGGTAATATCAATCCACGCGTACTTGCCTTTGGCGCAGTATTAATCGGTATCGCACTAGCTGCTGCAATCCAGGTATTAACTGGCTTCTTTACCGAAGTTGGTAAGCGTCCAGTAAACGATGTCGCAGCTTCATCACAGACAGGTGCGGCAACGGTGCTCTTGGCCGGTATCTCAGTTGGTTTCGAATCAGCGGTTTACTCAGGTCTGCTTATTGCAGCTGCAGTATTCGGCGCATTCTTACTCGGTGGCGGATCAATTACCTTATCCCTCTTTGCAATCGCCATTGCAGGCACCGGTTTGCTAACAACTGTTGGCGTAATCGTTGCGATGGATACCTTCGGACCAATTTCAGATAACGCACAAGGCATTGCAGAAATGTCCGGTGATGTTAAGGGAGAAGGCGCAGCAATTCTTACCTCACTTGATGCGGTTGGTAACACAACTAAGGCGATCACTAAGGGAATTGCAATTGCAACTGCAGTACTTGCAGCAACTGCTCTATTCGGTGCATTCACCGATGCAATTAAGGAAGCAGTTATCAAGGCTGTTGGTGAAGGCAAAGATGTTGCTCTTCAATACCAAGGCGTTCTCGATGTTGCAGATCCACGTAACTTAGTTGGTCTTATCATCGGCGCATCAGTTGTATTCCTCTTCTCAGGTCTTGCTATAAATGCGGTATCTCGCGCAGCAGGCGCCGTTGTTATGGAAGTACGTAATCAATTCAAACTGCACCCAGGAATTATGAAGGGCACTGAAAAGCCGGAATACGGTCGCGTTGTTGATATCTGTACTCGCGATTCGCTACGCGAACTTGCAACACCAGGCTTGCTTGCAGTTATGGCACCAATCGCAGTTGGTTTCGGTCTTGGCGTTGGCGCGCTAGGTGCATACCTAGCTGGTGCAATCGGTACCGGAACACTTATGGCTGTCTTCCTATCAAACTCAGGCGGTGCTTGGGATAACGCGAAGAAGATGGTGGAAGATGGAAATTACGGCGGCAAGGGTTCAGATGCCCACGCTGCAACCATCGTTGGTGACACTGTCGGAGATCCATTTAAGGACACCGCCGGCCCTGCTATCAACCCACTTATCAAGGTTATGAACTTGGTTGGTCTCTTGATTACTCCTGCAATTGTGAGTTTCGCACTTCCAACTCAGCAGAGCACATCATTGATAATTGCACTCGTTGCGGTTCTGTTTATCGTCGGTGCGCTAATCCGCAGCCGTCGCCAAGCAACTTCTATCGAGTACTAAGAAATAACTTCCCCACTTAGGACGTAATGCCAGACAAAAAGCAGCTAGGAGAGCTCAAGAAACTGGTGATCGTTGAATCACCAGCGAAAGCGCGCAAGATTGGCGACTACCTCGGCGATGGTTACATCGTCGAGGCTAGCGTCGGTCATATCCGCGACTTGCCACAGCGCGCTGCCGATATTCCCAAAGATGTTAAGAAACTTGCCTGGTCTAAAGAAGGCGTTGATATCGAAAATGATTTCGCACCTTTATATGTCATCAACCCCGATAAGAAAGCAAAAGTTGCTGAACTTAAAGAGTTGATGAAGCAAGCAGATGAATTACTGCTGGCAACAGATGAAGACCGCGAAGGCGAAGCAATTGCTTGGCACTTAGTTGAAGTCCTTGAACCAAAGATTCCAATTAAGCGAATGGTATTTAATGAAATTACCAAGGAAGCAATCCAAGCAGCCGTTATAAATACCCGCGATTTGGATTACAACTTAATCGACGCCCAAGAAACCCGTCGCGTGCTTGATCGCCTTTATGGCTACCGTCTTTCACCTGTGCTGTGGAAGAAAGTTATGCCACGTATTTCTGCAGGTCGCGTGCAATCAGTTGCCACCAAGTTAATCGTTGAAAAAGAACGCGAACGTATGGCCTTTATCTCTTCCTCTTGGTGGGATCTAAACGCAACTTGCGAACTCGGCTTCACCGCTCGCCTGCTTTCAGTAGAAGGCAAGAAAGTAGCCTCCACTAGTGACTTTGGGGCCGATGGCGCTGTCAAAGAAAAGTCCCTTGAAAATATCTTGTTACTCGATGAAAAGGGCGCACGTTCACTTGTTGATTCACTTAAATCAACTTCGTTGACTGTTAAATCTATGGAGGAATCTCCACGTACCGAACGCCCCAAGCCACCATTTACAACATCAACTATGCAACAAGATGCCGGCTCTCGTCTTGGTTGGGGTGCCCAGATCACCATGCGCGTGGCACAGCGTTTATACGAAAACGGTTACATCACCTACATGCGTACAGACTCAATCAACTTGTCTGCGCAAGCAATTAACGCGGCACGCAATGCGGCTAAATCTTTATACGGCGCAGACCATGTTGCAGATGCACCACGTGTTTACCAAGGTAAATCAAAGAATGCTCAAGAAGCCCACGAAGCAATCCGTCCAGCCGGTGACTCATTTAAGACTCCTGGTGAACTAGCCCCAGAACTTTCGCGTGATGAATTTGCACTTTACGATCTAATCTGGAAGCGCACTGTGGCATCGCAAATGGCAGATGCCAAGAAGATGCAGATGCGCGTTGACTTTGATGCCACCACATCAGATAAGAAAGCCACAGTCTTCCGCGCCAACGGCAGCGTTATTACCTTTCCAGGATTCTTAGCCGCATATGACGATATCGTCGATGAGAACGCAAAAGTCGATGAAGAAGCATCTGATAAGCGCTTGCCTGCAATGACCGTTGGCCAATCAATTAAGGTCAGCGAATATAACTGCGAAGGCCATGAGACCAAGCCTCCTGCGCGTTACACCGAACCAACACTTGTTAAGAAGTTAGAAGAACTCGGCATTGGTCGTCCTTCAACATTTGCATCCATCATTCAAACTATTCAAGACCGCGGCTATGTTTATAAACGTGGCCGCGCTCTGGTGCCAACCTTCCTTGCCTTCTCTGTAACAGGCCTATTAGAGACTCACTTTACGAAGCTCGTTGACTATGACTTCACGGCAAGCATGGAAGAGGATCTCGACAAGATTGCCGCGGGCGAAGCTGGCCGCGTTGATTGGCTGCGCGATTTCTATTACGGACGTGATGGTCAACCAGGGCTTGATGAGCTATCACTTGATCTTGGTGGCATCGATGCACGGGCTACAAACACGATGAATTTATCTGACACGATCGAAATCCGTGTTGGTCGCTATGGCGCTTACCTACAAGAAAATATTCCAGATCAAGATCGCAAACTTGCAAATATTCCGGAAGAACTTGCCCCTGATGAGTTAACTCTTGCAAAGGCAATTGAGTTACTGGCCGCACCATCAGGCGAACGCGATCTCGGCACCGACCCAAGCACTGGCCTTGAAGTAATCGCAAAGTCTGGACGTTTTGGCCCTTACATCACCGAAGTCTTCCCAGAAGAACCTGTTGAACTAGATGATAAAGGTGAACCAAAGAAGAAGCGTAAGAAGAAAGATGCGCCGAAGCCAAAGACCGCATCCCTTCTTTCAACTATGAAGCTAGATACCATCACAATCGATGATGCGTTAAAACTTCTTTCACTTCCGCGCATACTTGGCACAAACTCATCGGGTGAAGAGATAACCATTCAAAACGGTCGCTACGGCCCTTATCTAAAAGCCGGCGCAGATTCCCGCACACTAACTAGTGAAGATCAACTTTTCTCGCTATCTCTTGATGAGGCGCTAGAAATTTACTCAAAACCAAAAGAACGCCGTCGCGGTGTTGCTAAACCTCCACTTAAAGAGCTCGGTAAAGATCCAGCAACGGAGAAAGAAGTTATCGTTAAAGATGGTCGCTTTGGTATGTACGTAACCGATGGGGAAACCAATGCGACGCTTCGTCGCGGTGACACCTTGGAGGCGCTAACTATCGAGCGCGCACTTGAGCTTCTTGCCGGACGTCGTGCGTGGGAAGCTGAAAATGGCCCCTCCCCTAAGAAATCACGCAAGAAAGCCGCCAAAGTAAAGCCAGGTGCTGCTTCTCCATCACTTACCAAGAACACGGTTAAGAAAGCGGCAACAAAGAAGAAGGCTGCTAAAAAGGCAACCGGCAAAGCTGCGAAGAAAGCCGAATAGAGTTCAACTATGACCCGCGAAACTTGGCTAATCACAGGTGGTGCGGGCTATATCGGCACACATATCGCAGACTTGTTTATCAAAGATGGCAAAGATGTAGTTCTCCTTGATTCGCTTTATCAAGGACTTGAACCGCGCGTTAGCTATCTTCGTAAGAAATATAACCAAGAGATACCGCTTGAAGTTGTAGATATCCGCGATTACACAGCAGTTGAAAATATTTTAAGCAGCCGTAAATTTACCGGGATCGTTCACACAGCAGCGCTAAAGGCAGTTGGTGAATCAGTTGAGAAGCCTGATGAATATAAGGAAGTTAATTACACAGCAACTGCCAAATTATTAGAGCTTGCCCAAAAATATGGCGTTAAGAAGTTCTTATTCTCATCAACTGCTGCCATTTATGGCAGCCCGGACACAATGGAGCCATGTAAAGAAAATGGTCCATTGGCACCGATTTCTCCATACGGTTCAACCAAGTTAGATGCGGAGAGTAAGGTAACTGAATTTATTAATACGCCAGGTTATTCGGGAACTTCGCTACGCTTCTTTAATGTTGTGGGGACTGCTGCAAAAGAGCTACTAGATAACTCAGTTGAGAACCTAGTACCGATTGTTTTGGGCAAACTAAATAAAGGTGAAGCACCAGTTATCTTCGGAACTGATTACCCAACTGCCGATGGCACATGCGTGCGCGATTATGTAGATGTGCGCGATATTGCTCAAGCGCACTTAGTCGCGGCAAATGCAACAGGAGCAATCCCACCAATCATCAATGTTGGTACAGGTCGTGGTGCATCGGTACGCGAGATCGTCAAACTTGTATTGGAGGCCACAAATAAGTCAGATACCGAGGTAATTGAGGCTCCCCGTCGCGCCGGAGATCCCGCATTGTTATGCGCAGATGTTGAATTAGCCACCAAAGAGATTGGCTTTAGATCTAAATACAGCCTGGAAGAAAGTATTCGCAGCCTCTTTTAATTAGCGTTTTAAGCCAGGTGAGAGAACCTTGATCCCCATCTTTTCTGCATTTGCAATCATCTGTTTATCGTAGGTAATAATTCCATCAACTTTTTTGCCAAGGGTAAGCACGGTTGCGACATGAATAGAATCCAGAGTCGTAAGCGAAACGTTTGCCGTAAAAGCTTCGGCAATCTTTAGTACTTGATTTGAGACCATTACAAAACTTATTCTTGCCAACTCTTCATTGGCCAGAGCAATATTTTTCGGTTGCATCCGATAGACCGCACGTTTGACTTCAAGCCGAGCGAGTTCAGATGAGATTGCAGGCGATATCAAAGCCTTGACGAGTGCAGGGCGCTCGGGTTCAGCAAATATAAATTTCAAAATCGCAGAGCTATCTAGATACCAACTCAATATCTTTCCTCAGCTCTTAACTCCATTAGAATCTCAGTTGAAGTCTTACTTCCAGTTATTTTTACGGGGTTCTTCGTGGGACGCCAGTCTGGATTCTCCGCTGGTTTTATAAGCCCACTCTCTAGATATTCGTCATAGAGCGAACGCGTAATTGGAGCAAGGCGCGCAACTGGAATACCGTGTTCGGTAATTTCAATGATGGAACCTGCTTTAACCGCATCTAAAACTTTTGAAGCGTTCTGTCGCAGATCACGAACCCCAACAGATTGCAGCGCAACAGGCTTTACCGCCGCCTTTTTCTTGGCAGCAACTTTCTTTGGTTTACGCGCAGCTGTTGTCATTTGGCTAGGGTAGCACAAAGAGCATATGTGCTACATATTAATTTAAGCGTCCGCCAACACTTTTGCACAAGGTAGAGAGTTAATTACCGATTGGTGCCGTTAAATTCTTAAAAGTTACTTTCAGTAAATCTGCCAATTTGCGATGGCCCATTTCGCTTAAATGTACGCAATCCAATAAATAGTTCTCCTGAGTCATGAAATCAGCAGGCAGGGTTACAAGTGCAAATGTTGGAGATTTGTGTTTCTCTAAAGCAGCCAGAATCTCTTTGTAATACTTGGCATAACTGCGCCGTTCCAGATAAATCCTGCGGTTCTGTAGCGCCTGATGTTGCACCCAAATTATGCGCTTACTCTGCTTTGATGCTAGGTGCACGACAGCATCTATCTGATCAGCAATTTCCCGCCGACTTACCCGAGATTTATAAAGGCCAAATATAAAGAGAATATATTTAATTGTATTTCGAATCCTTGCCCGTAACCCCTTTTTTATCTTATGAAGAAATCTTTTACTTCTATATGGAGGTTGGTGAAGAGCAAATTCCGAAGCAAAGTCGATCCCAAATTTGTGTCCATGCCTTACAACCGATACTGGCCAACCGATCGATGTACCAAAGTGAAGGATGAGCAGATCTTCATTTGGAAAATCTAGAAGTTCATTTAACGCCCTCACAAAAGTGAGTCCGCCCCGAGTTTCAATCTTAAAAATTATCTCTTGCGGTAGCTCTGCCTTTAATAGAAATGGCCAAGAAACCTTTTCAACATCACTAAAACTCGAGGCGGCGGATCCACCAAGTACTGTTATAGATTGTTGATGCTCCAAGTATTCGCTCCGTACTTTGGTTGAACTAGTTAGATGTTCACCGCGAGATACAGGAACATTTATGCACCGAAGGCTTTCGGCACGTTCAAAGGTGCTGGACGTCCTGCAACCCTAGACTCATGGCAGAAGAAAGATTGCGAATAATTCGGTGGATTGCCTTTGAATCTGCCCCTTTTAGCCTCATCGGACGCTGCCGATAGACTTACTCGCATGCCCGCCAGCCTGCCAACCCCTGCCGCCCCGGCGCAGGATGAAACCCGCAGCGTTCTGGCGATCCCCGCTTTTCGCAAGCTCTGGAACTCGATGGTCTTCTCATCGCTGGGCGACTGGCTCGGCCTGCTTGCAACAACGGCGCTAGCGCAAGAACTTTCTGGCGGATCCTATACAACTGCAAACTTTGCAATCGCCGGTGTCTTTATCGCGCGCTTATTGCCAGCAGTTTTCTTAGGACCTATCGCCGGCGTTATTACTGATCGCTTAGATCGCCGCAAGTTAATGGTCGGCGCAGACATTTTGCGCACCGCACTTTATATATCTATACCGATTGTGCATACATATTTCTGGTTATACACCGCAATGATCTTGGTCGAATGTCTAACGCTCTTCTGGTCGCCGGCTAAAGAGGCAACGGTCCCAAACCTGGTCGGCAAAGAAAAGTTAGAGAGCGCTAATCAAGTTTCGCTATTGGCCGCATATGGCACAGCGCCAATTGCGGCAATTTTATTCTCAGTCCTTACCTTATTTGCCAACGCGATCGAAGCGCTCTTCCCATTTTCAATCGGCGGCTCAATCAATATTGCACTCTATGTAAACGCCGCAAGCTTTGCTTTTGCTGCATTTACCATCTGGGGACTTAAAGAGATTCCCAAGGGAGCAGCCGCTAAGAAAGCAAAAGATGAAGGCGTATTGAAATCTTTACACGATGGCTGGAAGGCAGTTAGCGAAACAAAGATTGTGCGCGGCCTAGTTGTCGGAATGATCGGGGCCTTCTTTGCCGCAGGTGCGGTCATCGGACTTGCGCGCACATTCGTAGGCGATCTCGGCGGTGGAGACGCCGCATACGGAGTTCTCTTCGGCGCAGTCTTTGCCGGTCTTGCGATCGGTATCGCCTTTGGCCCAAAGATATTTGCACAATTTTCACGTCGTCGTTTATTTGGCGCATCTTTAACTACCGCTGGCATCTTCTTAATTCTGCTGGCTCTTATTCCAAACCTAGTAATGGCTGTCTTCACCGTTATCTTCCTCGGTATCTTCGCTGGCGTTACTTGGGTTACCGGCTTCACCATGCTGGGCATGGAAGTACAAGATGAGGTCCGCGGTCGCACCTTCGCCTTCGTGCAATCACTTATCCGCATTACTTTGGTCGCCGTTCTTGCAATCGCACCAGCTGCGGCTGCCGCCTTCGGCGTTCACACATACGATTTTAAAAACGGCAGTATTAACTTCAACGGCGCACAAGCCACGATTCTGATCGCAGGTTTTATTGCAGCAATCATCGGTTCGATTTCATATCACCAGATGAAAGATCGCCCCAATGTTTCACTATGGTCAGATATTGCAAATGCCCTTAAAGGTGAACTCGGTGGCATCACCGGCGCACCAAGTAAAGGAACCTTTATTGCATTTGAAGGCGGCGAAGGCACCGGCAAATCAACGCAATCAAAGTTATTAAAGAAGTGGCTCGAAGATCGCGGAGAACGCGTTGTGCTATCGCGCGAACCCGGCGGCACAGATTTGGGACAAGGCTTGCGCAAGATTTTGCTCGGACACGAAACCGGCGAGATCAGCCCGCGCGCCGAAGCTTTGTTATATGCTGCAGATCGCGCCCACCATGTTTATTCTGTTATCCGCCCCGCACTTGCCGATGGAAAAGTTGCAATTTCCGACCGTTACTTTGATTCATCAATTGCCTATCAAGGCGCAGGTCGCGTCTTATCTCCCGGTGAAGTCGCACGCATTTCGCGTTGGGCAACTGAATCACTCTTCCCAACGTTAACAATTGTTATTGACCTGCCAGCTGAAATTGGTATCGGTCGTTTAAAGAACCCAGATCGCTTAGAAGCTGAACCGCTTGCCTTTCACGAGCGCGTGCGCCAGGAGTTCTTGCAGATCGCCCGCGTTGACCCAGAGCGTTACTTAGTCGTCGATGGCACACAATCAATCGATGCAATTCACAAAGAGATCATCAACCGCATCGCGCTGTTGCCTGCGATTTCTCACGAAGTTAAAAAACCAAAGAAGACTTTAAAGAAAGCGATAAAAAAACCAGTTAAGAAAACTGCAAAGAAGAAATGACCGCAACATCAGTATTTGATCAATTAGTCGGACAAGCCCACATCACCGAGATCCTGCAGGGCGCAGTCGCGGCCGCCCAAAGCGGGGAAGAATCCCCCGAAACTTCTAAACACGGTATGACCCACGCCTGGATCTTCACCGGCCCACCGGGCTCAGGCCGATCATCTGCCGCCGTTGCCTTTGCCGCAGCCCTTGTCTGCCCACAAGGCGGCTGTGGGACCTGTCAGGCCTGCCATAGCGCCCAAACCTCGGGTCATCCTGACGTCGAGATCATCCGCACCGAGGGCCTTTCCATCAAGATCGATGAGGTGCGAGAGCTCTTAACCCGCACATCCTGGGCCCCATCCATGGGCGGCTGGCGCGTAGTCGTTATGGAAGATGCCGACCGCATGACTGAATCTGCCGCCAACGCACTTCTTAAAGCGATCGAAGAACCCGGCGCTCGCACCGTCTGGTTACTTTGCGCCCCAACGCTGCACGACATCTTGCCCACCATTCGCTCGCGCTGTCGCCACTTGCAATTGCGCACCCCATCAACTGTTGAAGTCACCGAAGTTCTCGAAAAGCGCGATGGCATAACACCTGCCATGGCAGATTTCGCAGCCCGCGTTTCACAGGGCCACATTGGTCGCGCCCGTTACATCGCCACCAACGAACACGTGCGCAGTAACCGCGCCCAAGTTATGAAGTTGCCTCTACAACTTTCATCAATCGCCGCCGCATTTCAAGCTGCACAAACACTTGTAGATCTTGCAACCACCGAAGCCAACACCGCCAGTGAAGAACGTGATGAGAAGGAAACAGCGGCGCTCGCCGAGGCATACGGCAAAGGCGCAACCGGCCGAGGCATGGCAACAGGAGGATCAAAAGCCATCAAAGAGTTAGAGAAAGAACAGAAATCCCGCGCCACACGAATGGTCCGAGATTCACTAGATGGCGCACTCCTTGATATCGCCACTTTCTATCGCGATGTAATGCTGGTGCAATCGGGTGCCACAGATTCAATTATCAATATCGACATGGTCGATGAAATAACCGCTTACGCGCATAAAACCCCCGCCCATGCGACGGTGAAGAAGATTAATGCCATCATGGAAGCGCGGACCAACTTGAGCCACAATGCAGCACCACTTTTGACCATCGAAGCTCTGATGTGTCGTCTGGCCTGATGAAAAAACGCCGCTATCTATTTACCGCAATAGCTCTCGCCTTTGCGTTAACCGCATCAGGGTGCGCATCTAAACCAGGTATTGAAAAACCACTCTCTGATTTAGCAGCCTATGAAAACCAGAAACTCGAATGGTCAACCTGTTACGAATCTTTTGAATGCACCGATCTTCGCGTCCCAATCGATTACGCCGACTTAACCGTTGGCACATTTAAATTAGCTGTTCTTCGCTATAAAGCCCAAGATCAAAAAAACCGCATCGGTTCTCTAATAGTTAACCCCGGCGGTCCCGGTGGATCCGGCGTTGATTACGCCTATAACGCTGAATACGTCTTTGATCCTGATGTCCTTGATCGTTTCGACATCGTGGGCTTTGACCCCCGTGGCGTAGACCGCAGCGCACCAATTGAATGTTTAACCGATGAAGAAACCGATGCCAACTACGCATCCGATGCCAAGCCCGACACTGAAGAAGAACTTGAAAAGGCACTTGCTGACTCTCAAGACTTCATAAAGAAGTGCGAAGAAAAAAATGAATTTTTAACCCATTACTCGACTGCAGAATCTGCCCGCGATATGGACATTCTGCGCGCAGCACTTGGCGATAAGAAAATCAATTACTTCGGTAAGTCTTACGGCACTTACCTCGGCACTCTTTACGCCCAGTTCTTCCCTGACAAAGTCGGTCGTATGGTTCTAGACGGAGCGCTTGATCCAAACATTTCAATTCTTGAACAAAATATTTCACAAGCTGTTGGCTTTGATGAAGCGCTAGATGCATTCCTTGCAGACTGTGCAAAACAAGATGACTGTCCGCTACCTGCCAACAAACAAGAAGCAACAGCTGCAATCATTGCGCTTTTCTCAACAGCTGCGACTAACCCGTTGCCTCGTAAAACAAAAGTTGAAAACGATAACCGCGTTGCTACCGAATCTCTAATCGTTCTTGGCACTGCATCAGCACTTTATGATGATGTCGATGGATGGCCAAAACTTCGTACCGCCTTCCAAGAAAGTCAAAGCGGCTACGGCGACACATTCTTAGACCTTGCCGACCAATACACCGGCCGTTCATCCGATGGCTCTTACATGTCTAATGAATTAGATTCTGGCGCGGTTATTGATTGCCTAGATTGGCCAGATACCCGAAGCGTTGAAAAAACAAAAGCCGATGCACAACGTTTCACAGACCGTGCACCTGTCTTTGGTCCATATCTCGCGTACACGAATATCACCTGCAAATTCTTGATGCAAGCGCCTAAAGACAAACTAACTCGTATAACCAACATGATAACTTCAATAAAAACTGCACCAATTCTGGTAATCGGTACAACCCGTGACCCAGCTACCCCTTATGACTGGGCAGTAGGGCTTCATAAAATTTTTAAAACATCCAAACTGATCTCACTCGATGCCGATGGCCACACTGGCCAAGGTCGCGGAAGCGCCTGCGTTGATAATGCAGTTGATGCCTACCTGCTCCAGGGCCGAATTCCGATTAAAAACCTAACTTGCACTCTTTAGCCAGTCCAAAAGTTGGTAAAGACCACCCCTTTATATGGTGCAAAATATCTCCATGCGCTTAGACCATGTTTCATATGTAACTTCCCATGATCAATTAGCCGACACCGTGCAACGCCTAGGTTCGCGCCTAGGAACAACATTTGTTGATGGCGGTATCCACCCACGTTTTGGAACACGCAACTTCACGGCACCACTTCTTGATGGAAAGTACATCGAGGTTGTTTGCCCACTTGATCACCCAGCCACAGAGCAGACACCTTGGGGTAAGGCTGTATCAAAGAAAGCACAAGAAGGTGGCGGATGGCTTACTTGGGTATTTAGCACTGAAGATATTTCACCAATCGAAGAAAAGTTCGGTCGCAAAGCAGTAGATGGTCATCGCACCCGCCCTGACGGGACAGACCTTAAGTGGAAGCAAATTGGTGTAAAGGAAATTACAGATTCAAGAGAATTACCATTCTTTATCGAATGGTTAACGGAAGACCATCCCTCAAAAGATGGAAATCCTGTTGCGAAAATAGCAAAAATATATATTTCTGACGAGAATAAACTTTCAGAATCTTGGTTTAAATCTGAAATCATGTCGGCACTTGGTGGAATAATTTTGGAATGGGTTGATCCTCGCGAATCTAACGAAACCCATGGACTAATCAGCGTTGAGATTTCCACCCCAGCCGGTATTGAACTTATAGATTAACTTAAAAGAAATGAAACGAATTGCAATAATTCCAGCACTCCTATTTCACAAGAAATCTTGAAAAGGTTGCAAAACGTTTATCAAATATCTACCAAAACTTCAGAACTGCGTTTTAGTACCCATCGTTCCCAAACCCAATCGTATCCAAATATTTTCTCGTGCGTCTCCGCTAAACTTGACCTAATTCTGGCCCGATTTAAATCGTGTTTATCGCTAAAGTTATGAAACTGAATTTGTAAAATATTTACTTCAATAATTTTAGAACTTGATATCAAACGTTCTAAAATTTCATATTCTGCTCCTTCGACATTTATCTCAAGGAGGTCTACATAACCTAACTGATCTACAACTTGAAAAATATCCTTCGCAAAAACCACAAGCTTCTATTCTCCAACTTGATATATTCCCGTTTCTTCTCCATTGATACTCAATACAACCTCTCTTTCAGAAGAAGAAATGGCTTCGTTATGTACATGGATGTCAAGATTGTTCTGAAACCTTGAATTAAGAAAATTAAAATATTCAATCACTGGCTCATAAACGTGCACTTGACACCTAAAACTTGAGAATAATTGCTTGCAGAATCTCCAAGAAATCCGCCTAAAACCAAGACCACACCGCTACTATCGATATCAAGATTTTTATACAAAAGCGAGTTATAGCCATCTAATGCAAACTGTTGCCTTGGAGAAAGAAAATCTTTCCCGAAATACTCCCGAACTTTCTGCAGTTCAAGGTTTCGTAATAGAAACCAATTAAATATTTCTACCTTTAAACAAAGTTTTATCAAGAAGTCGGCTAGTATGCGCAACATAGATCAAAACACTAACACACTTTTTATCGATTTCTAATGTCATTTGAGAACAAAAAGACTAGCTATAGCTTTGGAATCCAATTCATCCAAGGTAAAGTAACCTTCGATACAACAATCGAATCTATACAGCATTAGAAAGTTACGGCCATGGAATATTTCATCTGGACTGAGGCTGTGGGCTGTGGGGAAATTCTACCTCCGTGCCTTGAATCCTATTTGAAACACCACAAAGAAAAGATACATGTATTCGGTTACGCCGAAGATTTGGCCAATATTCCAAAATCAACCCAGATTATTCCGATGGTGATTCAAGACTTACCAAACAAATTCGGGTACGGAATGAATCTTTCTTTTGAAAAAGAATTGAGGAGCGCCTATCAAAGCGGTCACGAAGGCACTGCGTTGTTGTGGGCAAAGATAGTCGCTTATAGAAGCGAGAATTTTCTATTGCATCTAGATTCCGACACAGTGTTTCTAGGAGATGTAGTTTCACCAATAATTGCTCAACTAAGAAAAGGTTATGGCGTTGTGGGAACTCGGCGCCCATACAAAGAGCAGGTTAGGAATGGAAACGTAAAGGGCTATAGAAGATTTCAATTCTTTTTTTATCGAGACGCTGTAAATACTTACGCATTTGGATTTCATCGCGGATCCATTAAATCAAAAAGTTTTAAAGATATTCAAGATAAAATAATGAATAGATATTCGAGTAGAATTCTTCAAAGACTTTTTCCTGTTATTGATTTTTTTGATTCTTTAACGTTTCAACTAGCTCGCACTAGAGGTATCTTTTATCTAGATTCTTCCAGCCAGACAAAATCAGGTAAACACAGTAGATATGGCGAATTTGAAAGTTTGATGATTTCTTTTGCTGCAGTGGGCAGCGGCTGTAATTTCTATAAAAATCCGCATGTACGTACTTCCGAAAGTTATCGAGAGTTTGCACTAGCAAGCTTCTCTCTATACTCGAAGTATTTACTCGACAAAGAAATTGAGGCCACTCCCCTAAACTCCCCATATTTAGTAAATCTTCTAGAGAAATTAGACAAAACAACATGGACTCTAACTGGTATCTAGATACACTTACCCTATGCGTATTTTAGTTACTGGCGGAGCTGGATTTCTTGGCTCGCACATAGTTGACCGACTTTTGGATGCAAAGCACGAAGTTGTGGTGGCAGATAATTTATACACGGGCAGCAAGACAAATATAGCGAAGCATTTATCAAATCCTGATTTTGAGTTTCTCAGACATGACGTGACTATTCCACTCGTTATCGAAGTAGATGGAATTTTCAATCTTGCTTGCCCAGCCTCTCCTGTTCACTATCAAAGAGATCCCGTTCAAACCTTAAAGACGAGCGTTCATGGCGCAATAAATATGCTGGGTTTGGCAAAAAGAACTAAATCGAGGATTCTTCAGTCTTCAACCTCTGAGGTTTATGGCGACCCAGAAGTTTCTCCACAGCGTGAAGACTATTGGGGGCATGTTAACCCGCTAGGTATCCGGGCTTGTTACGATGAGGGCAAAAGAGCTGCCGAGACTTTGTTTTCGGATTATCACAGGCAGTATGGCGTAGATATCAGAATTGCAAGAATTTTTAACACTTATGGTCCAAGAATGAGCGTCGGTGACGGCAGAGTCGTCACAAACTTTATAGTTCAAGCCTTAAGAAATGAAGATATAACCGTTTATGGTGATGGTTCTCAGACTAGAAGTTTTTGCTATGTGGATGATTTGGTTGATGGCTTAATTTCATTATTCTTTTCTGAAGGAAATCACGACCCAATAAATCTCGGGAACCCAGTCCCAACAAGTATGCTGGAACTTGCCCAAGAAATCTTAAGTTTGACCAATTCTAATTCTAAAATTATTTTTGATCCATTGCCACCAGATGATCCTAAAAATCGTGAGCCAGATATAACCAAGGCAAAAAAAATTCTAGGATGGGAACCTAAAGTATCTAGAACTAATGGGTTAAAGAAGACAATTGAGCACCTAGCTTCCAAGATCTAGCTACTACTTTGAAAAGTATAATTGTTCCAACTAGAAACCGACCTGAACTTCTGCACAGGTTGGTGGAGATAGTGGTACAGCAGCTTTCAGTGCAAGACGAATTGATAATTGTTGATTCTTCTGACGACGATTACCTAAGCGACGATTTGATAAACACACCCAATGTAAAATATTCAAAAACGAAAATTCGATCCGCGGCAGTACAAAGAAATATTGGCCTTGATCAAATTGGAGATTCATCGCATCTCTTCTTCCTAGATGACGACGTCGCACCAGAATCTAACTATTTTGAGAAATGTATAAACATTCTTGAGATTTCCGGCGCGGTTGGAGTTTCTGGAGTTGCCTTAAATCCAAATGCCTCGGTTTTGAGAACTTATCCAGAAGGATCGATAGGCCTTTATCATAAACTTTTCTTACTGGACTCGAAAAAAGACGGAATCTTGCTAAAAAGTGGGGTTAATGTTCCTGTTAGAGATTATTCGGATAATATCTTCGATGTTGATTGGTTAATTGGTTGCTCAGGGTGGTTGACAAAAGAAATTGGCGATACAAGATTTGAATCAGATTTTCTAGGCCAGTCTCTTTCGGAAGATGTGATCTTTTCGGTGCGCATGAGCGAGAAGGGTCGCCTAGTAACCGTACCCTCCATAGTGCTCAGTCACGATGAGTCCGAGATAGCACGTCCCACTAAAGCTGAGTTTTGGAAAATGTGGATGGTAAATCGATATCGCCTTGTACAAGTCGCTAATTTTGGTTTAACCGGAAAAATTGCATATTGGTGGGCAAGTTTGGGGCAACTAGGAATTCTATGTTATTCAAAAGCCATGAAACGTATGTACCAACAAGGAAGTATTAAAGGATTGATTTCCGGTACGTTCGCGGTCTTAGGCTTCAAACAATGAAGATAAGGGTAATTGGCCACGGGGGCGAATCGCGATTTCCCTTTGGCACCTCAGGGCCATGGAATGAGTTTGAAAAAATTGTTCTAGCAAGAGGGCACATTATCTGTGCTTCAGATATGGCCGAAAAGGCAGATGCGTTGATAGCTAACGCTTATTCTAAAAGTATTGGCAACCACCTTAAGAAAAGTCAGATTCCAAAAAGCAAGCGAATTCTTGTTCTGTGGGAGCCTTATGTTGTTGAAACTATTAGATACAAAAAAGATAATATCTCTCAATTTGGTTCAATTTTTGCTCCTTCAATAGACTGGGCGGAAGAAGTTAAAGCTTATTCTTTCAAATGGCCTCAAGATGAAATACCAGACCAAAATGTCTTTGACAGTTGGAATTCAAGGATGAATCGGGCCGTAATGGTGCAAGGAAATAAATTCTCTGCAAGAACTGGAGAACTTTATAGTTTGCGAAGAAGGGTTATTGTTAATCTTGGAGAAGAAGCCCTTGACCTATTTGGGACCAATTGGAATAAAGGGATTAGTTTCGATGTCCGAAAATGGATTCGGTCCGGAATTACTTCTAGAATCAGTGAAGTAGAAATTGGTTCACTTTACGGAATTGGAAAGAAATACGATAATTATTTTGGTGTAACCGCTAACAAGAATGAAACCCTGTCGCGGTATAAAATTGCAATCGTTATTGAAAATTCTAAGGATTTTGTAAGCGAAAAATTATTTGATTCAATCCGCGCAGGTTGCGTATCTGTTTACGTTGGCCCCGACTTGGAGAGATACGGGATCCCAAAAGGTTCCGCTATCCAGATTGACGCTAAACATGAAGTTGTGTCAAGCACGGTCCGATCGCTTTTGGAAAAATCGGATGATGAATTAGAAAAGATTGCCAGGAATCAAAGAGAGAATCTATTGAAAGTTTCACGAGACTGGAATAACACATCAGTTTTATCAAAATTAGCATCAGACATGCTTGATATCCTGGAAGCTAATTAGACTTACTTCTGAAGTAAAGATATAAATCTAGAAACAATGCGATTCGTAATAATATTGAAAGAAAACCAATCATCTTGGAATTGATGAAGTGCTAGTTTGCAGGCTAAATATCGTTTGAATCCAAGGCCTTCTCTAATCGAGTTAAAAAGGACTAATAATTGGTCTGATTTCCCATTCGTAAAAACAATTTTCGCAGGATTAGACTCAACTCCGATATTCACGGCTGAAATATAAGGCGTACCCACCAGTTGACCCGCAAGGTGTCGAGAGGAAAGTTGACCCGCATGTTGCCTGTATTCAGTTAATAATTCTTCAGATATCCAAATTATCCCTCTTTTGGAAATTCTTAACCAAAAATCAAAGTCTTCGGCGATGTCTACGCCGTCCCAAGTAAAAAGGGATCGGTATCCGCCAATATCTAAAGCAGAACGGCGGAGATACATTGAGCTCGGATGGGCTATCAGACATTTTGATTTAAAGTTTGGCATGTTATTCAAAGCACCGATTGGGTAATTGGATCTCCCAGTTCGATTCCCGTCAGAATTAATATAGTTGCACTGCGATCCAACCGCGACCAAGTTTGGATCGGATTCGAATTGCGCTAATTGTCTTTCTATTCGATTTTTAGCCATCAAATCATCATTATCGATCCGAGCAATGTATTTACACTTTGCTACTCGGAGTCCTGTGTTTAAAGCATCGACTAATCCTTTTCCATTATTTGGAATCATCAAAATAGGTAGAGATCGCGAGAACAGATCGATTTGAGCAATCGCTTCTTTACTTAGGCCGTCATCAATAATTAAAACTTCTTCAGGCTGAACTGTATTTTTTAAGATGCTTTCTAGAGTATATTGAATGAAGGGCGAAGATCCATGAGCGGGGATCAAAACCGAAACTTCGGATGACATTTATTGAAAAAGCTGTAAGTCAGCGTCAACCATTAGTTCAGCAAGTTCTTTCCAATGAGTCTTCGCTTCCCAACCAAGCACTCGTTTTGTCTTAGATGGATCGCCGATAAGAGCGTCTACTTCTGTAGGGCGAAGGTACTGAGGGTCAAACTCAACATAGTCTTTCCAATTTAAATTAGCTCTTGAAAATGCGGCATCACAAAAATCGCGAATTGTGGCACCGACGCCGGTGGCAGCAACATAATCATCTGGGGTGTCTTGTTGGAGCATTCTCCACATGCCTTCTACGTATTCTTTTGCGTAACCCCAGTCGCGAATTGCATCCATATTGCCGAGGTACAGTTTTTCCTGCTTTTTATTGGCTATCGCTGCCACTGCACGAGTTATCTTGCGAGTAACGAAAGTTTCACCACGGCGTGGAGATTCATGGTTGAAAAGTATTCCGTTTGTGGCATGTATTCCGTACGCTTCACGATAATTTATGGTTACCCAGTAAGCGTAAAGCTTGGCGGCTGCGTAAGGGCTGCGCGGGTGAAATTTAGTCGTCTCGCTCTGCGGAGGTGGAGTTGAGCCATAAAGCTCACTTGTACTTGCCTGGTAGTAGCGAGTATCTAAACCAGCGCTACGAATAGCCTCCAGAATTGTGACAGCACCAATTCCATCAACATTCGCAGTGTAATGCGGCATCGAGAATGAGACTTTTACATGGCTCTGTGCAGCCAAATTATAAATTTCTGTGGGCTTTATAGCAGTGATTAAGTTAGTCAAGCCTGCGCCATCGGACATATCTCCGTAATGCAGGTGAAGACGGACATTTGATTCGTGTGGGTCTTGGAAGAGATGATCAATGCGTTGAGTATTAAAGGAGCTGGCACGTCTAATTAAACCGTGCACCTCATAGCCTTTTTCAAGGAGTAGTTCAGTTAGATAAGACCCGTCTTGACCGTTAATTCCGGTTATAAACGCAATATTTTTCTTAGCCATGTGTCTCCTCGAATTCCTCTAGAACCTCTGACAGCCTCTCAATTTGCTTATCCATAGGAAAGTGATGGTTACCCACGAAAAGTCCATTTTGGTGAATGTCGCCCGCATTTGGAAGCGCTGGGATCGGATCATGCCTCAAGTGCTTCATTACTGGGTTTAATGCAAAATTCCCAGCAACAATTGGTCGAGATTGAATATCCGCCTTATTTAGGGCCTGAATGAGCAAGCTGCGCTTACCAGATAAAGGGCCATCGAGAAGTAGTGAGAATCCAAACCAAGATGATTCTCCATTTTCCTTTTGTAACCTTATATTTGGGAATCGACTAGATTCTTTAACTAATGCAGCCGCATTTGCACGTCGATGAGATATGAATCCATCTAGCTTCTTTATTTGGGCTTGGCCCAAAGCACCTTCGAGCTCAAGTGGACGTAAGTTATAGCCAGGGAGAACAAACCTAAAGAGATCATCCCATTCGTCCCCTGACTTGTTATGAACAAAATTTTCATTCGGCAGATCTCTTGTCCAACCATGAGCCCGGATTGATTTCATTGTCTGATAAAAAGCGAGATCGTCTGTAACAGTTATGCCACCTTCCATAGTTGAAATATGGTGGCTAAAAAAACTCGAGTACGTACCTGCCATTCCGAAGGTGCCGGCCTGCTTGCCGCCCACTTTTGCACCGAGTGACTCACAGTTATCTTCAAATAGCAGTAAGTTGTGCTCTTTTGCTATTTGTTGAAGCGCTAGAAGATCAGACGGATTACCTAAAAGGTTGACAGTGAGAATTGCCTTGGTTCTCGGAGTAATAGCTTCTAGCACCTTCTGGATATCTATATTTAGGGTCTCTCGATCTATATCAACCAAAGAAAGTGTTAGCCCAAGTTGATGAACAGGATAATAAGTCGTGCTCCACGAGACTGCCGGGGCAATTACGGAGTCACCTTCTTGTAAATCTGATCCTTGGACGTATTTCGCAGCAGCAATTAAAGCCAGGTTTGCGCTTGAACCGCTGTTGGTCATGACTGCGTATTTACTTCCTACGTGAGCAGCAAACGCTTCTTCATACGCGCGTACTTCGGCGCCCATTGTGAAGTTACCCGTTTTAATAACGCGCTGAAGCGCGTCATATTCCTCGGTTCCCCAAGTAGTACTCGCTAGCGGATAGAAAGTTTCGGTCATTTGTTGAGACTCTCCAAGTACCAAGTAACGGTCTTTGCAATTCCAGTCTGTAGATCAGTCTGAGGGTTCCAACCGTACCGCTTGGCAACCGCACTATCCATAAGTTTTTGCTTCATGCCAACAGGTTTCTCCAAATTATGGCTAAAAGTTCCTTTGAAATCCAATTCTTTACCGATAGCACTGTAGTAGTCGTCAATTGAATGGTCTGTGCCAAAACCGATATTCATCATGCCAGGCCAATCCTTGACCGAATCAAAGTTATTGACAATGAAATCAGCAACATCGCCAACATATGTAAATTCTCGACGTGCCTGTCCGTCGCCCCAAATTTCAATATCTGAAGTGTTATCTGTTTTTGCTTTAGCAATTTTTCTGATGACGGCAGAAATTAGATGGCTAGTAAATTCATCGAAGTTATCTCTAGGACCATATAAATTAGACGGTATAAGCACTTTCCAGTCCAGCGAGTCCTGTTTGGCGACCGAATCGACTGATTTGGCCCCAGCGATCTTGGCTAATGCATAGCCTTCGTTTGTCGGCTCAAGTGGCGCTGACAAAATTTTTTCTACACTCATAGGTTGAGAAATATCTCGTGGATACATACAAGAAGATCCAAAATAGATAAATTTTTGAATTTTTAGTTTACGAGCCGCCGAAATGATTGATGAATCGATCTGTAAGTTATTCAAAATAAAATCTGCTGGAGCGGCAATATTGGCGGCTATGCCACCGACGCGAGCAGCACAGTGGATGATGCTCTCAATCTCTTGATCCCTCAGGTATTCGAGAGTTAATGATGCATCTCTAAGGTCAAGGTCAGCGCTCGATGGAGTGAAAACTTGCCAACCAGATATTCGGGCGTGATCAGCAATGTTGCTGCCAACCATTCCACCTCCGCCTGTGATCAGAACTTTTCCGGACTCATAGGTGGTCATATGTAAAGTTTATCATTTACACGTCTACGGCCTTCCAAGATATAGGCTGGGGGCGAATCGGGGAGAATCAATGAAGATTAGTGTTTTGATGTCAGTCAGAAATGGCTCACAATTCTTGCCCAATTCAATCAAAGATATCGAATCCAATGTTTTGGAAAATGATGAGATATTAATAGTAAATGATGGATCTAGCGACAGAACCGGAGAGCTCTTAGCCAACTGGGCAAGCGATAACAGCCAAGTTCGAATTATCACAACAGAGGCCTTGGGTTTTGCAAATGCGTTGAACCTTGGAATCAAAGAAGCAAGCAATAACTGGATAGCTAGATTTGATGTCGATGACAGATATCCCCTGAACCGTTTAAGCGCTCAAAGATCTCTAATTTCAGAAGATGTTGCCGCGATTTTTTGTGATTATGAATTTTGGTCTGAGTCTGGACAATCGCTGGGAGTAATTCCTGGCGCAATAAATGCAAGCGCAACTGCGGTTTCTTTAATATCCAGTCAAAGAACCCCGCATCCCGGAGTTATCTTTAACAAAGTCTCTGTGATTGATTCAGGGGGCTACAAAGAGCAGGATTTCCCCGCTGAAGATATTTCACTATGGCTCAGAATGGCCAAAACCGGGAGTTTGATTACAGCTCCTCAGGTTTTGGTTAACTATAGATTGAGCCAAAGTTCTATGTCAGGAAGCAATCGAAATCTTGGCTTAGGAAAGACCGAGAAATTAATTAAAGAAATAGGAATAAACCTTAAGTCCATTAGCGACTGCCTAAATAACTGGCGTGAGATGTTTACAGAATACGATACCGAAGCCTTAGGTTCTGAAAGAAAACTACTTTTCTACCGAGATCTGAGAGAAAGTCTGAAATATCAGAAGAATGTTACTTCACAAGCCCGTGAGATCAACTCGATCGGGCGCTCATTGCTAATTGAAATGAAATCCTATTCCGCTTTATATGGGCTGTTTACAGAAAAAGCACTTAGAAAGAAGTATAGAAGATCCTAATCTTCCCACTTACTTTCGATAAGTTTCCATTCAGGTGGATACAGTAACTCTGGATCTTTCATCGAACGAAACCACTTCATAGGGGCAATAACTGCATGTTTACTTCTGTTTAGGGTCGCTCCCCACCATGAATACGTCGAATTTGCGATTATGTTTGAACTCGCAAGGCTCATCAACATTAGCGACTCGACTGGGTTGCTTTCGCTTGGAGGATCTATCCAAACAACATCCTCGGGCACCGAATTCTTTAACATCTCGCGGGCTGCCTTTATATCATCTGAAAATATGTGAAGCTGATATAAATGATTTTGTTGGGATAAATTCCAAATTGCATCTTGGTAGTAATTAACGCTAAGTAATCCGTATGTCCCCGAAAAGATTACAAAATCTCCGCGTCGTACATGCATCGAGGTAAATTTCTTTTTAGAGAGAGCTTTTTCTGTATCCAAATACCAGGAACTAGGATTCTTCAATTTAATCACTTTTATATCTTCGGAGCATGACGAGAAATATTTATAACTTTGGAAGTAACCCTGGATGGAAGCTGGAGGCGTAACTTTGTCTAGAAGACGATCAAAACCAATTTCGATTGATGTAAAGGAATTTTTTGAAATTCTAAATATTGGTAGTGCCCTAGTTAATTTGTTGTGAACTCTACTCAGAAGGATTCGAACTGGGCTACTTGGAATTTCGAAGAAAGTGCCTGGCAAATCCAATACTTCGATTGAGACATCGTGGACTGATCTTTTGTTTCGAATATCAGAGACATCTATTTTTAACTCGGACCCAAGTTTTTTGGCTAAGTAAAACCCTGCGAAATAGCAAAAGAGTTGGTTGCCAATCCCGCCAACAACCTTGGTTGTTATTGCCCTATCTTCTCCACGGTGGGTCTTTGCCATGGGTGAACAGTAGCAATCTCCCTTATAAATCGAATATTTTTCAGAAACTCGCATAGGCTAGGCGCGTGCTGGAATCACTTAGGCAAAAGGCCTCACGAACTACTATCGCTCGCTCTTTGCAGATACTTTCTCGCAGAGATAAGCTAAAAGTTGGGTTCGTTGTGATTCTTCAAATCGGTCTTGGTCTACTTGATTTAGCTGGGGTTGCAATTGTAGGGATTCTGGGTGCTCTAGCGGTGAGCGGAGTCGCTTCTCGGGCACCGGGTAGCAGAGTCTACAGCGTTTTGGATTTTCTTAATTTGGAAACATTAACGCTTCAGCAGCAAGCGACAGCCCTAGGACTGGCAGCCGCATTTTTGCTTGTGGGCAAAACAATTGTTTCAATTATTTTTACTAGAAAAATTATTTTTTTCCTAAGTCGACGCGGCGCAGTTATCTCGACTAACTTACTTTCTAGATTATTGGCGCAACCCCTTCAGAATTTACAACAAAGATCTATGCAACTGAATCTCTATGCAGTCACTGCTGGAGTAAACACCATTACTGTTGGAGTCTTAGCAACTTGCGCTTCTTTAATTGCAGATATTTCACTTCTGCTGGTCATGACAATTGGCTTATTCATCGTGGATACCTTAATAGCGGTTTCCACCCTTTTAATTTTTAGCGCTATTGGACTAGCGCTTTACAAATTAATGAATAAACGGGCTCAAAATCTTGGTGTTGAGCAATCTGAACTAAACGTAGAAAGCAATCAGAGAATTACAGAGATTCTTGGCTCATATAGGGAAGCAGTAGTTAAAAACCGTAGGTCATTTTACGCAAAAGAGATTGGTAAGCAGCGATATAAAATAGCCGAGGTCGGCGCCGAAATCGCATTTATGCCCAATGTGAGTAAGTACGTTATCGAATTGACGGTGGTTATTGGATCACTCGGAATAAGCGCTGCACAATTCAGAATGCAGGATGCCGCACATGCCGTAGCCGTTCTATCAGTTTTTATTGCAGCCAGCACACGCATCGCTCCAGCGGTTCTACGGGTTCAACAAGGCGCAATAAGCATAAAAGCGAGCCTTGGTGGAGCCGCCCCGACACTGGAGTTAATTGAAGCACTCGCCAATGTTTCACAACTGGATGAAGTATCAGATCTTGTTGAAACTTCCCATAACGGATTTAATGCAACTGTGGAAGCGCATCAACTAACAATTACCTATCCAACAAGATCAAATCCGGCGGTGAGAGATGCATCCTTCGCAATCTCAGAAGGCCAATCGGTGGCAATTGTTGGCACTTCAGGAGCCGGTAAAACAACCTTGATTGATGTTTTGCTAGGTGTATTGGTGCCAAACATTGGTTCGACGAAGATTTCTGGATTGACGCCGCTGGATGCAATAGCAAAGTGGCCGGGTGCAATTTCTTACGTTCCGCAGGATGTTTTAATCACCCAAGGAACAATCAGAGAAAATGTTGCTATGGGTTTTCCGATGGACAGCTATTCAGACGATTTAGTTTGGAACGCTCTGAGCGTTGCTCAGCTAGAGGACTTTGTCCGCGCGCTGCCTGATGGACTGGATACATCGGTAGGTGACCGAGGTGTAAAAATAAGTGGTGGTCAAAGACAACGTCTTGGCATTGCCCGTGCAATGTTTACTAAACCAAAATTACTTGTATTGGATGAAGCCACAAGTTCGTTAGATGGACAAACCGAATCAGATGTATCAGATGCAATCCGCGCTTTGCATGGGAAAGTTACGGTAATCATGATTGCCCACCGTCTATCAACGGTAAGAAACGCTGACACGGTAATTTACATGGACGAAGGCGTTATAAAAGCAGCTGGCACATTCGAGGAAGTTAGATCTACTGTTCCCGACTTTGATCGACAAGCACAGTTAATGGGACTTTAAAAGATTATCTTGGTCTGCGTCGACGCTCAGATGAATTAGGGCGTGGCTTTCTAGTTCCGCGACTTGGCCCCTTGCTCTCAATAACAGGCGTTACATAGGGAATACCTGAAGGTTCTTGGGCTCCAGTAATCCGCATCAAATCTTGGTCCAATGGCTTAACACCCACGAATTTCGGAGTTACACCAGCACGCGATGTTAAGCCCCCAACAGATTTTTGCTGTTTTGTAGTTGCAAGAGTTACTACAGCACCCGCTTCACCGGCACGTGCCGTACGACCAGAACGGTGCAAGTAATCCTTGTGGTCAGTAGGCGCATCAACGTGCACAACTAATGAGATTCCATCTACGTGGATTCCACGTGCAGCAACATCCGTTGCGACAAGCGCTGCATTAGGAAGTTGCTTGAAAAGTGCAAGCGTGCGCGTGCGGACCGCTTGTGACTTACCACCGTGAAGCGCTCCGACTGGAACACCAGCTTGGGCAAGCTTGTCAGCTAATCGATCTGCTCCGCGTTGAGTTTTTACAAAGAGAATTGTTTTTCCGTTACGTGCGGCAATCTGATTAGTGATGTCATCTTTATCGCCTGGGTGCATTACCAAGACGTAATGCTCCATTGTTGAGACTGATGCTCGGTCGTTTTGCAGTGAATGTGTCTTTGGGTTGTTCAGGTACTGGCGCACAAGTGCATCAACGCCGCGGTCAAGGGTTGCAGAGAAAAGAAGTCGCTGACCGTTTGGCTTTGCCTGATCAAGAATTTCTTTAACAACTGGCAAGAATCCCATATCAGCCATTTGATCGGCTTCATCAAGGACTGTGATTTCAAGATCATCGAGCTGAACCTCGCCCTTATTTAGTAAATCAATTAGGCGGCCAGGTGTTGCAACAAGAATCGCAGTTGCTTTTCGCATTGCAGTGATCTGCTTTGCGTACGGCATTCCACCTGCAATTACGACTGAGTCATGGCCAATTGCGCGTGCAAGAGGAGTTAAGACTTCATCAATTTGCTGAGCAAGCTCGCGAGTTGGTGTGAGAACCAACGCCAAAGGCTTGTGTGGTTTCGCTGCTTTCCCACTTATATTTGTTAGCAGAGCAAGGCCAAAAGCAAGTGTTTTACCTGATCCGGTTTGTCCGCGGCCAAGGATGTCGTGGCCAGCGATTGCATCTGGAACAGTTGCTATTTGGATTGGAAAGGGATGTGTGATGCCTTCTGCGCTTAATGCGTTAGCAAGCGCTGGTGCGATACCTAAGTCACGGAAAGTAGTTGTTATCTCTGTGAGTGGAGTTGCATCGATTAGGTTGGCATCTGCAAGATTTGCTGAGATATAATTATCGTCTGCGCCGAAATCGACTGCTGCATTGTTATGAGTTTTATGTGCTTTGCGATCATCGCGTGCGTACGCGGGCGAATCATTGCGGCGATCACGAATAGGTTTTACTGGACGCTCTGCACGATAATTCGACGCGGTTACATCGGGTGCAGTCTTGTGCTTTGCAAATGTTTGCTTTGATGGTGCACCTGGCTTGTATTTCTCGCGCTTGCCAGGAATAAAGTTTGGACGACCATCTTCGGTACGAGCAACGCGTTCTTTGGCTGCGTCCCGACGAGTTGTTGGACGGGTATCTGGTTTTTTGAATTCTGGGCGAGCTGTACGTTCGTTACGAGCAGAAACAAATTTCTTGGCGCGAGATTCCGGCTTTGCTACTTCTTCGCGTGCTTCTCTTGGTTTAGAAGCTGTTTTTTCTTGATAGCGCTGTGCGCGCATCTTGGAGCGATCGTTTAAGCGAGCTTCTTTCTTTGAAAGAGTTGATGCATCAATATCTGAATAGCGTTTTGTTGATGGCTTGCTTGCAGGTTTTGATGAAGTTGCCTTAAATGGCTTAGCCGCTGCGCCTTTACGTGCTGATTTTTCTGCACTTGTGTGACGTGGCTTTGATGCTGGTGTTCCAGCAGAAGATTTCTTGGCGCGAGGCTTGCCAGCTTTGGCAGAGGCTGCTCTGCGGGCTTTTCCGGGCGCGGTTGTACGTGGTTGTAGAGACATAGAAATGCATACCAATCGAGACGACAAGCGCGTCTCGGGTATGGCCTCGAATGGGCCAGGGCGGTGATAAGACTCGCAAGTAAGTGGCTGTTAAAGCGCACTTTGGGGGAAGTAAATCGATGCGGGGTGCGTCGATGATCTAAGGGTAGTTTAAAAACTTTTTAAAAGGAAATCGACTAAATCAGTTCAGGATTCCAAGCACCCCAGCCGGAAAGCACCATTTCTTGGATTGAGACGTCATGTTTCCAGTCTAGATCCCTTGCGGCAAGTGAGACATCAGCCAGAATTTGAGCAGGATCCCCCGCACGTGCTTCAACAGTTGTCGATTTCAGCTCGGGATCTATCCCACTTTTTGCGGAATTTACAATTTCGAGCACGGAAGAACCAATACCGCCGCCTAGATTATAAGCAAACTCCAGTTTTTCTCGGGCCAATAACTTCTTTAGCGCAACAATGTGGGCTTTAGCGAGAAGTGACACATCTACATAATCCCTAATACAACTTCCATCGGGAGTTTTGTAATTATCGCCAAATACCGTTAAAACACTTTTTTCCGTTAAAGCTCGATATAAATTTGGTAAAAGGTTAAATTGGCTTACGTCAAAACCAACGCCAGGTGCATTTCCTGCAACATTGAAATATCGTAGGGCTACAGCCTTTAGTCCGCTGGCTTGAATTTGATCTTGGATAATTTTCTCGGCAAACATTTTTGATCGACCATAGGGACTTACTGGATCCAAATCCGCAGATTCGCTCACTGGTTTTAAGTCTTTTCTAGAACCATAGACGCTACAAGAAGAAGAGAAAACCAGAGCTTTTAAGGAAAAATTTGCCATAGCTTTTAACAAAACTTGAACAGCTACCGAATTATTTTCATAATATTTGATTGGATCTTTGACACTTTCACCCGCAAACTTCAAGCCTGCACAATGAATTACACCAACCTGAGTTGGATCTACTAGCTCTGAAAATACGCTCTCAAGGAAGGCGACATCTTGGACCTTTCCTTCATGGAACTTAACTCGAGGGTCTAAAAATTCGCGCTTCCCAGTGCTCAAGTCATCAATGGCTATTACTTCAAAACCTTGAGATAACAGCTCGTGGCAGATATGAGAGCCGATATAGCCTGCTGCCCCAGTTACAACGATTTTCATACGGGAAGCGTACTAAGTGCTACCCTCCTTCTGCCGAAATGTCCGTTTTGTCCCTTCCCCGCTACATCTAGGGCTAGGATTCGTAGAAGGCTATAGAGGCACCGACGGGTGTCGCTGAAATACAAAACCGGTTAAAAAGGAAGTCCCAAAGTGGCATTTAAGAAGTCTGCAGCCTCTGCAGGTCCGCGCGTGTGGACCGTCGCAGAGCTCGGCGCTTTCTACACAGAGCACCGTTCAGAGCTTCTCGCCCACGCAAATCGCGTCCTAAAGGATTCCGCTAAGGCTGAAGAAATCACTCAAGATGCACTGATCAAGTTCATGCTTGCAGCTCCAGAGCTTGAATCAAATGATCACGCTCTTTCTTATCTACACCGCACCATCGAAAACCTCTGCATCGACTTGTTCCGCCTTGAGGGCCGTCGTCCAAACCTTGTAGTTATCGATGATGCCCAGGCTGAAGTTGAAGCTGCATGGCAGGTAGACGGCGATCACTCACAGGCAATCTCTGCTGCAGAAGATGCAGCAATTATTCGCCAAGCACTTGCTTTGCTTTCACCAGCTGAGCGCGCAGCGCTTGTTATGTGGGAGATGGAAGGCCGCTCAACTGAAGAGATCGCAGCAGAACTTGGTATCAAGGAATCTGCAGTGCGCCATACTGTTTCTCGCGCTCGCACTTCACTCCGCCGTGTCTTGTCAGAACTTGTTATCGACGAAGAGCGCGGCCTAACAGCGCTAGATATGTTGTCTACTACTTACAAGAAGGCAGCAGAGCTTGCTCAAAAATCTTCCAAGGTTGCTCTTTCTCTTCTTTTAGTTGTGACAGCATTCCTTGGCTTTAACTCAATGACGGGCCGCGAAGGCGTGACAATCAACCCAACAGCGCCATCAGAGATCGCATCTGGCCCAGTTGCCGGTTCTTCTGAATCAGCTGATCCAGTTGAGGCAAGCACCCCAACACCATCTATTTCTATGCCAGCCAAGAAGTCCAACACCATGGTCTCTGGCGTGGCAATCAAATCAGCCAAGCTCGTATTCCCAGGACTAGATAAAGACGGCATCCCAACAGGATTTACTGTTGCGACCCAGGACGGCTCCATCGGCACCCTGCGCGTGAACCGCAACACCCCAACGGCTACTGAAGCCGGATTAGAGTTGAACACCCAGGCCATCACCGCAGTCGGTGGCCCAAATGTGATGATCTCTCAGAACATCACAGTGGATGGCAACGGCACCACTTACTCCGTAAGCGGAGTTTCAGTCGGTGTTGCAGGAAGCTGGACCCCTCTTAATATTGGCGCCACAACGGCCGATTTTGAGCGGATGTCCAACGGGCAGTACCTTGTGACCGTTAGAATTCTCGTAGTCTCAACCCCAACTTCAGAGTTCTATATCCCCGTGGGAAGCCGCGGCTTCGACCTAACCGGTCCTATCAAGTCAATTATTACTCGACTTGTTCTCAATGCAGGCAAGACACAAATTTTATCTCAGTCAGTACTTGTGACTGAAGGTAAGGCATAACGGTGAAGCACGTGAAATTTCACCTAAATAGATTTCTCCATCGCGTCCGGATACACGGTGGGGAATTTGATACATCAGCACGTGCGATGTATCGAGACGAAGTGGTTTATCCACTTCAAGCCGAGCTACGGATCGTCCGTGGTTCGACTATCGAAAGGAAACAAATGTCTACAAAGACAACTTTCAAGCGCATAGCGCTTGTAACTGTTGCTGCGTTGGGCTTTGGTGTTCTTTCTGTTGTTCCTTCATCTGCAGTATCAAACGCTGACTCACTTACCGTGTCATCAGCAACTGCAGCACAGACAACAGCTGAAACAGCAACAGCAACTTCTGCAACATCAACACTCGCTTGGCTTTCAGGCAATGACACAGAATCATTCACAGTTATCGCTTCATTGGTAAGCGGCCCAGCAGGTAACACTGCACTTCCTTACATGCAGCTTGTTGAAACAGCATCTGCACAGGTTGGTAACGGAGACCTAAATGCGATTGCAAAGACAACTGGCTACATCAGTCCAAACACCAAGGCAAACGTATGGGCAACTTCAGCATCAGCTGCAGCTGCGTCAGCGAAGTTCAAGGTATGGGTTGGTTCAGGCACTGGTGGAGTTACAGCTCCAACTAAGGCTGGAACATATGTAGTTAAGTTGACACCAGCAGTTGTTGGCGGTGGCGGAGTACTTAACGCAACAGCACAGACAATCACAATTACTGTAACTACAGCTGCTTCACTTGACACAGTTGCTGTAACAGCAACTTCAATCATCAGCGCTGCAGATACAAACACTGCTACAGCTGACGAAGTTGTAACAGCATCAAAGGCAATCACAACAGCTACAGACGGAACTCAGGCTCCAGCTGCAGTTATTCGTGTAACTTTGAAGAACGCAGCAGCAGCAACAACAACTGGTGAATCCTATACAGCAACAATTACTGGTTCAGGAACACTTGGAATTGGTCGCTGGGATGGTCTAGCTGCAATTCCTGATACATACGTAGCTCAGGGTCGTGCAATCACTGTACGTGCCGGAGATGCAGTACAGGTATTTGCTGACGGTTCATCAGGAGTCGGAACTGTAACAATTTCTTCAGCAGCAGGTTTAACTCTTGCAACTGAAAAGGTTACATTCTTCGGTGATGCAACTACAATCGTAACGACAGTTGTTACAAGCCCACTCGCTGTTGGCGCTAACGCTGACGCTCTATCTGTAGTTGCTAAGGATGCTGCTGGAACAATCGTTTCATCAAGCGGAATCCTTTATGTAACTTCAGATACAGTTGCAAAAGTAAGTAACTCATACGCACAAGGTTGTTCATTCTCTATTGCTGATCAGGTTTACTACTGTCCATTGACTGGTGTTGCTGCAGGTACTGCAAACATCACAGTTGGTACAAAGTCATCTGCAACAGCAACAACAGGTGTTAATGCAGCTGCAGTAGCAGTGCGCGTAGGCACAACAACTCCTGCATCTGTAAAGGTAACTCTTGACAAGGCTTCATACGCCCCAGGCGAGAAGGCAACACTTACAGTTCAGCTGCTTGATGCTGATGGAAATGTAACTGGCGACGGAGATTACGCAAGTATCTTCGCAACTGGTGGACTTAAGTCCAACTTCGAACTAGGCGCTACAAGCGATACATTGACCTCAACAGGCGTGTTCCGTGCGGTAGCCGGTAAGAAGACATACACCATCTACATGCCAGCTGTAACAGGTGCTGTCACTATCACTGGTAAGACTGCAGGAACTGCCGTTACAGGTACAGCTCCTTCAGCACTCACAGGTCTAGCAGTGGCTAACCAAGCAGTTGCTATCTCAGTATCTGCAACAGTATCTTCACCAGGTGTAGATGCAGCAGCAGCAGCAGCAGAAGAAGCAACAGCAGCAGCAAATGATGCTACCGATGCAGCTCTTTCAGCCGCAGAAGCCGCAGAAGCAGCAACAGCTATGGCACAAGAGGCCGTAGATGCAGTTGCAGAGCTATCAGCACAGGTCACAAGCTTGATCTCAGCACTTCGTGCACAGATCACTGCTTTGACTAACCTCGTAGTAAAGATCCAGAAGAAGGTAAAGGCTTAATTAGCCTTGATCTTCTAAAGATCTAGATCCGAAACCCGGTCTCCTCTCACGAGGGGGCCGGGTTTCGGCTTTGCGGGGCAAGTTTGTGGCTCAAATAATGAATGAGTGAAAGTAAGATGGAGTTATGCTCAATAACGCTTCCGAAAAGACTCTTGCAAGACTTATATACATCGGGGTTCCATTAACAAGCGTCTTTATTCTCACCGGAACCGTGTCTGACCCGGTAAACGTAACAAAACTCGTGGTTGCAACCATCATTGCCTTTGCAGTGTTAGCGATAGTTTTATCTTCAGGCTTAAATTCAATATGGAAAGTATCTAAATTATTTATATTTGCTGCTGCACTACTTTTAGCCACCATGCTCAGCGCCTCCATTGCCAGCGAGAGCGCATTTGTTACAAACCTCTATGGAATTTCTGGTCGAAATACTGGGCTACTTGCTTACTTCTCATTTTTATCTATTGCTCTTGGAGCAGCGCTTTTGAACGAGAAGAAGAGTTTTGAACGGCTTGTAGTTGGGTTACTGGTTGCGGGCGCAGCAAATGTTATTTACTGCCTTTGGGCATGGCAGGTTGGAGATTTCATAAGTTGGAATAATCCATTTGGAACAATTTTAGGAACCTTTGGTAACCCCAACTTCATATCATCTTTCTTGGGAATATTTATCTCGGCTACGACAAGCTATTTAATTTTGGCAAGAAATAAGATAATGATAAAAGTATTCGCTGCACTATTTATTTTGATTGCCTTTCTTGAAGTGTTACATACTCATTCAATTCAGGGCGTCGTCGTCACAGGAATTGGGCTTGCCTACAATGGCTTTCTATTTGTTAGGTCTAAAACAAAAACTAATTTATGGAGCTTTAGCTATCTTGTTGCGGCAACTTTTACCGGAGTACTTGCGGTTGCTGGCATGCTGCAGATTGGTCCGCTTACAAAATTCCTGTATAAAACCTCAGTTTCGCTTCGCGGGGAGTATTGGCAAGCAGGCATCAATATGGGCCAAAGCCACCCACTTACGGGAATTGGAATGGATGGTTACGGGAATTTATATCGTCAAGCACGCGACGCTAGCGCACTAATTCTTCCTGGAGTTACAGTAATTACTAACGCCGCTCACAACGTAGTTGTAGATTTCTTTGCCTATGGTGGTTACCCGCTGCTGATTGCATATCTCTTCTTCTTATTTTTCGGTGTCAAATCTATCGTGGCTGTGATTTTACGTTCCAGAGATTTCAATCCAGTATTTGCCGCGCTTTCAGTTTCGTGGCTCTGTTACCAGGCACAGTCAATTATTAGTATTAACCAAATTGGCTTGGCGATTTGGGGATGGGTTCTAACTGGCGCCCTAGTTGGTTACGAATATTCAACTAGAGCTTCGCTAAAAGCAGATAAAGAGCCGGCAAGAACAGGTAAGTCGCCGGCACAATCAAATCGTCAAAGCAATTTTTCACCCACTTTAATTGCGGGATTAGGTGCAGTTATAGGCGCGCTAATTGCCATTCCACCGTATAACGCAGATTTAAGTTGGCGAAACGCGCTGGGTTCTCAAAACCTTACCCAAGTTGAAAAGGCACTTACACCTTCTTATATGACACCAAGCGACTCTGCTCGCCTAGCAAGTGCCGTGAAGTTATTAGAACAAGCCAAACTTTTTGATCAATCTTACAAGTATGCCAAGTATGCAGTCGAATTTAACCCTAACTACTTCGATGCTTGGAAAATACTTTATTACGTTAGCAAGTCAACCTCCGAAGATAAGAAGATGGCATTAGAGAATTTGAAACGGCTAGACCCTTTAAATCCTGATGTACTGGCAGTTCCTAAGTAATGAAAGTTTCGATAATCGGTCAGGGCTATGTTGGATTAACTATCTCTGCGTTTGCTTCAAAGCATTCTGAGGTCATCGGTTTTGATAGTAATGCAAAGATTGTGGCAAACTTAAACAATGGAATTTCTCATATTGAAGGCGTCGATTCGACAGTAATTGCTTCTGCAGTCAAAAGTGGAAAGTATCGCGCTTCGAGTGACCCAGCCGATATAGCGGGATCTGATGTTGTCGTAATTGCAGTTCCAACTCCACTTTCGAAAGATCGTACTCCCGATCTGACGTATATCGAGTCTGCTTGCAAGACCATTGCTGAAAATTTGAGCGGTCCAGCTTTGATTATTAATGAATCAACTTCATTTCCCGGGACAATTAGAAACTTTATAAAACCACTCATAGAAAAACTCTCCATTAATAATATTAACCACGAGTATGCAATTTCTCCCGAGCGAGTTGATCCAGGTCGTACGGACTGGGATCAGAAGAATACGCCACGACTTTACGCTGGATTAACTCTAGAGGCATCACGGAGAACGCGTGAGTTTTATTCAACTTTCTGTGACAACCTCGTCGAAGTTAGTTCTCCAGAAGTTGCTGAAGCGGCAAAGTTATTTGAAAACACATTTAGACAGGTCAATATTGCCCTTGTAAATGAATTTGCACAGATTTCTAATGCGCTTGGAATTTCGGTTTATGAAACTCTAGATGCCGCGGATACAAAACCATATGGCTTTATGAAATTTAATCCATCAGCTGGGGTTGGTGGCCACTGCATTCCAGTTGATCCTTCCTATCTTGCTTTTGTTGCGGCCGAAAAAGGTGTTCCTGCAACGTTTATTCAGCGAGCTAACGAAGTTAATCTTCAAATGCCAAAATACATCGTGGCCAGGGTTATGTCCGATAATGGCGACACTCTTGAAGGTAAGAGAGTTCAAGTAATTGGTGTTGCTTATAAGCCAAACGTGGCTGATGTCCGCGAAACTCCAGCCGAATTAGTGATAGCTGAATTGCTAGAGCAAGGTGCGATCGTCACTTGGCACGATCCAGTTGTTGGAAATTGGCATGGAGAAGTTTCCAGCCCACTGGGTGGGGCTGAGTTAGCAATTGTGGTAACTCTTCATGACGTAATGGAAAAGGTTGCGGTTACTAGCAGCGCCCCATATGTTTTTGATTCAACAGGAAAGCTGGATGGCGTTAAAGGGCTTTAGAAACCTTCTGTTTAATAATCCAAATTCCTGCGACTTGAAGTAACAGACTTAGTCCCATCGTTGGCACGCGGAATCGATGATCACCGATTGTGCCGATAGAAATTAGCCAAGATATCAAGACTGCAGCGATCGATCCATCGGCCAGTAATTTGGAGATAGGGTCTATTTTTCTAAGTGACAGAAACCCATAAAAGAGCAAACTAATCTGAGAAAGAATCCAAGTCCAAGAAATTAACTTTCCAAAACCACCAGATACTACGCCGGCACTAGATTCATTATTTGCCAGACTCTTGATTGGTGAAATCTTTAACCAAGGATTTCTGGCCATTGTTCCTTCGGCAAGAGGGCCAGACCAAGGCGACCAAAAGAACTCTGACTTGTAAAAAGCAAGTTTTGCTGTATTTACGGGGTGAGTTAGATACCAATTGACTACACATTTAACGAGTTGGTTGTCAGTGACTGTGGTACCTGGTGGTGTAGGTGAGCAAGGTACTTCGGGTCCAGTGCGGGAATATCCTCCTTTTGTTCCATCTCCTGCACCGATCGACATAGTTACACCCAAATTAGTTGAGATTGTGGTTTTATCAATCGCAACAAAATTTCTGGCAATAAGTGAAAGGGGCGACAGAAGCATCGCTAGCGCAGCAATGGCGATTAATTTAACTCCTACATTCCGTGGGATAAAAGTAGTTCCCCAAATTACTATTACAACGATGCCAGCCAATAAATATCGCGGTTGCATAAGTGCGGCGAGGGCGATCCAACCTCCTACAAATAGCGCGTAACGATATTGAGATTTTTCTGAATTCAATCGACTAGCCAGAATTGTTCCAAAGACCATCATGAAGCATGCAGCAACAGGAGCTTCGTAACCGACTGCTAAGGTGCTCAGGCTCAAAGTTGGGTTAAATGAAATAAAGAGTGAGGCAGGAAAGGCTAACCAAGCTGCTCCAGTTTTGGAGATATTCCTTGTGAGGAAATAAGTCGCGTAGGCAAAGAAAATAGATTGAACAAAGCTAATCAAATACACGAACTTCGATACAGAGATCAGAACCAGCAACCATAAGAGGATTGGGTAGCCGGCTGGCCAGTAATTTAATATGTCGGCCTTTGAAAAGAGCCCATCTGCGTATAGGCCGTCTACGCCTTTGAAGTAATTTTCACCGTCAGCGCCTAACCAGCCTCCACCTTGGATATTTGCCATCGTGATTAGCTTGATAATAAAAGCAATTACTGGAAAGGTGATCAGATAGCGGCGAATTCTTATCTCAGACTTGCTGACCTGAGTAACTGGCTTTTTATTTTTAATTTGCTTAGCCATTTTCCGCTCCTTTTACCGTTTGCTTACTTCTTCATCTCTGCGGCAACATCATCAATAATGTTATCCAAGGTATTCATCGGTGCCCAGTCAGTTGCCTTCTTGATCTTTGTGATATCTGGAACGCGGCGTTGCATATCTTCAAAGGTTGAAGGGTATGCGTCTTCGTATGGGGTGTAGGTAATAGTTGAAATTGATTTGGTGCGCTCGATTATCTTGTCAGCTAACTGTTTGATGGTGGTTTCGCCAACGCCGCCGATGTTATAGACCTGACCGATTGTGGAATCTGTCTTTGAGATCGTCAGGATTGCTTTTACGGCATCTTGTACGTGGCAGAAGACTCGGGATTGGGTGCCATCGCCATAGATTGTGATTGGTTCATTTTTAATTGCTGATTGGATAAAGCGTGGCACGACCATTCCGTAGCGGCCGGTTTGGCGTGGGCCGACGGTGTTAAAGAGGCGCACGGTGGTGACTTTAAGTTGCTTGGTTAGAAAGAGTGCGTGGGCGATGGCTTCTTCTAAGGCTTTGGCATCGGAGTATGTCCAGCGGATTTTTTGTGGGGCACCGACTAAGCGATCTGATTCTTCATTAAGTGGTTGGTTGGGGTTCTTGCCATAAATTTCAGATGTGCTGGCGATGATGATGCGCTTATTTAATTTGGTTGCGGCCGTTAATACGACTTCGGAGCCGGTGAAGTTTGTTGATACTGATTCGATTGGGTTTTCCAGGATTGTGTTAACGCCTAGGGCAGCGGCCATGTGAAGGACGAGGTCGGCTGTGGCCATTATTTTCTCGACAAGGGCGGCATCGCGGATATCGCCTTCGTGGATTTCGATTTGATCTTTGATGTGGGCGATGTTGGCGGCAGATCCGGTGGACATGTTGTCGAGGATAGAAACGTGGTGGCCCTCATTTAATAAGGCATCACAGAGGTGAGAGCCGATAAAACCGGCTCCACCGGTGATGAAAACGCGCATGGCGCTGAGTCTATCGGGGTGGGTATCGATCTTTTGGGGTTGGCACTCATTTAGGGTTCAGCGAATTCACAGGCAGATGGGGCATGGTTTGGGTATGAAATCTGGTGCGACTTTCCGCAAGTTCTCATCTGCTGGCACTGATTGGGCGGCGTGGATCTTGGGAATTGGCTTGGGGCTCACCTTTGCGTTGCAGGCAACGACGATGCGCCACAGCGATCTAACTTCTGTTTATGCAGCCGTTGCTTCGGTGTCGCGATTGGCAGCGTTGACCGGTACTTACTTTGCAATCGTTGGGATTTTCTTGGTGGCGCGAATTCCTTGGGTGGAACGTGGTGTGGGCCATGATCGTTTGGTGACGTGGCATCGCAAGCTGGGGCCATGGAGTTTGTATCTAATTGGTTTTCACGTCTTATTTATTATTTTAAGTTTTGCTGGGCAAGATCATGTGGCGCTGGCTGTGGAGCTATGGCGGATGCTCATTAACTTTGAATGGATGTGGGCGGCGCTTGCTGGATTTGTTTTGATGGTGATGGCCGGAGTTACTTCTTATAAGAAGGCGCGCGCCAAGATGAGTTATGAAACATGGTGGATCATCCATGTTTATACATACATTGCAGTTGCGGCATCCTTTATGCACCAGGTTATTAATGGGCAGATGTTTATTGGCCATCCGTTAAATCGTGCGTACTGGACTTTTCTTTATGTGGCGATGGCCTTTGCAATTATTTGGTGGCGAATCGGTATTCCGCTCGGGCGCTCGCTGCGTCATAACTTGCGGGTGGATAAAGTTGTTATCGAAGGACCGGGTGTTGTCTCGGTTGTGATGAAGGGGCGCAAGCTAACTGAGTTGTCGGCAGAAGGCGGACAGTTCTTTGGTTGGCGCTTCGCTGCTAAGGGACATTTCTTAATGTCACATCCTTACTCGTTGTCTGCTGCTCCGACTGAACATTATTTGCGTATTACCGTTAAAGATTTAGGTGATCATTCAAGATCACTAGCGTTTTTAAAGCCTGGTGTGCGCGTCTTTGTCGAAGGCCCATATGGCGCCTTTACAGCAGGGCGGGCGAAGATGCCGAACGTTGTTTTAATCGGTGGAGGCGTTGGTATTACGCCGATTCGTGCGTTGATGGATGAGTTTAAAAATGGCGTGAAGATGGATGTTATCTATCGGGTGTCACGTAAAGAGGATTTGGTATTAAAGGAAGAGCTTGATTACTTGGAATACCATTCAAATGGATCGATCCAGGTGCATTATTTAATTGGCTCGCGCAATGAACACAAGATGGATGCGAAATCGTTAAAGGCGCTGGTTCCGAGCTTTGCTGATTCGGATATCTATATCTGTGGGCCTGGGCCTTTGGTTGAATCGGTAAAGGCGGCAGCCGACGATTTAGGTGTGCCGAAGAATCGTTTCCACGATGAGGCATTTGCATTTCATAGCGAATAAGTCGCAGCCCAAGTTGGGGCGGCGTTAAGGATTTTCACAGGCAGGTAAGGGAAGGTACGGATATGAAACGCGCGTTATTGATTGCAACCGGCACCGTCGGTGGGTTGGGCGCTGTCTTGGCCGTGACTCCTCCGCAATTTACTTCGACGCAAAGCTCGCCAATGGCGTTGCCTGGTGGTGGCGCTGCACCTGCTACTCCGGCTGCATCAACTCCGGCGACAACGCAGAGCGTTACGCCATCTGCAACTGCGGCTGCGACAGAGAGCGCGGCAGCAACGGCAACAAAGAAGAGTTCAACAAAGAGTTCTGCAGCGACCAAAGCGGCAGCCGTTAACACAACGCAATCTCAGACACCTGTTGCGCAAACTCCAGCTGCAACACAGGCACCTGTTGTGACTCCGGCTCCTGCAACAAAATCAGTTTCCGGAACTTTCACCGGCAGCGTTGTTAATGTGCAATATGGCAATGTGCAGGTAAAGATCACTGTTGAAAATGGCAAGATCACCGATGCGCAAGCAGTTCAAGCACCTTCTGGTCGAAATGATCGCTGGACACAGATGGCGGTACCGATCCTGCGCCAACAGACTTTGCAGGCGCAATCAGCACATATCAATGGTGCATCTGGTGCATCTTTTACATCGTACGGTTGGTACACATCGTTGGTCAGCGCGCTGGCAAAGGCGGGGATGTAAGTTACTTTCGTGGTTCGCAAACGATATGAGATACACGTTTGGGGCACCGTTCTCTTTTTAGATGTGGGATCTTCGGCGTTGTCGGAAGCTGCGATTGATGCGGCAATCGAAGACGTTAAGAAATTTGTTTATGGCGCGGACGAAGATTTCTCAACTTATAAAGATGGTTCTTTTGTATCAAAGCTGCGCCGCGGCGAAATATCAATTGATGATTGCTCGGCTGATGTGCAAGAGGTTTGGGGTTTGTGTGCGATTGCGCGTGATTTAACTGATGGTGCATTTGATCCGTGGGCAGTTGCAGGTGGTTTTGATCCATCGGGTTATGTGAAAGGTTGGGCGGCAGATCGGGTGGCGCAGATTTTGATGAAGGCCGGTTGTGAACATATTCAGGTAAATGCAGCAGGTGATTTAACGCTGCGTGGAGGAGTTGTTGAAAAGGGCGTGGTTGGGCCGTGGAAGATTGGGGTTGTTAATCCTGATAACCGCCAAGAAGTTCTGCGAATTTTTGAAATTAACGATGGTGCGATTGCAACGAGCGGCACATACGAACGCGGTGCGCATATCTTTGATCCAGCCACCGGCACGATTGCTATTGGGGCAAAGTCAGCAACGGTATTGGGGCCAGATGGTGGTTTAACTGATGCGCTGGCGACGGCGTTGATGGTGGCTGGTGAAGATGGTGCGGGTTGGTTTGCGCAGCCTGAATTAGCCGAATACTCGGCATGGGTTATCGATCGCCATAGCGGTGGTGCTTGGGGAGTTGGTCCAGCAATTACTAACTAATTTTGTTGAGCAAAATTACTTCTTCGTTCGTTAGCTCAACGACCTGCATGATCTCTTTTAGTTGTTCAACTGTGCGCGCCGATGCAATTGGTGTACTAACCTGTGGGTTGGAACGTAACCAAGCAAGAGCAACTGCAGAGATTGAAGAGTTATGCGCTTTTGCAATTTTATCTAGCGCTTCGATTACGGCGTAACCTTTATCGGTTTGGTAATCGGTAATACCACCTGCACGAATTGAATCAACCGTTACACCGGGGCGATATTTACCAGTTAGGAATCCGCGAGCAAGACCATAGAAAGGTAGCGCTGAGAGGCCATTTTTCTTTAAGACTTCTTGTTGTTCGGATTCAAACGGATTGCGCTCCATTAAGTTATATTGATCTTGTAAACAAATGTATTTGGGCAAGTTTTCTTTGGTTGCGATATCGAGCGCTTCTTGTAAACGTGCGCCGGTGTGCTGAGATGCGGCTATATATCGGATCTTTCCTTCAGTCATCAAAGTTTGATATGCACCCAAGGTTTCGGCGATTGGCACATCTTTATCGTCGTGGTGAGAATAATAAAGATCTATGTGATCGGTTTGTAAACGCTTCAGTGAATCGTTGCAGGCAGCGATGATATTTTCAGGGCGTAATCCGGGGCAGGTAGAAAGCTTGGCGACTTTGGTTGCAATCGCTAGTGAATGGCGATTGCCGCGTGATTTCATCCAGTTGCCGATAATGGTTTCGGATTCGCCGCCGCTGTTGCCATCGACCCATTCGGAGTAAACATCTGCGGTGTCAATGAAGTTACCGCCGGATGCTGTGAAGGCATCTAAAACGCCTTGTGATTGGCTCTCATCGGCGCTCCAGCCAAAGACATTGCCGCCCAGGCAAAGTGGAAAGACTTCAAGAGTGGTCCCAGCAATTTTGATCATGTGCTGAGTGTAGGGATTAACGGTTGTAAGTGCGCTTAGCTGCCGTAAATGCGGTAAATCCAGAGGTCGATGTTATTGAAGTATTCAACTCAACGCTTAACGTTCCATCAGCATTTACTTGTAGAGCAACTACTCCCTTTTCTGATCCTGTAATTACGGTGTAACCCACTGGCCATGGGGCCATGCTTCCTGGTGGATTTGCGGCAACTCCTGCAGGTGGTGTGTAAGACAATTGTGCGAGCTTGTATACAACCATTCCACTAGATGCGGTGAGTTTATCTGGCGCAACTTGACCCGGTGCTACTACCAACGCTGCTTGATCTGCATCACCCTTTGGATCTTTCCACCAACCAGATGAGAAGACCCACACCTTTGTATCGACTTGATGTGGCGCGATTGCAAGATGGCTCCATGAGTAATCGTTCTTCCCCGGAACGGAGCCGCTACTGATCATCGTGGCTGCATTTTCGTAATCGCTATTTAATCGTCCGGCGTAACCGTTTGTTCCGGCAAGGAACCAGTTGCCGGATGCGGTGCCGGCGATATCGTGATCGATTTTTCCAACGCGAGGAGAACTTGTCTTTTGTAGTTGGGCCTCCATTGCACTTCTTATCTCACTTGAGAAAAATGGCAGATAGTCAGCTGTGTATGGCTTCCAGGTATCTAAAGTCAGATAGGCCTGAGGATTTTGGAAACCAGATAGCCAGGTTGTTCCGTCGAAGACATTGAAATCGAGCATGGTCTCGCCTTGGCGCCCAAACTCTTCTCCAGCTTTTATCTTTACGTTGGTTTTCAAGTAACCCGAGCTACTTGCTTGCGATGCAAGTGATGCCAATACCCCAGTTACCTTATTCATAACCATGTATACCGAATAGAGATTACAGCCATGGTTTATGACAACACGGTAAGAATTAGGCGCCCCAAGATTTGAAAGTTCAGTTATCACGCCATCTGCCGGGGCTGTAACAGGGATGTAATCGGCTGCGGTTAATTGAGATGGCGACTTGGATAGCGGTTTAGATCCTAAGTAAACGTGATCAATCGGAGTTACGTGACCTCCCACCATTAAACCGTAAGGAATGGAAGGGGCTAATTGATCAAGGGGGAGCACAGGGGAAGTGAATTTAATTGAAGATGGTGAACAATTCGGCTCAGCTCCATTTGGGCTGCCAAGTATTTGGGCAAGCGTTGGGTACCAATCTGGTCGAGATGTGTAACCGCTAGTTGGAGTTTTTGGAACATCACTTGCCAAGACGTAACTGACTTTTCCATTTTTACAAATAGCGGTCATGATTCCATTCCAACCCATATCGCCATTTTTGCTACATGAAGAACCAAGCTGGCCTAATTTAAATCCGGCGCTCTGATTATTTCCACCGCCACCACCGCCAGTTCCAGCTCCGCCACCACCAGTTCCACCACCAGTTCCACCACCAGTTCCACCACCAGTTCCAGCTCCGCTGCCACTGCCTTGTTGTTCTTGCGGCCGCCATGAACTTTTTCCGTCGCTGCCTTTGGTGCAATACAAAGTTGTGCCATTTGAACTCTTCGTTGGTGCACTTCCTTCAGTGCAGAGAAAACCTTCTGTAACGCTGTTATTGGCAGCAGGTTTGGCTGATGCAACTCCTACATCCCAAACCAACTTGGCTCCTTTTTTAATGCAGGTAAAAGTTTTGTTTGAGTAATTAACTTTTTGATTTAGCTTTGAACAAGCACCACCTGCCTTTGGATTGGCTGCTTGCGCCCCTGGAGCGCTAACAAGTGAAATAGATACTGCAAGCATTAAGGCGAGGGCTCTTTTCATGCAATGACGGTACATCTAGGTAGGGGTGGTGCCTAGAGGTGTACGGTGAAAAATTGGTTAATTGATAAGCCGAACCCCTAACCTTGGCCCATGGTTGAAACTACGGGCGGCTTTACCAGCGCAGGATTGGCGCGGGAGGCCGAGGCTCTGGTTCTGCCCTCGCTGACACAGGCGCAAGCAATTGAAATTGGCGAGATCGCTTTTGCAAAGGCTAGTGAACGTAGCTTGCCGATCATTGTAGAAGTTCGAATGGGCGAATGGACTATATTTAAAGTCGCGTTAACTGGTTCGACAATTGATAACGATTCTTGGGTGGCTCGTAAGGCGCGAGTAGTTTTGGCTACAGGTAAGTCAACAATTTACGAACGTGTTTCTGCTGAAGAACGTGGCGCTGATTGGCATAAAGAGAACGGTTTGAGCGAAGAGCTCCATGCAATTCACGGTGGTGGCTTAGCGTTAAATGTTGCCGGTCAGGGTTTGGCCGGAATTTTATTAATTAGCGGTCTGCCACAAGTTGAAGATCATTTATTGGGCGTTGAGGTAATCACCGAATATTTAGCGCGCCAAGGAGAGAACGCATGAGCATCTGGGTTTGTGGTGAAGTACTAATCGATTTATTGCCGGGTGAACCAGAACGCAGAGCTGTTGTTGGAGGCGGTCCTGCAAATACTGCAAAGGCGCTGGCGCGCCTTGGGCACGATGTACAGTTTATTGATGGAATATCAACTGACGATTATGGCGTCAAGGCGCGAGCAGAACTTTTGGCAGATGAAGTTAAATTAGATTTGGCGCTGACAAGTGATAAACCAACGTGTTTAGCAATTGTTACCTTGGCTGCTGATCGCAAAGCTAGTTATGAATTTAAAATAGATGGCACCGCAACTTTTGACTTTGATTTAAATTGGTTGCCTGATCCATCGGTACATAAGCCAAACGTGCTTCATATCGGCACTTTGGTGACGATTGTTGAGCCAGGTGCATCAGTGCTTTATGACTGGGCGCTGCAGGTGGCTGAATTTGCACCGATTGTCTTTGATCCGAATATCCGCCCATCTGTAATGGGCGATCGCGATAGATATCAAGCAGCTGTTGAGAAATGGGCTGCTATTTCAAGTGTTATCAAGGTCAGCGATGATGATTTAGCTTGGCTATATCCAGATCAACCTTTTGAAGATGTTGCCAAGCGTTGGGTGGCAGATGGTGCAGCTTTGGTTGTTGTTACACGCGGGGTTAATGGCTCAATTGGTTACACGGAAAATAGCCGCGAAGAAGCAGAAGGTGTGAAGATTGATTTAGCTGACACAGTCGGTGCCGGTGACACAGTAGGTGCGATCATTATTGAAGCGATGATTCAAGATGGAATTTTATCTCTGCAGGGTGAAGGTTTGAAAAAGGTACTTGTTCGTGCGGCTGCGGCGGCTGCAATCACATGTTCTCGTGCAGGAGCGCAACCTCCATACAAGCATGAGTTAACGAGAATCTAAGTAGGCGCCATGCAATATATCGATGATGCTGAATTTCAAATCGCAATTGATTTAGATAACGGTGCACGCATTACATCTCTGACTTGGCGCGATATGCAATTTGCAGTTCCCTACCGCGGCTCTCCTTTGGATAGCGGTTGGTATGCGATGGGGCCATGGGCTGGGCGTATTCGCGACGGGATTATGCGCGGGCCAGATGGTGAAGAAATTCAACTGCCAACAAATGTAACTCCGCCACATGCGATTCATGGTTTTGGATTTACTTCATCTTGGCAAGAAATTGGTCCGGGGCGTTCGCTTCTGCATTTACCGAAACCATATGGTGGCGCCAGCATTGAGCAAACTATTGAAGTTTTAGATGATGCGATTCGTTGGTCACTTGAATACGATCCAGGTGATTGCAAGTTACCTGCTTGGATCGGAATGCATCCATGGTTTCCTCGTGATCTAGATCGTGGTGGCAGCGCTGAGATTGAATTTAGCGCAGCAAAGATGCTAAAGCGTGATGACGAAGGTCTGCCAACCGGTGAGCTAATTACGCCGCCCAAGGGCACATACGATGATGCTTTTACCGAAATACAAGGTGTTCCGGCAGTTGTCTGGGAAGACTGCGCGCGTATTCAAGTTGAATCTGATGCACCGTGGTGGGTTGTCTATAACGAGGATTCCGAAGGCGTGTGTATAGAACCGCAGACCGCGCCCCCTGATGCCCAGAACTTAGGTATTACCGGTGAGCATTACATCGAAGCTTTATTCATATTTTCCGAAGAGTAAAATTAAAAAAAATAATAGGATTGGGATATGTCAAAGGTAATTGATCGCACGCGCCTTGCTGCACTTCGCAAGATCGAAGAAGAGCGCTTTTTAGCAAACCATAAAAAGAGTGGTGAAGCCTTTACTGATTCGCAAAAGGTTATGCATGAAGGCGTACCGATGTCATGGATGGCTAAGTGGCCAGGTGCTCACCCAGTCTTCGTAAAGGAAGCAAAGGGCGCCAAGTTCACCGATATTGACGGCAACACCTATATTGATTTTTGTTTAGGCGATACCGGATCAATGACCGGCCATTCACCTGATGCAACTATTGCTGCGATCAAGCGCCAAGCAGGTATCGGTATTACTTCGATGTTGCCGACTTTGGATGCTGCCGTTGTTTCTAAAGAACTTGCTGCGCGCTTTGGTCTACCGAAGTGGCAATTTACAGTTACCGCAACCGATGCCAATCGCCACGTTATTCGCTACTGCCGCTTGATCACGGGGCGCAGCAAGATAATTGTTATCGATCGCTGTTATCACGGCAGCGTTGATGAAACTTTCGCAACGTTAGATGACGCAGGAAATACCGTAAAGCGCGAAGGCAATTTAGGTGCGCCAGTTGATTTGGCCGTCACAACACGCGTTGTGGAATTTAATGATTTAGCCGGTATGGAAGCAGCGCTAAAGTATGGCGATGTTGCCGCAATCTTGATGGAACCTGCGATGACAAATGTTGGAATCGTGTTGCCGGAAGATGGATATCTATATGCGGTTCAAGAGTTAGCTAAGAAATATGGTGCCTTGTTGATCATCGATGAGACACACACGATCTCAGTTGGACCTGGTGGAATGACGCTAGATCTTGGTTTGACGCCTGATTTCTTAACTATCGGCAAGGCAATTGCTGGTGGTATTCCAGTTGGCACATTTGGTATGACTGAAGAAGTTGCTAATTCAATTAAGAAGCTAGTTGAGTTAGAAATTATTGATACAGGTGGAATCGGCAGCACTTTGGCCGGAAATGCCATGTCACTTGCTGCTATGCGTGCGACGTTAAGTGAAGTACTCACGCCTGGCGCTTTTGAATCAATGATCGCACTTGGTGATCGCTGGAGCGATGGTGTTGATGCGGCGATTTCTGAATTTGATTTGGATTGGCATTGCAATCGCTTAGGTGCGCGCGGGGAATATATTTTTAAAGGTAAAGCGCCTCGTACTGGGCGAGAGGCTGCTGAATCTGGCGACTTTGAACTCGAGCAATATATTCATTTACGTTTGTTAAACGATGGCTTCTTGTTAACGCCATTTCACAATATGGCGTTGATGTCACCGGCGACATCGGCTGCTGATGTTGATGCGCACACTGCGGCATTTCGCGCCATGTGCGCTGATTTGGTTAGTTAAAGCCTAAGCTCGTATAGAGCGCTAAACCTTTTTCGTTATCGGCATCTACGTAAAGCATTGAATGCTTCAAGCCTTTAGCAACAAGGTAATTAATCGCGGCCACTGATACTGCGCGGCCAATACCTTGATGGGCATGATCGGGATCGACGCCAACGACGTATAACTCACCGACTGGTTCTTGGTTTACGAAGTCTTGGTGAATCTTGGTCCAGACAAATCCAACGATTTCATCGCCTTTTGTGGCAAGAAAGAAACCTGTTGGATCAAACCAATTTTCGGCCATACGGTTTTCAAGATCTGCAATCGCCCAATTGCCTTGATCGGGGTGGTTTGCAAAGATCTTGTTGTTGAGTTGAAGCCAGCGATCTTTATCTTGTGCGGGATCAAAGGTGCGGATTGTGTATTGGCGGTTTGTTGTTGGCAGTTGATCGGTAAGTGATCTATGAATCTTCAGAATATGGCGCATTGCGGTTAGACCCGCTCGGAAATTTGGCTCTCTTTACCGCCATTAGGAAGTGTGAAGCGATAACCAACGTTACGTACTGTGCCGATGATTGGCTCGAATTCTGGACCTAACTTGGAACGCAGGCGACGGATGTGAACATCTACAGTGCGAGTTCCACCGAAATAGTCATAGCCCCAAATTTCCTGTAATAACTGCGCGCGAGTAAAGACGCGACCTGGGTGTTGAGCAAGGTATTTAAGGAGTTCGAATTCTTTAAAGGTTAAATCAAGTGAGCGGCCTTTGATCTTTGCGGTGTAAGTGCTCTCATCGATAACAACATCGCCGGTGCGAATTTCACCTGAAGTTGGATCAGCTGCGGTTAAAGCTGCAAGATGTGTGCCGATACAGATACGGATACGAGCATCAACTTCGGCAGGACCTGCGGTATCAAGAATTACATCATCGACGCCCCAGTCAGCGCTAATTGCAGAAAGGCCACCTTCAGTGGTTATTGCAATAACAGGTGCACCGACTCCAGTTGAGGTAAGTAAACGCGTTAAATTCTTAGCTGCAGGTAGCTCGCGACGGGCATCAACAAAAACGATATCCATAACCGGTGAATCAATTAATACGCTCGCTTCAGCAGGCATGATCTTCACAGTGTGTTGCAAGAGCGCGAGTGATGGCAGAACTTCCGCACTGGCGCCATTGGTATTTGTCAGTAATAACACCTTGGCCATGGGAAGTAGAATACCTCTGTGAAAACATTCATTCCACTTGCCATTGTGCTGATCTCAGCCACTGGATTTGGCATCTGGTTTAAGCGCACCCGTGGAGAATTTCGCAAGAAGAAGACGGTAAATGGGCCAAAACTCAGCGCTGCAATCGTCGGCACCGAACTTGGTTCACGGGCGACGATGGTTCAATTCTCATCTGCATTCTGTACTCCTTGTCGGGCAACCAAGGCGTTGCTGCAAGATATGGTCAAGACGATGCCGGATGTTCGCTATGCCCATATCGATGCTGAATCGCATCTGGAATTAGTTCGTGAATTAAATGTCTTATCAACGCCAACAACCTTATTTCTAAATGGTGAAGGCGTTGAAGTCGGCCGGGCAATGGGAACTCCAAAGCGCGCTCAAGTCCACGCTGCGCTCGCTGCTATTGGCTAAGTCTGGCAGCTGCGAGATATTCGCAAGTAGCGCTTTACATTGAAGGTCTTTATCCTTAGGCCATGTTCCGTATTAAAACCAGTTACTTCACAAAGCGCCGTGTGCTTGATTACGGTCGCTTAACTGGCGCTATGTGTTGTGCTTAGTTTGCAACTTAAAAACTAATTCAACGACCCATAAGTGAAGGAAATAAAATGACAGTATCGATAGATGCCAGAGGACCACGTTGGTCTGCGGCAATCACTACAGTTGTCCTAGCAACTGCTCTTGTGACATCTAACGTCTGGGTGATTGCATTTCAGGCAATTGTCTTTGCAATCGGCGCGCTGCGTGGACCGCAGTTCACACCGTATGCGCTTATTTTTAAATCCTTAATTAAGCCACGACTGAAGTCACCTGTGACTTTCGAAGATGTTCGCCCGCCGCAGTTTGCTCAGGCGGTAGGACTTGGCTTTTCACTTGTTGCAGTTATCGCATCTGTCGCTGGGGCCGGTGGGGTCCTTACAGTTGCGGTCGCTTTTGCACTTGCTGCTGCCTTTTTAAATGCAGCATTTAATTTTTGCTTGGGCTGCCAGATGTATTTACTTATCTTGCGCGCACGCACCGCAAAGTAATTTCCTTTATTCACCAGAAGTAAATCCAAAAATCTAAGTAATTAGGAGAGAAAATGTCACGTGAAACATCACTAGTAAGCGCCGATTGGGTCGCTGAAAATATCAATAATCCGAAGGTTGTAATCGTTGAGGTCGACGAGGACACCACTTTGTACGAGCAAGGCCATATTGAAAACGCGATCACCTTCCACTGGCGCGATGATCTGCAAGATGGCTTGATTCGCGACCTGATTTCAAAGGAGAAGTTCGAAGCACTTCTCTCGAAGTCAGGTATTTCAAATGACTCAACCGTGGTCTTGTATGGAGGCAATAACAACTGGTTTGCAACCTATGCCTTCTGGTATTTCAAGGTTTATGGTCACCAGGATGTTCGTTTGCTAGATGGTGGGCGCAAGCGTTGGGAACTTGATGCTCGTCCATTCGTAACTGTTGTGCCAACTCGCATAGCGGTTCGTTATGTTGCCAAAGAGCGTGATAACTCAATTCGCGCATACCGCGACGAAGTTATCGCAGCGATTGGCACATTAAATATCGTCGATGTGCGATCTCCTGCAGAATTCAGTGGAGAACTTGCAGCACCTGCGCATTTGCCACAAGAACAAGGACAGATCAAGGGACATATTCCAACTGCAAAGAATATTCCTTGGTCAAAGGCTGCCAATGAAGATGGCACATTTAAATCAGATAGTGAGTTAAAAGAGCTTTACGTCGGTGCCGGTGTTGATCTTGCAAAAGACACCATCGCTTACTGCCGTATTGGAGAACGTTCTGCGTTCTCTTGGTTTGTGCTTCACGAACTTCTTGGCGTATCTAACGTTAAGAATTATGACGGGTCATGGACAGAATACGGTTCACTCGTTGGTGTACCAGTAGCTGTAGGAGCATAAGTTGAAGACCTGCGGTGCAACTCCCGGCGGTCCATCACTCGATGGCATTGACGTTACAACACAAACAATCATCCAAGGTGTTGTACTCAGGGACGGGGACGACGGAGTACCTAACGGCACTCCTGTCGGTAACGCACATGTGCGATTGTTAGATCGCGACGGAGAATTCACCGCAGAGCTTCCAACTAATTTGCAAGGACAGTTTCGTTTCTTCGCCGCACCTGGTTCTTGGACTCTGGTAGTTCAAGCACCGGGTGCGCGCGTGGAGCAGCAGGTCACCGCTGCGCAGGGTGTTCCTGCAGATCTCGTCATTTCACTTTAAAGGTAGGCTTAACCCATGGCTGATAAACACGAACTCCGCGATAAGGGCTTGCGCTTAACACCACAGCGTGAATTAGTTCTATCTGCTGTGCGCGAACTTGGCCATGCAACACCAGAAGAAGTTGCCGAAAAGGTGCGCGCTACACATCCTGGTATCAATCTTTCAACGGTTTATCGCAATTTAGAAACACTGGAAAACGTAGGACTGGTACAGCACACCCACTTGGGCCATGGTGGCGCTACGTATCACGCAGCTGAAGAGCTCACACATTTACATTTAGTCTGCAGCGATTGCGGATCAGTCGGAGATGCACCAATTAATGCGGCAGCAAACTTTGTACAAAATTTAGCTGATGATTATGGTTTTAAAACCGATGTCACTCACTTTGCTGTCTATGGGTTATGCGCTGCGTGCGTTAAGTAAAGATGACTGCAGTATTTGTTGAAGATGGCGTCGATAAGGGCGCAATTTGGCATTTTGGTGAACCCAATAAGGAACAGAAGGCGTTGCTGGAAGGTAAAGCTTGGGCCGATCTTTCACATTTAAATATCATCGCAGTCTCTGGCATAGATCGCCTGAAGTGGTTGCATGATCTAACTACCCAGCATTTGACTGAGCTGCCGGTTGGGCAATGGAGTTCTGCGCTGATCTTGGATCCGCAAGGACACGTGGAGTACCAATTTAATTTAGTCGATGATGGCGAAACATCTTGGTTGGTAATAGATCCGGGCTATATCGATAATTTAATTACCTATTTGCAGAAGATGAAATTTATGTTGCGCGTTGATGTGCGCGATGCTTCCAATGAATTTGTTGTGCTGCGCGCACCGGGTGTCGCAAACGATATTGGTGGACCATTTGCGCTGGTGCCACGTGCTGAATTAAAAGAGATGCAAGAAACTTTTGGCGCAACCGCGATGCAGATCGGTACGTGGGCTTTAGATGCCGAACGCGTTGCCGCGGGCCGCCCACGTATTGCCTTTGAAACTGATCACAAATCAATTCCCAACGAGCTTGGCGTGCTCAATAAATCAGTACATATGAATAAAGGTTGTTACCGTGGCCAAGAAACTGTCGCCAAGATATTTAATTTAGGCAATCCACCACGACGTTTAGTCATGTTGCATCTAGATGGCAGCCAGGTCGTAATGCCCGCACCTGGCACACCAGTTATGAATGGTGAAGTACAAGTTGGTTTTCTCGGCACAGTAGCCCGCCACTTTGAACTAGGGCCAATCGCTTTAGCCATCGTAAAACGCACGACCCCGGTTGATGCGCAGTTAATGGTTGAAAATGTGGCGGCATCACAACAAGTGATTGTTCCCGCATAAATGCCTACGATTGCGCAAGGTTTAGTTGTCGCTTTGGCGATGCTGGCGATCATGTGGACGATAACGAAGCTTTAAAGCCTTAAGATGAAGGCGTGGAAATCCTTAGCGCCGTATTGCTTGGAGTTATCTCTTTAGTAATTGGCGTTGCGCTATTGATTTACGGATTTCGCGGACGGCGCCAATCACAAGCGCGCGATGCGCGAACATATCGAAGGGGCAGACTCTAAGTGGTTTTTACAATTCCAGAAGGTTTGCATCCTGATCTCAATCCCTTGGCATGGATGGTCGGTACTTGGCGCGGCAAAGGGCGCGGGGATTACCCAACGATTGAAAGCTTTGAATATGCCCATGAAGTTGTTTTTAATCACGATGGGCGTCCTTTTCTAAATTATTACTCACGTTCTTGGATTATCGATAAAGATGGCGAAATCATTCGGCCAGCAGGATCTGAAACCGGTTTCTGGCGCGTTAAACCAAATAACGTTTTAGAAGTTGTTATTGCGCATAACACTGGAATTGCCGAAGGTTGGGTCGGAACCTTTGATGGTCCGAAGATTCAACTCGTTATGGATCAAGGTTATTCAGCGCCAACTGCGAAGATTGTTACAGCAGGTGTTCGGCTATACGGGCTAGTCGCTGGAGAACTATTCTTTGCTTATGACATGGCAGCTGAAGGACAAGAGCTGCAAGCACATATCTGGTCATCACTAGAACGCCAAACCGAGTAATTTTTAAGAAAAGGATAAATTAATGTTTAAGGATGCAGTCTTAGCTGAATATGTTCGTGATGGCGTTGTCGAATCAGAACACCGTGGTTTCTTAGCGATGTTAAATGCCGATGGTTCAATCTTTAAATCACTCGGTGATATCGATACTAAAGTTTTTCCTCGCTCTGCTATCAAATGTGGACAGGCATCTGCCATGGTGCGCCACGGGTTGGTTTTAGAGCCACGTTTATTGGCGCTTGCACAGTCAAGCCATTCTGGTGGCGATATGCATATGGTTGGCGCTCGTGAAATTTTGGCATCAGTTGGTTTAACTGAGAGCGCTCTACAGTGCGCGCTAGATCGCCCAATTGGCGAAGCCGAAAAAGCTGCTTGGGGAGATAAACCTGCTGCACGTATTGCGATGAATTGCAGTGGAAAACACTCAGCAATGTTGGCAACTTGTGTGTTAAATGGCTGGCCAATTGAAAACTATTTGGATCAGGACCATCCGCTTCAAGTAGCTATTAAGAAAGAGTTAGAAGATTTATCGGGAGAAACAATTACCCTAAATTCAACTGATGGATGTGGTGCACCGCTATTTTTAATCTCACTAATAGGTATTGCCCGAATTGCTCATTCAACAACAGTTTCTAAAGATCCAGTTCACCAATCTGTCATAGCTGCAGCTCGCGCAGTCCCAGAAATGGTTGGTGGCTTTGGTCGCCATAACACCGAGATGATGCAGCAAGTACCTGGTTTATTTATGAAAGATGGTGCCGAAGCTGTAAATGTCACCTCCCTTTCAGATGGTCGCGCCTTTGCAATCAAAATTAGCGATGGTTCACAACGTCCATTTAGAACTCTCATACATGCCTGCCTTAAAGAATTTGGAATCGATTCACCGTTTACGCCTGAAAAGGTAATGGGCGGTCCTCGCGTGATTGGCACTATTCGCGCCACCATTTAATCGCGCGTACCATTGTGACCATGAAACGTCGCGTGGCCATGCTTATGGTTCACACCTGTCCCCTGGAACAACCAGGTATTGGTGATGCCGGCGGAATGAATATCTATGTTGCTGAAAGTGCAGCGCGCATGGCCGCTCAAGGTGTGGAAGTAGATATCTTCACTCGACGCGACCATTTAGATCTTCCTGCAGTAGTTGAACTTTCTCCCGGTGTACAGGTACATCACCTAGATGCCGGCCATGATCTGCACTGGACAAAAGAACAAGTTCCGGCGCACTTTAACGAGTTAAGTGCTGAATTTAAGAAGGCGTTATCTGGTGATCGCCGTTATGACTTAATCCATTCGCATTACTGGTTATCAGGCAAAGTTGCGATGCCGGTTGCGAAAGATTTAAAGATGCAGTTGGTCCACACCATGCACACCATGGCGCGAGTTAAGAATTTAAATTTGGCTGAAGGCGAAACCCCAGAACCAATGATCCGCGTACAAGGTGAAACCCAGATAGTTGCTGCAGCAAATGCGCTAACAGCTAACACCGATGCTGAAGCAGCCAGCTTAGTTTCGCTTTACGATGCTTGTCCTGACACCGTACATGTTGTGACTCCAGGAGTTGATCTATATAACTTCACACCTGGTGCCGGTCGTGCAGCTGCGCGTAAAGAGATCGGCATTGCAAGTGATGCCCATGTGATTACCTTTGTGGGGCGCATCCAGCCACATAAAGGCCCGGAGCTATTGATCCGTGCAACCGCTGAAATGGTGACTCATTCACCGCAGCTGCGCCCTAAGTTACGTGTCTTTATTGTGGGTGGTGCATCAGGTGCCAATGGCAGTGAAGTCGAGCGTTTGAAAGAGTTAGTTAATTGGCTGGGTGTTGATGATGTAATTTCATTTTCTCCACCCGTGCCTCGTGCAGAACTTCCGAACTGGTATCGCGCAGCAGATTTAGTTTGCGTGCCAAGTTATTCTGAAAGCTTTGGTCTGGTTGCACTTGAAGCCCAAGCATGTGGCACACCTGTTGTAGCAACTGCAGTTGGTGGACTTCGCACCGCTGTAGCCGATGGTATTTCGGGCGTATTAGTCGATGGCCACGATCCACGCGCTTGGTCATCGGTTCTATCTCGCTTGCTGCAAGAGCCACAACGTCGTGTTCTGCTTTCAATGGGTGCCATCGAACACGCATCTCACTTTGGTTGGGATGCCACTGCTCGCGGCACGCTAGATATTTATGATCAAGTAATAACCGAGGCAGCCCGCGTAAATAAGTCGATCGGGTAATAAATGGCTGCGATAGATCCCCGTATCGTGATCGAAGAGTTCTTGGATTCACATGATCTGGAATTTGAAAGTAAAGATAGCAGTACCTTTCTAATTACCTTGCCCGGTGAGAAGAAGTTACAAACCCATTGCGCGCTAATTGTTGGGGATCATTCTTTAAGTATTAATGCCTTTGTAATTCGTAAACCTGATGACAATGTCGCCGCCGTACATGCCTGGTGTATGGCTAAGAATGCCGGGATGTATGGAATCGCCTTTGCTACTAATGAACTTGGCGATATCTTCTTGGTAGGTCGCCTGCCGCTATCTGCAGTAACCGATCGCGAGATAGATCGTTTAATTGGTGCGGTCCTGCAATATTCAGATTCTTCATTTAATCCACTTTTAGAATTGGGGTTTGCTAACGCAATTCGCCGTGAATGGGCTTGGCGCGTTAGCCGCGGTGAATCTTTAGCAAATCTCGACGCCTTCAAGCATCTAATTTAAATATATGCGCAACACATGGCAAGATAGGCGCTATGTCGAACTATGAATTGATCCTGCTGCGCCACGGTGAATCAGAATGGAACGCAAAAAACCTCTTCACCGGATGGGTAGATGTTCGCTTATCCGCAAAAGGTGAAGCAGAAGCAGCCCACGGCGGAAAGTTATTGCTAGAGCGAAACCTTCTGCCTGATGTTGTTCACACATCTTTGCTGCGCCGGGCTATTCATACCTCGCAGCTAGCCCTTGATTCTTGTGATCGTCACTGGATTCCGGTCCGCCGCTCATGGCGCTTAAATGAACGCCATTACGGCGCACTACAAGGAAAAGATAAGAAAGAGACGCTGGCTAAATACGGAGAAGAACAATTTAAGCTTTGGCGCCGTTCATACGATGTGCCGCCTCCACCGATTGAGGCAAATGACCCATATAGCCAAGCAAACGATGCGCGTTATGCAGATTTAGGTAAAGACCTACCGGCAACGGAATGTTTAAAAGATGTAGTCGCGCGCATGATGCCTTACTGGCAAGAATCAATAATTCCTGATCTAAAGGCCGGTAAGCGTGTGCTGGTTACCGCGCATGGAAATTCACTGCGCGCACTTGTGATGCACTTAGATGGAATTTCTGAAGCTGATATCGCCGAGCTAAATATCCCAACTGGAATTCCGTTGCTATATAACTTGGGCGCAGACTTTAAGCCAGTTAAAAAAGGCGGAGAATATTTAGATCCAGATGCTGCGAAAGCTGCTATTGAAGCGGTTGCGAATCAGGGGAAGAAGTAGCACCTGAATTTACATTTTTATAATCATCACGCTTGTCGCGGATAATCACTTCTGCAGTAACCATTCCGGCGCGAGCAAAACCAAGTGAAAGCTTTACGTGGCGGCCAGCAACTGGTGAAACGCCAGCAAAGACAGCCTTAGCGTTGGCAGAATCACCTTCAAAACGTAAAGGCGCGTTCTGATTTAAAGTTGTGTCTCCAGTAAGAGTTGCGGTATTTCCGCCAACTGCGATGCCTAGTAACTTATCTGCTTGTGCACCTTGATTAATAATGGTTCCAACAACTACGGCATCGCCAGTTTCGGTTGCGACCAATAGCAAGTTAACAATCTTTATTGCGCTACCGTTTTGCGTTATTGATACTTCTACGCCATCAGTTACTTGCGTAATATTTCGTGTGGCCGCACTTTGCCCGGCGCCACATGCAGTAAGTGATGTAGCAATTAATAGAGCAGTTGCTGTTGTAATGGTGCGACGCATAGGGACATTCTCTCACGCGATTTAGGGCCATTTACCCCTGATTTAATGGGGTTTTCTGGCCTCTAAATCGCTGGTAGAATTGTCTGTCTAGCGAAGGGCAACACATGACATTTAAGGTCGGCGAAACCGTTGTTTACCCACATCACGGAGCAGCTCTAATCGAAGCGATAGAAACTCGCATCATCAAGGGCGAAGAACGCACCTACCTAGTCTTGAAAGTTGCACAAGGAGATCTCACAGTCCGCGTTCCTGCAGATAATGTAGATCTTGTCGGAGTTCGCGATGTTGTAGACAGCGCCGGCCTCGATCGCGTATTTAGCGTCCTGCGCCAGCCTTATACCGAAGAGCCAACTAACTGGTCACGTCGTTACAAGGCCAACCTAGAAAAACTTGCCTCAGGGGATGTCATCAAGGTCGCCGAGGTCGTGCGCGATCTTTACCGTCGCGATCTAGATCGCGGCCTCTCTGCTGGTGAAAAGCGCATGCTCGCCAAGGCGAAGCAGATCCTTATCTCTGAGTTAGCTCTTGCCGAGCGCACAGATGAAGAAAAGGCTGCAACTCTCCTTGACGAGGTTCTCGCTTCTTAATTAATTCAACTAACTCATGATCGCCGCCATCATCGCTGCTGCAGGCAGTGGCGAAAGATTTGGCGCAGCAATTCCGAAAGCGTTAATTCAATTAGGTGATCGCACCCTTATCGAACATGCAGTTTCCTCTATCTCATCAGTTGCTGATCAAATTATCGTTACCGCACCTGCTGGATATGAAAAGCAAATTCAAGCTTTAGTTGGCGATGGCATCACCGTTGTTACAGGTGGTGCAACCAGATCTGAAAGTGTTCGTATCGGTTTATCAAAAGTCTTATGCGAAGCTGAATATGTATTGATTCATGATGCCGCGCGCGCTTTGGCATCGCCTGCTTTGGCAAAGAGCGTAGTTGCAGCCCTAAAGGGTGGTGATGTGGCAGTTATTCCCGGACTTGCCCAAAGCGATACAGTGAAAATTGTTGATGGTGATGGAATTGTTAAAGCAACTCCAGATCGCACAACTATGCGCAAGATTCAAACTCCTCAAGGTTTCACCTATGGCGTAATTAATCAGGCACATGCCGCGTCAGGGGAGGCAACCGATGATGCCGCACTTGTTGAAGCGTTAGGAAAACCGGTCCGTGTGATCGCCGGCGAAAAAAGTGCGTTGAAAATTACAACGCCTTCTGATTTAGCCACGGCGCTGCAATTCTTAGGGCAATCAACTTCCTTTAAAACTGGTGTGGGAGTTGATGCCCACCACTTTGAATCTGGCCGCCCACTTTGGTTGGCCGGTTTGTTATGGCCAGATCAAGATGGCGTCGAAGGACATTCTGATGGCGATGTAGCAGCTCATGCAATCTGTGATGCTTTATTTGCGGCAAGTGGTTTAGGTGATTTGGGAACAAACTTTGGAACAAATAAACCTGAATACGCTGGCGCTTCTGGTGTAACGCTATTGAAAGAGACCTTGGCTTTAGTTGAAAAGGCAGACTATAAAATTTCACATGTATCTGTACAAGTAATTGGTAATCGCCCCAAGATTGGTTCACGTCGTATTGAAGCGATTGCTGCGCTATCGCAGGCTTTAGGTGGCGCAGAAGTAGCGCTACTTGCAACAACTACCGATGGAATGGGCTTAACTGGTGAAGGCAAAGGTATTGCCGCCATTGCATCAGCGCTGATTTATTCTAAATAAGCGTTGCGAGATAGACTTACCCAATGAGTTCGCTATCTTTATATGACACGCTAACGCGAACCACATCTGCATTTGTGCCGCTAAAAGATGGCGAAGTCGGAATTTATCTATGCGGTGCAACTGTGCAAGCACCGCCCCATATTGGCCATGTGCGTTCGGGCGTTAACTTCGATATTTTGCGCCGCTGGTTAACTAAATCTGGCTACAACGTAACTTTTATTCGCAACGTCACTGATATCGATGACAAGATCTTGCATAAGGCTGTCCACGAGCAAGCGCCTTGGTGGGCAGTTGCTATGAAATACGAGCGCGCCTTCTCTGAAGCTTATGCTGCGTTAAATGTGCAGCCACCAACATATGAACCGCGCGCGACCGGTCATATAACTCAGATGATCGAGTTAATGGCTTTGTTAATCGAACGCGGTGCGGCATACGCACCAGGCAATGGCGATGTTTATCTAGAAGTTCGCAAATTAAGCTCTTATCTAACTCTCTCGCGCCAGAAGCTAGATGATCTACAACCGGCTGCAGATGCTGACGAGACTAATAAGAAAGATCCACGAGATTTCGCGCTTTGGAAAGCGGCAAAGCCGGGAGATCCATCTTGGCCAACTCCTTGGGGTGCAGGTCGTCCGGGGTGGCACCTCGAATGTTCAGCGATGGCAAGAGCTTACTTAGGTGAAGCATTTGATATCCACGGTGGCGGTTTGGATTTAATTTTCCCGCATCATGAAAATGAAATAGCTCAATCAGAATCTGCGGGATATGCATTTGCCAAGAGATGGATGCATAATGCTTGGGTTACTGCTTCTGGTGAAAAGATGAGTAAGTCACTTGGTAATTCGCTACAAGTAGCAGAGTTATTAAAGACGGTACGCGGAATTGAATTACGTTGGTATCTCGGTAGCGCGCACTATCGTTCGATGCTGGAATTTTCACACGATGCTCTCTCTGAATCTGCAACAGCCTTTCGCAGAATTGAAAGCTTCTTAAATCGCGCAACTGAAATCTTGGGCGAAGTCCCAACACCGGTTATTTCACAAGGCTTTCGTGATGCGATGAACGACGATTTAGCGGTTCCAACTTCATTAGCTGGTATCTCTGAAGCCCTGCGCTTGGGAAATAGCGCGATAACTGCAGGTGATAAAGCGGTAATTTCATCATCTGCCAGCGAAATTCGGGGCGCTCTTGAAGTACTAGGTTGCGATCCATTTGATCCAGCCTTTGCAACTTCGGGCGGCAAAGATTTAAGTTCAGCCCTTGATGGAGTAATCCAATTAGCGTTGGCACAACGCACCGCAGCACGCGATCGAAAAGATTTTGCAGCATCGGATCAGATCCGTGATGGACTTGCTGCACTTGGAATAGTTATTGAAGACACAGCACAAGGACCGCGTTGGTCTATCTCACAGATAAGCGAGAAGTAAATGGCCGGCTCTGCAAAACCTCGTGGCGCAGCTCGAACTAGTTCTAAAAAGGGACCAACTGGTGGAACCGGTGGAAAGAATAAGCGTCGCCTAGAAGGAAAGGGTCCAACGCCAAAGGCGGAAGACCGTCCGTATCACGCAGCTGCTAAGCGAAAGAAGGCTGCCGAAAAGAAAGCAGCGCCTCGTACTCGTACGGGCCGTAGCGAAAAACCAAAGGGTGAAATTGTTTCTGGTCGTAACGCAGTGCTGGAAGCGCTTCGCGCTGCTGTTCCTGCAACCGAGTTAATTGTGGCGCGCAGCATCGATGTTGACGATCGCGTTGCCGAATCGCTACAACTTGCGCTGCATCATCAGCTACCAATTCGCGAAGTACACCGCGCAGAACTTGAGGGCATAAATGCCAACAGCCAGGGCATCATCCTGGCGATTAAGCCTTATCAATACTCTTCTTTCCAGGAAATTGCAGAACGCGCAAACCATCCAATCTTGATTGTGGCACTCGATGGCGTTACAGATCCTCGTAACCTTGGTGCGATTGTGCGAAGTGCAGCAGCATTTGGCGCAGCAGGTGTTGTTATGACCGAACGTCGCGCCGCAGCAATGACAGCATCTGCTTGGAAATCATCTGCCGGAGCTGCAGCTCGCCTACCGGTTGCCCAAGTAACCAATATGGCGCGCACCATTGAAGATGCTAAGAAATTAGGCTGTTTTGTCATTGGTTTAGATGGCGAATCAGATGAAACTTTAAGCGGTATGAAGGTCGCTAAAGAAAATGTGATGGTCGTAGTTGGCTCAGAAGGTAAAGGTTTATCGCGTTTAGTGCGCGAAAAATGTGACTTAGTTGTCTCGATCCCAATGCGCGCGACTACCGAATCACTTAACGCAAGCGTGGCAACATCGATTGCCTTGTTCTGGGTTGATGAGCAACGTCGCAAGTAAAAATTAGAGAGAGTAATGAGATGAAATACCAGCGCTTAATCGTTTGTGGAGACTCTTATTCTGAAGGCATGTCCGATGAGATAGTTAATGGGCAATATCGCGGATGGGCCGATCGCATCGCAGATGTGTTGGCCAGGGATGTTCCAGGATTTACTTACGTTAATTTAGCCGTGCGCGGTAAGTTATTAAAGCAAGTAATAGATGACCAATTACCAGTTGCAATTAATTATGTGACTGGACCTGAAACTCTGCTGACATTTCATGCCGGTGCCAACGATGCGCTACGTCCAGGATATAAACCAGAGATTGCCCAAGTACTTTACACAGATGCAGTTCGCCGTGCAGCTAGTACCGGTGCGACCTTGATGCTATTTACTGTTTTAGAACGCACCGGAAATACTGGTCGTGGCTCAGATGTTTGGGCAGCGCGCTTTGGCGAATTTAATAAAATCGTTTTACAAGTCGGCGCCGAAGTCGGCGCAATTATTATCGATGCAAATAAGGAAACCTTCTTTAGCGATAACCGTTTTCTTGCTTTTGATCGGCTACATCTAAATGCCGAAGGTCACAATCGCGTTGCCCAAGCGCTTTTAGAAAAATTAGATTACCAATTTGATCCTGCGTGGCGTATCCCACTGCCGCCTGCGCCGAAGGTTTCTTGGTTCTCGCGTCGCATTTCATCTACAATTTGGTTCTTCACATTTGCGCTACCTTGGATCTGGCGGCGATTGCGCGGTAAATCATCGGGTGATGGAAGAAGCGCTAAATATCCAACGCCTACACGTTGGCCCGTTTAGCCGCTGTCCACCGTTAGATAACTCGACGTTCACCTGAAGGGAGGAGCATTACAACATGCCTGAGGCACAGCATTTAATTGATCGCGAGTTAAGTTGGCTCTCCTTTAATGAACGCGTTCTGGAGATGGCAGAGGACCAAGCTCTTCCGCTCTTTGAGCGAATCCGCTTCTTAACAATCTTTGCTTCAAATCTAGATGAGTTCTATATGGTGCGAGTTGCATCGCTCTTGAGCAAGCTAGAAAGTAATTCAAAATCAGTTAACTCTGCGGGGTTTACCCCAGTCGAACTACTTGAGGCGATCTCAATTCGCGTCAAAGAGCTAACTCTGCGACATGCAAATGTATTTAAAAAGCAGATTACCCCCGAACTTAAAACTCACGATATTGAATTTTTAAGTTGGGATGATTTATCAGATGATGAACGAGCTTATGTCTCGCGCATATTTACCGATCGTATTTTTCCGGTTCTAACACCACTAGCTGTAGATCCATCACACCCCTTTCCATATATTTCAGGGCTCTCTCTCAATTTGGCGGTAATGGTTAAAAACCCAAAGAGTTCTGAGGAGTATTTTGCAAGAGTAAAAGTTCCACCGATTCTCTCGCGCTTCATTCCAGTTAGCCCGGCAGCGCTCACCACCCGTTTCTTGCCTCTTGAAGAGTTAATCTCAATTCACTTACAAGAGCTCTTCCCAGGAATGTTGATCGAAGACCATTACACATTTCGAATCACTCGAAATCAAGATATTGAACTTGAAGAAGAAGATACCGACAACTTACTTACCTCGATTGAACAAGAACTTGCGCGCCGTCGTTTTGGGCCACCAGTTCGCTTGGAAATTGAATCTGGAGTTGATGAGAAACTTCGCGACAAATTATGCGAACAGTTAGATATCAACCCAGCAAATGTGCTTTCCCTACCAGCGCCGCTTAACTTGCGCGATCTCTTAAAGATCACTGATTTAGAGCTTCCAAAACTCAATTTTCCAGCCTTTAGTTCGCGCACTGTGGCCTCACTTCGTGAAGTCGATGCGGAAGAGCCAGACCTATTCTTTGCCGCGATTCGCCAAGGCGAGATCTTGTTGCACCACCCATACGAGTCATTTACCTCATCAGTAGTGCAGTTCTTGCAGCATGCTGCGCAAGATCCATCTGTTCTGGCCATCAAGCAAACTTTGTATCGCACATCCGGTGATTCACCAATCATCGAAGCGCTCATTGAAGCAGCGGAGGCTGGCAAACAAGTTCTTGCAGTAATTGAACTTCGTGCTCGCTTTGATGAGCAAGCGAATGTGCGTTGGGCGCGCAAGCTTGAAGCCGCTGGTGTCCACGTGGTTTATGGCCTGATGGGACTTAAAACCCATGCCAAACTTTCACTAGTTGTGCGCGATGAAGCCCAAGGTCTGCGTCTTTACTGTCACATGGGAACTGGTAACTACAACCCGAAGACAGCACGTTTCTACGAAGATCTGGGAATTCTTAGTGCAGATCCGCTTCTAACGGATGATTTAACAAAGCTCTTTAATCAATTATCTGGCTTTGCACCTCATTCAACTTATTCACGGCTTCTAGTTGCCCCACGGACGTTACGTACCGGTTTGTTAGAAAAAATTGCCAACGAAACCGCGATGGCTAAAGCTGGCCGACCAGCCGGAATTCAAATAAAACTTAATTCGCTACTCGATGAAGAATTTGTTGATGCGCTCTACGAGGCTTCGCAGGCAGGAGTTAAGGTCGATATCGTCGTTCGCGGTATTTGTTCGCTTCGCCCCGGAATTAAGGGCCTTTCTAAAAACATTACTGTTCGTTCGATCCTTGGTCGCTTCTTAGAACATTCTCGTATCTACCATTTTGTAAATGGTGGCGAAGATGAATATTGGATCGGCAGCGCTGATTTGATGCATCGCAACCTCGATCGCCGCGTGGAAAGCCTGGTTCGAATCGAACGCCCGGCGCACAAAGCATCGTTACAAGAAATTTTTGACTTATCGCTAAGTGAAAGCACTGCGAGCTGGCACCAAGATCAAGATAAATGGCGGCATGTTGCCACGAGCGCAGCCGGGGAGCCTTTGCAAGATCTGCAGAGCCTTTATATCAAGCGCTATAAAAAGGCTCACTAATGGCTAAAGAAGTTACGGCACCTTTAATTCAAGCAGCCGGTGCTGTTCTATGGCGCAAAACTGATAACGGTGATTTGGAGATTGCAATTGTTCATCGCCCAAGATACGACGATTGGTCACTTCCAAAAGGAAAAGTAGAAGTAGGCGAATCACATATTTCTGCCGGTTATCGTGAAATCCAAGAAGAAACTGGTTATGAATCAATTTTCGGACCCGAAATCGGTAGCGTAGTTTATAAATTGGAAGGCGCCCCAAAAGAAGTTCGCTATTGGGCAGCTGCGGCAACTGAAATGACTGGCCACCCAAATCCTGAAGAAGTAGATCAAGTCGAATGGCTTTCACCTAAGAAAGCAAAAGAGAAGTTAACAAATAAAGATGATCGTGAAATTGTTTATTACTTCCTTGAATTTGGCGCAGATACCTTTCCAATTATTTTGCTACGCCACGCAAAGGCTCTGAAGCGAACCGATTGGGATGGCGATGATGGAGATCGTCCGCTGGAACACCGCGGCCAGTTACAGGCAAAGCGCTTACTTCCAATTTATATGCCATATGGTGGCGTTGAAATTCATACTTCAGATGCCCTGCGTTGCATCGAAACTGTTGATGTTATGGCTCGTTCGCTCAAAAAAACTCCAATCTTTTCATCAGATTTATCTGAATATGGATTTGCGAAAGATCACGAAGCACCGCTTGATTATGTTCAGGATTTAATGGACCGTGGCGTACCAGCGATTGTTTGTAGCCATAATCCAATAATTCCGAAGGTAGTTAAGAAGCTAGTTGGAAAGAAGTACTTTAAATCTATGGATCGCGCACTAGAACCTGCGCAAGCGATTGTTCTGCATTGTCGAGAAGGTGTAGTAGTTGCTTGCGATTGGATAGATGAGCCTTTGATTTAGAGTAATTTAAGGGTTTTTTAACGCTCCATCCAATCCAGCCAACGTAGAACGATTCCTTCACGTAGCGCCCATGGACAAATCTCCAGCTCAACTATACGTAGTTTCTCCATAACTGTGCGGGCAACAATTGCGCCAGCCACAATCTGGCGCGCTCGGCTCTGCGAAACACCTGGCAGTTCAGCCCGCTCTTTATTGGACATTTCCTGCAACTTTGGAATCATTTTGGTGAGTGAATTAATTTTTAAATATTTAGGATTATCGCCAAACCAGTGCTCTCCTAATCGTGCCAAAGTTCTAAAAGTTTTACTTGTCGCCACGAAATGATCTGCCACATGCTCCATGATGTCTTCTGGTACAGAGCTCTTAACGGCATCAAGTACATGAGTTTCCAGGGCTTTTATCTCTTTTGAAGTATGCGGATCTGATCCTAAATATTCACGTGTCAAACGTGATGCACCAAGCGGTAATGAAACGGTGGCTTCGGCGCGCTCATCATCGCCAACTGCAATTTCAAGGGATCCGCCACCAATATCTAAAACGAGTAAGCGGCCGCTAGACCAACCCAACCAGCGGCGAACAGCTAAGAAAGTCATTTGTGCTTCATCATCGCCAGAGAGAACTTGCAGATCAATCTCGAATTTCTCATTTATCTGATCCAGAATATCTTTTCCATTTTTAGCATCTCGTATTGCAGATGTTGCAAAAGCTAAGATTTCTTCAGTCTGGAATTCTTTGGCATGTGCGATTGCATCTTCAATTGAATTCTCAAGTAAGTTAACGCCTTCAGTGGTTATTTCGCCTTCTTTATTTAAATATTCGTGAAGTCTAAGTTCCACCTTTTGATTTGTTGCCGGGCTGGGACGTGCACCTGGGTGTGCATCTACGACTTGGAGATGGACGGTGTTTGATCCCACATCTAAGACGCCCAATCGCATGCGGCAAACCTACCTGTTTGCGCTGCAAAGGTTGATGATTTTTACATTACGCCGTTAACTGCCATAATTGCGCCCGTTGCCTCGCAAGGGCAGCAAGCCTCTCTAGCTCAGTGGTAGAGCAGCGCACTTGTAATGCGCAGGTCGTCAGTTCAATCCTGACGGGGGGCTCTTAGTTTCACCCTGATATACAACCCAGATTAGAAGGGGTAACGATGAAGGACTTCTCGTTTCCCCATGAGCAATTTGACGATTTGATTGCGGCAAATGCCGAATATATAAAGTCATTTAAATATTCAGAACTTACGGGGCGTGCCGCTAAGGGGCTAGCGATTGTTACCTGCATGGATTCTCGGATCAATCCGCTATCTGTTGTGGGAATGCGCTCAGGAGATGCCAAGATTTTACGCAATGCTGGCGCCCGAGTGACTGAAGACGTTATCCGTACCTTGGTCCTTGCGACCTATCTGCTAAACGTCAATCGCATCTTGGTTATGCCACATACCGATTGTGCAATGGCGCGCGGCGATGAATCAGATATCCACGCGCTAATTGACGAAAAGTTTGGCGTTGATACCCGTGATCTCGAATTTCGCACAACACGTGATCAAATCGGTGCACTCGCTGACGATGTAAATAGCATCCGCACTTATCCTTTATTGCGCGAAGGTGTAACTGTGGCTGGTGCGATTTATGATGTAAAGACCGGAACCATTAATCCGGTTGATTGCTAACTCGCCGAATCGGCATCTTGGTCACCGGATAATTTAAATCCGTTAAAAACTGCTGTACTAATGCGCTAAATAGCGCCGGTTTTTCCTTCGGTGCAATATGAGATGTCCCCGGCATAATTGCCAGCTGACTTAATTCGATGGCGCGATACATCTCAAGAGTGTGTTCGTGCGAAATAACATCGTCATCGCCAGCAATTATCAATGTGGGACATTGGATTTTTGCTAGATCACTTAACGCAATATCTGGTTCGGTATCCCAGATCTTTAACATCTTCTTGATTTTTTCACTTTGGGTATGCGGTGCATCGGGTGAAGTAGCGGCATATTCAGCCTTATCTTCTTCACTTGGTTCAGCAAAGGGCAGATGGATCAGCGTGCCTGAATAATGGTAGTTGGCGCCTACTAAAACCAGCGATTTAACTAATTCCGGGCGAGTGATTGCGATCGACATCGCGATGATTCCGCCATCGGACCAACCGATTAAATGGGCAGGCTCTTTCACGACATCTTCTAAGTAGGCGATTGCCTCACGTATTTGAAATTTAAAGTGAAAAGATTCTGCTTGATCTGCGGTGTAGCCATGGCCAGTGCGATCGTATGCAAAGAGATGAAAATCTGGCTCGAGGTCTGGAACTAATACGTAATCCCAATGCGAAGTTTGACTTAAACCACCGTGCAGCAATACAACTGCTTCGCCATTATCTTCCCATTCTTGCGAATGTATTTGATGGCCACGCAGGTTTAAATAGCCAGGCATTAAATTACAAACTATCCATAATGTGGCGATTGCCACGGTCGAAAGTTAAATAGTTCCAGCTCCAGTCAGCGATCGTGCCGATCTTATTGCGGCCACCAAGGAGATAGAACAAGTGGAGCCATAGCCAAGCAAACCAAGCGATCGCGCCAGATATCTGAATTCCTTTAAATTGAACTACAGCCTTATGGCGACCGATAGTTGCCATCGAACCCTTATCTAGATATTTGAAATCTTGTAACGATTGACCACGAGATGCACGCATAATTTGTTTTGCAACCCAACGACCTTGCTGCATCGCAACTGGCGCAACCATTGGTAAGAAACGACCATCTCTATCTTTGGCTCCAGAGATATCTCCGATCGCCCAAATATGTGGATAGTGGTTGACCTGTAAGTTTTGTGCGACGCTGATGCGCGTACCTTCCAGCGGTAGGTTCAAGAGCGCACCAGTTGGTTCACCTTTTACCCCAGCTGCCCAAATAGTTACCTCTGATGGAATTGGATCTCCACCTTTTATCAAGATCTGACGAGGCTTAACTTCTTGTACAGCAGTATTAAGTAATACCTTTACGCCTAATTTTTCTAAATCTTTCTTAGCGCGAGCCGAAAGTCTTTCGCTAAATGCCGGCAGAATTCGTGGACCTGCTTCAATCAAATAAACATCGATATGTTTTGCAGCGTTTGCTTCATCATTAGCTAGCGGACCCTTAACTAATTCCGCTAGGGCACCAGCCATTTCAACGCCAGTTGGACCACCGCCGACGACGGTTAGCGAAAGGCGAGTTTGATCTTCAAAGCGACAGAGATCTTCAAAGCGGCGCATAACTTCAGCGCGGATGCCGATCGCCTCATGAACGCTCTTCATGCCAAGGGAATGTTCGGTAACGCCTTTGACTCCAAAATCTGCAGTTGCTGATCCAAGCGCGACGACCAAGTGATCAAATTCCAGAGTCTCTGATGAATCTAGTTTCACCGACTTATTTTTATGATCTACCGAAATTGGTGATCCCATTCGGAATTTAACCCCGCTATCGCGCAGCGCTCCGCGAACCGGGTGCGCGACATGGTCTGCAGCAAGCCCTGCGGTAGCCACCTGGTAGAGAAGCGGCAGGAAAGTTTGAAAGTTGTGGCGGTCAACAATCGTGACATCGGCATCCTTAGCCAGCGCCTTGGCGGTAGTAAGTCCGCCAAAGCCTGCGCCCAGGATTACAACACGGGGACGTGTGGAAGAAGCCATGACCGCAGTCTAGGCTCTGAACCATGAACGCGCAGCGCTTAATCCTGGTCACCGGGGCATCTGGCTATGTCGGTGGGCGCCTAGTTCGCGACTTAGTTTCAGATAAATGTTTGGTCCGCGTCTTGGTGCGCGATGCCCAGAAAGTTAAAGAACAACCTTGGGCTAAAGATGTTGAAATCGTGGCAGGCAATGCCAACAATCCAGCTGATCTGCGCCGGGCGCTAAATGGCGTTCACACCGCGTTTTACTTATTGCATTCGATTAACGCGGGAAAGAATTTTGATGAAGTTGAAAATGCAATGGCAAAGAATTTTGCCGAGGCTGCCGAAGCTGAAAGTGTTTCGCAAATTATCTATCTCGGCGGTATTGCTAACGATCTAAATCGAAGCCAACACTTAGCTTCCCGAATGAATACAGGTAAGCAGTTAGCCTCTGGAAAGGTTCCAGTTCTTGAACTTCGCGCCGGGATAATTATCGGTTCGGGTTCAGCATCCTTTGAAATGTTGCGCCATTTAACCCATCGCTTGCCAATCATGACAACGCCAAAGTGGGTTTCAAATCTGACGCAACCAATTTCCATACGTGATGCCCTTTACTACTTACGTAAATGTGCCGTGCTGCCCACACCTGTTAACAAGATCTGCGATATCGGCGGCAAAGAAGTCCTTTCTTACGCGGATATGATGCAAAAGTTCGCCAAGTTATCTGGTCTACGAAAGCGTTGGATTATCCAAGTGCCGGTTCTTACGCCAAAGCTATCGAGCCTGTGGATTGGTTTTGTAACGCCTGTGCCAACGGCTCTGGCCCGTCCGCTAGTTGAATCGCTAATTAGCGAAGTTGTAGCAGATCCGAATAAGAGTATTGATTCGATAATTGCGCCACCACCTGAAGGGTTTATCGATGTAGAAGGCGCGATTAAATTGGCGTTATCTCGTATTGCCGATCGCGAAGTTGTAACGCGGTGGTCAGATGCGGCATTTCCAACTGCGCCATGGCAGAAAGCGCAGGGTGATCCAGAATGGGCTGGCGAAATGGTCTTGCGCGATCGCCGTGAACAAATAACGGAAGCATCTCCAGCTGCGCTCTGGCAGGCAATTGAAAGCATTGGTGGAGAAAACGGTTGGTATGGAGCAGATTTCCTTTGGTATGCCCGTGGGCTAATCGACCGCGTGGTTGGTGGAGTCGGGTTACGTCGCGGCCGTCGCGATCCGTTAACACTTCACGTTGGTGAAAGTTTAGATTTTTGGCGAGTTGAAGAAATTGATCGCGGAGTCCGACTGAACTTATATGCAGAAATGGTGCTGCCTGGAAAAGCTTGGTTGGAATTTACAATTATTCAAGAGGATGGCAAACGCATTGTGCGGCAAGAGGCGATTTTCTCACCGCGCGGACTTGGTGGCCAACTCTATTGGTATGCAGTTCTTCCTTTTCACTTCTTCGTCTTCCCAACAATGCTGCGCAACTTAATTCGAAAGGCTAATCGAACCGATTATGCCAATTCACGAGTTTAGCCAAGAAGTACAATCACTTGCCGATGAAATTTTGGCATATAGCCTGCAACGCTTAAAAGAAGATCCACCGCTAGATGGACCGCGCACAGCAGAAGATTTATTTAGCGAAGTTGGTAACACAATTACCGCTAAAGGTTTGGGTGGCCATGAAGCACTTGCAGTATTTACAAATGTATTAGCCAAGGCCTGTATCTCAACTGATCATCCCCGCAACTTGGCATTCATTCCATCAGCGCCAACGGAATATTCCAACCTCTTTGATTTGGTAGTTGGCGCTAGTTCACTTTATGGCGGTTCTTGGCAAGAAGGCGCCGGTGCTGTCTTTGCCGAAAACCAAGCACTTCGTTGGATCGCAGATTTAGCGGGACTACCGCAATCTGCAGGTGGTGTATTTGTCCAAGGTGGAACCATTGGAAACCTTTCCGCGTTAGTTGCCGCGCGCGCTGATGCACGTAAGAAATATCCCGATACATCGCGTTGGGCTATTGCCTGCAGCGCAGAAGCTCATTCTTCAATTGCTAGCGCTGCCAACATTATGGATGTGGAATTATTAAAAATCGAACCGGGCAGCGATCGCAAATTGCATGGTGATGCAGTCGGCGCGGCAATTGATCAATTGCATGCAACAAGCAAAACTCGCGTCTTTGCGGTGGTCGCAACTGGCGGCACAACCAACCTGGGAATTATCGATGATTTGGAAACTGTGGGAGCAGCAACACATACGCGCGATCTCTGGTTCCATGTTGATGGCGCATACGGTTTAGCGGCGTTATGCGCGCCATCTGTGCGCGCTAAATTTAAGGGCGTTGAAGCTGCTGATTCGCTGATTGTCGATCCGCATAAATGGTTATTCGCACCATTTGATGCGTGTGCCTTGATCTATCGCAACCCCGAGATCGCCAAAGAAACCCATACCCAACACGCATCTTATTTAGAATCGTTACACGATGACACTTGGTCACCATCTGATTATGCAATTCATTTAACCCGCCGAGTGCGCGGCTTACCATTCTGGTTCTCATTGGCTGCACATGGCACAGATGCATACACAGAAGCTATGGAAGAGACTCTAAATGTGGCGCAAGCTGCCGCAGATTTAGTTCGCGCCCATCCCAATTTAGAACTTGTGATCGACCCGGAACTTTCTATCGTCGCCTTTAAGCGAATCGGTTGGACGGCCGATGATTATCAAAAGTGGAGCGATAAATTATTAGCCGATCAAATCGGTTTTATCCCGCCATCATCGGATAAAGGTGAAGCGATCTTGCGCTTTGCCATAGTGAACCCCTATACCAAGGTCTCGGATATCTCAGCGATTTTGGAAACTCTCTAAATCCCACAATTTAACTGCCGCCTGGTTTACGCTTTTGCTCATGTCAGCGCTCGAAAATAACCAGGAAATGAGTAGCTCACTTAGCGACCTAGAAATTCGCATCTTAGATTTCGAATCCAATTGGTGGCGCTTTGCCGGTGCGAAAGAGTCTGCAATCAAAGAGCTCTTTGATCTAAACGCGCCGCGTTATTACCAACTCCTTAACGATCTGATTGACCGGGAAGATGCCCTAACGGCTGCCCCGATGCTCGTTAAGCGCCTGCGCCGCCTCCGTGAGGCCCGCATGCAGGCCCGCTCCGCCCGCTAAAGCCACCTCGTTTTGCGCCTCGGAATAGAAGGCCGTAGATTTGGCGTTAGCACTCTCGGGGTGTGAGTGATAAAACGCCTCCCAATGTTAGAAACCTTAAAAGGAGTAATTACATGGCGAAGATGATTGCCTTTAATGAAGAAGCCCGTCGTGGCCTAGAACGCGGAATGAACGTACTCGCAGATGCAGTCAAGGTAACCCTTGGACCTCGCGGACGTAACGTCGTACTGGAAAAGAAGTGGGGCGCCCCAACGATTACAAACGATGGCGTCTCAATTGCGAAAGAAATTGAATTAGATGATCCTTGGGAAAAGATTGGCGCAGAGCTAGTTAAAGAAGTTGCCAAGAAGACAGATGATGTCGCAGGCGATGGAACAACTACTGCAACCGTTTTGGCGCAAGCACTTGTGCGCGAAGGTCTGCGCAACGTTGCTGCCGGCTCAAACCCAATGGCGCTAAAGCGCGGCATTGAAAAGGCAGTTGCTGCGATCGTTGCCGAACTTGCATCAATGGCAAAGAGCGTTGATTCCAAAGAACAGATCGCAGCTACTGCATCTATCTCAGCAGCGGACTCCACAATCGGTGACATGATCGCTGAAGCGATGGATAAGGTCGGTAAAGAAGGCGTTATCACTGTTGAAGAGTCAAATACCTTTGGTCTTGAACTCGAGCTAACAGAAGGTATGCGCTTTGATAAAGGTTATATCTCGCCATATTTCGTAACTGACCAAGATCGTATGGAAGCAGTTCTAGAAGATGCTTACATCTTGATCGTTAACTCAAAGATCGCCAATATCAAGGACCTAGTCCCTGTACTTGAAAAGGTTATGCAATCAGGTAAGCCACTTGCGATTATCGCTGAAGATGTTGAAGGCGAAGCGTTGGCAACCCTTGTTGTAAATAAGATTCGCGGTATTTTCCGCGCCGCAGCTGTTAAGGCACCTGGCTTTGGTGATCGTCGCAAGGCGATGTTGCAAGATATTGCAATTCTTACAGGTGCCACAGTTATCTCTGAAGAAGTTGGTTTGAAACTAGAAAGTGCTGGACTAGAACTTCTTGGTCGCGCTCGCAAAGTTGTAATCAGCAAGGAAGACACAACGATCGTCGAAGGCGGCGGAGATGACGCACAGATCAAGGGTCGCGTCGCACAAATTCGCGCAGAAATTGAAAAGTCAGATTCAGATTACGACCCGAGGAAGTTGCAAGAACGCCTGGCCAAGCTTGCCGGTGGCGTTGCTGTAATCAAGGCAGGTGCTGCAACTGAGGTAGAACTTAAAGAGCGCAAGCACCGCATCGAAGATGCAGTGCGCAATGCCAAGGCTGCAGTTGAAGAAGGCATCGTCGCCGGTGGTGGCGTTGCGCTTTTGCAGGCAGCGACTCAAGCATTTAAGAAGTTAAAGCTAGAAGGCGAAGAAGCAGTTGGCGCAAAGATCGTAGAACTTTCGATCGAAGCACCGCTAAAGCAGATCGCCATCAACGCAGGACTTGAAGGCGGAGTCGTTGTAGAAAAGGTTCGTCACCTCGAAGTTGGTTTCGGACTAAATGCTGCAACTGGCGAATACGTCGACATGATCAAATCAGGAATTATCGATCCGGCTAAGGTAACTCGCTCTGCGCTGCAGAACGCGGCATCAATTGCGGCGCTCTTCATTACGACAGAGGCAGTTATTACCGATAAGCCAGAGAAGAAGCCAGCTGCCCCAATGGGCGGCGACGGCGGCGGAATGGATTTCTAAATCCATGACAATCGGATTTGACGCACAAGAGATTGCAAGAAGTGCCGCACTTGCGGGGGCAGAAATGCCTTCGCAAGTCGGTGCTTTTATCTCTGTCGAATTCGAAGATGAAGATCGCGTTGCCAGTTATCTCTTTGAAGCAGATATTCAAGGTTATAAAGGTTGGCGCTGGTGTGTAACTGTTGCAAAAGTTGATAAAGATGCGCAACCAACAGTTTGTGATGTAGTTGTTCTGCCTGGCCCTGATTCACTTCTTGCGCCAGATTGGATTGAATATAAAGATCGCATTTTGCCGGAAGATATTCAGCCCGGAGTTATTGTTCCAAGTGCGCTCGATGACACACGTTTAGTTCCTGGCGTTAACGCGCTAATTCAAGATGAAGGTTTAGATGCAACCCAAACTTTCGATCTAGGTTTACTGCGCCCACGCGTGCTTTCTATCGAAGGCCGCGATCAAGCAAGTAAGCGTTGGTACCTTGGCGATCGCGGACCAAATACACCGCTGGCGCAGAATGCACCAAAGCCTTGTGCATCATGTGGTTTCTTTATTCCAATCGCAGGTTCACTTCGCGCATCCTTTGGGGTTTGCGCAAATGCGATCGCACCTGATGATGCGCGCGTAGTCTCAGTCGATCATGGCTGCGGCGCACACTCTGAAGCTACGCTCAACAACTAGCGTTAATTCGGGTTCACGCCCGCCCCGCCTTGCGATAAACTTGCCCCCTGCCCACATCCCCGTGGCTAAACGAGTACCGAAATTCTTATAAGGAGCACCCCATGCCTACAGGCCGCGTTAAATGGTTTAGCCTGGAAAAAGGATTTGGCTTTATCTCAAATGATGAAGGCGAAGATGTTTATCTTGCTGCGACATCACTTCCTGAGGGCGTAGCAACAGTTAAGCCCGGAACAAAGATTGAATTTAGTATTATCGATAGCCGTAAAGGCCCACAGGCGATGTCTGTACATATCGTTGATGCACCAGTTTCATTAGCGGAAAACTCACGCGTTAATAACGATGATCTAGCTGCGATGATTGAAGACACAATCAAGATATTAGATAAGGTCGGAAATGGTCTGCGCCATGGCCGCCATCCATCAGGTTCTGAAGCAGAACGCTTAGGTCGAGTTCTGCGCGGTATCGCTGGTCAGCTAGAAGCTTAAGTAAATTACTTAGATGCCGCTGCGTTTAGCGCGGCGCTTTGAGTAACGAATTCCCCACGCACCTAGAAGTGCTCCTGCTACACACGTCCAAATAACTTTGCTTTCTGCTCCAGTTATAAGACAAACAATTGCGGCGATAACCCACGCAGCAGTGCCAAAAGAGATTAGAGTTACGACAGACTTTATTTCAGAGCTATTATTTAAAACCACAAAGGAAGCATACAAGCGATGGCGGTGAAAGCTGACGGAAACTGGCGCTCTTTTCGCCACCGCAATTACCGAATCCTCTTTCCGGCAAATGCCGCATCTAATATCGGTACCTGGGCTCAACGCGTTGCCCAAGATTGGCTGATTCTTCAACTTACAAATAACAGCGGTACTTATCTTGGCTTGGTAACTGCAGTTCAATTTGCTCCAGTGCTCTTCTTCTCACTACATGGTGGAGCGCTAGCTGATCGCGTCAATAAACGGAAGTTATTAATTGCCACCAACTTTGTAGGCGCGCTATCTTCACTGGGTCTTGGGTTATTGGTGTTGGCTGGCCATGTACAGATCTGGCAGGTATTTTTCTTTGCCGCAACGCTCGGAGTTTCATCGGCAGTTGATGCACCAATTCGCCAATCTTTCACTTCCGAAATTGTTGGACATTCTGATATCGCAAATGCGGTCAGTTTAAATTCCGCTAATTTCAATGCTGGGCGCTTAGTTGGCCCTGCTTTATCGGGCTTTCTAATCGCACGCTTTGATACCGGACCATCCTTTCTCATAAATGCAGTTACCTACCTAGTTGTGATCTTGGCGCTCCTACGGATGCGTGAATCTGATTTCTTTATCCAAGAGAAGAAAGTTACTCAAGGAACAGTGCGGGAAGGTCTGGCCTACGCGCTGGCCCGGCCAGATCTATATGTCGTGATGTTAGTTGTCTTCTTTGTTGCAACATTTGGTTTAAATATGCAGATCTTTAACGCTCTTATGGCGACGAAAGAATTTGGGAAAGGTCCAGCCTCTTATGGTCTATTAGGTACATATGTGGCAATTGGTTCGTTAACAGGTGCTTTAATTTCTGCACGCCTAGAACGCTTTCGCAGAACTATATTTGTTATCAAAGGTGGCATCGCCTTCTCTCTTGCCATCACCTTGTTATCTATCGCACCGACATACACAATTTATTCTCTTTGGCTACCGTTCTGTGGTTTGAGTGCACTGACTATGTTAATTACCGCCAATTCATTAATCCAAGTTAACTCTGATCCTGCAATCCGTGGACGAGTATCTGGCATTTACTTGCTCATCTTTATGGGTGGAACACCATTTGGTTCTCCGCTAATTGGCTGGTTAGTTGAAACCATCGGTGTTCGTCAGACAATCGCCTTATGCGGACTTATCTCACTCGGTGCATGTTTGACTATCTGGGCGATCTTTCGCAATAAAGTTAAGCTACCGAAAGATATAACTGTCGAAGGCGTATTACCTGCCGCCTATGATGATCAACGCTAATAGGCCAATTAAAGTAAGTGCGGTAACTAAGCGGCGGCTTCGGTAATCCATTTAAATTTTATTTTCGCCTAGGTGCTTTGAAGGGGAGAGCAGAACCATGGTTAACCCGGCTGCGATCAATACCGGAACCATTATGTAAGCGCGCGAAATACCGAAGTTATCTCCTAAGATGCCCAGCAGCAACGGCGAAGAAGCGATCGCGATTCCAGCGGCAATGGAGCTATGTCCCATCGCTAAATCTGGACGACCTTCGCTAAAGGCGACCATACGTAGAGTAAATAGTGGGAACTGAACTGAAATTCCGAGTCCAAACATAAATAACGTCACCAAACATAAAACCAAGATATGGGAAGACCAGAAGAGACCGAAAGCAATGAATTGCAGCGAAAGAGCAATCTTTAATTGTTCGTCTGCATGGAATCTCTTCAAGACACGTCCGGCATACCAACGCCCGGTGCCAACGCCAGTACCAAAAGCGATTACCGCAAGTGTTGAAATCGCAGCGCTAGCATCAGTGCGATCACTAATTAAAGATGCCGACCAGAAAGATGTCGCAAATTCGGCGCTGATCGAGATAAAGAAACCGGTGAAAGAGAACCAGAAACCACGAGAGAGTTTGCCGCGTTGTGGACCATCTTCATCTGGAATATGTGAATCTGGTTCGTACTTTCGTCCCTTAATGAACATCGCCAAGATAAAGGGAATCGTTATCAACATTCCAACGCGCCATTGATCACGCACAATATTTGCAGTTGTGCCGATAATAAAGTTACCAGTTACAAATCCCGCAATCGCAACCGCGTTAATTTGCGCAACGGCTGTGTGAGATCGCTCCGCAAAGGCATGCGATCCAGCGGTATTTACATTGTTAATGACAACTGAAATTCCAAAGCCAGCGATAAGAGTTGCCAGCAGAGTCAATTGCACTGGGGGAGCAAAGACAAAGAAGGCGATACCAATTGAAAATACAGTTAAACCAATCCAAGTTGTATTAGAGCGTCCATAGCGGTGAACTAACTTTGAGTTAAGCGCACCAGCGATGATCGCGGCAACCCCCATGGCAGTTCCGTGTAACCCAGCGACCCCCAGCGAAGTTCCCTGATCTTCTCGCAGCAAAGCCTGGGAAGGGCCAAATCCACCGGTAAAGAAGTTAACTGTGGCTACTTGTAGCGCAAGCAGCCAGAACTGACCGTTACGTTGGAACGTTTTTGGCATCTTGGATTACAGGGCAGCTACAACAAAGTCGATAGATGCAGTTAGCGCATCGATATCACTTGGATCGATTGCAGGAAACATTCCAACGCGCAGTTGGTTCTTACCCAACTTGCGATATGGCTCAGTATCTACGATGCCATTAGCGCGCAGCGCTGCGGCAACGGCCATGGCATCAATTGACTCATCAAAGTTAATTGTGCCAACTACCTTTGAGCGCATTGCTGGGTCTGTAACAAATGGCGTTGTGTAAGAAGTTTTCTCGGCCCATGAATATAACTTCGCTGCAGATTCGGCGCTGCGCCCGGCGGCAAATTTAAGACCGCCATTGGAATTCATCCATTCAATTTGATCTGCCAGCAACATCAAAGTCATTAACGCTGGAGTGTTATATGTCTGATCAAGACGTGAATTCTCGATTGCAATTCCGAGATCGAAGAAGGCAGGTACCCAACGCCCATCGGCTTTAATTTTCTCAGCGCGCGCGATCGCAGCTGGGCTCATAAGCGCCAGCCAAAGTCCGCCATCGGATGCAAAGGATTTCTGCGGTGCGAAGTAATAGGTATCAAACTCTTTAGCGTCGACTTCCAGACCACCTGCAGCGCTAGTTGCATCAACTAAAACAAGTGCACCATCAATTCCTGCTGTGCGCTTAATTGGCATCGCAACACCAGTAGAAGTCTCGTTGTGAGTAAGTGCGTAAACATCGATGCCGGCTTCAGCTATTGCTTGCGGATGTGAACCAGGCTCTGCCTTGATAACTGTTGGTTCGCCCAAGAATGGCGCTTCTTTCGCAGCGATCGCAAACTTGGAAGAAAATTCACCGAAGACTAAGTGTTGTGATTTATTTTCAATCAGTCCAAATGTTGCGATATCCCAAAATGCAGTTGATCCACCGTTGCCCAATACAACTTCGTAACCTTCAGGCAGAGAAAATAGTGAGTTCAGCCCTTCGCGCACCTGGTGCACAACGTTTTTGACTGGCTTTTGGCGGTGTGATGTACCAAGAATTGATGAACCAGATGCAGCCAGCGCAGCTAAAGATTCTGGGCGAATCTTTGATGGCCCACAACCAAAACGGCCATCACGAGGTTTTAAATTATCTGGGATCTTGATATCTACGCTCATGGGCTAAGACTAAGGGTAGTAGCGAGTGATCTCCCACTTGCCTTCGGTGTCAGCCCGCTCATAGCGCAAGCGATCGTGTAACCGCGAATATCGACCTTGCCAAAATTCGATACTGATTGGCAGAACGCGATAGCCGCCCCAATGCGATGGCCTTGGTACGACAGATCCTTCGGGCCATTTCTCAGATGCTCCAGCAAAACGTTGTTCTAACTCTTCGCGGGATGCAAGTGGCGCTGATTGTGCGCTAGCCCATGCACCGATCTGACTAGACCATGGACGTGATGCAAAATATTCGTCAGATTCAGCTTCGCTAATTTTCTCAGCGAAGCCACTTATTGAAACTTGGCGTTCCATCGCATACCAAGGAAATAAAAGCGTGACTTGTGAATTCAATTCCATCGCTTGGGCTTTACGCGATGAGTAATTGGTAAAGAAGGTAAAACCACCTTCAGAAATATCTTTTAATAACACTGTGCGAGTCGAGATATGTTCGGCATCGCCCAAGGTTGAGAGAACCATGGCATTTGCTTCGACGATAACTGCATTTTCTGATGCTTCTTTTAACCAGCCCGCAAAAGCGGTAAAGGGATCATCGGGTAAAGATTCCAGCCCTATCTCGCCATAAGAACGGCGCATAGCGCGGATAGCTTCACGGTCGAGTTCGCTCATAGATGTATCGAACCTCACTTTTCCATCCGCGTCACCTTTAAGTGAATTCTTGGATTGGTGGTCGTCAGCACCCCCTTGGAAGGTGCAGAATTGGAGTATGTCAGATGATTTCAAACCCGGCCTGGAAGGCGTTATCGCCTTCGAATCACAAATTGCAGAACCAGATAAAGAAGGAAGCGCGCTGCGTTATCGCGGGGTCGATATCGATGACCTCGTAGGTCGCGTCACCTTCGGCAACGTATGGGGTTTGCTCGTCGATGATCTATTTAATCCAGGTCTGCCAAATGCTGAACCATTCCCGTTGCCAGTTCACTCAGGTGATGTACGCGTAGATATTCAATCCGCAATTGCGATGTTGGCACCGGCTTGGGGATTTAAACCACTACTTGATATTTCAGATGAAGAAGCGCGCAGCAACTTAGCTCGCACATCTGTAATGGTTCTTTCATATCTAGCACAAGCCGCTCGCGGAACCTGGCAACCAATGGTTCCGCAATCAGAAGTTGATAAGGCGCACACAGTTGTTGAGCGCATGATGATCCGTTGGCGTGGAGAACCTGATCCACTTCATGTTCGTGCGATCGATGCTTACTTTGTATCTGCGGCAGAACATGGAATGAACGCATCAACATTTACCGGTCGCGTAATCGCATCAACGGGTGCAGATGTTTGTGCAGCAATTTCTGGTGCAATCGGTGCGATGTCTGGCCCACTGCACGGTGGCGCTCCTTCGCGTGTATTGCATATGATCGAAGAAGTTGAAAAGTCTGGCGATGCAACCGCTTATGTAAAAGGTTTGCTAGATCGCAAGGAACGTTTAATGGGATTTGGACACCGCGTATATCGCGCCGAAGATCCACGCGCTCGCACGCTTCGCCGTACTGCAAAGGAGCTAAACGCTCCACGTTATGCAGTTGCCGAAGCGCTAGAACAAGCAGCGCTAAAAGAACTTCGTGAACGCCAGCCAGATCGTGTTTTAGAGACCAACGTAGAATTCTGGGCAGCAATTATCTTGGACTTTGCACAAGTACCAGCACCGCTCTTTACATCGATGTTTACTGCAGCTCGCACTGCAGGTTGGTCGGCCCACATTCTCGAACAGAAGCGCACCGGTCGTTTGATCCGTCCATCTGCGCGTTATGTCGGTAAAGGCCCACGTAAGCCAGAAGATGTCGACGGTTGGGATGACTCCGTCGGTATGTTGCACGTTTAATCAACGCTTTCAATAAACTTTCTCAAAGCCATAGTGGTTGAATAGCGCAATGTCCGCTCCGCGTCGCAACATCATCTGGTTTCGTAGAGATTTACGTCTTGGTGATCACCCCGCTTTAAATGCGGCAATTGAATCTAGTGATGAAGTCATTCCTGTCTTTATCCTTGATAAATCGCAAATTGCTGAAGCAGGTGAAAAACTGCTGGCATATATGGGGCAATCTTTACGAGAACTAGATAAATCTCTTGGAAATAAGTTGCACATAATCGAAGGTGATCAAGTTGAAGTTCTGCGTGAGTTAATTGATTTATATAAAGTCAACGAAGTTCATATCTCTGATGAATACGAAAGATATGGCGCAGCACGAGATGCGCGCGTTGAAGCTGCTGGAATTAAATTAATTAGGACCGGTAGTCCGTATGCAGTAAAGCCAGGTCGCGTACTAAAACCAAGTGATGCCACCCCCTATCGGGTTTACACACCTTTCTATCGCGCTTGGCTGGTGCACGGATGGCGAGCTCCAGCTAAAACTCCAAGCAAGATCAGCGCGCCAACTCCACCAGATAAATATCGCGCCTTTCCTGATTTTGTGATGCCATCAAATGTGGAGGTAATTCAGGCTGGTGAGCGAGCAGCGCTCGAAAGATTTAAAGCTTTTTCAAAAAATGGTCTTGATTCATACGATGAAAACCGAAATTTTGCTGGCATTGATGGCACCTCGAAGATGAGTACTTACCTTAAATTTGGCGAGATCCATCCCCGCACGCTGCTGGCAAATTTAGGAGAAAGTAAGGCGCACGATACTTTCCGCAAAGAGATCGCCTGGCGTGAATTTTATGCTGATGTTCTCTTCAACAATCCAAATACAGATACCGATTACTACGCACCTCGCTTTAGCCAGATGCGTTATGACAAACCGGGCGAAAAATTTAAGGCTTGGTGCGATGGAAAGACTGGTTATCCATTTGTTGATGCAGCTATGCGCCAGATGGTTCGTGAAGGATGGATGCATAACCGAACCCGCATGGTGGTTGCCTCCTTCTTGGTTAAAGATTTACATCTGGAATGGCAACTCGGAGAACGATTCTTTGCCAAGCACTTAGTTGATTACGATGTGGCCTCAAATGCCCATGGCTGGCAATGGACGGCCGGCACTGGCACAGACGCTTCACCCTATTACCGCGTTTTTAATCCCATCGAACAAGGAAAACGCTTTGATGAGAACGGGGATTACATCCGCAAATATGTCCCTGAACTTGCTCACTTATCCGCCAGCGAAATTCATGAACCGTGGTTATTTCTAGATGGATATTCCAAGGGGTATGCAGAACGGATTGTTGATCATGCAATTGAAAGAGTTGAATCTTTAGTTCGCTTGCAAGAGATTAAGGAAGACAAGCCTGAACTTCCGCGTTAGCGCGCTTTACTTCATACATCGCTAAATCTGCGCGCTGCAATAGATCTCCACGTCCATCGTTGCGAACATGCCCGATGCTTACACTTATTGAAATTGATTTCCCATCAATCATAAATGGGTAGCTCAGGGTGGCCTTTAGCGCACTCGCTAATTCCTGAGTTGCTTGATCACTGCCGGTTGCGATCACTCCAAATTCATCGCCGCCCAAGCGCGCCAATATCGCCCCACTTGGAAGAGATCGACTAAATCGCTCTGCCACTTGGCGCAGAATACGATCACCCATTTCATGTCCATACTTATCGTTGACTGGTTTAAACCCATCTAAATCTAAGAGCAGTAATGCACCTTCTATTCCATCAAATGCTGACAACTCTGCGATCAGCCTACGTCGATTTGGAAGCCCAGTTAATTCATCGGTACGAGCCAATACCTTCTCTTCACCCAAATTATTTGCTTGGCGGATAACCAAGGTCATTCGTATAAAAGCAAATAAGAGGGTAGCAATAGTTGGAATAACAACATAGGTCGGAAAGTAATTTGGGCGCAGCGCAATCGCCGAGAGCAGCGTTGGACTAATGAAAATTTAAATCGCAATAAGTGCTGGGTGGATCTTGGCATCATTGGCTAACTCACTTGGTCGATACCAACAAGATAGCGAAAGTAGAACTAAGCCTAAAAGCCAACCTTCATCACTGAATTGCCCAAAGGCGTAACTTCCTTGTATTTGAGACCATAAGTAATAGAAGTCAGTTACGGTGAAGGAGACCACTCCAGCAATTAAGAGAGCTATTCGCATAGATGGTCTAATAATCGCCGAGCTCGCTAGAACAATCACAATCAGTGCGATATCGCACACGGTATATAGAACCGAGAAGAAATATCCAAGGCTGGACTCTCCAACTAATTTAGCAAGTAAGAGCGCTGCAATGATCGAACTTAAGCCAAGGCCAAAAATAGCCGAATCCAAGAGCTCGATCGCCTGTAATCGTTTGCCCCTTCCAAAAGCCCGCGGAACTGCGATAAATGCAAATGGATAAAAAAGTGAGTAAGCAATATTTGAGATCAGCTGTTCGTGGCCATTGAGATTGAAGAATTGACTTAAACTTGAAGTAACTGAGCCGATTCCCCAGGAAGTGATTGCAAGTGTTAATAATGCAACCACTAACGGGTCGTTATGCAATGGGGCTCGAAAAAGACTGACAATCGCGCAGAGAACGATCAAGTTATAGAGAATCAAATCTTTAGCAATTGAAGGATCCGGCAAGAGAACCCGCAACAGGATATGCAAAATGAGTAGCGTCAACGCCAGCCATTTGGCTAAGAGATATATCCGCACCCGTAAAAGTTAGGGTAGATATTTATCCTATATAAATAGGGAAAACCTTAGGTTCTAGTTAGAAGCCCTTGGTGCAGATTAACTTGGCCATACCGAGAGCGGACTCGATATCGGTCTTGGAGTTTTCGTATTGAGCAACTGCTTGCGCTTTAGCTCTCTCGCTGCGTTCGCCTTGTTTGCCCACAGTTGAATAAGCCTTAATCGCCGCCTCGTAGCTGCGAACAGCTGCAGAGTACTTATCAATCGTCGCCTTATTCTTAACTAAGTTAGCGGTATCGGCCTTTAATGGAGTAAGGGCAGCGTTGATGGTTGCAATCTTTGCCTGGTATTCAGGGATCAATTTATTTGCTTTTTCAACTTCAACGGCTTGCTTAACCAAATCAGCATCTAGCTTCGCGATAGTCGCATCAGTTACCGCTTTAATCTTTGGCAAGTTTGCAAGGGCTACGGTGTAAGTCTTTGCAGTGTTTAAGCAATCAACTGATAACCAAGTTAACTTTGAATTCTTTACAAGTGGGTTCTTGGCGCATTTGTATGATGAGCCGCTGACCTTGGTAGTTGCACCAGACTTTGAACAAGAAACCCCGTTGCTTATCTTCGGAGCGGCGTTGGCTGGAACGACAGTGATTGAGGCAGCAACGAGAGCTGCAACACCGGCTACTACAAGAACCTTGCGAAACATGAAAACCTCCATAGATGATGGAGCAATATTAGCGATTCGTAAGGACGATCGGTTGGATGCCAGCGGTGAAAATCGTGTGAATTATCGTTGCTTGACTCGTAGGTTCATCCCGAGGCGGCGAACAATAGAGCGAGGGATGATTGAGATCAATCCAACCAGTAATTTGTACTGCCACCCAGGAATCGACACCGCTTTACCTGATAGCGCATCTTTCCAAGCTTTTGCCACCAAGATATCGGCATTTAGCCACATAAAATTTGGAAGACCAGCAATCTTCATTCGCCCACGTTGATGAAATTCAGTGCGAGTAAATCCTGGGCAGAGCGAGCAAATCTTTATATTTGTTGCAGAAAGTTCGGTATGCAGTGATTCCGACAAGACTGTCAAATATGATTTAGAAGCGCTATATGCACCACCTGCAATAAATCCAGCGACCGATGAAACGTTGATGACTACACCCGAATTACGCGCTTTCATAGCAGGAAGAGCGATATGCATTAGGCGCATCGGAGTGCGCACTAAAACCTTCAGAATTTCTTCCTCTTTAGCCAGATCGCTCATTGTGAAAGCCTTATTTATACCGAAGCCAGCATTATTAATTAATACTTCAATCTCATGCCCGGCCATAAATTCTTCAACTTTGGCACAGCCTGATTCAGTAGCTAGATCAGCAACTATCACAACAGAGTCCGCGCCAAATTTATCTTTTAAACCATTTGCGCGTTCATGTAACCGCGCTTCATCACGCGCGACTAGAACTAGATTAAATCCTTCAGCAGCGAGGAGCCTTGTGAAACTTTCTCCGATACCTGCGGTTGCACCAGTTACTAGCGCCCATTTCTTCATCGATTATCCATTTCATTACGCTCGGCATCTCAAGTTATTTACACTTAGGTTAACCATAGCGATAACCTTTGCCAAGCAATTTGAATTGATTACAGGTCCCCGTAGCTCAGTGGATAGAGCAACCGCCTCCTAAGCGGTAGGTCGCAGGTTCAACTCCCGCCGGGGACACTCTTAAAAAATTTCTTTCGAGAAATTAATGTGTAATCGTAAATCTTTGCATCCATTTTGGTGCCCACCAGTTACGTTCTCCAAAGAGGCGCATCAAGGCTGGAACCAACAATGCACGCACGATAGTTGCATCCAGAATCACCGCAAGAGCAACACCAAACCCCATTGATTTGATTGAAGTAACACCGCTGGTAATGAAAGCGGCGAAAACGACCGCAAGCAAAAGGGCTGCAGCAGTGATAATTCGCGCTGAACGTTGTAATCCAGTTGCAACCGATTCAATATTGGTTTTGCCCGCCATATGTTCTTCGCGGATTCGCGACAACAAGAAGAGTTCGTAGTCCATCGAAAGTCCGAATACGACAACCGAAATCAATATAACAATTGACGTATCTAGCGCTCCGGTCAAGGTGAATGAACCCACCAACCATTGCAAATGTCCATCAATAAACACCCAAGTTAGCGCACCCATTGTCGCTGCCAATGAAAGCATGTTTAGCACAACCGCCTTTATTGGAAGGATGATGGAACCAGTAAAGATGAATATCAAGATTAGAACGCTTAGCGCAATCCAACCAAGCGCCCAAGGCAAAGTTTGTGCGATTCCATCTTGAGAATCTGTGTAATCAGCAGCTACACCTCCAACGAGAGTCCCAGCAGGTGAATTCAAGTTACGGATATCGTGAACCATTTTTTGTGCCTCTGGTGTACGGGGCAACATTGATTGATAAGCAACAATTCGAATATCTGATCCAACTTTTTGAGGTGGAGTAACTGCAACGACGCCACTAACTTTTGCAAGTTCTGCAGAATAAGTAGCAATTTCAGATTCTTTTCCTGCGCCATTGATCACGATGATTTCGATCGGATTACCGGTTTGGCCCGCAAATCGCTCAGTTTGTACGGCTGTTGCAATTGCTGCAGGATTCGTTGCTGGCAACATACGGGAATCACCTTGTGAGAATGCGATATTTTTCAGCGGAGCAGAAAAAATACCTAAAACAATTAATGCAACGATTACAACAGGTACAGGGCGTTTCATAACAGCACGGGCGGTCTGGGCCCATCGGCCATCTTCCTTGGGAATAATTGCTGACCTACGTACAACTCCCTTATCAATCTTTGTGCCGGCTAATGCAAGGATTGGAGGCAGTCCAAAGAGCGCACCAGCCACTGCAAGTGCAACTACAGAAGTTCCGGCATATCCAAAGGATTTAAGGAATGGCAGCGGGAAGAAAGTAAGTGACAAAAGAGTTACGAAAACAGTTAATCCGGAGTAGAAAACAGTTTTTCCTGCCGTCTTTAGAGTTGTGATCAGCGAATCTTCAACGTTATTTCCATGATGCAACTCTTCGCGGAAGCGATTTACCATCAATAGTGCGTAGTCGATTCCAAGTCCAAGTCCCATACCGGTCGTTAGGTTGAGGGCGTAAATGCTAACTGTTGTGAAGAGCGAAATTAGGTAGAGGATAAGGAAGGCTCCAAGAATTGCCGAAACACCAACAACTAGTGGCATTGCAGATGCAGCCAGGGCCCCAAATACAAAAGCTAGGAGAATAAATGTCGCTGGGATGGAAATTGCTTCAGAAATACTTAAATCCTTTGAAATCTTCTTTGTTATAGCGTTACCGACAACACCAACGCCTCCAGAGTAAAGAGTGAAGCCATCGATTTTTCCATCGTAGTTGTCTTGGAAATAAGCTCCTAATTTTTGGCTTTCAGGTGTAAATGCTTCACCTTTTCCATAGACAAGTATGAGAGCAGCTTTACCGTCTTTTGATTTAAGGGAAGCTTCTTGGCTGGCGCTCCAATAAGAAAGAGTTTTTATAACGCCGGGCTCCTTGGCAATCTTTGCCTCAAGGGCAAGCGCCTTCTGAGAAACATTTGGATCTGCAACGTCTACATCTCCGGCATCGACAACGATTACTACAGTTGGGTCTGGCGCTTTGAGATTATCGTTAATGTAGTTGTAAACCTTGTATGAGTCACTCTTTGGGTTCGAATATCCACCTGAATCAAGGCGACTGAAGACTGTAGATCCAATTCCACCAGCGGCGAGAATTCCGATTACAAAGAGAATGACAGCAGCCTTGCGGCGGCGATACATGAGGTGACCTAGACGTTCAAACACAGAATAACTATGTACGATCATCCCTAGTAAGGCAATTTAACGCATCGTATTGAGGGAGTGAAGTTGGTCATGAGCGAACTTTTCCCAGCCACAACAGATGATGAACGTGATTCTCGCGAAGACCAAAGTGAAGCGAATAAGAGAGAAGCAGAAATCAAAGGCGATAAGCCGCCGCATCACGACGATTAATTAATCAGATTTTGCAGGGGCGGCAGGTTTTGCCGCAGAATCCGTTTTATAAAAACCTGAACCTTTAAAGACAACACCAACAGCTGAATAAACTTTACGTACTTCGCCTTTGCATTCTGGGCATTCAGTAAGTGGTTCATCGGAGAAGCTTTGAAAGGCTTCGAAGGCGTGCTCGCAGGCAGAACATTGGTATTGATATGTTGGCACTTGCGCTCATTCCTTTCCTAAATCACATCCACGGGGACTAGTGGATAAGTCTAAGGAAGTGAGACTATAGAGGCGAATTGAGACCACTCTCGCAGCGAAGGCAGGTTTGAAGTGAAGCGTCTTGCGGCACTTATCGGCGCAATTGTCATTTCTGTAATGGCGACTGGTCCGGCGCTAGCCAATTCACTTGTTGCTACATCGCCAATCGCAGGTTCGACGCTAAAAGTGGCGCCAAGTGCAGTAACAATTTCAGTTGAAATTACGCCAATGGATATGGGTAATGAGATAACTGTTACAGACCCTGCCGGACGTCGGGTCGATGATGGAACCCTGACAGTTGCAGGTAATGACATCATCGTTGGGATGAAACCAATTACCGAATCTGGTGCATATAAAGTTTCCTACAACATTATCTCTGAGATGGATACTCCGCTGGTTGGTTCCTTCATCTTCAATTTCTCAACACCGACTATTTCGACACCTCAAGAAGTTGTTCCGAAAGTTCCGGCTAAAGTTCAAGGAAGTGACTTCGGCACCAATCTTTTTGTAATTGGTTTGTTGGTAGTCTCCCTGATTGTGCTTATCTCACTTGCACTTTATGCCCGAAAGATCTTTAACGAGCGATGACTTTTCTGACGGCAGATTTAATTTCTGCTGGTCCGCTGATTACATCGTTGACCACAGTTGGTAAGTTCATTTCACTTACCGCCAGTTTTGCAACAGTGGGCCTTTTATTGGCTATGGGCTTTTTCTTACTTGATAACGCAGGAAAGCTATCTCAACCAGCCACCGCGCTACGAAACTATGCAGCAATCACAGCGCTTGTTTGGACGCTCGGGCAAGGTCTAAATATCTTGACGACTCTTGCCAACATTTTGAACACCTCTCTTACAGGTGCCCTAGATCCAACTTCGCTGCGATCTTTTATCTCTCAAATTGACCTCGGTAAATATATGTTTGTACAACTTTGTTTAGCATTGGCTATCTGCACTGTCGTCCCGCGAATTCGTTCGGTTGCGGCCGCAAATGTGCTTTTACTGTTATCTCTTATCGCTGTAATTGCACCGATCTTTGCTAGCCATTCTGCATCCAGTGGCTCGCATTCTTTAGCCATCGGTTCGCTAATCGTGCACGTTGTCGCCCTTACTTTCTGGGTTGGCGGACTTATTGCAATAACGGTGCTGTCGGCAGCTGATCGCGCAATCGCGCTGCCGCGTTTTAGTTCCCTGTCACTCTGGGCGGTTATTGCAGTTGTTGTAAGCGGTAGTGCAAATGCTTGGGCCAGACTCAACTTTCAAAGCGCCTGGAGTTCTAACTATGCAAGAGTGGTAATTTTCAAAATCTTGCTTACCTCGATACTTATCTATTTCGGATATTTAAATCGAAAGCACCTATCGGGTAAATGGAAGATTTCTCTGCAGAACCTAGGGCGCCTACTCTTTGTTGAAGTCACGATCATGTTGGTAACCGTATTGGTTGGCTCACGTTTATCTAATATGCAACCGCCTGCGCGTGCTGAAAGTTCAGTTTTGGACCCGGGGCTTGCGATCGCAGGTATTACAACACCTGTGCAACCAAATCTTTGGCGGGTAATTTCCCTTTACGACCCAGATGCGTTGATGATCGGCGTATTGATAACCGCTGTTGCACTTTATGTAAAAGGTGTCGTCATCTTGTCGCGACGCGGTGATAAGTGGCCGGTCGGACGCACTGTTGCATTTGCTTTGGGAATAAGCGTTATTGATTATGCAACCAGTGGCGGCTTAGGTGTTTATGCCAAATTCTCTTTTGAATATCACATGATTGCGCATATGGCGCTAGGAATGATCGCACCAATCGGAATTGTCTTAGGCGCACCAATTACATTAGCGCTGCGTACTTTGCCGCAAGGCCGTAATCCAGAAGAACGAGGAGTTCGTGGCACTTTAATTGCGTTACTTCATTCCAAGCCAGCTGGAATTGTTACAAATCCGATAGTTATATTGGCGCTTTTTGATGGTTCGCTTTTTGTTCTTTATATGACGCCGCTATTTGGAAATATGATGCCATCACACCTTGGACATTTAGTTATGAACGTTCACTTTCTATTGGCAGGCATCCTCTTCTTCCATGTGATTATTGGCATTGATCCCAATCCACGTAAAGTCCCGCATTTAGTTCGCATCGTAATTCTCTTTGCAGCGATGAGCATTCACGCCTTCTTCGCAGTCGCGCTAATTTCAACTTCCACCGTGATTGATCAAGGATATTTTGCATCGCTGCAAACTCCTTGGAATCTTGATCTGTTAGCGGATCAGCATGCTGGGGGATCGATCGCCTGGGCTATGGGGGAAATTCCAATTTTAATGGCCCTTGTGGCAACCTTTATTCAGTGGATGCGTGATGACAAACGGGAAACCAAGCGTATTGATCGCAATGAAACGCGTATGGCTGCGATGGGTGAGCCCGATGAACTTGCTCAATACAATGCCTACCTAACTTCTTTAGCAGCGAAAGGTGATCAGAGAAATAAATGACGACTAATGATCTATATGCGCTGCCATCGGAATATAACGATTTGCGCGCGAGTGTTCGCGCATTAGCTGAAAATGAAATAGCACCGCATGCTGCAGCGGTTGATGAAGACCATCGCTTTCCGCAAGAAGCGGCCGATGCGCTTTTAAAGTCTGGTTTAAGCGCCGCACATGTACCAACCGAATTTGGTGGCGAAGGTGCAGATGCTCTGGCTGTTGTAATCATTATTGAAGAAGTTGCTCGCGTCTGCGCTTCCTCATCGCTAATTCCAGCGGTGAACAAACTCGGATCGTTGCCACTAATTCTCGCTGGAAGTAAAGAACAGAAAGAGCGCTGGTTGCCACAACTTGCCAAAGGTGCAGGTTTTTCATATTGCTTATCTGAATCTGAGGCAGGCTCCGATGCATCTGCGCTTAAGACTAAGGCAGAACGAAGTGGTGACAGCTGGGTACTTAACGGAAGCAAAAAGTGGATTTCCAATGCCGGAGTATCAGAGTTTTACACCGTCATTGCGCAGACAGATCCAAGTAAAGGCTCTAAGGGAATTACCGCATTTATAGTTGAGAAATCTGATCCTGGAGTTTCATTTGGTGCACCAGAGAAGAAGATGGGTTTTAGAGGCTCACCAACTCGAGAAGTTTATTTCGATAATGTAACTATTAGTGATGATCGCCGTATCGGTGAAATCGGCAAAGGATTTGCCATAGCGATGGATACCTTGGATCACACTCGCATAACAATTGCCGCACAAGCTTTAGGAATTGCACAAGGTGCGCTAGATGTGGCGGCTAAATATTCACACGAACGTAAACAATTTGGAAAAGAGATATTTGACTTCCAAGGTGTGCAATTTATGTTGGCTGATATGGCGATGAATATCGAAGCCGCCCGCCAGCTAACTTATGCCGCTGCGGCGCGTAGCGAACGCGGGGATAAAGATCTTAAATTCTTCTCAGCCGCAAGTAAGACCTTCGCTAGCGATGTGGCAATGAAGGTAACTCAAGATGCCGTTCAAATTTTAGGTGGATATGGATATGTCTCTGATTATCCAGTTGAGCGAATGATGCGCGATGCCAAGCTGACTCAGATATATGAAGGCACAAATCAAATTCAGAGAATCGTGATGGCGCGAAACCTGCCTGCTAACTAATTTTTAAAACGCAATAGTAAATCTGGCGTTGCTGCTGCGTTAAGTGCAAAATCAAAATCTTCGCGCGGCAGATCTTCACTGGAAATTTCATCCGGATGGATTAACCCAACGCTCCAAGCTTTCAGTTGTGAAAGAGCGCGGTCATAAAAACCTCCGCCTTGTCCCAAGCGATAACCAGAACGGTCTATCCGAAGCGCCGGAACAATTATCAACTCAATTAAAGATATATCTGAAATTGGTGATCCACTAGGTTCTAAAATGCTTTTAGATAGCTTGCTTGGTATCAACTGGTTGGCGTCGCCTTGCCACTGCACCCATTCGAGAACTTTCCCAATAATCCTCGGCAGATATAAGGATTTTCCACTCTTAAGTAACTCAGCATTTAACTCAGATGTGCTGGGTTCATCGCCGTATGAGATGTAACTGGCGATATGTGATGCTTTTTGAAATTCCAGTGACGTGGCTAGATATGAAAAAGAGTGATCTAGATATCTTTCGTGGCGTTCAAAGCGATAGCGTTTGCGGAGATCAGATTTCTCACTCGATGCGCTCACGTAAATCCCCAATATTTGGTTACTCAAGAAGTATTGTTGCTGATTATGTCAGACCGAATGCGTGTGGATGAGTTTCTCTCCTCCCTCATTGCGATCTGTCGCCCACTTGAGCCATTTAATATGGCGCTCCTTGATGCGCATGGTGCAACGCTTGCCGAAGATATCTACGCTGGCGAACGTCTAGTTTTAAAATCTGGATCAAGAATTCGTTCAACTCAAATTGGACTTGCCGCATCCATTGGCCGCGATCATCTGCCAACTCGCCCTCATCCGCGCGTAGTTGTGCTCTCTGCAGGCCCTGACCTAGTCGAGCCAGGTAAAGAGTTAAAAGATGGCGAAGAGTATGAAACCAATTCTTGGCTATTAACTACTGCAGTTCGCGAGGTAGGAGCAGTTGCTTATCGAGTTCATACAATTCCAGATGATGAAGCAGAACTTCAAGCAGTCATTGAAGATCAATTAGTCCGTGCCGATCTAATAATTATAAGCGGTGAACGTAAAGATGACTCATTTGATTTAATCACGCGCACTTTATCTGCAATGGGCGAGATCACAACTGTTGATATTGCTATCGAATCGAGTGGTCGCCATAACTTCGGTGTTATCGGCCCAGATAAGACTCCAGTAGTTACCTTGCCAGGCGATCCCGTTGCCGCATATATATCTTTTGAACTATTTGTGCGTCCAATGATTCGCACCATGTTGGGAGCAGCCACGATTCATCGCCCTTCGATAAAAGCCAAACTTGAGAAGGCCATAACCTCAACGAGTGATAATCGTTCATATGTCCGCGCGGTACTTTCCGAAGATGGAAAATCTGTAATGCCGATTTTCTCTGAAGGTTCAAGTGCACAAGATGAGCAGGCCACTCTCTCGGATTCCAATGCGCTAATCGCTGTTCCCGAAGGGGATGTAAAAATCTCAGCCGGAGCAGATGTCACAGTTGTAGTTCTTGAACGCCGATATATCTGAAGTTGAGATAATTAAATGTCAGAGCATTGGCCCATTTGCCTCAAGTCAGGTGAGTTAGTTCTGCAGCCACTGCGTTGGCGAGATCGAAATCGTTGGCTACGGGTTCGCCAGGAGAATCAAGATTGGCTAGCTGAATGGGAGGCAACGCTTCCACAAGTTCCTGGTGAAAGAAGTGCGCAGTCTCTTCCAACATTTTTCGAGATGGTTAATTGGCATCGCCGCGAAGGTCGACAGGGACGTTCATATGCGCTGGCGATCTGGCATATAAATAGCCAGGGCAAGAATCTGATCGGCCAGATAACTATGGGTGGGGTTATGTATGGCGCGATGCGTGGTGCGCATATCGGCTATTGGATCGATCGGGCTTATGCCAACCGTGGATATACAACGCAAGCAGTCCAAGCAATTACCGATTTTGGCTTTAATTCGCTCAAGCTCCACCGAATCGAAATAAATATCCGGCCCGAAAATCTGGCATCGATACGTGTAGCCGAAAAAGCGGGTTATCTTTTTGAAGGTGCTCGTCCGAGATATTTACATATCGCCGGAAGTTGGCGCGATCACGTCTGTTTTGTTAGAGAAAATACTCAGGTTATTTAGCCCTCTAAATCCACAGAGTCTGAGGGGTGCTCCTCTAACCTAGGTGCATCATGGCTTCAGGAATTATTTATCTCTCGATCATCGGCATGTGGGTGGCTTATTTCCTGCCGCGCTGGGTCCACGATAGAAATGAATTCTCTGGCAAGAGCGTAGAAAGATATAAGAGCGCTCTTCGCATCGTTGCCAGCAATTCTCCTGGTGGAAGTTCCGGAACCGGAGTCATCCACACAGATTTAGATCGCGAAGCAAAAGTTGCACAACAACTCTTGCGCCGTCGAATCATCTTCTCTCTGATATCAATTTCTTTTGCAATGACGATTGTGGGTGCAGTTATGCAAACTCTCGCTCTTTCATTTATTGGAATTCCAGTTGTTGCCTTCGTGCTGTACTTGGCAGCGGTGCACCATCAGAGAAATACTGAACGTATGCAAAAGCGTCGCGTGACTCAAATACATCGCAGTACTGCAGGCGTATCTTCCACAAACTTGTCAGAGGTGTTGGCACCAAAGCAAAACACTGAACATTGGATTCCACTTTCAGAGCGCGAGTTAACTGGCGTAACAATTTTGCCAAAGGGCAGCGCCGCAGCTCGTGGCGAATGGCAACCAAATTCAATTCCAGTTCCGACGTATGTAAATGCTCCAAAGGCGATTGTGCCGAAGCGGGTAATCGACCTAACTACTCCTGGACAATGGAGTGAAGAGCAGGAGAAGCTCGAACGTGAGGCACTGGCAGCAGCAGCTCCATCACGAGATGAGATCTTCGATCAACAATTAGCCGATGAAGCAGTTGCTCGCATGAAAGAGAACCGCGCCGCTAACGAATAAATTCTTCAGAGTTTAGACCCAAGATGGCAGCCACATACGGGCTTGCCAAGAGTCGTAGGTAATTACATCTCCGGTAAATAGCGGCAAGAAATAGATAAAGTTGATAAATATTGCAAAGCCGATAAAGGCGAAAAAAGCGTAGGTAATGCGGCTATTTTGGAAGTGAATTAATACAGCGTAGGCGCAGTAAATAATTGCCAGAATTAAAAATGGTTCAAAGACGATGGCATAAAAGGAAAATACCGTACGTTTTTGAAAGAAGAACCAAGGCAGATAGCCAGCGGCAATACCAGCGACAATTATATTTAGTGCTGGCTCATATCGCTTGGTTGCAAAAGTTCTAAACCAGAAACCCAATACGACTGCAACGGCAATAGTGCCGAGCCACCATAAGAACGGCGTTCCAAGTGCTAAGACTTCTTGTGAGCAATGGCTAGCCCCACAATTTTTAGGTGTTTCATAAAAGAATGAAGTTGGTCTTCCCATGACCATCCAACTCCAAGGATTTGCTTGGTATGCATGTTTTTGAACTAACCCAGTATGAAAACCGAGCATTTGTGAGTGATAGTGGATAAATGAAGAAATGACGCTCGTTGAATAATCCCGCGCCCAACCTCGACTCGTGACAAACCAGCCCGTCCAGGAGGTTAAGTAGATGGAAAATGGCAAGAGGGCATATTGCAGAAATGTTTTGATAGTTGGTTTTATCAGGTCGCGCCCGGTGTGATGTGCAAAAGTGCGATAGAGCGCAACCAGTGCAAAGAGTGCAAGATAGTAGAGCCCGCTCCACTTAGTTGCGATCGCTAAGCCAAGTGCCAAGCCTGCCCACCAATGCCACCGCGCTAAGAAGAAATAGGTTGCCAATAAAATAAAGAAGGCTAGATAGATATCCAAGAGCGCGGTACGTGAGTGAACTAGGGCAAGACCATCCATCGCCATTAGTGCGCTAGCTGAAATGGTTAAGAATGAATTACGGAATAAACGATTTGCGATTAGTGCCATTAAAACGATCATTGCTGATCCAAGTAAAGCGCCCATAAAGCGCCAACCAAACTCGCTATCTCCAAAGATTTTTATTCCGAGTGCGATCAACCATTTTCCGACTGGCGGGTGAACGACAAATTCCGGTTCATTGCCTGCGACTTCAACGCCACCTGCCAAATAATCGCGGGCGCCATCGACGTAGTAGACTTCATCAAATACAAATCCTTTAGGAGTGCCTAAGTGCAGTAATCGCAAAGCCAGTCCCACCAGCGCAATCGCTCCAACGTAGATGCGGGTTTTCACATCCTTAGCGTACTGAGAGGATGTCCCTATGGCTTTAACGATGGCAGCGACTCCTCTGGGAAATCCCCTTGATGCAAGCCCGCGCCTAAAAGATGCGATTGCTAGCGCCGAAGTAATTGCTGCCGAAGATTCGCGCCGCTTTCATCGTTTATGTTCAGATATTGGAGTCACATTTTCTGGCAAAGTGATTTCTTTCTTTGATGGAAATGAAACTGAAAGAAGCGAAGAGATCTTGCAATATTTACGCGCCGGCAAAAACGTGTTAGTTGTATCTGATGCCGGGATGCCAACAATTAGCGATCCCGGATTTCGCTTGGCCCGCGATGCGATGGCTGAAAAATTGGAGGTCAAGGTAATTCCTGGGCCAAGCGCACCAGTAATGGCGATAGCGCTCTCTGGTTTAGCAACCGATCGCTTTATCTTCGAAGGCTTTACTCCGCGCGCACTGGGCGCACGTCAAGCAGCGTTTGAAGCGTTGCGATTTGAAGAGCGCACCATGGTCTTCTTTGAAGCGCCTCACCGTTTAGTTGAATCACTGCAAGATGCGAAGGCAATTTTTGGCAGCGATCGTCGTGGCGTAATTTGTCGTGAGATGACTAAAACTTATGAGGAAACGATTCGTGGATCGATGACAGAGCTTTTGCAATGGGCCAAGAGTAAAGAAGTTTTAGGCGAGATAACGCTAGTAATTGCCGGCGCCGAAGTAGGCACAGCCGAAAAATCTGCCGCAGATATGGTCGCTCGAGTCCGTGAATTTGAGGCAGCAGGAATGGATCGAAAGAGCGCTATTTCCACCGTTGCTGATGAATTTGACCTGCCAAAGCGGATCGTTTATGCAGCGGTAGTTGATGCGAATAAGATGCGCTCGTGAAGTCTTTCTATTTAACAACGCCGATTTACTATGTAAATGATGCGCCGCATATCGGACATGCATATACAACTGTGGCTGGCGATGTGTTAACGCGCTGGCATCGCCAACGTGGTGAATCGGTCTGGTTCTTAACCGGCACGGATGAACATGGTCAGAAAGTAATGCGTACGGCTGAGCAAAATGGCGTGGCACCGCAAGCTTGGGTAGATAAGTTGGTTGCCGAAGCCTGGAAACCTAATTGGCACGCTCTAAATATCGCTAACGATGACTTTATTCGCACAACTGAACCCCGCCACACAGAGCGAGTTCAAAAGTTTTTACAATCATTAAAAGATACTGGCCACATTTATGCTGGTAAATATGAAGGTCCATACTGCGTTGGATGTGAAGAATTTAAATTACCTGGTGATTTAATTGATGCTGATGGTCAGAAACTATGTCCAATCCATAGCAAGCCCGTGGAATTAGTAAATGAAAATAACTGGTTCTTCCGTTTATCTGCCTTTGTTGAACCGTTGCTTGAGCACTACCGAAAAAATCCCGATGCCTGTCAACCGGAAAGTGCGCGCAATGAAGTAGTTTCATTCCTTGAAGGCGGCGTTTCAGATCTCTCAATATCACGATCGACTTTTGATTGGGGAATTCCAGTGCCTTGGGATACCGATCAAGTTGTATATGTCTGGTTTGATGCCTTGCTTAACTATGCAACGGCAGTTGGTTTAACTGATGCGCCAGATTCTGTAGGTGGTAAGAAATTTGCGCACACCTGGCCCGCAGATGTTCACTTAGTTGGAAAAGATATTCTGCGCTTTCACGCTGTAATTTGGCCGGCGATGTTAATGGCAGCGGGGTTGGATGTGCCAAAGAAAGTATTTGCTCACGGCTGGTTACTGGTCGGTGGCGAGAAGATGAGCAAGAGCAAGTTAACTGGTATCGCACCATCAGATATCACCGACCATTTTGGCGTTGATGCCTTCCGTTATTACTTCCTGCGCGCAATTCCCTTTGGTAGCGATGGTTCGTTCTCTTGGGAAGATATGTCGGCTCGATACACATCTGAACTTGCTAACGATTTTGGCAATTTAGCCTCACGTTTAGCTGCGATGATTGAAAAATACTGTGAAGGTAAAGTCCCGGCAGTAGCAACCGATGCCGGGTTAAGTGCGGCGCTGGCTGCAACAGTTGTTAAAGCAGATGCAGCCATGGTCGCGCTAGATTTCCAAGGCGGAATAAGTGCCATGATGGATTTCTGCAAAAAAGTTAATGGCTATGTAACTGAGAAAGAGCCATGGATCTTGGCTAAAGATGAGGCGAATAAGGCTGAACTTAACGAAGTTTTGTATAACACCGCCGAATCTCTGCGCGCACTTGCGGTTCTGCTCCACCCAGTCATGCCTGCCACAACTGAAACTTTATGGGAGAGCCTGGGCGCAAATAAATCAATTGGCTCACTCGGTGCGCAAACAATTGCAAATGTCGCTAATTGGGGTCAGTTACCTGAAGGCACCATCGTGACAAAGACTCCAGTTCTCTTTCCACGACTTGAGATTAAAGAGTAAATTTCAATGGCAGATCGCCACAATCGCGATATCGATCGCCCAATGGCGCCAGCGCCAAAACCGTTACCCGTTCCAACCGTCGATGCTCATGCGCATTTGGAAATCGTTACAGATGCTGCCCCTGATTCAGATGCCGTTAAAAGAGTATTAGATGATGCAAAAGCAGCCGGCGTTGACCGCGTTGTGCAAGTTGGATATTCGGCAGAACAATCTAAATGGTGCGTTGCCGCTGCCGAACATTTCGATGATCGCGTATTAGCTGCAGTTGCACTGCACCCGAACGAAGCGCCAGTTGTTCCTGACCTGGAAGCTGATCTAAAGATAATTGAAGAGTTAGCAGCTCATCCGCGAGTACGTGCAATTGGTGAAACTGGGCTTGATTACTTCCGTACACCACCAGAACTGCGCCAGCGCCAACAAGATTCCTTTAAATGGCATATTGAGCTAGCAAAGAAAACCAAGAAAGCGCTAGTTATCCATGACCGTGATTCACATGAAGATGTTCTATCTATCTTGCTAGAAGTTGGTTCTCCTGAGAAGACGGTCTTTCACTGCTTTTCTGGCGATGTTGCTATGGCAAAGATCTGCATAGATCGTGGCTACATACTTTCCTTTGCCGGCACTTTAACCTTTAAGAACGCACCTGATCTGCGCGAGGCGGTAAAATTAGTTCCTCACGACCAGTTATTGGTTGAAACAGATTCGCCGTTTCTGGCGCCTATGCCCAACCGCGGTGCACTAAATACTCCAGCACAAATAGCAAACATTGTTCGTGCGATGGCCGAAGAGCGCAATGAGAGCGTGGGGTCTCTAGCCCAAGCGTTATCCGATAACGCCGAGCGAATATTTGGTTCATTTGCTGCAGGTTCCACGTTATGACGCTGCTGGGTGCAGCAGAAATTCGTGCCTTAGCTGCGCAATTAGATTTAAAACCGGCTAAAGCGTTGGGACAGAACTTTGTCATTGATGCCAATGTTTGTCGAAAGATCGTACGTACTGCAGGAATTACTGCAACAGATATCGCGCTAGAGATCGGTCCAGGGCTCGGTTCTCTTACCTTAGCTTTAATGGAAGAAGCAGCCAGCGTTGTTGCGGTTGAAATAGATAGCCGCTTAGCCACGCAACTTCCTATCACTGCATCTACCCATAGCGATCGCGCACATTTGTTAACGGTAATTTGCCAAGATGCACTGCAATTACAGAAATTGCCAGCAGATCCAACGGTCTTAGTTGCTAATTTGCCCTACAACGTTTCAGTTCCGGTATTTCTTCATCTCTTAGAAATTCTGCCAACCTTGCGTAGCGGCGTTGTTATGGTGCAGGCCGAAGTTGCTGATCGCCTAGCTGCGAGACCGAATACGAAAGAATATGGAATTCCATCAGTTAAGGCTGCTTGGTGGGCTGAAGTTACTAGTGCGGGATCTGTCTCAAGATCCATTTTTTGGCCAGCCCCAAATGTAGATTCAAAGCTCGTGGCATTTACGCGACGTGCAACGCCGGGAGATGAGAAATTACGTAAGGAAGTATTTACAATTATCGATCTGGCGTTCGCACAACGTCGCAAAATGTTGCGCGCTGCTCTGTCATCTAAATATGGTGGCTCAGCTGCTGCCGAAGCTCACCTAACCGCTGCTGGAATTGATCCAACGCTGCGCGGTGAATCACTCGACATCCATGGTTTCTGCAAAATCGCGCAACAAGGATTAGAGTCTTAACGTGCCAACTTCAGTTAACGCTTCGGTAACAGTACGTGTTCCTGCAAAGGTAAATTTGCAGTTGGCGGTAGGTCCACGCGAAGGCGATGGATTTCATAATTTAGTAACCGTTTTTCAAGCAATCTCCATTTATGACGATGTCACCATCACTAGAACCGCACCAGGCGATGGCATAACTATCTCGATTACAGGCGACCACACCCATGGCGTTCCGGCAGATTCGACAAACTTGGCGGTTAAAGCAGCTGCGCTAATTGCTGATGAATACGAATGTGCTATCGATATCCATATTGAAGTTAAGAAATTTATCCCGGTTGCAGGTGGCATGGCAGGTGGTAGCGCTGATGCGGCGGCGGTGATCGTCGGCTTAAATGAGTTATTTAATCTAGAGATGTCACGCGAGGAGATGCTGGAATTTGGATCAAAGCTCGGCAGCGATGTGCCTTTTATGATTACTGGCGGCACCGCAATTGGCCAAGGACGTGGGGATCAATTAACTGCGGCACTTTCGCGCGGTACTTATCACTGGGTATTAGCGCTTTCATCTGTGGGACTTTCAACCCCTGCGGTTTATCAAGAGTGTGATCGCTTACGCGCCGGATTAGATATTGCAGCGCCTCAGACTAGCGATGCGCTGATGCAATCTCTCCTTGCCGCCGATCCAAAAGCCGTTGGCCAAGCGCTACAAAATGATCTGCAATCTGCCGCATGCTCCCTACGTCCGGCACTTACATTGGTATTAGATGTAGGCGAAGAATATGGCGCACTTGGTGCAATCGTTTCGGGCTCTGGTCCAACAGTTGCCTTCTTAGTGGCAGATGAAGAGCAAGGTTTAGATTTAGCGGTGGCGTTAACATCAAGTGGCGTTGTTGGCAGCGTTGCGCGGGCTTACGGCCCAGTGCCTGGGGCGAAAGTTATTTAACTCTCTTCTAAATGTGCGGCTAACAAACTTAATAACTCCGCAAGTGATGCGCGCTCTTCACGAGTAAGCCCTTTCAGTAAATCTCTCTCGTGTTCTAGTAAACCGTCTAGCGCTTTATCAACTGCTCGCATTCCGGAAGCAGTTAACGTGACAAGAGAACCACGGCCATCTTCTGGATCAGGTTGGCGAGTTATCAACTTTAATTCTTCTAAGCGATCTAAACGGTTAGTCATGGTGCCGCTAGTAACAAGGGTTTCCTGCATTAATTCACCGGGGGAGAGTTGGTATGGATCACCTGCGCGACGAAGCGCTGCAAGAACATCAAAGCCCCAAGTTTCTAAATCTGCAAAAGCATCGCGGCGAGCGATATCTAAATTTCGTGAAATTCGCGAAATCCTACTTAAGACAGCAAATGGGCTTAGATCAAGATCGGGACGTTCGCGCTTCCAGGCCGCAATTAGGCGGTCTACCTCATCGCGATTGGCGCTCATAGCGGTTAAGGCTAGCGGCGAGAGCGCCCTGCATAGTGTTCGAATGCGCGAATGGTCGCGAGCACTCGCATTTATGAGGGAGAATATGCGTTCCGCCATTGTGTAGTGGCTAGCACATGGGCCTTTGAAGCCCAGGGTCCAGGATCGATACCTGGTGGCGGAGCAATTTCAATTGCCCGCCCATAGAAAGGGCGGAGCAATATTGATTGCCCGCCGATGAAGCTGGCGGAGCCGAAGCCAAACCCACCAGTTAGACTTAAGTCATGAGTGCAAACCTAGAAATGGTTGTAGTTCTCGCCGCAGGTGAAGGCACTCGCATGAAATCTTCCACACCAAAAGTTCTGCACGAAGTTGCTGGGCGCTCGCTTGTTGGCCATGTGTTAAACGCGGTTGCAGCGCTTCAACCAAAACAGGTACGCGTAGTTGTGGGTGCAGGTCGGGAAGTAGTTGAAGCCCATCTGGCAGAAATTGCGCCAACTGTTACAACTATCTTTCAGGAGCGTCGCGGCGGTACTGGCCATGCAACGCAGTTAGCGCTCGCAGATTTAAAACCCACCGGAACAATTTTAATTTTAGCTGGCGATACGCCTTTATTGACGGGCCAATCCTTGCAGCGCCTACTTGATCAGCACCATAACGGTGGATTTACCGCATCAGTCCTAACTGCAGAACATCCTGATCCAACTGGCTACGGACGTATCGTTCGCGCAGATGATGGCTCACTACTTCGTATCGTTGAAGAACGTGATGCTGATGACTTTGAAAAGGCGATCTACGAAGTAAATTCTGGGGTCTATGCCTTTGATGCTCAGAAGCTAGCCGGAGCTATTGGTAAGTTAAATAACGATAATTCGCAAGGCGAACTCTATTTAACTGATGTTATTGAGATTCTGCGCAATGAAGGTGGCTTGATTGCCGCAGCTTTAATTGAAGATTTTGTGGAAATTCTTGGTGTGAATGATCGTGTGCAGTTAGCCGAAAGTGCAGCGCTGATGCGGGATCAGATTAACGAAGGGTTTATGCGCGCTGGCGTCACAATCGTTGATCCAACCACTACTTGGATCGATGCCACTGCAAAAATTGAAAACGATGTCACTATCTATCCTGGATCTGCGATTCTTGGCAAGACCACCATCGCAACCGGTGCTGTTATTGGCCCGCGCGCTCTGCTTGAATCTTGTACCGTGTTAAGTGGCGCCACGATTATCGAGTCAAATTGCTTTGAAGCAACTATCGGTAAAGATGCCAATGTTGGCCCTTATACATATTTACGCAAAGACACAGTTCTTGGAACAGATTCAAAAGCGGGCGCATTTGTTGAGATAAAGAATTCCAAAGTCGGAGATGGATCAAAGGTTCCACATCTTTCATATGTTGGCGATGCAACTATCGGTGAAGGAACCAATATTGGAGCTGCAACTATCTTTGTAAATTATGATGGGGTAAATAAACACCACACAACTGTCGGAGATCACGTGCGAATCGGCAGCGATTCAATGTTGGTTGCACCACTTTCAATTGGCGATGGGGCTTACACCGCCGCCGGATCTGTAATTACAGAAGATGTTCCAGCCGGTGCCATGGGTGTCGCTAGAGGTAAGCAAAGAAATGTAATAGGTTGGGTCATGCGCAAGCGATCTGGTACCCAATCTGCTAAATCTGCAGAGGCTGCCGAAGCTGCCGCGAGACATAGCGACGAGAAGAAGGGCTAATTTCCTTGAGCGAAATTCGATTGTCCTCAGAGAAAAGACTTCGACTCTTTTCAGGACGCGGATTTCCCGAACTATCTGAAGCTGTCGCCGCTGAACTTGGAATTCCGCTAACTCCAACATCTGCATATGACTTTGCAAATGGAGAAATATTTGTTCGATTCGAAGAATCAGTTCGTGGTTGTGATGCCTTTGTAATTCAAAGCCACACAGCACCTGTAAATAAGCAGATCATGGAACAACTGATAATGATCGATGCACTAAAGCGTGCATCAGCTAAGCGCATCACAGTCGTTGCGCCGTTCTATGGTTACGCCCGCCAAGATAAGAAACATCGCGGTCGCGAACCAATCACTGCGCGCCTTATGGCCGATCTTTATAAGACTGCCGGCGCTGATCGCCTAATGGTGGTTGATCTACACACTTCACAAATTCAAGGTTTCTTTGATGGTCCAGTTGATCACTTATTCGCACTGCCGATGCTTGCTAATTACGTCGGCAGCAAAGTCGATCGCACTCGTTTAACAATTGTTTCGCCAGACTCTGGACGCGTGCGTGTAGCCGAACGCTGGTCAGAGTTACTTGGGGGCTGCCCAATTGCCTTTATTCACAAGACTCGCGACCCACGAGTTCCAAATGAATCTGTAACTGGAAAAGTTGTTGGTGAAGTTGAAGGACAAACTTGCGTTGTAATCGATGACATGATCGATACGGCTGGCACAATTACCAAGGCCGTCGATGCGCTTTTTGCAGCTGGTGCCAAAGAGGTAATCGTTGCCGCAACTCATGCTGTCTTTTCTGGCCCAGCAGTTGAGCGCCTCAAGGAATCAAAGGTCACAGAAGTCGTTGTTACAGATTCTCTGCCGATTGATGAAGATAAGCGCTTTGATGGACTAACTGTCCTCTCAATCGCACCGCTTCTTGCGCGTGCGATCCGCGAAGTCTTCGAAGATGGCTCAGTAACTAGCCTTTTTGACGGCCACAGCTAACTCAGGCTAATATCGCCCTCATAGTTTCCGGCGAGGGTGAAAAACTCCGTAATCGACGGTAAGGATTTAACTCCTGCTGGGACTTTGTGAAGTAACCGAAGTGTCCAGATGAAAACAAATGAAGATAAACAGGGGTAATTAAAATGGCAGAAATCAAGATCACCGGCACAACACGCACTGAATTCGGTAAGGGTGCCTCACGTCGTGCACGTGTAGCAGGTCTTGTTCCTGCAGTTATCTACGGCCACGGCGAAAAGCCACAGCACATCACTCTTCCGGCGCGCGAACTTGGCGTGGCTCTAAAGCAATCAAACGTTCTTCTGCAAGTAAACATTGATGGCACAGATCAGCTAACTCTTCCAAAGGCGATCGTTCGCCATCCGTTGAAGCAGATCCTGGAGCACATCGATCTAGTTGCAGTTCGCCGTGGCGAAAAGGTAACTGTTGCAGTTCCTGTTCACACAGAAGGTGAACACGATCGTGACGGAATCCTTGAGCACGTTCACAACTCAATTGAAGTTGAAGTTGAGGCCACAGCGATTCCTTCATTCTTCACACTCGACCTCACAGGTCTTGCAGCCGGTCAATCTCTATACGCAGAAAACGTGACGTTACCAGCTGGCGTTATCTTGATCTCTGATCCAAAGACAATCGTGGTCCACTTATCTGAGCGTTCAACTGTGGTCGAAGAAGTTGCAGTTGCAGCACCTGCTGCAGATGCAGCAGCGGCACCAGCAGCTGATGCCGAGAAGAAGGACTAACTAGCCTTACTCTTTCTCCTGTGAGTTCATCTCCTTGGATTATTGTTGGTCTGGGTAACCCGGGCGAACAATATGCCGCCACTCGCCACAACGTTGGCCAGATGGTTATTGATGAATTAGCTAAACGCCATAATGTAAAACTCAGCACCCATAAGTCACGTACCGACATCGCCGCCTACAAGTTAGGCGTCAGTGTCGATGCTTTTTCGGTGATCCTGGCAAAATCAAAGAGCTACATGAATGAATCTGGCGGACCGATAAAGGCGCTGGCTAACTTCTATTCGGTAGAACCGAAGCAGATAATTGTTCTGCACGATGAGCTAGATATTCCATTTGCTGCAATTCGCGCCAAGATCGCCGGTGGCGACAACGGCCATAACGGCCTTAAATCTCTAACTTCCGCCTTTGATTCACCAGAATATTTCCGCGTGCGCTTAGGTATTGGTCGCCCGATGGGGCAACAAGATCCGGCAGATTTTGTACTAAAGCAATTTAGTAAAGAAGAGAAGAAGGATTTAGCCGAATTCTTAGATCGCGGCGCCGATGTCGTCGAATCGCTGATCGAAAAAGGGCTGGATCTGACCCAATCCAAGTTCAACAGTTAATTGTTGTGCTGCCTATTTTCAAAGAGTTTCGTTTGTGTTCATCTGACTGTCACCGATGTCGCTGGGTTTACTTCCAAGTAGCGATTGATAATTAAAACGCTTCCCCGGCCATTTCAACACTTAGAAGGGAAGCAGCCATGCCAGCATATTTTGATTTTCCAACTTGCTTTGTCTGTAGATCTATAGAGTTGGAAATTGTAAGTAATGACGATTTCGGTCCGATGACGCTATGTGGGGAATGCGGATATTCCTGGATAGCCACCTATCAAGATATTTCACCAAACATTGTTAAAAATATAGCGTCATAACTTGACTGCTATTCGTGGTGGAAATCTTCACCGCGCCCAGTTTTAAAGCGATTTTTCTTGAACTTTCGCGATTGGTTAGCCCAGCGAAGGTCGGCGATAATCTTTTTTATCTTTTCTATCAAACCAGCGAACCTCTCATCTCAAAGGCCTCGGCAACTCGGCCAACGGCGACAACCATCGCCGCCGTTCTTAGATCCACTGAATACTTTTTTGAGACCTTATGGACATTTCCAAATGCTTGATCCATTCTCAGATCAAGTTCACGGCGGAATTTTTCTAGAGGCCAGCTAAATTCTTGAATATTTTGGGTCCACTCAAAGTAAGAGCCCATAACGCCCCCCGAGTTGGCCAAAATATCTGGAACTATTACAACACCGCTGGCGCGAAGCTCACGGTCTGCGGCGATGGTTAACGGCTGATTCGCACCTTCAACTATGAAATCAGAATTTATCTTGCCGCAATTATTATCATTTATCACTCCACCTAGTGCAGCTGGTATCAAGACCTCGCATTTGGTTTCTAAGACTTCTTCCGAAGTAATTCTCTCGTAACCTTCTACAGTCTCAAGAGTTTTGTGGATAAAAATCGCTTTGATATCGATACCTGCTTTATCTTTAATTCCACCTGTTACATCAGAAATGGCAACTACCTTCATACCAAGCTCTTGACACACTAGCGCCGCATATCTACCAACATTGCCAAAGCCCTGGATCGCAACGCTGGCGCCTTTTACCTTTACATCATGCTTTTCAAGCGTTGCAGCGGTGATTTGCGCAACGCCGCGACCAGTTGCTTCTTCACGACCTAACGCACCAAATAGTTCAACTGGCTTGCCAGTAACGCATGCTGGTTGAAAACCCTCTAGGCGATGGAATTCATCCATCAACCATGCCATTGTGCGCGCATCGGTTCCCATATCTGGAGCTGGGATATCACGATGATGACCCAAGACATGAACAAGTGATCTGGTCCAACGACGAATAATCTCTTCCTTTTCAAGGGGGGATAATTTTGATGCATCTACGGCAACTCCGCCTTTTGCTCCACCAAAAGGCACATCAATTAGCGCAGTCTTCCAAGTCATTAGCGATGCAAGTGCACGTACTTCATCAAGATCAACTGACTGGTGAAATCTAATTCCACCTTTACGTGGTCCACGAGCACTGGAATGTTGAACGCGATAGCCGGTCAGGACTTCAACATCATCACCGCGGCGTAGGGGAATCGAGATAACAACTTCTCTCTCACAGCTGCTGAGCGCTTTTATAACACCAGGCTTGATATTTAGCAGTTCGCCAGCCTGTGCTACTTTTTCATTTACTTCATCAAATGCCGAAGATCCGGAATGTGTCATGTCGTCAGCGTACGAAGTGCGTAAGACGTGGATAAGGGCATTTCCCTTTAGTCTTGGTGAAATCTAGGTAAACACGAGCTTGCGATTAGCCGGTATTACGTAAGCCTGCGGCAACGCCGTTAATTGTCAGAAGCAGCGCACGTATCAGCATGGCATCAGATGAATCACCAGCAGTGCGGACGCGATGGAGCAAGTTAACTTGTAGCAAATGTAAAGGTGACAAGTAAGCATCACGAACCTGCAAGGTACGAGCCAAGATTGGCTGATCGCCCAGCAACGCTGATTTACCAGTTAAAGCTAAGATCTCTTTCACTGTCAGTTCAAATTCTTCAGTAATTGTGTCCAGGAAGTGATGTAGATCTTTTGGCACGAGGGTTTCTACATAACGCTTGGCAGTTACTAAATCAGTCTTAGCCAAAGTCATTTCCACATTGCTGATAAAGGTATGAAAGAAGTGCCAATCCTTTAGCATCTTCTTTAAAACATCTGCATGTCCAGCCTCGCGTGCTGCTTTTAAGCCTGAACCAACTCCGTACCAACCAGGAACAATTTGGCGAGATTGAGTCCAACCAAATACCCAAGGAATTGCGCGTAGTGAATCAAGGCCACCTGATGCATCTGGGCGACGAGATGGACGCGAACCAAGGAAGAGATTTCCAAGTTGTTCAACCGGAGTTGAGGCGTAGAAATATGCTGGAAGATCAGGATGATCAATTAGCTTGCGATAGACCGCAAAAGATGAATCACTAATTAAATTCATACAGTCATTCCATTGCGCCAGATCTTCCGAGCTCTGTCGAGGAGCACGGTTAAGAATGGTTGCCTCTAGCGACGCCGCAAGGGTTAACTCGACGTTTTCACGTGCCAGTGCCGGTAGGGCATATTTATCGCTAATTACTTCACCTTGTTCGGTCATTTTGATCTGACCATCTACTGATCCCCAAGGAAGGGCAACAAGTGCATCATAAGTTGGGCCGCCACCGCGACCAACTGAACCACCGCGGCCATGGAATAAGCGAAGAGTTACGCCGTGCTTCATCGCAACATCGCGCAATGTGCGTTGCGCGCGGTGGATCTCCCATTGGCTGGTTGCAATACCGGCATCTTTATTGGAATCTGAATATCCAAGCATTACCTCTTGAACATCACCGCGCAGTTTTACCAGCGCACGATAAGTTGGATCAGAAAGTAACTTCTCAAGAATCTCACCCGCGGCGCGAAGTTCGGCAACAGTTTCAAGAAGCGGCGCAAAGCCGATCTTGGCAACTTTCTTATCTAGGTCCACTAAACCAGCAGCTTTGCCGATAACAGTTGCGGCAATTAAATCATCGGCTCCTTTTGTCATTGAGATGATGTAAGTCTCGATTACCTCTGATCCAAACCGGTCGATCAAATCAGCAATTGCTTTAAAGGTATCGAAAGTCTTCCTGCCTGCAGCATCTAGAGAATCAACCTTGATCGCCGTTGTTGAGCCAAGCTCCTTAATCAAAACCGGGAATTTATCAGCGTGTGAAAGTTCGAGATAACCCGCGGGCATGACCTGCTTTAGTAAATTGTGGTGGGCGTCAGAGTGCTCGCGAATATCGAGCGTTGCATGGGTTAAACCAAAAGCGGCGATGCTACGAATAGTACGTTCTAGTAATCCCGTTGCTATTAGTTCTCCGCGATGGGCAAATAGTGAATCGCGCATCAGAGTTAAATCTGCAATTAGTTCGGCGGAGTTTGCATAATCACGACCTGGTACGTGTTCAGATCCTGCCGCATGGCGATTACGAGTGAAAACTAAGCGATGCACAATTGCAGTCGCCTTCAAGCGATATGGCTCTTGCTGATTGATGCGCAGGAATCGTGGTTCAAACTCGGGAATATTCTTTAGGTCGCGTTCTACTGAAGCCGATAATTCAGGGGTTGCGCCGGTAATGCGCGTTGAAACAGAGAGTAATTGGCGCAGCTCATCCATTGCTGCAATCGTTGTGCGAATTGCATGGGCCACCTGGAGAATGACCGCATCCTCAGTAACTTGTGCGGTGATATTTGGGTTTCCATCTCGGTCACCACCGATCCAAGTACCAAAGGTAAGGGGGCGGGCGCCAACCGGCAGATCAATATTTAAGCGCTTTAGCTCGCGCGCAAAATCATTTAATACTTCCGGAACAGTATTACGCGCTAAATCATCGAGATAATAAAGCGCGTTCATCGCTTCATCAAGCGGTTCTGGGCGATCTAAACGCAATTCATCTGTTTGCCACAAAAGATCAACGGTTTCAGCAAGGCGTTCATTCTGGCGCGGATTCAAATCTTGATCCAATAATTTTGCGATTTCACCAAGCTTATTTAATATCGAGCGACGCGCTGCCTCGGTTGGGTGGGCAGTAAAGACTGGGCGCACCATTAACTCGCTGATCCATTGCTCTAATTGCACTTGTGTAAATTCGTGACCTGGCGTCTGCGCCTTATAAGCAATTTCAATCTTGTCGATAGCGCGACTTAACCAGGAACCGCCAGTAGCACGTTGTTCAGCAAGAACGCGGGCGCGGTGAACCTGTTCGGCCACATTTGCTAAATGGAAGTAGGTACTAAATGCGCGCACCAGTTGTACGGAATCTTCTACCGAAAGTTTTTCCAGTAATTCATTTCCGCCACCTTTGCGCACGGATTCAACAAGATCTAAAAGTCCTTGGCCTTCTTGGCGAACAAGTGATTGCCCGAGGAGATCGCCCAGCTTTCGAACATCGCTACGCAAAAGCGAATCATCGCTTGCGATGCTCTTGGAGTTAACCGCTCTCTGTGTCACTGGCATATCCTCTCAGGAATATCCATGACTTTGATCCGTAAATATGCGCGTTAGACTTAAGCCATCAAGCCCCCTCCCTTTTTGGGAACGGGGCCAAACGGCATTTCCACGTAAGGATAGGGAGACACAATGCGTGCATTGGCGCAGATGATCGCAAGTGATAGCGCGGTCGCAACCTGCCTGCACGATTCCAAAAAGTTAATCGCACCTGCTTCGACCTATCCATTCTTACTAGCCAAGCTTGCAGAAAAATCACCGCTTTTGATCGTCACTAGCTCAAGCCGCAGTGCTGAAGATTTAGCTAACGAACTTCGTGAGCTACATAATCTAGTTCTGGAATTTCCGGCCTGGGAGACTTTGCCGCACGAGCGCTTAAGTCCAAGAAGCGACACTGTGGCGCGACGTTTATCAACACTTGCCGAATTAGCCAAACCATCTGGCGAAAATAAAATAGTGGTTGCTCCGATTAGAGCTGCGATACATTGCTTTATTGCAGATTTAGCAAGTAAGCCGCTGCAAAGTTTAGAGATCGGTAGTGAAGTTGATTTAACAACTTTGATAACTAATTTAACTGAACTGGCATATATACGAACCGACTTAGTCGAAAAGCGCGGTGAATTTGCAGTTCGTGGTGGAATCGTTGATTTGTTCCTGCCTCTGTCAGAACATCCAGTACGTATTGATTTCTTTGGCGATGAAATTGAAGAGATGAGCTTCTTTGATGTCGCGAGCCAGCGCACGACCACGCCAGTAATCGGTGCGCTATCTATTCTGCCTTGCCGTGAACTTTTGTTAACTGCTGAAATTTGCAATCGTGCTGAAAAAGTCAAGGCGCAATACCCGGTAGCGCTAGAAATCTTAGATCGAGTTGCGCAAGGTATCTCAACCGAAGGTATGGAATCGCTAATTCCTATCTTGGTTGATCAAACGCAAACTATTTTGCAGCGGATGCCAGAAGGAACGCAAGTCATCTTCATCGACGATGAGCGCATTCGTATGCGAACCATTGACTTATTGGCAACAAATGAAGAGTTCTTTGAAGCGGCTTGGTCACATGCCGCCTTAGGCGCAGTTGCACCGCTACCAGTTACAGATGCGACATATTTATCCTGGGAGGGCTTACATGAAGAAATCGCGCGCTGCGAGTTAACTTCACGCGCATTTAATCCTTTTGGCTCTGATTTAGATAAGTCTGCAGATTTCTTGGATTTCCAAGCGATTGATCCGCTGCGCGCGGATATGGATCGTGCGATCAGCACCTTGCAAAGCGCCGTAGATGCAGGCTTTTCCATCATTTTTTCCGCCGCGGGACAAGGTATGGCCGAACGTTACGCGGGTATTTTCCGCAACGCAGATTTACCGGTCGTGATTGTTCCAGAACTGCGAGCAATTCCGACCAAGGCTTCCATACACATTACTCAATCTTCGATCGCACATGGATTTACATCAGAATCAGCAAAAATTCTATTCATCACCGAACGTGATTTAACTGGAAGCAAGGCATCAGCTAAAGATGGTGCGCGTATGCCATCAAAGCGTAAACAAGCAGTTGATCCGCTGGAATTGCGCGCAGGTGACTTTGTTGTCCATGAACAACACGGCATCGGTCGCTATGTAGAAATGGTGCAGCGCACCATCGGTGGCATAACTCGTGAATATTTAGTTATTGAATATGCACCAGCCAAACGTGGTCAACCGGGTGATCGCATCTATGTGCCAACTGATACTTTGGAACAAGTAAGTAAATATATTGGTGGTGAATCACCAACCGTGCACCGAATTGGTAGCGGTGAATGGCAGAAAGCTAAGGGTCGTGCGCGCAAAGCGGTTAAACAAATTGCGGGCGAGTTGATTCGACTCTATGCAGCTCGAACGAGTTCACCTGGCTTTGCTTTCTCACCAGATACACCGTGGCAACGCGAACTCGAAGATGCCTTCTCTTATATTGAAACCCCAGATCAACTATCAACTATTGAAGAAGTAAAGCGCGATATGGAAAAGCCTTATCCGATGGATCGCATCATCTGCGGCGACGTGGGATATGGCAAGACCGAGATCGCTATCCGCGCGGCCTTTAAAGCAGTTCAAGATGGTAAACAAGTTGCCGTTCTCGTGCCAACAACGCTATTGGTGAAGCAGCATGAGAAAACATTTGCAGAGCGTTATGCGGGATTCCCCTTACGCGTTGCCGGCTTGTCGCGTTTTAATAGCGCAAAAGAATCTAAAGATATTTTGAAAGAGCTAACAGAAGGCAGCGTCGATGTCGTTATCGGCACCCATCGATTGTTATCGCAAGATGTGGTCTTTAAAGATCTGGGCTTGGTTGTCGTAGATGAAGAACAGCGCTTTGGCGTAGAGCAGAAGGAATCACTGAAAAAGATGCGTACAGCAGTCGATGTTTTGGCGATGTCGGCTACCCCTATTCCGCGCACCCTAGAAATGGCGGTTACTGGTATTCGCGAGATGTCCACGATTACAACGCCACCTGAAGAACGTCATCCAATCCTTACCTATGTGGGTCCAGCCGAAGATGCGCAGATTCGGGCGGCAATTCACCGCGAGCTATTACGCGATGGACAAGTTTTCTATATTCACAATCGTGTGGAATCAATCGATCGGGCGGCTGGCAAAATTCAAGAGCTGGTGCCCGAGGCGCGAATCCGGATCGCACATGGTCAGATGAGTGAAGGCGCTTTAGAAGATGTGATCTTAGGATTCTGGAATCGTGACTTTGATGTTTTAGTTTGCACAACCATTGTCGAAAGTGGCTTAGATATTGCCAATGCCAACACTTTGATAGTGGAACGTGCCGATAACTTTGGGCTTTCTCAGCTCCACCAATTACGTGGACGTGTAGGCCGTGGTCGAGATCGCGCATACGCATACTTCCTTTATCCGCCAGATCAACCGCTAACTGAAATTGCACTAGATCGCCTAAAGACAATCGCCACGAATACTGATTTAGGCGCAGGAATGCGCGTTGCTTTAAAAGATTTAGAGATTCGTGGTGCGGGTAATTTGCTGGGCGGTGAACAATCTGGACATATTGCAGATGTCGGTTTTGATTTATATATGCGAATGGTCGGTGAAGCAGTAAACGATTACAAGACGGGAATTATCGACAAGGAAGAAGAAGTTCACGAATGCAAAGTAGAGCTTCCAGTAAATGCTCATCTTGCAGAAAGTTATGTGCCAGGTGAAAGATTGCGCCTTGATCTATATCGACGTTTAGCTGATGTGGCAAAACCTGCTGATGTAGAAGCTATCCGCGAAGAATTAGTGGATAGATTTGGTGAACTACCTGAGGAAGCAAGCGCGCTATTGGCTGTTGCGCAATTGCGGGCGCTGGCGAAATCGCATGGAATTCGCGAAGTTGTTGCTACGGGAAAATTCTTACGCCTTGCACCACTTTCCTTGCCTGAGTCACGTCAACTTCGCTTAACTCGCGTATATCCGGGCTCCATTTATAAGGGAGCAACGAATACCGCCTTGGTTACATTGCCGAAAAACCCTTCCTGGAGCCCGTCCAAACCAGCGGCTGAAATAGTGGATACTTCTCTTCTGGCCTGGGTCACCGAGGTCGTTGACCAATTAACGAAAGCGAGCACAACGTGAAGAAGATTCTGGCTGTCCTAACAATTGCATCAGCCCTACTTCTTACTGGTTGCTCGCAAACAAATGAAGCCGCGTCCGTTGGTGGTTTCAAGATCACACAGACTGAACTACAAGGCAGCATTGATGCAGTCATGACCGAGCGCAAAAAAGTTGATATCACTCAGATGCAACTGGAATCAGGTGATGCACTTAACCGTGGGCAACTGCGTTTTAAGATTTTGATGCACACCTTTGACGAGATCGCTAAAGAGTTAAAAATTGAAGTTACTTCGAGCCAAATTGAAGCTAAGAAGGCCACAATCACTGAATCAGTAGGTGGCGCGACAGAATTGCCTAAGAACTTGGTTAATGCTGCAATCGCACAAAAAGATTTTGATACCTATGTACGCGCGATAGTTATCTCAGAACAGATTACCGCCGCATTTACCGCCTCTGGTGTCGCTGATGCTGAAGTAGCAAGCAAACTTGGCCAGCTACTTTCAGCTAAGGCGAAAGAACTCGGGGTAAAGATCAATCCACGTTACGGAGTCTGGGATGATGCCACCGGCGATGTTGTCGCCGCAAATGTAACTGGCGATGCTGTAAAGCCATTTGCTAAGTAAATAATAAGTAATCATTTAAAAGATGGCATCAGAACTTCAACGCCTCGTTGAGGTAATGGATCGCCTTCGTTCACCTGGTGGTTGTCCTTGGGATGCAGAACAGACCCATGAGTCATTAATTAAATACTTACTTGAAGAGTCCTACGAGTTTATTGATTCAGTAGATGCCAAAGATCGCGAAGGTATGCGTGAAGAACTAGGCGATGTATTACTGCAGGTGTATTTCCATTCGCGCATGGCCCAAGATCATCCAACTGATCCGTTTTCAATTGAAGATGTTGCACGAGGCATCGCCGACAAATTAATTCGTCGCCATCCACATGTCTTTGAAGATCTACAGGTTTCTGGAACCGAAGAAATTATCGATAACTGGGAAGAAATAAAGGCGAAAGAGAAGGGGCGCACATCAGCACTTGATGGTGTTGCCCTGGCCCAACCTGCTCTGCCGTTAGTTGAGAAACTTCTATATCGCGCAGAAAAATATAGAGTGAATGTGGAGTTAACAAAATATCAAAGCGATAAGCCCGCCACTGTAGAAAGCGTGGGCGAAGCCTTAGCTTCGATAATTGCGTGGGCGCGAGAAAACGAGATTGACCCGGAAAATGCGCTGCGCCTATATGGGCGGCAAATTGCCGAGCAAATTAAGGCCGCTGAGTCACGGTAGTATTGACCCATACCGTTCAGCGCTGAGCGCGCGATCGCAATTTAAATCTTAGGAGAAAAAAATGGCAATTATCGAAGCAATCGGCGCTCGTGAAATTCTTGATTCTCGCGGAAATCCAACTGTTGAAGTTGAAATCGAACTAGAAGATGGCACTCAAGCACGTGCTGCTGTTCCAAGCGGTGCTTCGACCGGTGCATTTGAAGCCGCTGAACTTCGCGATGGCGATAAGAAACGCTACTTAGGCAAAGGCGTATTGAAGGCGATTGATTTTGTTAACAATGAATTAGCCCCCGCAGTTGAAGGCATGGATGCCCAAGATCAACGTTTAATTGATAACGAGATGATCAATCTTGATGGCACACCAAATAAATCACGCCTTGGCGCTAACTCAATTCTTGGCGTTTCACTCGCTGTTGCAAAAGCATCTGCCGAATCTGCAGATCTCTCACTTTTCCGTTACATCGGCGGGCCAAACGCACATGTCTTGCCAGTACCAATGATGAATATCCTCAACGGTGGTGCACATGCTGATACCAACGTTGATATTCAAGAATTTATGATCGCCCCAATTGGCGCGCAGACTTTCCGCGAATCACTTCGCTGGGGCGCTGAGATCTATCACGCACTTAAGTCAGTTCTTAAAAAGCGCGGCCTTGCCACCTCTGTTGGCGATGAAGGTGGCTTTGCACCAAACCTAGAAAGCAATCGTGCAGCACTTGATTTAATTATCGAAGCAATCGAAGCAGCCGGCTTTAAGCCGGGTCAAGAGATCGCACTTGCAATGGATGTTGCCGCAACTGAATTCCACGATAACGGCAAGTATAAGTTTGAAGGATCAATGCGCTCCTCCGATGAAATGATCGCTTATTACGCAGAATTAGTTGGCGCATACCCAATCGTTTCAATCGAAGATCCACTAAATGAAGAAGATTGGGCAGGCTGGAAGTCAATGACTTCATCTCTTGGCTCAAAGATTCAGATTGTTGGCGACGATCTATTCGTTACCAACCCAATCCGCCTTTCTAAGGGAATTGAAACTGATACCGCAAACGCACTATTAGTTAAGGTAAATCAGATCGGAACTCTTACTGAGACTCTTGATGCTGTAGATATGGCGCACCGCGCGAATTACCGCAGCATGATGTCACACCGTTCCGGCGAAACTGAAGATGTAACAATTGCAGATTTAGCTGTGGCAACTAACTGTGGTCAGATCAAAACTGGTGCACCATCTCGTACAGAACGTGTTGCTAAGTACAACCAGTTGCTGCGCATCGAAGAAGAACTTGCAGAAGGCGCCGTCTACGCAGGACGCGCAGCTTTTCCTCGCTTCAAGGGATAGTTAAGAGCCTATAAATGCGCCGACGTGGTCGCAGTTACTCTTCTCGTCGACAACCGTCGTATGGTCGCCGCACGCGAGGTAACGCACGTCCGTTAGCGTTGATTGCAATTATCTTTATCTTCACGTTAACCATTGCGCCACCCATAAAAAATTACTTCACCCAACGCGCTCAGATCAATGCTCTTAAATCACAAGTTGCTACCGATCGCACTGCGCTAGAACAAGCGCGTGCCGAGTTAAGTATTTGGCAAGATCCAAATTACGTTAAATCTCAAGCGCGCGAGCGTCTGCACTTTGTGATGCCAGGAGAGCGTCAATATATAGTCACCGGCACTGATATAAACCAAGCACAACCACAAACTACTCAAGTGGCAAAGCAACTTCCTGAAAGTGCACCTTGGTACACCAAGTTAATCGCCTCAGTCACTGAATCTGGGCTTTAAAGAATGAGCGATAAAGCCACACAAAAAGATTTAAATTGCATCGAAACTCAACTCGGTCGCACACCACGTGATGTTCATGCAATCTCTTACCGTTGCCCGTGCGGAAATCCAGCCGTAGTCGAAACCCCACCGCGTTTAAGCCACGGTGAACCATTTCCAACTTTCTACTACGCAACTTGCCCCCGCTTAACCGCAGCAATCTCAACCCTTGAATCAACTGGCTTAATGGCTGATATGAATGAGCGTTTAACTACAGATCACGATCTCGCTGGCCAATATGCCGCAGCACATGATGACTACCTCGCCGCACGCGCAGCCCTAAAGATGGATGTTCCAGAAGTCGAAGGAATTTCCGCAGGAGGTATGCCAAATCGCGTTAAATGTTTACATTCACTAGTTGCTCATTCACTTTCGGCAGGCGTTGGTGTTAACCCACTTGGTGATGAAGCTTTATCAAAACTGCCCGAATGGTGGAAGACCGAACCATGCGAGTAGCAGCCATTGATTGCGGCACCAATTCAATACGTCTTTTAATTGCTGATATCGATGGCACAAACTTTCGTGAAGTAATTCGTTTAATGGAAGTAGTCCGCTTAGGTCAAGGCGTTGATAAGACTGGACAATTTCATCCTGATGCCATCGCACGCACTCTGGCTGCAGTCGCTATTTATGCTGCCGAAATCGCTAAACGCGGCGTTGAAAAGATTAGATTTTGTGCAACAAGTGCAACAAGAGATGCCACAAACCGCGACATCTTCATCGAAGGAGTATTCGAGCGTTTGGGAATTCGCCCCGAAGTAATTTCAGGCGATGAAGAAGCCCGCCTATCGTTTATGGGTGCAACTAAAGACCTACCAGCATCAGATGGCCCATTCTTAGTCGTTGATATTGGTGGCGGCTCAACTGAATTTGTATTTGGTACAGATTCCGTTGAATCTGCCAAGAGTGTAAATATCGGTTGTGTTCGCATGTCAGAGCGTCATTTCACAGGAGATCTTCCAGACCCGGGCCAGGTAGCTGCTGCAACTGAAGATATTGATGAAGCAATTGCCCAAGCTGCAAAGTTAGTTCCAATCACAACAGCTAAAACCCTGATTGCGGTGGCAGGAACTGCAACAACAGTAGCGGCCGCAGCGCTGGATCTTCCAGAATACGACCGCTACGCAATTCACCTTTCTCATATCTCAGATGAAAAAGTTCATCAAGTATCGCAATCCTTTATCAAGATGGATCGCGCACAACGCGAATCACTGGGTTACATGCATCCTGGCCGCGTTGATGTAATTTCTGCAGGATCGCTTGTTCTTTCGCGCATCATGCGGGCAACCGGTGCCACCGAATTCGTCGCATCTGAATCAGATATTCTCGATGGAATGGCTTGGTCGCTTGTATAAATCGTTGGACCTGCTTGATTCAGCAATTGTAAAATGCAAGAAATGCCCTCGTCTTGTGCAATGGCGGGAAGAAGTAGCAGTTGTTAAACGTAAAGCATATGAAAACGAAAAGTACTGGGGCAAACCAGTTCCAGGTTTTGGTCCTGCAAATGCCCAATTAGTAATTCTTGGCCTTGCCCCTGGCGCACATGGCGCCAATCGCACCGGCCGTGTCTTCACCGGAGATTCATCAGGAGATTGGCTTTACAAATCACTTCACAAAAATGGCTTAGCAAAGATAGCAACCAGCAAAAGTAAAGATGATGGGCAGCAATTAATAAATACACGAATACTTTGTGCTGTTCGGTGTGCACCACCAGATAACAAACCCAGCACCGAAGAGAAAAATACTTGTGCACCGTTCTATAAAGATGAGATCGCTCTGTTAATGCCAACTGCAAGATCCTTTCTTGCTCTTGGAAACCTTGCTTGGACAACGCTAATTGCGACTCTTGACGAATTAGATTGCGAGATTCCAAAGCCAAGACCAAAGTTCGGCCACGGAGCTACAGCTACATTTATCGGCCCAGATGGAATCAAACGCAAGATTGTCGGAAGTTATCATCCAAGCCAACAGAACACATTTACAGGTAAATTAACGGAAAAGATGTTGGATTCTGTTATTAAAAAAGCAAGTAGACTCTGACACTTCGCATGGCCCCGATAGCCCAATGGCAGAGGCAGAGGACTTAAAATCCTCCCAGTGTGGGTTCGACCCCCACTCGGGGCACCAATTCGTGCTTAAAGTATCGCGCACTCAGTAAAAATAATCCAGTAATGAAATATGAATGCATACATAAATGCATACATAAATGCATACACACTTAATACATAACCGTCGGAGGATTTGAAGGCGATAACCAGGTGCTCACTTCATTTCACCCCTGATCATCTGCGCTCGAGCAAAGCTCGCGCTCCGCTTCCTCTGCCATTGGGCAAAAACAGACCCCCGGTTGTTAATTTTGAGCGGGAAGGTATCTGTACTACCTACGTAGAAATTTCAACTAAATTGAATATGGTTGCCAAAGAACACGATTATGGGCAAATTACCGGATTAATTGTTGGGTTCAGACGAAAAAGGAGCAAATCCAACCCAATAATTCACCTTGATTTTGCAAGTTTAAAGCACTTTTCAATACTAACTCCCCTAAGGTTCGCAGATGAAAAAATATTTCGCTCTAGTAGCACGCGTTACTGTTATGGCTCTAGTTACTTCTGTACTTTCAAATATCTTGATTAGCCCTAGTGCTTCGGCTGCAACTCAAAATATTACTTTTGACTGTTCCAACTCCACACTTGCGACTCTAACTGTCGACCCTGATGATCTCCTAATATTTACCGGTGACTGCCGCGCTGCTATGGTCGACTCATTTAACAACATTCTTCTATCGAAATTACCCAGCGAATTTATGGGGCCACAGAACTTTCAAGTCAGTAGGAGTGCAACACCGGGTACTTACACGAACGCAATTGACCTTTTCGCCGCAAGGCACACTCTCTACACAATTATTGTTCGCGCAAATGCCCCTAGTACGCCATCAATTGGTACTGCAACTGCCCTTTCGCCCACCAGCGCCTCCATCTCTTTTATTGCACCTGGATCTAACGGTGGTGCAACAATTGAAACTTACACAGCAACTTCAACTCCTGGCTCGATCACTGGTCGAGTTTTTCAATCTGGATCTGGATCTATCACAATTACCGGGTTGACGCCTTCGACGGCATACACATTTAGAGTAACGGCATCCAATAGTGCTGGAACTTCATCGGCATCAGGTGCAACGGTTTCGATAACGATGCCCTCCAGTGATGCTGATAATGCTGCGGCTGCTCTGGCTGCCCAAAAGGCTGCCGAAGCAAAACGTGAAGCCGAAAAGCAGGCGGCTCGTGCTGAAATGACAAATTCAGTAAAAAGTTCTAAAGTAGTGAACCTCGAAATGTTTACCAAAGCTGAAATTTATGGAGTAACCGCGGAAAATATTGCAGCGGTTCAGGCAGAAATTGCTGCCTTGCCGCAAACCTCTCGCGCAGACCTTAGCCAAGTTTTAAAAATCGCCCGAAAATATGAAGTGGTTGGCAAAATCGCCTCGGATCAATTCGCCTTTGTCTATTCAGAGAGCCTGATTGAGATTGGCCTCATCCCGCAAGGTAGTAAGTACAAGGCATCTCTTACCGCAGCCATTAAAAAGCTTCCGCAAACCGATCGCTCCACTTATACGTCAATTAAAAAGGCAATCGACGTCGAGATGGCAGAGATTCAGGCTCGAAAGGATCGACTGGCTAACTTGATCGCTCGAAATGCTTCTCGTTACTCGAAGTAGTTACTTAAAATCCTCCCAGTGTGAGTTCGACCCCCACTCGGGGCACTATCCAATTTAACTTACAGTTAAAGATTTTCATCATTGGGAACACATTTGGGACAATTTGGCCCCTCAATGCGTTTTCGTATAGTCGAATTCCAAATGTGGAATTTATCGCATCTCCAAGTGCGAATTTTTTTACTTGTCGCAGTGTACTTAGATGGATCCCAACGAAAAGCAAACTGCGCTATCTCTGGATGAGTTGTTGCCAAATCGTTAAACAAGGATAGGGCAATTTCATTACTACAAATTCGACAAGTGGTACCGTTTTTCGTTCTAGAAAAAGCCGTTGCCTCCCAAGTATGACCCTTTGGACAATTCCAAGTGAAGAACTTTCGACTTAGGCAATTCACGAGTGATGGATCTTCGCTAACTAATTCGGAGGCAATCTCTGGGTAATTGCTTTTTAGATCGTTAAACCCAGGCCAAACTTTTCTGCCGGAGCAAAATGGACATCCCACGCCCTTGGATCTAGTCGAGACTCGAGCCGACCAGGTGTGTTTCAGTTGACATATCCAGGGTCTAATTTCGTCGCTGCGGAAGTTGATGTTGCTAGGATTCCAACCATCGGCCTGTTTAGACAATTCTGGATGTGTTATATGCAAACCCAAAACCTTTAAAACTTCCTTTTTCATTTTTTGCCCGCCAAGTCTTCCTAATGAATCAACTGAAATTTATCACTGCCAGCTTGTCTCTTGCAGCGCTCTTGCCTACGAAAACGACATTACAAAAAATCTCGAATGCTTGTTGAAATAGCTGTTAAGTTCTTGTGGTGCGCCCCTAAGTGAGCGATAGAACGATGAATCAAAGTGGCGCGTAACGGGTAAGCCGACCGAAAAGATTACATTTACTACTCGAGGGAAGTTATTTCTAGGGATATCCCTAAGTTTAACTGAGACCAACCTCTGGTTATCCCAATGCTTTGCCATTGAGATCTAGGGATACCCCTAAAGACTGTTACATTTCTACATCTGCATTCGAACAGCTCTATTCAGAGTTCGCCTCGCAAGAACAAGTTCCAGATGTTTACTCGCTGACCAGGTCACCGCAAAAGTCAATTCCATGTGGCAAATGGTCTAGATCTAGCGTTTCCCCTAATTTTGAGCGTAAATTGGCTAGGGATACCCCCAAAATCATGTTACCTTTAGATACCTGTTGTAACCCGTGTGCACCCACGGGTATTAGCGCCTGAAGAAGTGAGACATGTATTTTCGCAGCGGTTTTGCCTTTGAATTTGGGTTTTCCCTGCTTGAAATGACGCTGAAAGTGCCAAATTTAACGACTTTCGCGCATAAAAGTGATTTTCAAAGCAAGATTAACTCTGCTTTATTGGCTCTTCACAACTTACTTTCGAAGAAAATAGGCCCAAAAACGCTGAATTTTCATGACATTGCCCTATTTGGCCGGGTGAGTGATGACTAAAGAATCGCGCAGTATTCAAAAGAAGAACCGTCGTCGTAAGCGCGTAGCCAAGCGTAGAAAGTACATTGTAAGCCTCGCGGGTCTAATTGGTGTCAGCACAGGTGCGATAAACGGCCTTCCTTGGGGTTCTTATGGAAACCTATTCATGGCTTCAGCAGAAGCTGCAGCTTACAACGGTTGGTTTACCGGAAATAACTACTTAACTGGCGATACCGTCGCCTATAACGGCCTTGTCTACTTAGCCCTACAAGACAGCAAGGGGATAGCGCCAGGCACTAACGCGGCAATCTGGCAGCTACAAAATCAAGGAGCAACAGGTGCAACTGGCCCAACCGGATCTACCGGACCCACTGGCTCAACAGGTCCTAGCGGATTAACAGGTGCGACCGGACCTACGGGGCCTACCGGACCAACTGGAGCATCTGGACCGACTGGTGCTAGCGGAATTACCGGTGCGACAGGATTAACAGGTGCAACAGGTGCCACAGGACTAACAGGTGCAACAGGACTAACAGGTGCTAGTGGTTTAACAGGTGCAACAGGTGCTAGTGGTTTAACAGGTGCAACAGGGCTTACAGGTGCAACAGGGCTTACAGGTGCAACAGGTGCAACAGGATTAACAGGTGCAACAGGATTAACAGGTGCAACAGGATTAACAGGTGCAACAGGGCTTACAGGTGCAACAGGTGCAACAGGATTAACAGGTGCAACAGGGCTTACAGGTGCAACAGGGCTTACAGGTGCAACAGGGCTTACAGGTGCAACAGGTGCAACAGGATTAACAGGTGCAACAGGATTAACAGGTGCAACAGGATTAACAGGTGCAACAGGTGCTAGTGGTTTAACAGGTGCAAGTGGTGTTCAAGGTGCAAGCGGTATTACAGGTGCCACGGGGCCTGCGTGGTCATACCAACAAGCCTGGGATGCGGGTAATTCTTACAATCCTGGCGACGTTGTCTACTACTTAGAACGTCTCTACATCGCAAATCGCCTTATCGGCGTGGGTCTTTTTCCAATTACTTCTGCTGAGAATATCGGTGACACTACAAAGGCTTGGAGTCAAGTTGCAACTGGAACGACAGGTGCAACAGGGCTTACAGGTGCAACAGGGCTTACAGGTGCAACAGGGCTAACAGGTGCAACAGGTCTAACAGGTGCTAGTGGACTTACTGGAGCTACCGGCCTAACAGGTGCCACTGGACTCACTGGTGCTACCGGTGCCACCGGACTTACTGGAGCCACCGGACTTACAGGTGCTACTGGACTTACTGGAGCCACCGGACTTACTGGAGCCACCGGACTTACTGGAGCCACCGGACTTACAGGTGCTACTGGGCTTACTGGTGCTACCGGTGCCAC
>Ga0209400_1000018_pt1 | contig 162665 bp, 230 predicted proteins | sample M_130807_EF_Meta_FD_187313 | JGI IMG/M metagenome (GOLD analysis project Ga0209400, IMG submission 187313) | Freshwater microbial communities from Lake Montjoie, Canada to study carbon cycling - M_130807_EF_MetaG (SPAdes) (version 2) | ecosystem: Environmental > Aquatic > Freshwater > Lake...
TGTTGTGAGTGATTCAGATATTTCTGGATTACAGAAAAGTTCTTTAACAATTTGTATCAGGTATGCACCTATCGTCTAACGGTTAGGACGGCGCCCTTTCAAGGCGTAAACGGCGGGTTCGATTCCCCCTAGGTGTACCATATTAAAACGCATTGGGTTACCAAGCCAGTAGGTACCTTAGCAGAGAATTATTCCTAGTGACGGCTAGGCTCTGCTAAGACTACATGAAGCCTCCCGAGGGTGCTGGAACAACTTGGCAAGTAATGTGTGCGATAGACAAGTCCGTGGACGGCACGGTAGGGCAGGTTCAAAACTGTTATTTCTATCAAACATCCTAATGTGTTTTAATATGGTATTAGATTAGTTGACGTAAGCCATGGGTAATCGTAACACCTGAGTAACTGCGTACATAAACGGTAAGGTGGCCACTAATTCCGTTGAGCGTAGCAAATAGTGCGTCAACTAATCTAATACCATATGGAGTAATTGATGCTATGGCGTGTGCATCGGCGGACTGTAAATCCGTCCCCTTGTGGTAAACATTCTTGGTTCGACTCCAAGTTACTCCACCAAAAATTATGTGGGTGTGCGCTGAAAGGCTAGGCAACTGATTGCAAATCAGGACAATGCAGGTTCGATCCCTGTCACCCACTCCAGAGTCACACCATCAAGGTGTGCCAAACCAGCAATGCTGGCGTGTAAAGCGGTGCATCAACGATGTACTTTCGGTATCCGCGTAAGAGATACGGCTAAAGTTCGTAATGCCAAATATTCGGGGGATTGGTGCTAACGGGAACACATGTGCTTTGCAAGCATGAGTTAAGGGTTCGATTCCCTTATCCTCCACCAAATTTTTTACCGCCTTAGTAAAATGAATATTACACATCGCTACGAACGATGAAGTGGGAGTTTGATTCTCTCAGGCGGTACCAAGTAAGTCTCGCTGGTGTAATGGCAGCATGACGGTCTCCAAAACCGTTGGTTGGGGTTCGAGTCCCTAGCGGGGCGCCAGATTATTTGGGGGTATAACTTAGTGGTAAAGTAGTAGGCTTTTAACCTATTAACCGGAGTTCAATTCTCCGTGCCCCTACCAGATTGGTCTCAAAGTGTTCATGGACGCACATATGCCTGTCACGCATAAAGAAGGGGATCGTTACCCCTTGAGACCGCCAAATGACGCGGTGTATGGAAGTGGTCATCCGTTTGGTCTCATAAGCCAAGAATCGCAGGTTCGAATCCTGCCACCGCAACCAGTTTTAGGATACTTTCAGCAATCAAATAACTTTAATGGAAATAAAGCAAAAAGAGTATCCTGTTAGTTTTGTAAATGCTGTTTACAGCAACCGAGTTACAAGTTTAGGGTTGAGGCTCTAATATCGAAAGATAATTAGTTTACTAATACCGTGTTACAAGTGAAGGGTTGAGGCTCTTCTTTACAATTTTATTATTCCAGAGTAGCACAGCGGTAGTGCAGTTGACTGTTAATCAATTGGTCGTAGGTTCGATCCCTGCCTCTGGAGCCATATATAAGGTGATGTAGCACAATGGTAGTGCATTTCCTTCATACGGAAGAGGTTGGGGGCTCGAATCCCTCCATCACCACCAGTTTCGCCCTATTAGTATAATGGTATTACGCCTGTTTTGTAATCAGGTTACGGCAGTTCGATTCTGTCATGGGGCACCAATTATAAACATTTATAGGTAGTGTTATGAAACAAATGGCATTATATCTACGCCATCCCAAGGCTTCACGAGATTGTGTATATGCTATGGTTGATGCACTTTCATCAAATTACCAAATAAGAATATTTAATGAAAGTGAGTTAGATGATGATGATTTTTTTGATAACATCGACATTATTGCTTTTCCTGGTGGAATTGGTGATAGTGACACATATCCTAATTTCTTCACTAGAACAAGAGCGAATCGAATCGCCAACTTCATATCAAATGGTGGTTGTTATCTTGGTATCTGCATGGGTGCTTATTGGGCTGGAAGTCGTTATTTTGATATACTCAATGATGTAAATCCGGAACAGTATATTAAAAGACCAAATGCAACTGTCCGTAGAAGTTATGGAACAGTTGCTGATGTAGAATGGAATGGTTCAAAAGAACAAATGTATTTTTATGATGGTTGTGCATTGATTGGTGATAAAAACAAATTCAAAACAATCGCACAATATGCCAATGGTGATCCAATGGCAATCATACAGGGAAGAATAGGATTGATAGGTTGCCATCCAGAAGCACCTTTGTATTGGTATGAGAAACCATGGCAATACATAAACAAACATTGGAATGGTGGAAGACACCATAAACTATTATTAGATTTTGTAAATGAATTAACTATCCAAGTGTAGCGCAGTCTGGTAGCGCATCTGGTTTGGGACCAGAGGGTCGTAGGTTCGAATCCTACTACTTGGACCAATTAATGGGGGATTAGCTCAGCTGGGAGAGCAGTAGCTTTGCAAGCTAAAGGTCAACGGTTCGATCCCGTTATCCTCCACCAATCGCCTCAATAGCTCATTCGGTTAGAGCACCGTCTTGATAAGGCGGGGGTGCCTAGTTCGAATCTAGGTTGAGGCACCAATATATCTCGATAGTGTAACGGCAGCATACCGGTCTCCAAAACCGTTGGTCGGGGTTCAAATCCCTGTCGGGATGCCAAATGCGGAGTTAGTTTAATGGTAAAACTGTAGATTTCCAATCTTCCGTTGAGAGTTCGATTCTCTCACTCCGCTCCAATTATAAGAAGGACATTATCATGCGTAAATTAAATTTAGACAACGTTATTTCTTTCATTGAACAGCAATCACCTGAAACCAAAGTTTATATTGGTTGTGATTCTGAAAGATTAATGGTTGATGGAATTCCTTATGCAGATTACGTTCTTGCTATCGTAGTACATATTAATGGAAATAATGGATGCAAAATTTTTGGTGAAGTTATTCGTGAAAGAGATTTTGACCAGAAACGAAGTAAACCTAGATATAGATTAATGAATGAAGTTTACAAAGTTTCAGAGTTGTATTTGAAACTTGCAAATGTTCTAGTTGATCGTGATATTGAAGTGCATTTGGACATTAATCCAAATGAAATGCACGAATCGTCTTGTGTCATTAATGAAGCTGTTGGATATATAAAAGGAACGTGCAATGTTATTCCTTTAGTTAAACCCGAAGCCTTTGCTGCTACGTATGCAGCAGACAGATTTAAGACACTAAAAGCAGCATAACAAATGCGGGAATAGCTCAGTTGGTAGAGCACTTCCTTGCCAAGGAAGATGTCGAGAGTTCGAACCTCTTTTCCCGCTCCAATTAACAAAACCCCAAAAGCCTATCACAGAAGCTCAAACCTTGAGGTTACTTTATGGTGTCTTTAGTGTAGTGGCCTGCACCCTGCTCTGTGAAAGCGGTAGTACCGGATCGATACCGGTAAGACACCCCATTTTCGGGCCTCTAGCTCATGTTGGTTAGAGCAGCGGACTCATAATCCGTTGGTGCCGTGTTCGACTCACGGGGGGCCCACCAAATTTACCAAAAATAACTTGACAAAGCGATATAAGTATAGTAGAATGATATAAATGCGGTGTGTAATAGTACGGCGTAGGATTCCCTCTTACGTTACCTGAGCAAAGCAGAACACCGCTCCATTTCTATTAAAGGCTTTCAACATGAATTTAAAACCAACTGCATCAAACGTATATATTACCAGAATCGCTTCAGAGAAGCAAACATCTTCTGGTATTATTTTAAAAAGTTCCGAAGAGCCTGATAAAGCAAGAGTCGAATCTATCGGCAAAGATGTAACCGATCTTTCTATCGGTGATATCATTCTTGTTAATTGGAACAAAGCAATTAAAATTGAAAAAGAATCATACATCATCCCATCAGAAGATGTGGTTTTGGTGTTCGAATAAAATATAGCGGGGTAGCGCAGTAGTAGAGCACCGGGCTCATAATCCGGAGGTCGGTGGTGCGATTCCACCTCCCGCAACCAAATAAAGAAAGAGATATAAAATGGAAATCTTGGCACTCAAATTAATTACTGGCGAAGATGTTTTGGGTGAAGTTGAATCTCAATCCGAAACCGAATTTGTAATTTGTAATCCTGTTGGAATCTCTATCGTTCGAGGTAAAGATGGCCAACCCAACGTAGGATTCTCACCTTTTCCACTACACGCTGAACAAAAAACAGGCACAACTATTGCCTTGGCGAAGAAAAATGTAGTATATTCATACACTCCTGCGGAAGATTTTATTTCAAATTACAATCAAATTTTTGGTTCAGGTATTATTCTTCCGCAAACTAAATCATTGATTACGGGATAACAGTTGAGTTCTAATTTTTATACTAATGTACAATGCTTCGGTAATCACATACTTTATCGTGGCATTAAAGATGGAAAAAGAGTCAAAGAGAGGGTAGATTATTCACCCTCTCTTTATGTTCCATCCAAACGTATAACAAATTTTACCTCACTTGAAGGTGTATATCTCGACCAGAAAACATTTGAAACAATACGTGAGTCCCGTGATTACATTAAACAATTTGAAAGTGTTCAAAATGCTCCGAAGATTTATGGTCAAACTCGATTCGAATATGCGTTCATTGCGGATCAACATCGAGGTATGGTTGATTATGAACAGGATAAAATATCGATTGCGGTAGTTGATATTGAAGTTGGTTCTGAAAATGGATTTCCTGATCCATACGAAGCGAATGAACCAATCACAGCTATTTGTATCAAGTACATCAATGGCGACACATATGTTTTCGGTTGCGGAATATATGAAACAAAAGGCAAAGAAATTTATGTAAAGTGTAGGGACGAATACTCACTTTGCAAACAGTTCATGGCTTTGTGGACTAAAAAGTGTCCTGATATTCTCACTGGTTGGAATACAAAGTTCTTTGATGAACCTTACATTATCAATCGTTTCCGTAAAATTCTCGGTGAAGATGAAACCAAAAAATTGTCTCCATGGAATTACATCGGAGAAAGAAACACCTTTGTAAACAATCGTTCAATGATTGCTTATAATTTGATGGGTGTCGAATCACTCGACTACATCGAACTGTACAAATGGTATGCGCCAGGTGGCAAATCACAAGAATCATATCGTCTAGATGCCATTGCTCAAGTTGAATTGGGTGAAGGTAAAATTTCTTATGACGAATACGATAATCTACATTCACTTTATCGTTTGAATTTTCAAAAGTTTATTGAATATAACATCAAAGACGTTGAACTGATTATCAAGTTAGAAGAAAAACTTAAACTCATCGAATTGGCAGTTACACTTGCGTATGATACCAAGACAAACTATCAAGATGTGTTTGCACAAACCCGTATGTGGGATTCAATGACATATGCCTATCTATTTGAGAAAGGCATTATTGTTCCTCCACGTATCGTCAAAGAAAAAGATTCCGCATTTGAAGGTGCATATGTTAAAATACCTCAGGTGGGATTGCATGATTGGGTGGCATCTTTTGACTTAAACAGTCTATATCCTCATTTGATGATGCAGTATAATATCTCGCCCGAAACATTGATTGAACCACAAGATTACACGGATGAAATGCGTGAGGTTCTTTCACAAGGAATTTCTGTTGAAAAACTGTTGAAAAAACAAATCAATACTTCAAGTTTACAAAAGGCAACACTAACACCTAACGGTCAATTTTTCCGTACAGATATTCAAGGCTTCTTGCCTAAGATGATGGAAGAAATGTACGAAGATCGGAAAAAGTTTAAAAAGTTGATGCTTCAGGCTAAACAGGAATATGAAAATGAATCTGACGGATCCAAAAAATATGAAATCGAAAAACGAATTGCCAAGTATAACAACATACAACTTGCAAAGAAGGTTTCTCTCAATTCTGCTTATGGTGCTCTTGGTTCTCAGTATTTCAGATTTTATGATTTGCGTATGGCTCTTGGTGTTACTACTGCTGGCCAGTTGTCTATTCGGTGGATTGAAAACAAAATAAATGAGTACATGAACAAATTGCTCAGTACAGATAAAGATTATGTAATCGCTTCTGATACTGATTCGATTTATCTACGCATGGGTGAATTGGTGAATAAGTTCATCAAAGATACTTCTGACAAACAGAAGGTGATTTCTCTCATGGATAAAATTTGCGAAGAAAAACTACAACCATATATCGATAAATCATATAAAGAGTTGGCAGATTACGTACACGCTTACCAGCAAAAGATGGAGATGAAACGTGAAGGTTTATCTGACAAAGGTATCTGGACAGCCAAGAAGCGTTATATCCTAAACGTGTACAATAACGAAGGTGTTCAGTATAAAGAACCACAGATGAAAGTTATGGGTTTGGAGATGATTAAATCTTCAACTCCTTTTTCTATTCGTGAGAAGATGAAAGAAGCAATCGAACTCATGGTAAATGGTACACAAGAAGATATACACACATTTATTGCCAGTTTCAGAAAAGATTTCAAAGAGTTACCAGCTGAAGAAATTTCTTTCCCTAGAGGTCTGAACGGACTAAACACTTACTCGGATGCTGTCACACTATATAAAAAGGGAACACCGATTCACGTTAAAGGTGCTATACTATATAATCATTACCTTAAACAAAAAGATTTAACTAAAAAATATCCGCTCATCCAAGAAGGCGAAAAACTAAAATTTACTTATCTGAAAATGCCTAACCCATTTAAAGATACCGTTATATCATACCCGTCACGTTTACCTAAAGAGTTCGAATTACAGGAATACATTGATTATGATATGCAATTTGATAAGGCCTTTTTAGAACCGATTAAAGTGATTCTAGATTGTATGGGTTGGTCTACCGAAAAAACAAGTTCCATCGAGGATTTCTTTGTATGATATACATAACACTACTTTCAGCAATATTACTATCCGGTATTGCAGCATATTATTCCATTATCGGTCTTGCTGCTATTTTTACTGGCGCATTTTGGCCTATTGTTTTCATGGGTTCTGTACTCGAACTTAGTAAACTAGTTACGACTTCTTGGTTGTATAGAAACTGGAAAACTTGTCCAATTTTACTCAAAACATATTTGACTACCGCTGTTGTTATATTGATGTTGATTACCAGTATGGGTATTTTTGGATTTTTATCTAAATCACATATTGATTCTACACTGGATGCTGGTGCTAACTCAGTTGAAATCAAAACACTAACACAACAAGAAAAAATCACCAAAGAAAGATTGGAATATTTGCTTGCTCGTGCTAAAGATCCATCAACCGCAAGTAATAAACTAGACAGACAAATCCAAGATACACAAAAAGAATTAAAAGAAATTGCAAATAAAAAACTACCACTCCTGCGTGAAGAAAATAAATTAATTGCAGAAGTTGGGCCAATCAAATATGTTGGTGAAATGGTATATGGTAGTGAAGATGATAATGCCATCGATAAAGCAGTTCGTTTGGTAATCATGTTGATCATGGTTGTATTTGACCCTCTAGCTGTGTTATTATTAATAGCAGCAAATATGTCCATGAAAAAACCAGAAGTTGAAGAAGAAATCAAAGAAGAAACACCAGATCCATATGTTGCTGATGTAGGAGAAAAACCAACCGAAGAAGAATTGCAACCTGAAGTAATTTTGACCGAAGAAAAAATAATTGAAATGGCAAATGAGATAAACGATAAAATACAAGAACTCAATAATAATATTGCCAAGATGAATGAAAACAAAGATGAATCGACCATCAATGTTGACAAAGAAAACGTAACAACAATAGAAGAAAATAAACCAGAACCATTTGCATATGATCCTGTGACAGATGAAGAAGTTGTTTTAGAACCGGTTAGCAGAGAAGAACATCATGCTCCTGGCGTATACACCGAACACCATGAGGTTGTTGAGGTAAAAAAAAAGTTGGAACCAAAATATGATTATACTGCTGAGTACGCTTTTAAAGAAAAAGAAAAATAAATTTCATGACACAGTTTGAAAAATATGGATATGAACTTGTCCATGATGTTGTTAATGAACAGACATCAAAATTATTATCAGAAACAATGAGGCAAGAAAAAAAAATCTATTTCTATGAAAAAAAACTTAGAAAAGATTCATATAAAGGAGACCCTTTAGTTGAGAAATCATTTACCAAGTATTCATTAAATTGCCTAGAAGTTTTGTGTCAAATGTTACTTCCGAAAATGGAAGAAATTACAGGCAAGAGCTTGTTTCCAACCTATACATATAGTAGAATATATTATGAGGGAGCAGAAATGTCTGCACATTTGGATAGGCCTAGTTGTGAATATTCCGCAACATTAACCCTATCGATATCAGAAGAACCTTGGGAAATTTGGATAAAAGATTTATTGAAGAATGATATATGTTTAAAAATTCCTGTAGGATCCATGTGTGTATATAAAGGACAGGAAATGTTGCATTGGCGCAACAAATATGAAGGCAAAGAACAAATACAAGTTTTTCTTCATTACGTTGATGTTAATGGTCCATGTGCTAAATTTAAGTATGATGGTAGACCAATGATGGGTCTAAGGACTAACTACGAAGTAAGTGAAAAATAAATCTGATTAAGGTGAATATATGAGTATTTTAGACAAAATTAAAAAGAATAGCAGTATCAAAGAATCTGCAATTTTATCCAAGTCGAAGTTCTTCACGGACAAAGACATGATTCCTACAGCGATTCCAATTATCAATGTGGCACTTTCTGGTAAGTTAGATGGTGGCTTAACTCCTGGTCTTACAATGTGGGCAGGTCCATCAAAACATTTTAAAACCGCATTTAGTCTGTTGATGGCTAAATCTTATTTGGAGAAATATCCCGATGCTGCTCTTTTATTCTACGATTCTGAGTTTGGCACTCCTCAATCTTACTTTGATTCATTCGGTATTGATACCAATAGGGTGTTCCATACTCCTCTTACTGATATCGAGCAATTAAAACACGATGTTATGCAACAATTAACTCAAATTGAACGTAGTGATAAATTAATTATTATTATTGATTCAATTGGAAATTTAGCATCCAAGAAAGAAGTTGATGATGCTGTTGAGGGAAAAACTGTTGCAGATATGAGTCGTGCAAAACAAATCAAATCATTGTTCAGAATGGTCACACCACATCTAACGATGAAAGATATTCCTATGATTGTTGTGAATCACACGTATAAAGAAATTGGTATGTTCCCGAAAGATATTGTTGGTGGTGGCACAGGAAGTTATTATTCGGCAGATAATATCTTTATTCTTGGTCGTCAACAAGAAAAAGAAGGAACAGAAGTCGTTGGTTACAATTTCATAATTAATGTTGAGAAGTCTAGATATGTTAAAGAAAAATCTAAAATCCCTGTTACTGTATCTTTTGATGGTGGTATCAGCAAGTGGTCTGGTCTACTTGATATCGCACTCGAATCAGGACACGTTGTTAAACCCAGCAATGGTTGGTATTCCAAAGTAAACAAAGATACTGGTGAAATAGAAGATAAAAAATACCGCATCAAAGAAACAGATACAAAAGATTTTTGGTTGCCTATCATAAAACAAAAAACTTTCCGAGAATTTGTTGAAGGAAAATATAGAATCGCTACAGGTAACATTATGAAATCGGAAGATGTAGAAGAAGCATTTAATGTAGAAACGATTAACGGTGCCTAAAATGGATGTTCAATATCTGAAAAATCCTCCTCATGTTTTTGTTATTGAAAATTTTTATACAGAAGATGAATTGAATTTGATGTGGAATGAATTTGACTCTTTTCATAATAAAGAGTTTTTGACCTCATCAACAGGATCTGCCAGAACAATTGATTATATACCCCTAAAAAAATCCAAAGGCACTTGGTTAGATGAAAAAACAAATTCAAATTCACAAATATTAAAATTTAGTAAAAAAGTAAAAGAGAATCATCACCTGTATTCGGAATATGATAGAGAATATAGTGTGTTGAGTGACTGTGTATGCAGTACGTTAATTTCTTATTATGGTGATGGTGACTATTATAAACCCCATGAAGATACCACACTATTTACTGCTTGTACATACTTCTTTAAAGAGCCAAAAAAGTTTTCTGGTGGAAATTTTTTATTAAATAATTACAATATTGAAATTGAAATAAAAAACAATATGTTAATTATTTTTCCTGGAAAATACACACATCAAGCTAGAAAAGTTGAATTAAAGAAAGAATTTAAGGGTTACGGAAGATATTGTATATCACAATTTTTTAATATTCCTGTACCAGAAGAATCCGAGGAGAAAAAAAATGATTGAAGGAATAGACTATTGTTTCATCTATCCAAAAGATGATGCGGCCTCAGTACACGTTAGATTACTTGACGGACCTTACAAAAATACCATCTTCAAATATGGCAAAGTAAAGTTTGAGGAAAAGAATGATCAAATGTATTTACTTTTTGGTTACGATGTGTTAGAATCTGATGTGAGTACGCCGAAAAAGTTAGAAAAGAGTGGTGATTTTAAGAACCATATTGGTGACCTTTTGGTACAAATAATGTCATCTAACATTGAACAGGAAATTATTGATGAAGTTGGAACAAACGATTCTCAAGAATCTATTTTACAATGAAGATTATCTCAGAAAAGTATTACCATTTTTAAAACCGGAATATTTTACCTCGAATACTGAAAAAGTTTTATTCGATGAAATTACATCATTCACACAGACTTACAATAACACACCAACGATTGAAGCAGTTGCATTGGCCGTCAAAGAAAGGCGCAATCTCACAGATGACGAAGTGGAAAAGTGTTCGTCTTATCTTAAAGAAATTGAATCTACTAAAAGCGAAGAATCCAAAATTCAATGGCTTGTTGATAAAACCGAACAATTTTGCCAAGAAAAAGCCATATACAATGCAGTATTGGGGTCTATTTCTATTCTCGATGGAAAAGACAAAACACATGAAAAAGGTCAGATTCCCAAGATATTATCGGACGCCTTGGCGGTAAGTTTCGATAACTCGGTTGGTCATGATTATTTGGAGAATTCAGATGAGCGTTACGAATTCTACCACCGAAAAGAAGAACGTATTCCTTTTGATCTGGAATACTTCAACAAAATCACAAAAGGCGGCCTGCCTGCCAAGACACTCAATATCGCTCTAGCGGGTACTGGTGTCGGTAAATCATTGTTTATGTGTCACGTTGCTTCGTCTTGCATGGTACAAGGTAAAAACGTATTGTACATCACACTTGAAATGGCAGAAGAAAAAATTGCTGAACGTATTGATGCAAATTTATTAAACGTGACGATTGATGATTTGATGCAACTACCTAAAGACATGTATGACAAGAAAGTTGCTCGGGTCCGTGAAAAGACTACAGGTAAACTTATCATCAAAGAATATCCAACCGCATCAGCTTCAACAATTCATTTTAGGACATTATTAAATGAACTTAATCTTAAGCGCTCTTTCGTTCCTGATATTATCTTTGTGGATTATCTTAATATATGTTGTAGTTCTCGGATTAAGGCTGGTGCGAATATTAACTCATACACATACGTTAAGTCCATCGCAGAAGAGCTTCGAGGCCTTGCCGTTGAACATAATGTTCCTATTGTATCTGCGACTCAAACTACCAGAAGCGGATTTACATCGTCTGATCCGGGCTTGGAAGATACGAGTGAATCGTTCGGGTTACCTGCTACCGCCGACCTGATGTTTGCTTTGATTTCTTCCGAAGAATTGGAAGAACTTGGCCAACTTATGGTCAAACAATTAAAAAATCGTTACAATGATCCAACATATTACAAAAGATTCACGGTTGGTATTGACAGGTCTAAAATGAAGCTGTACGATATCGAACAGGCTGCTCAAATTGGAATTGCAGATGCTGGCCACGATAAGCCAATAAACACATTTGGTGATCGTGAAAGACAACCTAAAAAGTTTAGTGGATTTAAAGTATGACGTTGACCTTTGAAGATGCAGTACATTGCGCCAAAGTATTCGAAGATTATTTTGGGAATTTTGATCGCATCGATGAGTACATGAGAGATCAGAAATTAAATTCTCTGGCCGAACTTCCATCCAATCCTTTATTTCCAATTGAAGATGAATTATTTCAAAACTTTACAATGCATCCAAAAGATATGGATTTTGAAGTACTTGAAATAGATAACGAAACATGGACTAATCTACTGAACATTACCTCATCACACGTAAACATTCCCCCAGTTGGTCGTAATGTCAAGTTGGCCGTGCGTGAGAAGAATACAGGAAAGTACGTAGGATTCATCCGACTTGGTTCACCAGTCATCAACTGTAAACCCCGTAATGACATGCTTGGCCAAGTGTTTACACAAAATCCTGACTGGGGTAAACGATTCAACGACTCTGCAATGATGGGTTTTGTTATTGTACCGGCACAACCATTTGGTTATAATTATCTTGGTGGTAAACTTCTAGCTGCAATCTGTACATCACATGAAGTACGTCAAATTGTCAATAAGAAATACGGAATGAATTTGTGTCTCTTTGAGACTACTAGTTTATACGGTAGTTCAAAAACAGTATCACAATATGATGGTATGAAACCCTATATCAGATATAAAGGTCTTACTGATTCTGATTTTTTACCCATGATGCACGGCAAACCATATTCTGATTTACGTGACTTTGTGGAAAGTAAACTTGGTAAACTTGTCGATGAAGATGCGTCTAGTAAGAAACTAAAAATCTCTATGAAGATTATATCACTCACTAAAGCAGCACTTAAAGGTACATCTGAGGGCGGCACATTCCAAGCAACGATTGAGAAGGCTAAGGGGTTGACAGAACAGAAAAGATATTATATAAGCGACTATGGTTTTAAGAACATGGTTGATTATGTAAACTGTAAGACGGACGTACTTGTTCCTGGTGAAAACTATGAAAAACATAAAATGGTAAACTTGATTGAATGGTGGCGAAATAAAGCTTGCAATCGGTATGAAACACTATACAATGAAAACAGGTTAAGAAACGAACTTGAAATCTGGACATCAGGAAAAGATATTCAGATTATCAGATAAATACTTTCATTTGAGATTAATATGGCCACCAAAATCCATCCTGTCATTAAGGTGTTGAATAGTTTTCCTTCTGAGTTAAAGAAAAAGACTCGAAATAAGGAAGTTTATGTTGTTAAATCCAGCAACAGAGAACAAACACAAAAAGAAATTGAAGGCCTTTTAACTAAAATTAAAATCTACAATTATAGAAAAAAAGATCCTTCTTTATCAGGTAGCACAGAAGTTACAGTCATCGATGATCCTGTAGTAAAAAATAATCAGATCGTTTTAGTGTTTAAACCTGCTGCCGGCGGTATGCAAGAAACAACTTTGAATTCTACTATAACTGAACTTGCACCTGCGGTTGGATTCACACAAAAAATAACACCAAAAGATTTCAAAGATTTTTATGATAAGGTCAAGGCAACCGATCCAAAGAAATTAACAGTATATGTTAATGACAAAGATAGAAAATCAGGAACAGATTTCATCAATAATTTTCCAAAGTCATCCAAATTCGAAATTAAAATGAAAAATGCAATTGGTGTTTTGAATTGGTTAAAAGATGAAAATAAAAAAAATCCCATAGCAAATGTTATTTGGGGTTATCGTGCCAAACCTGAAGGTGTAGATTCAAAACATAAAGGTGATTTGTTTGTAGAATATAAAACTGGAAAAATGTTAGGTGTGTCACTTAAAGCGGGTGATGAAAATACTAGTGAACCAAAATTAAATACTTACGTGAAACCTATTTTAGAAAAACTGAATGAATCAGAAATACAAAAATTAAGAAATAAATTGTATGATGAAATTTATTTCAAATTCAGTACATCAAAAGATGGTTACGATAAGATTGCCAAAAGGCAAACTATTTCTAAATTGGCTGAGCTTGAAAAAGTTGACGTTAACGGATACAATGAACTTTACGATAAAAGTCTTGATATTATACGCAACGCCTTAGTTAAAATTTTTCCTAAAAATACTACCAAGACAGTTAATTATCTAAGAGAAGCTATTACAGGACAAGTTGGAGATGTTCCTCTAATAGTTTTAAAAGCTTTCAACAGCTCAGTTAAAGTGTTGACTGATGAAGATGATGTTGAAGTATTTTTGAACAAAACCAAATCAATTAATTCTTATGCATCAACAACATCGAAACAAGATTTTTTTATTGAATTGGTTGCTAGTTCTTCAGATAAATTACTAATGAAATTTTCAGTACGTACAAACAAAACTGGAGATGAACATAAATTAGGACAATTTTTTAACTTGTCTGTAAAATTTAATGGAGTTAAATGATGGCGTTGGAACAGGTAAACGCATTGACATGGAAATAGAAACGGGCCATTACATTCTTAAACTCAACATACGTGATACGCAAGGTGGTGATGGATATCCCAATCGTATGATGTGTGACTATTCTTATAAATAATGGTACTTTCTTAAAGATATATTAAAATGAAAACATTTAAAACATTTATTGTGGAATCAGACACAGAAGAAGATGACTCCAAAAAATTTCATTCATCCAATAAAATGAAAGATGAAATTGAATCTCATGCTAAAGGTCACACAGGTTGGTTGCGTAATTATAGTGATAAATCTAAACAAATGAATGATGCATTACATGACCATGCCGCTGGTAAAAAAATTGAAGATACTCAATTCAATGATCCTGAAAGGCATGAAAGAAATTTATCTTTTGCTCACGAAACTTCAAAAGTTTTAGCTAAACACCATACAAAATCCGACCATACTGTGTATTCTGGAATTCAACAGAAACACACTGAGATTTTTAAAAATAAAAATAAACCAACTAAACTACACCATCCTGGATTTATATCAACTTCTACGGATTTTAATCAAGCCACAAGGTTTACAGGTGGTGGAAAAAATTCTAAAGAAGAACATCATGTGTTGAAAATTCATGTTCCAAAAGGAACACAAGGTGGTTCTATGAGTGGCAATACACACAGTCCTAAAGAAAAAGAAGTTCTTTTACAAAGGGGACATGATATTGAGGTACACCACAAACCAACAATCATAGACCATCCAAAGCATGGAAAAATTCATGTATGGAATGCAAAAATTGTTGGACATAATCCAAAACCATTAAATGTTAAACCTGTAAAGGATGTTTTATATAAACATGAAATGAACTGATATGCCACTAACAGAATTTGATAAAGTTATGAAAGAATACCAGGATCTGGAAGATGATTTTGGTTTTTCTGCTGTGTCTGAAGAAGAATATAATTCAATTATCAATAAGACAGCACAAACTGCCGATGATTATAAAGAAAGATTAACGGAATTAGAAAAAATTATTGTTCCGTTTCTCACCAAGTTACATTCGACCGGAGATAAAGAATACATATACTGGCCGAATAGAAAACCCCTAATCGAAAAACAGATAGAAAAAATACTTAAATTGACAAGGAATTAATTATGAAAGCAACAGTGATTATACCCACCACGGGTGCATTTGAAGTACGTGATGCAATCGATTCTGTACTTGACCAAACAATAGAGACACAAGTTTATCTTGTTTGTGACGGTGATAGCTTTAAAGGTAAAGTTAAAGTTATTTCTGATGACTACGCAGGAAATCCATTCGTAAAAGTTTGTTATCTGCCTATCAACGTTGGTGGTAATGGTTTTTACGGACACCGTATATATGCTTCCTTCACACATTTGATTAACACCGATTATGTTTTTTATTTGGACCAAGATTGTTGGTTTGAAACTAATCACGTAGAAGAATGTATCAAAACAATAGAAGAAAATGATCTGAGTTGGTCTTATTCTTTGCGTAAAGTTACAAATAAAGAAGGCGAATACATTTGTAATGATGATTGTGAATCTTTAGGCAAATGGAAAACATATCACGGCATCAATCATATAGATACAAATTCGTATTGCCTTAAAACTGATGTTGCGATAAAATTGGCTAGTGTATGGCATGGTGGTTGGGGTCAAGACCGTGTTTTCTTTGGCACCCTTGCCCAACACTTTGCAAGATTTCATTGCACAGGACAATATACAGTAAATTATCGTGTAGACGGGAATCCAGGTTCAGTTAACGCCGAATTCTTTTTGAATGGTAATAAAGTAATGAATGAAAAATATAATGGAGAATTCCCATGGCGCAAAAAAATCTAATTATTGGTGGTTACACAAACTACGGCATCAACCAACTTAAACCTTGGGTATTATCTGCAAAAGAAGTTTCGGGTGAAAACGATGTTGTTTTAGTTGCTGGTAAAACATCAAAAGAAACGGTGGAGTGGTTACAGGAACAAGGTGTGGTTGTTGTTCCTATGATATCGGTCAACAATGTTCCTATCCACGTATTGCGTTTTCTTTCCATTTATGATTACTTAAACAATCATTGGAAAGATTATGAATATGTTGTCACAACAGATGTGAAAGATGTTTACTTTCAAACAGACCCGTTTTATCCAATGACACGTTATCTTAAAGATGAATATAAACTTATTGTTGCTTCTGAAGGATTGAAATACAAAGATGAATCTTGGGGTAATGAGAATTTAATGCAGTCTTACGGACCATATGTCTATGAGAGATTCAAAGATAACGAAATCTTTAATGTTGGAACGTTCGGTGGTGTCTCTGAGTATGTGAAAGATATGGTGTTCAACATCTTCACTAATGCAATCAACAGGCCAATTCCTATCTGCGACCAAGCGGTCTTTAACGTACTAATAAATACACAACCATTTAAGAATATCGTTTTCAAGACATCAACTTGGGCCTGTGAAGCGGGTACGGTTGCTGATCCATCAAAGATCGATAACTTTAGACCAAATCTATTGTTTAAAGAACCTATTGTAAAAAATGGTATTGTTTTGAGTGATGATGACTGCGAAATACCTTTTCCAATTGTTCACCAATATGATCGTGTACCTGATTGGAAAAAATTTGTCCAAGAAAAATATGGACAAGAAGATGAATCGGAATATTTTATTTACAGGGCTTAATTATGAAAACTTTAGTTGATATCATGGTCGAAAAAAATTTAAGAAACGACACACACTATGAATTTGGAACGGACAAAGAATTTAATCACAGATATTGCACCGCTTTTTACGATAAAGAGTTTCCGAAATATCGTGACAAGAGAATTCGTTTATTGGAGATTGGAGTACACCGTGGCGGTGGCCTCGCAGTATTCCACGAATATTTTTCCGATGCTGACATCTATGGTGTAGATCCTTTTGAGTTTGGTGCTGCAAAGAATTGTTTGCCTTATCCTAGAGTTAGAGTATTTACTGCTGACGGGTATAGTAAAGAATTTGCAGACACACTTCCAAAATTTGATATCATTATTGATGATGGTCCACATACAAAAGAGAGTCATCTAAAGTCATTACAAATTTACCTCAACAAATTGAATGATGGTGGTGTTTTTATTATTGAAGATATTTCAGAAATGGAATGGACAGAAGAATATAAAGCTTTAGTTCCTCCTTGGATGACATATGAAATTATTGATGCTCGAGAAATCTCTGGCATGTCAGATTCTATTATGTTTGTAGTAAGATAAAATGTCATCACTATCTTTTTTACACCTAGCTTCTGCCAATAAAAAAATATCAACAGGACATATTGTATCAAACATAAGGAAATATCATCCTCATGCATACTACTTTTTAGGTTCTGATGCAGCTGATGATTTATCTGAAATCGCTGCAACCAACAATTGTGACTATGTTTATTACACAAATAAAATAGGATATCCAAGTTACAAAATCGAAAAGGTTATTTCGTGGTTAGAGAGATTTCGTTATGCTTGCGAAAAATCAAATACTACACATATTATGATGGTCGAAGATGATGTGTGGATCAAAAAGCCAGTAACAGTACTCGATGAATGGGAAATGTCCTGTCATGACATCACACACGGTAATGAAATGCCGCCTCAAGTTATTGATTTGATCGAAAACTTTTCCGGTAAAAGACCTCTCACAAATTATTATGGCGGCGGTGGAGGTTCAATATATAAAGTAGACACGTTTCTAAACAACTATGAACGTGTATTGGATTGGTTTAAAACTCATCATAACGACATTCAAAGTTATTATGAACCGTTTGGTTTTATGGACTGTTATATGGTAGCATACTACATGCTGTGTGGAAAAGATTACAACGTCAATCCATACATGACAGATACACACCATCACAGAAATAATGGTTTTGATTGGGATGAATTTGTTGAAACTAGAAAAGAAAATATTGAAATCGTAAATAACTATAAGAAATATTATTGGGTATGAATAACATAAGTATCGTTACTGCTTTCTTTGACATTGGTCGAGGTGATTGGACTCCAGACAAAGGATTACCACATTATCTACAAAGAAGTACAGACACCTATTTTCAAAGATTTGCACACTTAGCCAAATTAGAAAATCACATGGTGGTCTTTACCTCCGAAGAATTTGTTGACAAAATCAAAGAGCTACGTGGCAGTAGACCGACACAAATACTTCCTTTAGATTTCAAAAATTCTTTTGATAAACTACGTGAAGAAATTTCTAGGGTACAAAAGTTACCACAGTATCAATCAAAAATCAATCCAAGTCAGGTTAAAAATCCAGAGTATTGGAATGCTGATTACGTGCTTGTAAATTTATTAAAATCATCTTTTGTAACTAAGGCCATGGAGTTAGGTTATGTACCAACTGAATTGGTTGCATGGATCGATTTTGGTTATTGCAGAGAACCTCTAAAAACTATAGAATGGTCTTACGACTTTAATCCAGAGAAGATACATTTCTTCAATATCAAAGATTGGGTTGAGGGTACATACATTCAAGATGTGATTGCAAATAATGATGTTCACATTACAGGACCTTGTATTGTTGGCGGCAAAAAATGTTGGCCAATATTAGAACATCTTGTACACCACTCTGTAAATGAATTATTGAAAAATGATTTAATTGATGATGATCAAACACTACTTTTAATGTCGTATCTATATAAACCACAGATGTTTGATTTACATAAAGTTTCGCCTGATAATTGGTTTGTTGCATTTGAGGATTATAATGAAAGTATATCTTAGTTCTACCGCCAATCTTGGTGACTTCATCAATGGCATGCCTGTACTTTCGGGCTTACACAAATCTTATGGAAAATTTGAACTTGTCATTAAAGGTGAAATGAAAAAATTTAATGGTATAAAAGAATTTCTTATGTACCAAGATTTGTTTACTGAAGTTAATTTTGATTCTGATATATGGATGTATGGTTCAATCATCAACCTTAGTTCTTGGACCAGAGAAGATAAAAGACATCCTGATAGACCAATCGAGACATGCCGATATGAGAATTGGTTGAAAGAACAATATAGAATGGAATTTGATGTTGATGATGGTTTTATTGTAAAAACTCCAGAGTTTGACATTGAAATAAAAGATGATTATTACGTTGGTGATCGTTGGGATGTAGGCAACATTGATGATCGTAGAGAAACACACATTCTATCACATCTTGACAAATACGAATTTATTGATTACAATAAAACGATGTTGGAGAACGCATACATTATTAAGAATCTAAAGAAACCTTTCATCACAAACTTTACTGGTGTTGGCATGCTTGCTGATATGTGTAATGTTCCTTTGTATTGTGTTTGGAAGGCAGAAGATTGGAAACCTGAATTCCGTAGAGGTGAGGATGTGTCTTGGGATGATGGTAAAAATATCAACAAAGTCTTTGAGAAACATTTCTATTTAAATCGTCAAGCAAAACTGGTTCATGCCAAAGACTTAGAAACATTATTATGATTATTAATATTCAGCCAGATACATTTGGTACAATTAGAAATGGTGACATGATTGCTGCAGCGAATGCTGTTGCTTATCTAAGAAAACAACAACAAAAAGATATCAAATTTTATTTTGAACCAGGATCAATCAGCCCAGCAAAACATTGCCAAGATTTTCACTCTTGGCTGATTGAACACACAGACTATTTTTCTGCACAAGAGGGTGTTGATAAGTTATTGTGGAAAAAAGTTAATCTTTGGGATTTCAGGGATATATCCGGTGATCTGGTCAAAATACCAAATCCACACGCAAGAGAAAAAAAGATTGTTATATGTCCAATTTTTGATGCACCATATAACAAATATCGTAATTGGCCAACAGATTTATTTTTAGAAATAATTAAAAAGTATGATAAATTTGATGGTCAAAAAATTATAATCAGCGAAAAGAATTTCAATATTGAAGGATGGACCGATAGTACCAATTTTATAGAGAGTCTGAAACATATCATGACTGCTGAACTATATGTCGGTGGTGATACAGGACTTTCACATTTTGTTGGTGCTTTAGAGGGTGGTCCTGTTCCAATCTATTATACGTCTAGCCGAGGACTCCTACATACTACTCCATTTTATTGGATGACAGAAAAAAAAGGTATAATGAAAACATATTGGTTAGATTTTGAAGGGACAAGATGGCAATGAAAAAAGTATTCATAACAGGTGTTGCAGGATTTTTAGGTAGTCATTTAGCTGATGCATTTTTAGCTAAAGGATATAATGTTGCTGGTATTGATAATTTATTAGGGGGTTATCGTGATAATGTGCCTGATAGCGTTGAATTTTATGATTGCGATCTATTGCATTTCGACAAACTAAAAAAAATGATGAAAGGTTGTGATGTTGTATATCACACAGCCTGTACCGCCTACGAAGGCCTATCTGTATTCTCACCTTCACTTATTGTTCAGAACACAACTCAAATTGCTGTTAATGCTATGACAGCGGCCATCCAAGCTGGCGTACCAAAGTTTGTACATTGCTCATCGATGGCAAGATATGGTACACAAGAAATTGTTCCGTTTACAGAAGATATGACTCCGAAACCGCAAGACCCTTATGGTATTGCCAAGTGGGGTACAGAACTTCTTTTAAAGAATCTGGCAGAAATTCACGGTGTTGAATTAGTAATTGCAGTACCACATAACATCATTGGTCCTCGTCAGAAGTATGATGACCCGTTCCGAAATGTTGCTAGTATTATGGTCAACCTGATGTTACAAGGCAGACAACCAATCATTTATGCTGACGGATCACAGACTAGGTGCTTCTCCGATATATCAGATGACGTAGATTGTCTTGTTGAATTTGCAGAGAATCCTAAGGCGGTTGGAGAGATTTTTAACATCGGTCCTGATGAGAATCCAGTAACTATTTTGGAACTTGCACAAGTAATTTCTGGTCTACTGAACTTCAAGTTGGATCCAGTATTCATGCCAGGACGACCACAGGAAGTCAAACATGCGAATTGTTCTGCCAATAAAATCAGAGAATTTTTTGGTTACGAAACAAAAACCACTTTGGAACAGTCATTACAAAAGCAAATTGACTATATCCAAACACGGGGTACCAAACCTTTTCAGTACCACTTAGACATAGAAATCGTTTCCGATAAGACACCGAAAACTTGGACACAGAGATTGTTCTAAAAACCCAACAATCGTGAGACTATGTATCTAACCCAATTTTTACACCTTTTAGGTGTGAAAATATGGATGTTGTATAAATAGTATGTCCATATAACATTTTGGTAACCATAGTGTGATACCAATTCAGTAAGGAAACCCATGTTAACATTCAAAACCTATTTAACGGAAGAAGCCGAAGAATCTTCCCAACTTAAACATATTCATCATGCTGAAGATAGGCCGTTGATGCATGGCCATGCTGGTTTTGAACACGCATATGGTGCTTTACAAAAAGCTCACGAACACATTAAGGCTGGTCAAAAAAGTTCCAACCTGACGATGAAATATGATGGTTCTCCATCAATCGTTTTTGGTCATCATCCAAAAACCGGTAAATTCTTTGTTGCAACCAAATCAGCGTTCAATAAAAACCCAAAAATTAATTATACAGAAAAAGATGTTGAAAAGAATCACGGACATGCTCCTGGTCTTGCTAAAACTCTTAAACATGCACTTAAGCACTTGCCGAAAGTAACACCAAAACACGGTGTTTATCAAGGTGACCTAATGCATCATGCAGAAACAAAGACCTTGCATGAAGAATATATTGCAGAAGCCAAAGGTGATGTTTCATTCACACCAAACACTATCACCTATACTGCAAAAGGCGAAACAGCAAAGAAGGTTAAAAACTCAAAAGTAGGTGTTGTCGTTCATCACAAATATGATGATGAAATGAAACACGCTTCACCTAAAGTTGACCATGAAAATTTCAAACAACATAAAGATGTTCATATTCACGGTGCAGAACACGACACAAGCAAAGTAAAACATTCAGCTGAAAACGAATCAGGTTTTCACAAGCATATGTCTGCCGCCAAAGAAATACATGATACACATGGCCACAAGATGTATGATTCCGTTCACCCAAAACACTCAGGTGAAACTGGCCACCTATCAACCTACATAAACAAGACCGTGCGACATGATGAGGTTCCATCTGTAAAAGGATTTAAAGAACATCTGAAAGACGTACATGAAAAGGCAGCTTCTAAAGTTAAAACGGAAAAGGCCAAATCAGAAAAAACTGGTGAGGGCGCCAAACAAGTTGCCCACGTTGAGAAACACAAAGCACATTATGGTAATTTATTGACTATGCATCATCATTTACATCAAGCAAAGAATCACTTAGTTAAATCATTAGAAACACATGAAGGTGATTATGAGCATCATATTGAAGGTAAGAAATCAAAGCCAGAAGGATTCGTTGTACATCACAACAATGAACCTACTAAGTTGGTCAACCGTGCAGAATTTGCCAAACAAAATCTGTTGAAGGTTAGAAAATGAAAACCTATAAACAATTAATTTGGGAAGTTACCGGACAAGGCGGCCGAGATTATGAAACTGTTATCAATGACAAATTAAAAAAACACGGTAAAGCACATCCAGACGCAAAAACTGCTGGTTCATCTGCTGACGCTCCCGATGCAAAGTTTCACCATAACGGTCAAGAACATAATTTAGAAATCAAAAAAGATAAAGGCGCTATGTTTGGCCAAATTGAATTGCATCATAATGGAAAATCTTGGGATGTTTCAGAGAAGTCTAAGAAAAAATATCCAGAAACACATAAAGCAATACAAAAAAGTGGTTTCTTAGATAAAGTTAATAAGCATTGGGGCAAACCATCGGGCGACTACCATAAAGATTTAAAGATGGGTAATGTATACCATGACCACCACAATGCTGATCCAATCAAATCACATTATGGAAAAGATAGAAAAACAAATTATGTACAAATAGGTGGCGGCCATGGACTTTATCATACAGGTCACGATGCTGCAAAATTAGGTTCACCCGAATTACACGGAAGAACACAGATTAGAGCAAGAATGAAACCAAGAGGATATGATGCAAACGGTAAGAGAACATATGGCGCTCTTGCTGTAATGTCATTGAAAGGTGCAGATAAATCACATCACGATTTGGATGCTGAACCACCAAAACCTAATGTTAAAGTTGGCAAGAAATGAAATCTTTTTTAGATTTAATTAAAGAACAAGAAGAATATGAGAAGCATCATGTGATAACCTTTGGTCGCATGAATCCGCCTACGACCGGTCATTTAAAATTAATTAATAAAGTTAAAGAGATTGCCAAAAAACACAAGGCATCATATGAAATTATCGTTTCTCATTCTCAAGACAGTAAGAAAAATCCATTAAGTTCTGAACAAAAAGTTAAACATTTAACTAGGTACATGGCTTCTCCAAAAATAGAAGAAGCTGTTTCCATCAAATCGTCAGTACATAAAATTGCATCTAAACCAAAAATTACTGCTGCATCAAAAGAAAAACCAACTATATTACATCACGCAGTAGCATCATATAAGAATGGAGTAACGCATCTCCACGTTGTTGTTGGATCGGATCGTGTTAAAGAAATGCATGATCTATTGCATAAGTATAATGGCGTTAAAGCTGGTCACGGAGAATACCACTTTAAAAGTATAAAAATTCACTCAGCAGGTCATCGTGATCCTGATGCTGAAGGTACAGAGGGTATGTCCGGAAGTAAGATGCGTGAACATGCCAAAAATAAAGACTTTAAAGAATTTAGAAAAGGCGTTCCTTCCCATGTGTCGGATGAACATGCCAAAGAATTGATGCATGATACACGCAAAGGTATGGGTTTACATGAGAGCCATTATCATGGAATGTTCAAAGCTGTTTTTGTAACTGGTGGTCCTGGCTCTGGAAAAGATGTTGTTATTCGTGAATCTATTCCACTATCAAACGCAGTTGAAATAAATTCAGTACAGGCTTTTGAATATCTTGCAGACAAACATACTTTGTCACAAAGAACCTCTGATTTCCGTAGAGAATCGATTCGTAACCGTGGTCCATTAATTATCAACGGACCAGCAGATGATATCGAAAGAATTTCTCACATTAAAGAAGAACTAGAAGATTTAGGTTACGATACACTTATGGTGTTTGTTAACACAACGGATGAAGCCAGTAAAGAAAGAAATTCTAGACTAAAAAGAATGATGAGTGAGTCCATTAGACATGATAAATGGATAAAATCTCAGGAAAACAAAGACTTTTTCCTTGAAAGGTTCTCATTTTTCAAAGAAATCGATAACAATCAAACAATACAACAGATTGAAGAAGATATTACTGACACATATCAATTTATAAATAGGTTCATAAATGATCAATTCTATAGTGATATAGCTACAGATTGGTTTACAAGACGTAATAAATCAAATATATTTGAGGATAAAAATGTTAAAAGCTATAGTCAATTTTCTAAAATTAAAACCTCGGGTAACCGAGCAGAAGGACCTAGTGATATCCCAGCCGACAATCGAGCAGGAGCCACAGACACCGGTGACGACATCCGTGGAAACACCTTCCCAAGAAAAAACACAAACAAAACCTACACGTTCAAAACCTACAGCGAAGAAAACAACCCCAAGCTCACCATCAACCCGAGCCCCAAGGAAACAAACTTCTCCAAGGACAAAGAAAAAAGTAGATTAAAGAATAAAAGATTCTCTGATTCTCCTACACAAAATCAGAGAATGAGAAATGTAACAGGTATAGGTCCAGAATTTGATACTCGCCAGCAGGGAACAGTATATCCCATGTCCGGTCTAGGCGATGTGACTTACCGAGAACAGAAAGAAATTATTAGTTTTAGGAAATTTAGAGAAGCGATTGATGATCCAGGAGCTGTTGACATGGGAGTTGGTGGAACACTTAATGGATCAACAAATAAAGAGCCTATGCAAACTTATAAAGACTCGGATAGAAATATTAACATTCAAATCAAAAAGAAAAAGAAATAACGGGAGAAAATTATGTTTGTCAAAAACACCAAAATCGAATCTATTGCTGAAGCAGTTAAACAAGTTGTTGAAGCTTCACCTGTAAAAATTCCTACTCCAACAGGAACAAGAGTTCTTGGTACAAGTTATGGAAATTCTGCAAAGACCCATCGTGATCAAATATCTGATCCTTTTGCTGCTGTTAAAGGTCCAGGTAAAAAAGATTTGGAAAATATTGAGAAACCAAAGAAAAAACAAGAGAGTTTTTCTGCCTTCACAAACAAATTGCTCAATAGTTTAGAAGAAGATAAACAAATTCAGAAACAGATTGATGAAGTTCTTAAAAAAGATGCATCAGCTGGTGATTGGATTCACGATTTTGTACATTCAGACAATCCTAAATTTGCAGGTAAATCTAAAGCCGAGCGCAAGAAAATGGCTCTTGGTGCCTACTATGCAAAACAAAATGAAGAAGTTGAGCAATTTGACGAAGCAGCCAAGCCTAACGAACTTCATGTAGTCGATGATGGCGTCGGCAGGTATAAAGTCCGTGCCGTTGGATCTAACCACGCTCACGATATCAAGGTTGGTGAACATCTAACCAATAAACATCTGGATGATTTCCACGATAAGGGTGTTAGGGTGATGATTCATGATTATTTTGATGATTCTGCCGAACGGTTGAAACATAAACAGGTTGATGAAGCCAAAAAAGAATCTAAAAAAGATTTTGATGACCGCCAGAAAAGATTGGCTGCAGCTAGTAGTGAAACTGCAAAAGATCCAGAGCGTTTAAAAAAATTATCGAAGATTCCTGGTTATACTGCTGCAATGGATTTGGCTAAAAAAACAACAAAAGAAGAAGTTGAGCAGATCGATGAGATCGGTAATACACCAGCCGGCCAAAAAGCACTTCAAGCAGTAAACGATAGAGGCACCAAAGCAATGGATACTTGGAATAAAAAACCAGAAAGTGGTTATAGTTCTGCACCTAAAAAGACCACACGACAATTTGCGGGGGCAATGAATGCCGACCGTAGACAGCGTGGATTTGGAATTGATGCCAGCGCCAAAGGTCGAGCTCAAAGACAGATTGATTATGCAAAAAGGATGCGTGGTGAGGAAGTTGAACAGGTTGATGAAGCAGTAACACGTAAACACTTCCAACAAGTTGCAGATTTAATTAAATCGCATGATAATCCAGGTAAACGTAAAGAGTTAGCACAACATCATGCTGAAATCTTTAAACAACAAAATCCACGTTTTGACCATGGAAAATTCATGAAAGCTTGTAATGTAAATGAATGGAAAGAAGAAGTTGAACAACAAGACGAAGCTTTGATTGGCAATCAGAAAAAAATTGATAAGAACCATAATAACAAAATTGATGCACAAGATTTTAAAATTCTTCGTGGCAAAAAAGTTGATGAAGTTTTAAACCCTTCAAATAAAACTATTGACACATTAGCGGGTCGTAGTAAAAAAGTTCCTGCTGAAGCCAAGTTGGATAATAGCCACACTTCAGCAAAAACTCAATTAAAAGCTGAAGCAAAAACTCCAGAACATGACGATGTACCTTTTGATCCTCCATACAGAAGAACATCCGATGACGATACAGTAACAGACAAGTCTGGTGCAAAACATACACCAATGTCCCGTGCTAAACACTTGGCTCAAACGGCATTACAACGTGTAAAGAGTGACCTAAAGGCAAAATAATGTATAATACTGCCAAAAAACTTAAAGAGATTGTCAAGGGACCTGCACCAAAATCAACTTTTGGTACAGACCCTAGAGATCCTTGGTCAGCTAAAGCCGGTATTACTGAAGGTGCCTTAGAACAATATTTGATGTCGAGGGGAATTAATCCAAACTTTGTTTCTAAAGATACTAAAATCTCTCATGCAAAATCATCATCTTTCCTGAAATGGAAACGTGATCATATGATGGAAGAAACTGATAAAAAAGACACAGTAGTTTTGGACATTCCTCTTTTAATTCGTGTTCTAGAATTGGCCAGAGAAGATATTAAAACCGACATGGACTTACACCGTGTAGTTGAGAAACTAATCTCAATACGCACTAAGGGTGTGTTGACCATGGACGATTACAATACTATTGCTGACATCAAAGAGAATCACATTGCAATCGCTATGGGTAAGATGTTAGATGATGAAGGAAGTATGGTTCTTGATCAGATGGATCAATTAGAGCGTGCTATCACAATGATTCGCAACCATATTGGTAAAGACTATGAGAAACAACTTCCAGCATGGGTTCAGTCCAAGATAACACTTGCAACAGATTATGTTGATACTGTTGGTAACTATTTGACTACCAAAAATGAAGAAGTGGTTTCAGAAGTTAGTTCTGAACTATTGGATCGTTACAAAGAGAAAGCCAAGAAGTCTGCTGATGAGTTGACATCTAAGGGCCAACATAAAAAGTCCACAGACCGTTGGATGAATGTTATGAAGGCAACTGGTAAACAAATTGAAAAAACTACCGGAAACATTAGAAAAGCTTTAAACAAAGAAGATAAGTTTCAAGATACCTATGCAGCTACACAGACAGTAGGTCCAGAAGTTGAAAGTGCTGATAATAATTCAAATAAAATGTCCAAATCAGCAAAAATTATCAAATCTTTATATAAAAATAAAGGTGTGGAGGAAGGCTTGAAATCTATGTATCACAATGCTGTTGCTAAACATTATGGTCGTAAAGCAGACGATGCGTTTGACAATGGCGATGAGGAGGGCTTCAAAAAGTCTATGGACAAAAACATCAGCCATAAACTGAAAGCAGGCGAAAAGATTCCTCAAGTCCGCGATCCTAAAAAGTTTCAGCAAGGCATGGCGGAAGATATGTATGATACCGAAAAAGAAGATAAGTCGGTCGCATCGTATGGTAGACCACCAAAAATGTCATCGATAAATCCAAATAAAAATATTGGTGACAAAGCTCAGGCTGCAGCAGTTTTAACTGGCGGAAAAACTTTGACAGGAAAAACCAGAGATACGTTAGAGATTGATCCTATAATGCGAAAAGCAGGACCTTTGGATCAGAATAAAAAAATATAAACATAAATAGTACCATAACCAGAGGTTAACAAGGAGATTAAAATGCCATTATGGGGAAATACAGATTCAGCGAATAACAAACCACATTTCTCATCATTGAGAGAAGTTGTTCCTGTTACATCGCTAGTAACAGCAAACGCAACGACTGGTGGTAACACAATCGTGTTCACTTCCAATGCAAACTTTTCAGTATTAACAACTGGAATGTTTGTTTACTCAGCCGATGCCAACAATGCAGTTTCACGTAACCAAAAAGATTTATCTATTTTGGATGGAAACGAAGCAGCATTTTGGAAATCAAATAACACAATCGCTAGAATTGATACTGCAAACTCATTAATTCAGATTAGAAACGTTGTAATGGGAACACTTGCAACCGGTTCAACTGTTTGGGTTGGCAATAACATTTCTTATCACGCCACCGCAGATGATGCTGGTTTTGGTGCTGCAAACGATGTTATTTTAGTTACAGCAACTCGGATGGCCAACACACAAGGCACAACTGGCGCTGGTGGTTCAAATGTATCAAACACCAAACTAGGTAGTGTAAATGCAGGTTGGAACCGTATCACTCAGAAAATTAACAATGACGGTACAGTTCGTTTCTTAAAAGAAACATTGGTTGCTCTTGCTAATCCAGTAGCTTCCAATACAAGTTCTGCCAATACTAGTGCTAACGCTATTTTTGGTGGTCTATAATTCACTATAAAGTAACCTTGCGGATTAAACTCCGCAAGGTTTTTTTTGAAACATAATAATAAAAATAATGATTGATGATTTGAATGAAGAAAATTTCATGATATATGCAATGAAGTGTTATAATTCACCTCATTGTATTATGTCTGAATTTGAAGGTGATATCAAAAGAACAAAATATTTAAAGAGATTGTTCCGTAGATATAAAATCACCAAATCTCTAAAAGAGAGATTAATACTTAATCACATTATTTTATTGAATAATGTTTTTGGTCCGTTGGCGACATCGAGAATATTATTCTATAAAACCGATGAAAGAGACTACGATATACTTAAAACGTTTTTGTCGTATCTTGATATTATGCCGGAAGAAATTAAGGGTATTAGGGGTATGAATTTGCATACATCCAGTATTCCCTTAGAACCTAATGTTGTAGAAATATTAAGACGCATATGAAAACCTTTAGACAATTCATCAATGAAAACTCTTATTGTGTTACAGCTTTAGAAAAAGGCTTAAAACAATTAGATAAACATGATTATGATTCAATTAATAAATTGATGATGGATATATCTAAAAAAAACAACACTACCGGTAAAGATTTACACAACGATTTTGTATCCAAACACGGCAAAACTCCCGATGAATGGATTAAACAAGGTTTGAAAGAAGATTTAAGAAAATGGTTTAAACAAAAGTGGGTTCGCATGGACACCAAAGGTAATATTAAAGGTGATTGTGCTAGAGAACCCGGTGAAGGTAAACCAAAATGTCTACCTCAAGCAAAAGCTCAGGCTATCGGTAAAGATGCTCGTGCTTCTGCTGCTCAAAGAAAACGTAGGGAAGATCCAAATCCAGAACGCCGTGGCGCACCAATCAATGTTAGAACCAAATGAAAACTTTTAAAGAATTCCAAGACCATTTGTTTGAAAAAAATGTTCCAACCAGTCCAGAAAAGTGGGCTGCTGCAAAAGCTGCAGCTAAATCTAAATTTGCTGTTTATCCTTCTGCTTATGCGAACGGATGGGCTTCGAAGAAATACAAATCTATGGGTGGTGGATGGAAAAGTGTCAGTGAGGAATTTGAACAATCTGTATTGATAGATTTGGAAGAATTGTTTGATTCTATTGAAGATATTGTTGAACATGTTGCTGAGAGACACGGAATGGATTCAGAAATATTGTGGGAAGAACTCGAATCTATAACTGACGAAGAATTAATAGAAGCTACCGCAGCATGGCAAAGATCAGCAGGTAAAGACCCTAAGGGTGGATTGAACCGTAAAGGAATTGCTTCTTATCGTAGACAACATCCAGGTTCTAAGTTATCTATGGCTGTTACAACAAAACCATCAAAATTAAAACCCGGATCGAAGGCTGCTAAACGTAGAAAATCTTTCTGCGCTCGTATGGGCGGAATGCAAGGTGCGATGAAGAAACCAAATGGCAAACCAACCCGCAAAGCATTAGCTTTAAGGAAGTGGAACTGTTAATGAAAACATTAAAACAATTTCGTGAAGCTTGTTGGTCAGGTTACAAACGCAAAAAAGGCACACAAGAATACGAAAAAGGCAGCTGCGTCAGAGAAGATGGTGTTGCTGTTGCTGGACCAACTAACGCAGTAAGTTCTGGTGCTATTGCTGGTTCTGGTGGTGCTGGTGGAGAACCTGGTGTTCATCTAAAGAAAAAGAATCCTATTATTTTGCCTATGGGTAAAAGAAAGTCGCCTGTCTAATGTGGTTACTATCGTGGTTGCCTGATTGGTTATTCTACACAATATTTTTTGTTGGACTATTAGGTCTTTTGGTAACTTATGTTGTAAAATTTATACCTTTCATAAACACATTTCAAGAACCTATAAGATTAGTTTCGATGGTTGCAATTATTTTTGCAACATACATGATTGGTGGAATATCAAATGAAGCTTCATGGAAAGAAAAAGTTGCTGAGATGGAAAAGAAAGCATCTATTGCACAAGTAGAATCATCAAAGCAAAATGTAAAGATTGTTGAAAAAGTAGTTAAGAAAACAGAATATATCACACGCAGAGGTCAAGATATTGTTACATATGTCGATAGAGAAGTAACAAAATATGATGCAAAATTTGCACCAGGTGGTATATGTGAGATACCAAAAGAATTTATTAAAGCGCATAATGATGCAGCTGAGGCACCAAAATGAAATACATTGCCTGTTTGTTTATTGTTCTGTTATCAGGTTGTTCTACGGTTGTTCCCGTTTCGATGAAATTTCCTGATGTACCCGAAAGGTTGTTACAAAAGTGTTCTACACTTGAGAAATTGGAAAATGAATCAAAACTTAGTGATATATCGAAAACGATTACAAATAACTATACAACATATTATGAATGTGCAGTAAAAACTGACGCATGGATTGAATGGTATAATATACAAAAAAATATATTCAATGGAGTAAAATAATGGAATTAACATTAGACAAACTAAAAAAAATTATGGGTAATAACCAGTATATCGAATATTGGTACCAAGCTTTTGAGAAAATATTACCAGAGTATGAAATTGATTCTGCTCCACGGATAGCAGCTTTCTTAGCGCAATGTGGTCACGAATCTGGTAATTTCACAGCACTCCAAGAAAATTTAAATTACAAAGCAGAATCTTTGATGCGTGTTTGGCCTAAATATTTCCACGACATTGATACTGCAAATCATTATGCACATAAACCAGAAATGATTGCAAACAGAGCATACGCAAATCGTATGGGCAACGGACCAGAAGAAACTGGTGATGGTTGGAAATTTTGCGGTAGAGGTCTAATTCAATTGACAGGTAAATCAAACTACCAAGCTTTTGCTGAAAGTTTGGAGATGGATTTAGAAGAAGTTCCTGCGTATCTTGGAACATTTGAGGGTGCAATTCAATCTGCTTGTTGGTTTTGGGAAGCCAACAACCTAAATAAGTTTGCAGACTCAGGTGATATCAAAGGTATGACAAAGGTCATCAATGGCGGATATCTAGGTCTGGAAGATCGTGAGAAACACTATCATCATGCAATCGAAATACTAAGTTCTTAAATAAATTTTTTGCGAATTTTATAAATGGCACCTTTGGAGTATGTTATGAACTATCTTACTAAGGGAAATTATAAAAAATGCAATCAAAAAAGTACGGTAAAATATTCGCTGCCGCATTATTAGTATTCTCAACATTCACATATGCTGATGCAATCGTAACAGATTCCACATCAAGAAGTTATAGTGATTCAAATTCAACAACAACGGTAAAATCTCCGCCTCCAACAGCCGTTGCGCCAACAATTACATCTATCAATAACGATTTATGTATTGTTGGCGCTTCTGGTGCAGTTCAGACACAAATCTTGGGTATGTCGTTCGGTACGACCACAAGAGATATGAATTGTGAAAGAATCAAGCTATCTAAAAATCTATATGATATGGGTATGAAGGTAGCCGCAGTTGCAACTCTATGCCAAGACGAAAGAGTTTTCATTGCAATGATGAACGCAGGAACACCTTGCCCAATCGATGGCAAGATTGGTACTGAAGCAAGAGAATTGTGGGAACAAAATCCTTCCCGTCAGCCAAAAAATTCAGAAGAAAAATCTGTAGTAACAAATCGTAAATAATGAAAAGCCTTTTGTTATGTCTGGCATTTTTTTGTGTTGGTGCTAATGCTCAGATAGTTTCTATACCAATTCCTGGAAGTCCACTTTCGTTAAGTGTGCTTGCTAATCCTCAGCCTTTACAGGAACTAAAAAACAATCCATCAGCAACTGCTCACTATCTAGGAGATGATGGTTGGGCAAATGTACCGCTGCCATTTGCTTTCCCCTTCTACGGACAATCATTCAATGCATCTACCATGTATAGTAATGGTGCAGTACAGTTTGGTGCAAATCGTTCCGCTTCTAATAACAGTTTTTGTTGTGCGGGGTTGCAACTCTCCTCATCAATGGGTCCACAATATAACTATTCCATAATGCCATTATGGACCGACTTGATTGGTGCTGAGGGAAACAATCACTACACACTAGGAACAACCAACTCTATGACCTATGGATGGTATGGGGTTCAACAGTACGGCAGACCTGACAGTAGAAGCAGTTTTGAATTGAAGGTTGATTCCTCTGGTGGTATCGATATGCGATGGTCTGGTGCTATGGTAACTGCACATCCTGTGACCATCGGAACGATTGGTAATTCTGCACTGGGTGAATTCACACAAAACTATTTCGGTCCATCAGGTATCAACATTACTAATCCCACTCAGCTTAGTACCGGCGGTATCGATATGTGTCTTTTGAGTCCTTTAAGTTCACCAACGTGTGCTGGTTATCAAGAAGCGTACAGAACACAACAATGTACAATTAATGTGTTATATGACCAGTCTTGTCCTGGTTATCAAATGGCATATTTCAATCAACAATGTTCAATCAATCCTCTGTATAATATAGACTGTCTAGGTTATGCACCAGCATATCTAAATGCACAATGCAGGTCAAATCCACTATATTCAACTACATGTGAAGGATATGAACAAGCATATTTAAATGCTGAATGTATTAAAGATTCTTTGTATAGTAAATTATGTTCTGGTTATGCAACAGCTTATGCAATTAAGTATCTTGTTCCAAATATTGATTCAACAGCAGTAAACTCATCTTTATCCTCTACAGCTGCAACCAGAGCGAGTGATCCAACTAGCATCAATACAAACGGTAGAGTATCAACTACCATGGCATCCACAACAATAAACAATGATGGTTCGATATCAACAGGCGTATCACCAACAGGTAATAGTAATGTTGATTCTGTCATACAGAATAGAGCGACCTCAGCAACAGGAACATCTCCTGCCGCAGCAGTTCAATTATCTCCACAACCACCACAAAACACACCTACAGCTCAGAGACAAGAACAAAAACCTGAAGGTGGGCAACAAAATGCTCAAGGTGGTTCTCAACAAGATAAAAAAGATCAACCTAAAAGTGCGAGACAAGAATTACAAGAACGTAGAGAAGCTGCAGCTAAAAAAGAGGCTGTTGAAAAATCGAAAGACTTAGCTAATCAAATGTCTCAAGCTGAAAGTATGCAACAACAAGTTGCTGTTCAAAATATTGTAATACAAGCGATGGGATTTACTCCAGGTTTCGATGTGTACAACAGAACAATTGTTCCTGATGGAAAAATGTATCGACCATACACCGTTTACAATAATCAACAAAACGTTGACAATCGTAGAGCAAATATTGGTTTGTTCGGAACAACAAATTCAAAATATGAAGAATTGTTAAATTCACAATATGAGGTAGGAAAATAAAATGGCAGCAACAGCTTTTGTTATTGGTTTTTTTACAGCATTAGGTTGGTGGTCTGCTGGAAAAATAACCAAAACGATTGACACTCCACCAACAATAACACAACAAGAAAATCAAAAGGAAAAATAAAATGTCAGAAGAAATCAAAGACGTTAATGCAAAAATTGATGAATTGGAAGCTGCAACTAAAAAGTATGCTAGCAAAGATACAGTCATCAGCATTGGTGGCTATGAATTTACCCCTGCAAAATTAATGGTTGCATTTACTATTGTATCATCAACACTTGGTGGTCTCTATGGTGCATTTGAAGTTTATAAAGATTATCAAAGCATGAAGAAGAAGATTGCTGATTATGTTACTCCTGATTTAACAGAAATCTATAAAAAGATGGATGTGTTGGATGCAAACACAAGCAAAATGACTGAATATACTAATAACATCAAGAACGATCTTAAACAAGATGTTCGTAGAGTTGAATCTGTAGTTGAAAACATTGAGAGATCCACAAAATCTAATCAAAGAGATACTGACCAAACAATCAAAGAAATAAAAAAAGACTCTGATGCAACTTTAAAAGAAGTTAGAAGATATAGTGATCAGAGTGTTAAAGAAGTTACACAAGAATTGGTTAAGAATCAAAAAGAAACAACGGCAGAAATTCGTGCGTTGAGAAACGAAGTTGATATGAAGATTAAAAGAGCTCTAGACAACCCACTTTCAAAAGACTGAAATATTACTTCAAATAAATAATGTATAGTCCATACATTTTTTTCGATATGTGGATACAATATTCACTAGAAGTGTATTTTTTACCATATAAAATAATTGGAATTCAAAATGGCAGATAGTAAACCATTATCCCGCTCAGAGCGGGAAGCACTAATAAAAGATAAAGCTGGTTGGGTTATCACGGTACTAGCAGCATTACTTGCTATCAACACCCTAATGGGTGGAAGTAATTCAAGTAAGGTATTGAATAACACCATTGAAGCAAACAACACTTGGGCATTTTACCAGGCAAAATCTATCAAACAAACCCTCGCAGAAATGGCATATGATGATGCTACTAGAGCTAAAGATACAAAAAAGGCAGAATTTCTAAAGGCTAAGATTGATCGTTACGATAATGAGCCGAATGAAGGCAAAAAAGATTTAATGGCAAAAGCCAGAAAATTAGAGTCCGAAAGAGCTGTTGCCAAATCACGTAGTCCGTGGTATACTTATGCGGGCAGCTTATTCCAAATCGCTATCGTGTTGCTTACCGCTAGTATTTTGGCAGTTAATAATAGATTATATCACGCCAGTATTGGTGTTGGTATTTTAGGTGCAGTATTAATGAGTCAAGCCGTTTGGCTTTGGATACCTATCGTAATATAAAAAAAGGATTTTATTATGGAAAGAAGATTGATTTTTTTTAGTGGTGGACTGGATAGCACAGCTCTATTAACTCTATCCACACCTGATGATATTATAGTTACGATTATTGATACTCCAGGAAATAAAGTAAATTGGTTCCACGATGTTGATATTGCGAAAGTTAAGAAAATTGCTAAACATTTTAATAGATTTATTTATTTTAATCCTGTTCATATACCTGTTGCCGAAATTGAAAAGGGTCAAGGCGTAGAACAAACAAACGTTATGTTTTCAATTGCAAATAATTGGGCGAGAATAAAGGGAGAAAGTTTAAAAGAGGTTTGGTGGGGAGTATATGATTCCGAGATGGAACATAATTTGGATAATAAAAAGTTGAGGCGAGATTGGTTTAAAGCATGGGAAATATTACATCCAAATATTAAATTTCATAATCCCTTTGGACATTTACATAAATCTGATTGTTGGAAAATGATTCCAGACCAAGTTAAACCTTTAGTGCATGTTTGCCGAGCAATTCCAAAAGGAAATATTGAAACTTGTATTTGTAATAAGTGTAATAGACATAGAAGAGCTATAACTCCGGGATCATATTCTGGCAGTTATCACCGAAAGATTATACCGGAAGGCAAATATAAAGGAGATTTTATTGCCTACGACCCGTCTGGTGAAAGTAATATAACATATCTTTTAAGAGCAGAGGAACAATAAATGGCTGAAATAAAAAAAGAGGAAGATTGGATGCAAAAGAAGTGGCGTCCAGCCATGGGTTGGATGTACATGATTATTTGTACATTGGACATGGGTGTATTTCCAATATTGTGGAGTTTGTTGCAGGTGTTTACACACCAATCCATCACACAATGGAATCCATTAACACTACAAGGCGCTGGACTGTTTCACCTTGCTATGGGTGCTGTTCTTGGTATTGCTGCTTGGGGTAGAACCCAAGAAAAATTAGGTGGTGCAACAACTGTTTCGACTGCTGTACCTGAATCAATACCGGCACCAAAGCCAATCAGTATGCCAATGAGTTCACCTACACCACTAGGACCAACTCCATCAAATCAACCTGCTATCTGAAAGTAGAACAATGAAAAAAATCTTAATCGTTTTAAACATCTTAATCTGGTCTTTAGTTGGTTACCAAACATCCGTTTATGCTGCCGAAACAAAAAAGGTATGTAAGACTAATGCAAAAGGTAAAGAAGTTTGCAAAAATGTAAAAATCCACAAGAAATTTGATGGTACCAAAGTACCGGATAAAAAAGACAAGAAGAAATAAAATGGCAGACGAAGATGTTAAAGTGGACATTGGTGTTTTAAAGACTCAAGTGTTGACATTATCAGCATTATGTAATAAAATGGATCAAGTTATCGAAAAACTTGTGGATCAACACGACAGACACATATCGAAAGTATATACCGACATGGACATCAGAAGAAGGGAAACGGACGCAGATATCAAAGAACTGCACAGCAGAATTGATACTGTTCTCGATAAACTGTCCGAACAAAATGAAAAAATTATGGAAGAATTTAAATTTCTTAGAAAAGAAATGTCTAACCATAACTCGCAAGAAAAAGAACAACTAGATAAACTTCTACAATGGAAGTGGATGATTGCTGGTGGTGTGCTTGTTCTGTCTTGGTTGGTTTCACATGTAAAATTAGACACAGTATTTTTTAAATAATTTTCTCCGTTTGAATTAATATATTATGAGTGTTTTCATCGACAGGAATTTCCTGTTACAACTTTCGCCCAAATTGCCGAGATTTTCCCAAAAAAAGGATGATCTCTACAATTTCAGGTGTCCGCTCTGTGGCGACTCACAGAAAAATAAAACCAAATGCCGTGGATACGTGTATCGCAAAAAGAATGATTATTTCTATATGTGTCATAATTGCGGCGTGTCTACCACATTCTTCAATTTTCTGAAGCAAGTGGATCCTTCCCTTGTGCAAGAATATCAACTAGAGAGATACAAAAACGGTGAATCTGGCCATAGTAACTTTGAGAAGCCTGAATTCGAAGAAGTTAAAACATCCAAACCAGTATTCAAAGAATCTTTACAGCTTCCGTCAATTGATTCTCTACCAGAAGCACATTTTGCCAAGGTTTATGTGCAACAAAGAAAGATTCCTGAAAACCTACAAACACAGTTATACTACGCAGAAGATTTTGCAGACTTTGTGCAGGGTTTGGGAATTGAAAAAGACAATCTACATAAAAATGATAAACGTCTTGTAATACCATTCTATGATAAAGGCAAAAAACTTATAGCGATTCAAGGCAGATCATTGGGTGAATCCAAACTCAGATATATAACAATTAAATTACATGATGATAACAAAAAGATTTATGGATTAGACAGACTGAATCCAGAAATTTCTAGAATTTATGTAGTTGAAGGTCCTATCGATTCTATGTTTTTGGAAAACGCCGTTGCAACAGCAGACTCTAATTTGGAATCGATTGCGGACACACTGGATAAGTCTAAGGTAGTTTTAATCTTTGATAACGAACCCCGCAACAAGGAAATAGTGAAACAGATGGAACATGCCATCGACAACCACTTTAATGTTGTTATTTGGCCAGAAATGATTGTTGAAAAAGATATTAATGATATGGTATTGAATGGATTCTCACCAGACGAAATTCAAGATATTATAGATAAAAATACCTTCATTAATTTGAGAGCAAAATTTGAATTTATTAATTGGAAGAAGGTGTAATATGGAAACTACAGTATATGATCTACCAGAGTTGGAATACTTGGTTAGAGAATTTGATAGAAAATATGTTGAGAGTGGATTGACTTATGGTTGGAAATCCGAAACAAAAAAAGAATATGATTTTGGCCACTGGAATAAAGTTGTATTGAAATCCAATAAACAATTTGTATTTGATAATGCAAAATTGCCTTTTATTAAAAAACATCCTGAAGTTGAAACAATTTGGAACATTGTCCAGTCAAAAATTGGTCGTAGAAAATTATTAAGAGCTTATGTCAACGGTTACACTTACGGAACTGATGCATATTTTCATAGAGATGATGGATGGATTTCGGAAATATACGGTCAAGGAATTTTGACAGAAACAGTTATAGTTTATTTGAATGATAAATGGGATGCCGATTGGGCAGGAGAGACTGTTATACTAGATGAATCTGGAGAAATCGAAAAATCTGTATTGCCTAAGAAGAATAGAGTATTGATTTTTGATTCGAATAAACTTCATGCTGCAAGACCACTCACAAGAGCTTGTGCTGAACTAAGAAAGGTTTTAGTGTTTAAAACTATCGATTATAATATTCAAACTAAAGAAGTTGATTTTATTCATAAGTTGACATTAAATGATCCTAGACTATTTTATGTTTCATTTAAAATGTCTATTGCTTTGGATGAAAGATTACAGAGTAAAGATGTATGTCTAGCTGCACTATATCATGCTGTGTACACTTATCCAAATATTGAGCGACAGACCGTTAAAGATTTAATTGGTGAATCTGCTGAACAATTAGTATATGAATATCACAACAAATTAAATATGGAAAATAAAGATTTAATGTATATTGAATTTGCAAAACTTATGCGTACAAATAAAGATGGTGTTCACAATGAGACTTTGAATACATTATGGAGAAAACTAAATGAAAGTTGAACTGATTAATTATTCACAAACTTCACTTAGTGATGATGCTGGTAGAATCTTACCACAAAAGAGTTTATTAGAACAAATTGCATATGCAGCTCGAGTTTCAAATCCATCGAATCAAAATAACAATGACACAGCTGAAAAGTTGGTTCGTTATTTGATTAAACACGAACATTGGTCGCCACTTGAAATGGTGAATGTGTGTTTAGAGATAGAAACTACCCGTGATATTGCAAGACAAATTTTAAGACACCGTTCTTTTTCTTTCCAAGAATTTTCACAACGTTATGCTGATCCGACATCCGAACTTTCTTTTGTGATGAGAGAAGCACGTTTGCAAGATACCAAAAATAGACAAAATTCTATTGAAATTCCTGGTACTACAATAAAAGAACAAACATTGTTAGAAGAATGGAAATGGCATCAACAAGATGTACTTAGAACAATAGATCACGCTTATAATTGGGCAATTTCAAATGGCATTGCTAAGGAACAAGCAAGAGCTGTATTGCCAGAGGGTATGACTGTATCTAGAATGTATATGAACGGAACGCTTCGGTCGTGGGTTCACTATATACAACTACGGAGTGGAATTGAAACACAAAAAGAACATCGTAAAGTAGCTCTTGCCTGCGCTGATGCGATTGAGCCAATTTTTCCGATGATTAAAGAATTTTTAAAATAACAATAAGGCAAAAAAGTATGATGGAATATCTAGGTATAAAAATCGATTTGGAGAGAGACAAACTCTTTGACGATCTGGGAATTAAAAGATTAAAAGAAAGTTACATGAGGGATGATGAAGAAAGTCCACAACACAGGTTCGCATTTGTATCAAAAACCTTTTCAACAGATGAACAACACGCACAAAGACTGTACGAATATTCTAGTAAGCATTGGTTATCTTACAGCACTCCCATTCTTTCTTTTGGTCGCTCTAAGCGTGGTATGCCTATATCATGTTTCCTTAATTATATCGAAGATACTGCTGAAGGTCTAGTTGATAACCTATCTGAAACGAATTGGCTTAGCATGCTGGGTGGCGGTGTTGGCATTGGCTTTGGTATTCGTTCAGCTGACGATAAATCTACTGGTGTTATGCCTCACCTCAAAATTTATGACGCATCTAGTTTGGCATATCGTCAGGGTCGCACTCGCCGTGGTAGTTATGCTGCTTACTTGTCTATTGACCATCCAGATATTATCTCTTTTCTAGAAATGCGTAAGCCTACAGGCGATCCAAATGTTCGTTGCTTGAATCTCCATCATGGTATCAATATCACCGATGACTTCATGCAAATAATTGAAAAATGCATGTTGGATCCGGAAGCCAATGATGATTGGCAATTAAAAGATCCACATTCAGGTGAACTTAGGGAAGTTGTTTCAGCTAAACGTCTGTGGCAAGAAATTTTAGAATTACGTATGCATACAGGTGAACCGTACATACACTATATTGATACAAGCAATAAAAAACTTCCGTATTGGTTAAAAGAAAAAGGATTAAAAGTCAATCAATCAAATCTTTGTTCGGAAATAATTTTACCGACAAATGAGGAAAGAACAGCCGTTTGCTGCCTATCTTCATTAAATTTGGAGAAGTATGATGAGTGGGAATCTAACAATTTATTTCTCAAAGACGTTGCCGAAATGCTTGATAATGTCCTCAATTACTTCATTGCTAATGCTCCTGATGTTATCAGCCGTGCAAAGTATAGTGCCGAAAGAGAACGTTCTATTGGTGTCGGTGCTCTTGGGTTCCATGCTTATCTACAACGTAACAATATTCCTTTTGAAGGCGTTATGGCCAAAGTCGTCAACAATAGAATTTTTAAACACATAAGAAAAGGTCTAGATGATGCAAATAAAATATTGGGGACGGAGAGAGGTGAAGCTCCTGATGCAACCGGTACTGGTTTCCGTTTTAGTCATCTTATGGCTGTTGCTCCCAATGCTTCTTCTTCCATTATCATGGGCAATACTTCTCCTAGCGTTGAACCTTATCGTGCCAATGCTTATCGCCAAGATACTTTATCAGGTTCTCACCTAAACAAGAATCGTTGGTTAGATAAAGTCATTATGAAATATCTGGATCCAGAAGGTGGATCCGTTTTGACACCAAAAGGTGAACAAGAATATGCTGACATCTGGTCATCTATCATTGCTAATGATGGTTCGGTACAACACTTGACTTGGATGGACGAAAACACCAAAGCTGTGTTTAAAACATCAATGGAAATTGATCAGCGTTGGGTAATTGATTTGGCCGCAGATAGACAAGAATACATCGACCAAGCACAATCGTTGAACTTGTTTTTCAGACCAGATTCGAATATTAAATATATACATGCAATTCATTTTATGGCATGGAAAAAAGGATTAAAAACCCTATATTATTGCCGTAGTGAGAAATTAGCTAAAGCTGATAAAGTATCTAAGAGAGTTGAAAGAGAAATTATTAAAGAATTAGATATGACACAAATTGCTCAGGGAAATGACTGTATAGCTTGCGAAGGATAAAGATGTTTAAAGAAATTACAGAAACGTTAAGACAACAAAGATGGGACGACCATCGATATTACCATCACAGTAGAATCAATCAATTTCTACATTTAATTAGTGCAACATCATTTTTGGTTGCATATGTTTATTTGTTTATTGATCCTATTATAAGTGCTTATATTGCTTGGTTAATTTCAATGACATCACGGCAAATTGGTCATTTTGTTTTTGAACCTAAAAGTTATGATGAATATAATAAAGCTACACAAGAATACAAAGAAGAAATTAAAATAGGTTATAATTTAAATCGTAAACGGGTTTTGATGAGTCTGTTTGTTTTGATACCTATTCTTGCATATTTTGATTTTGCATTTATGAATTACATGGTTCCGGATCAAAACACAGAAACATTTTTAAATCGACTTGGTATTGGTTGGTTTTGGCTGGGCATTTCTGCTATCTTATTCAGAATGATCCAACTAACGATATTTCAAAGTTTTAAAGTTGCATTTGTTTGGTGCTTGAAAATTGTTACGGATCCAATACATGATCTATGGATTTATAGAAAATCACCATACTACTTGATGCGTGGTGAGTTAATAGATAAAGATTTAAAACAAGATTACGAATTAGAAATAGGTATTAAAAAATGAAACAGTTATTAAAATTTTCAGCAACATGGTGTGGTCCTTGTAAATCCTTGGCCAACAATTTTAAACATGTGAATCTTGGTGATGTTGAATTGGTTAACATTGATATTGAAGAAGAAAGTGCAAAGACGATTAGTTATGGTGTACGTGGAGTACCTACTATGGTTTTATTGGAAGATGGTGTCGAAATCAAACGTAAAACTGGTGTACTTATGGCCGACCAAATCGAGGAATTCATTAAATGATAAGCAAAACAAAATCAATTTTAACTGATGAACGTACATACTTTAAACCTTTCAACTATCCATGGGCCTACGATGCTTGGCTGAAACATGAACAATCACATTGGCTTCACACGGAAGTTCCAATGGCTGAAGATGTTAAAGATTGGAAAAAGAAGTTAACAAACGAAGAAAAACAATTTTTAACAAACATCTTTCGTTTCTTTACACAGGGTGATATTGACGTTGCTGGTGGTTACGTCAATAATTACTTGCCTTATTTTCCCCAACCAGAAATACGGATGATGTTGGCTGGTTTTGCTGCTCGTGAAGCTTTACATATTGCTGCATATTCACATTTGATTGAAACACTTGGTTTACCTGAAACAACATACAACGAATTCATGGAGTATGCTGAAATGAAGGAGAAACATGATTATGTTATGGACATTGCCAGCAAAAATACAACAAAAGAAAACACCGCAACACACATTGCTGTGTTCTCAGCCTTCACCGAAGGTATGCAATTATTCTCATCATTCATTATGTTATTGAATTTTCCTCGTACAGGAAAGATGAGGGGTATGGGTCAGATTGTAACATGGTCGATTGTTGATGAGACAATGCACGCTGAGTCGATGATTAAGTTATTCAGAACCTACATAGAAGAAAATAAAGAAATTTGGAATGATGAATTGAAAAGTAGAATATATACAATAGCTGAAAAGATGGTTCAGCTTGAAGATAAATTTATTGATCTAGCATTCGGTATGGGTGAAATGGAAGGTTTGAGTTCTGCTGATGTTAAGCAATACATTCGTTATATTGCTGACCGCCGACTCATTAGCCTTGGACTAAAAGGTATTAACAAAGTAAAACGCAATCCATTGCCATGGGTTGAAGAAATGATTAACGCACCAACACACACTAATTTCTTTGAGAATAGAGCAACCGACTATGCAAAAGGTGCTTTATCCGGAAATTGGGGAGATGTTTGGGCCAACTAAAAAGAAAGAAAAAAATGACAAACAAATCTATGACTGGAGACTGTTCTAGCTGTGAATCAACCTACGGCATAGAATTTACGGAAGAACTTGTATCAGAAGAATTTCCGGAATATTGTCCATTTTGTGGTGAGACCATCGATGAATTATCAGAAGAATATGCAGAAGAAGATGATGATCCAGAAGATGAAAACCGATGGGATTAAACTGGACATATAACGATAAAGAATTTACGGAAGACTTGATTGGTGATAATTTAGGATTTGTATATGAAATAACAAATCTTGAAAATAATAGAAAATATATTGGTAAAAAATTATTTCATTCATCCAAAACCAAACAAGTAAAAGGTAAAAAGAAGCGTATTAAAGTTCCAAGTGATTGGCAAACTTATTACGGAAGTAGTGCCGATCTTGCTAAAGATGTGTTATCATTAGGACAAGAAAAGTTCCAAAGAAAAATAATACACCTTTGTAAATCTAGAGGTGAGTGTAGTTATCTCGAAGCCAAAGAACAATTTTTAAATTGTGTTATGGAAAGAGAAGATTACTACAATACGTGGATTATGGTTAGAGTTAGAAAATCGCATATTAAGGATTATAATGCTAGACTTCTTAGTGGAACTAAAGAATGATAATCAGGATTTTGATTTCCTGAGTTTCACTTCAAACGATAATGGTGAGTCATTATCTATTACAGGTGAAAAATATAAAGATCCAGGAACACCAGTCGGAGGCAGCGCTATTGGTCCACAGTATCATATAGTCTTGTACAAAGATCATCCAACAGATAAGAAAAAATTCTGTGATGTGGAATGTTTTAATGGTATACTTGCTGATCCTTGGGAATACATCTCCGGACTAATTCCTGTAGGTTTCTATGGCGTAATCGCAAGAACAACTACCACTTCCGAACCAATCATACAAAGGCTGGTTGACACCATCAAAAAAGTGTGTTAGAATTGAATCTTTAGAAACTATTGAAAGTTTGTTATGATTCTGGTAGATTTAAATCAGGTACTATTATCTGGCCTGATGGCACAGATTTCGAATCAAAAAGGTGTGAAGCTTGAAGAAAGCTTAGTTCGCCATATGATTCTAAACATTATCCGGATGCACGTTAGGAATTTCCGCAAGGACTATGGCGATATAGTCCTCTGTTGTGACAACAGGAAATACTGGCGTAAAGAATTCTTTCCTTTCTATAAAGCAAGCCGAAAGAAGAACCGTGAAAAATCCGACCTAGACTGGCATATGATTTTTGATATGTTGGCAAAATTCAAGTTGGAACTGAAAGAAAATTTTCCCTACAAGGTTATCGATGTTGAAGGTGCAGAAGCTGATGATATCATTGGCACATTAGTACCAATCTATGCACCACACGAAAAGATTTTAATTCTTTCTAGTGACGGTGACTTCCTACAACTACAGATGTATGGTGAAAATGTTAAACAATACAATCCATCACAGAAGAAATACATTAAGTCCAACGAACCTCTTTTAGAATTAAAAGAGAAGATTATTCGTGGTGATAAAGGTGACGGTATACCAAACATTTTTTCACCATCAGATTGTTTTGTGCGTGAACTTAGACAAAAACCAATCACACAAAAAATAATTGAAAAATACCTAAATGAGTCAACCGATAAATGGGGTGACGAATCAGCAATCACAGGATTCTCACGAAACGAAACCTTAATTGATCTAAGGATGATTCCATCTGAAATTAAACAGAAAATTATAAATAACTATAATGAAGTTAAACCTGCATCTAAACAACGGATGTTAAATTACTTTATCGAAAACAAACTAAAAAACCTAATGGAAGTGATTGAGGAATTCTAATGAAAAATATCTATGAAGTGTTTGATGAATTTGAAGAAGCAAAAAATAAAAAAGAAAGATTGACGGTAATTGAAAAGAACCTGTCAAAAACTTTAGTTGAAGTACTACAATACACATTTCATCCAGATTACAAATGGAAAATAAATGAAATGCCGGAAAACTATAAGATTCCTATGGATGTAGCTCCTGGGTTATCACGTTGCCAACTATCCACAGAAATTAGGAAACTATATTTGTTTCAAAGTGGAAACGAAGTTGCAGAATCTTTATCTCCCAAGAAACAAAATGAGTTATTAATTCAGCTATTGGAATCAATCGAACCTAGAGAAGCTGAAGTGATTATTGGTATCTTCAAAAAAGACCAAAGTGTTAAAGGTCTGGATTATAAATTTGTCAAAGAGGCCTTTCCAAATCTTTTACCTTAATGGATAACAAAGATAAATTAATAGTAACAAGTGGTGAATTTGATCCTTTAACATATGATGAATTACGTTATCTACAAAGATGCCGTCAGAAAGGCAATTGGTTAATTGTGGGCATACATTCAAATTGGTGGATGACCTATGCCCGTGGTGGATTCACTCAAAACTATTTTGAACGTAGTCAAATAGTCAGTAATTTAAAATGTGTCGATGAAATATTCCAATTCAATGATTCTGATGGAACGGTCTGTCAGTTACTCAAATTAGTAAAATTCTGTTATCCGAATGCTGATATAACTTATATATCGCAAGACGATATGTTCAACATGCCCGAAACAAAAATACGTGGCATCAATTTCGAAACCATGAAGTAGGAGAAAAGAAAGTGACGAAGTTTGTCGGTAAATTCCGTAAACAAAAAGATTACAACGATGATTACGAATTTAGTAGGAATGCGTTGAATAACCGTAAACGCAAAGGTGTGAACACCGAAGTTAAAAAACTATTAAAAATGTATGAAGAAGAAGAATTCATGTATGGATCTTCATACGACACAAAATCCAAAAAAAGAAGCCATTAGCGCAAAAAAATGACGCACCAGGATCAACGGTGGTGCGTTTTTTTCAACTGGTCAATAGGCCGATATGGTACAAATTTGTTGTTTTTTAGCAACAAATACCAAAATCTGCTTGACAAAGCCCGAAATGTGTGTCATAATGATATCTCTTGACTGGAGAATCAAAATATGATTGTTTATGGACACATTCAAAAATCCAAAAAACGTAAAGTTCCAAAAGCTGTTAAAAAACAGCATGATGAGTGGTTGGCTTCTGTTATGAACATGTCTACCAACTTTTCAAAAACTAAGCCTAAAGCAAATTCTAAAGTAATTCCTTCACCTAGTACGTTTGTACGCCGTGAAACGCCTCATTATCCGTCTTTGGATACAGGATACACAGGAACACTAACGAAAGTTGGAATTATGAAGGATTATCACAAAATGTCAAAGGAAGAAAGAGCGAAAATTGATGAAATTAACGCTTGTGTAGCGCCTTTACATAAAAGTAATTATGTTTATGTTTCTCCTGGTATGAATCCTGCCGGTTTTGGCAGAAAAAATGAAATTCTTTGAAAGGAATATTTAAAAATGTACGCTCCGCACGAAGAAACGCAAATTCTACGTGGTATTGATGAAATTATGTTCAATTTACGTCATGTTCCAGTTGATGATGTTGCTCATTTCCTAGTAAAATTTAACCCCGAGCTTGCCAGTGAGTTGGCAAATTCAATTTCTTTTCATTTTTTCGATAAAACAGAAGGTCAAACACATGAATAATCAACAAACTAACACAAAAGTAGAAAAATACAATCTTTGGTTGAATGCCAAATCTGACGATGGTGAGATTCCTGATTGGAAACGCCTAGATATCGTTATGAGACAATGGGCAGTCATGTCACAATTTGAAAGTGATCAGTCCGAATACTTAAAAATGAAAGAACTGTACCAATGACAGAACAAATTTTCTATTCAAAAATAGAAGATGCTGATGACGGAAGCGGAGACGGCATTTTAACGATACCTCCAGAAATTTTAGAATTTTATGGATGGAAAGAAGGCACAAAACTGGATATTTCCGTTATGGAAAATGGCAGCATTTTAATTAAAGAAGTTCGGGATGTTGTAGAAAAACAACAGCCTTAAAAAAAACACTTGACCTTGATCTGGAACTATGAGATAATACTTGTATTACCTCGGAGAAAACATGGAAATTATTCAATCTAAATCGCTTCTTGCAAAATTAATGGCAACCGAAAATCTGGTTGTAGAACAAAGAAAAGTAAATACAGCTTCATTTGATGTTGTAAAGCGTGTTTTGACTGTTCCGATCTTAGATAAAAATATTTCTGGTTATTTGTATGACCTATTCATGGGTCACGAAGTTGGCCACGCCCTAGAAACTCCTGCCGAAGGCATGAAAAGGGCTTGGGAAATGAAAATCCCAATGTCAATTATGAACGTTCTAGAAGATGTTCGTATTGAGAGGAAAATCAAAAACAAATATCCTGGACTCCGACTATCGTTTGTCAAAGGTTATCGTGAATTGATTGAAAAAGATTTCTTTGGTACAAAAGATATCGACTTAAATGATCTGAATTTCCTTGACCGCATAAACCTCTACACTAAAGGTGGTGCTGCACAAGGTATTAAATTCAACGAAGAAGAAAAAGTTCTTCTTGAAAAAATCGAGTCAACAGAAACATATGATGATGTGATCGATTTGGCTAAAGAAATCATGGAATACATGAAGAAAGAAAAAGAAGAAAAAAAGAAAAACACTTCTAATGATCCAGATGAAGATTATGATGAAATAGATGATGGTGATGATGACTGGTCGCCACAGGATTCCGATACTGATATGTTTGATGATTTAGATGAAATGGACGAAACCGAAGATGATAGCAATCATCCAGATGAGGCTAAAGAATCTAAACAAAAAGATCAGGAAAAATCTCAAAACGATGATTATGTATCACATACTGATGAATCTTATCGTAAAAACGAAACCAAATTATTTGCTAGTGATCCTGTAAATTATTATTACGGAAATATTCCAGATATGGATCTGGATAAATTGATCATTAATCATAAAACTATTTGGAAAAAATATCGTTTGTGGGTTGAAGGACAAGAACTTGACCACAGAGGCATAGATACAAAAGAATTTTTAAAAATTCGTAATGATGCAAAAAAAGTTGTTGGTTATTTGGCCAAAGAATTTGAATTACGTAAAAATGCCGAACAACTAAAACGTGCTTCAGAATCCAAAACCGGTGAGTTGAACATGAATAAAATCTATTCATATAAATTTGCTGAAGATATCTTTAAAAAGATGACGATTGTTCCTGATGGTAAATCACACGGATTGATTATGTTCCTTGATTGGTCTGGTTCCATGCACGACCATATGGGAAACACAATTAAACAATTAATCAATTTGGTTATGTTCTGTAAGAAAGTAAATATTCCTTTCGAAGTATATGCTTTTAGTTCAGACTATGACCGTGTGTACCGACCAAATGAAGTTGCTGGCGACTTACAAGTTTGTCCTTTTAATTTGATGAATCTTTTTTCAAGTAAAATGAGTGCTTCAGAATTCACTTATGCTGGTTCAGCATTGGTTCGGATGTTTATATCTCACCGAGGTTACAGACCATTTTGGTTAAATTTGGGTGGAACTCCATTGACCGAAGCAATCATTGCCGCTTTGAAGGTTGTTCCTGCTTTTCAGAAACAATACAAATTGCAGATTGTAAACACAGTTTTCTTAACTGATGGTGATGGCCATTCGGTGTCACAAGTTTATGTAAAACATCCAAATGATCCAAGCCGGATGATGGCGGTATGGGGTGATGAATATTCGGAAGTTACAAGTATCTATAGAAGTAGTACCAAAAAATTAGTTATTGTTGATCCTGTAACTAAGCAACAAGAATTCTGTACACATGACACGGGACGGCCTTTAACATCGCACTATATCAAAATGTTAAAAGCCAGAACAGGATGTAATGTTGTTGGATTCTATATCATGTCCGGTCGTGAATTTGGTAGAGAATCTAGACACTTTTTTCCAAACGTTTTTGATGTGTCTAGGTTAAAACAAACATTTCGAAAAGAAAAGTGTATGGTAGTTACTTCTGCTGGATATGATGAATACTATTTGCTCCGTGCAGAAGGCCTAGATACAGAAGATGAGGTTACGTTTGAAGTGAAAGAAAACGCAACGACTAGAGGTCTTGTGTCCGCTTTCAGTAAATATACGGAAGGACGTTTGGCCAATCGTACAGTTTTGAATAGATTTATAGGAATGATAGCATGAAAGAACTTGCAACTTTTTTTGGTAAAGGTGGAGAAACCGTAGCTTTTCTTTTTGAAGGTGACAATATTTGGAAAGTAAATTATGGTGGGATCAGATCCACACCTCATTTACCAGGAAATATTTTATCCACTAAAACTTTTGCAACAGAACAAGAAGCAACAGAATTTATTTCTGATTTTATAAACGGAGAATAAAATGGAAATTTCGAAATTTATGAACGGCGATAAAGAAGCCGTTGTGATGCGTGATTTTAATATCATGCGAGAAAATTATACATATACTGTTCATTACTATCTAGATAAAAAATTGTTGAGTAAAGAGTCCGTATTAGTATATGAAGATGCTGCTGTCTTAGCGGAGAAATATATTTTTGAAGGCAAAGATTCTGGTCCAACTTTACTGATGGAAAATGTCTGATACATTTGACGAATTTTTAGATCCCAAAAAGATTTTCGATAACTTAATGAAAAGTTGTCGTGAACTTAAATTTTGGAATATAAGATGCATCGTTGATGAAGCCTATTGTGTTGCTTTAGGAGAACTTCCTTTTAAAGTTATCATTATAGATGGAATTTACTACTGTACGGTTATTTCAGAAAAGAGAACCGAAGCAATGAAAAAGATTTGTGATCATTTACCCGTTATTAAATTTTTAGACAATGAACAAGAAGATTAATGAAATCCTTTTGATTACTCAAGAGGAATGTGTAGAAGTTACACAAGCCATCAGTAAAGTTTTTAGGTTTGGCATGGACGATTCACACAAAGGTGAAACGAACCGTGAACGCCTAGAAGAAGAAGTTGGTGACTTAATGTGTATGATTGACCTTTTGATAGAATCTGGCATCGTTAGTGAGTCTGCTGTAATGGCTGCCAAGGACGAAAAAATGATGAAATTGAAAACATGGTCAAACATCTTTAAAGAAGAAGGTGAACAAGTTGTTGTTCCTAGGTGTTCAACTTATCCAGCCTGTTTACTTAAAGGTGTAGAAGGACGACTTACCATAATCAACAGACCGGAGATTCCATATCCAAATGACGAATTCTGAAAAGCTATGATTAACCATTATTTTCCTACAGCAGTATTTTCCGAAATAAACTTACCCTTGGCTGAGGCTATGTTGCCGGTTGCACGAAAATATTTGGATGATAAAGAATATGTTGGTAACCGATGGAATTACAAGAATACTTATGAGTATGGAATTAAAATGGCTGGACAACCAGACATACAACCATATAATCATTATATAACCGAGAAAAGTAAACAATTTTTACGTGTTATAGGATATGATCCAAATCATCTTGAGTTTGTTAGCCAGATTTTTGTAAGTGAGATGTTCAAAGGTGATCACCATGGAAGACACACTCATGCTAATTCTGTTATATCCGGAATTTTATATTTACAAGTACCCGAAAATTCAGCGCCTATTATATTTTTAGATCCTAGACCACATAGAGATTTTTTAAACTTACCTAAACTTTCATATAATACTCCGGAAAATAGAGACAGTATAATGATTCATACTCGCAAAGGATTATTTCTATGTTGGGAATCTTGGTTACCCCATATTGTACCGAAATCTATGAATGAAAATGAAGGAAGAATTACGATGGTTTTTAATTTAATTGAGAAAAGAAAATGAACGAACACATAGATAAAATTAATGAAATGTTGCCAAAGCTTGGCAAGAGAGTGCCATCATTTGTAATGATGTTGCAACACATCGGTCAAATTGACAATCCTTTGATTGTTGAAACTGGTTGTGCCAGAATGGAGAACAACTTTGAAGGTGATGGTATGTCATCACTCATCTTTAATGAATTTTCAAAGATCAAAGGTGAGTTCTGGTCCGTTGACATCAATCCAGACAATATTGAATTTGCTAAGAAGTACTGTGATAACTCAAACCTGGTTTGTTCCGATTCTGTGGCCTTTCTACACCAGAAGAACAAAGAATGGACAGAAACAGGACGAAAGATTGATTTGTTGTATCTAGATTCTTATGACTTTGATATGAACGATCCACATCCTTCTTCACTACACCATATCCTAGAATTGACTGCCATCATGCCATCGCTCCGAGAAGGCACCATGATTTGTGTTGATGACAACTTTGGTGATATCGGTAAAGGTGGTTATGTACACCAATTTATGCTTGCTCTAGGCAAAGAACGTGTGTATAATGGATATCAATGGGTGTGGGTTCTATGAAGCTGATAATCGATGAAAAGAAAGGTTCATATTACTATGTGGACGAACTTGATGAATCGATTAGGTTGTCACCAAGATTTGACTATCTTGAGGACGCCGAGCAATGGAAATCCCGTATGACCTATATTATGAACAAACTACTTGATGAGGACAAATATCATGAACAACCAAAACCAAATCTCTAATATTATTGAAGTACTAGAGAACGAACGAAACGTACTACTTACCGAGTTCTACAGACCCGAAACAGAAGGCACCGGTCATTTCAACACCGCAGCCTCGGTTCTCGAAATGCGTATCAACGAATACAAAACTAAAGCTTCCTTTTCTTCTCAGTTAAGCTAAGGCGTTTTCAGCGATTTCCGGCGCTTCCTAACACACCATGGATACTTCAAACATACTCAACGAATCCAGTATATTTCCGGTTTGGCCAGAGCAATCAAGAGCTGATCCAAAGCAAATCGAAATAGAATTCTTTTGGCCTCTAACCGAGCAATTTAAATTGGATTTAGACTTCACGCCTTGCGAGAAACCTAAGACTTATTATTATGGTGTCGGTTCCAGCGGATCGGTAACATACACACCTAATGCCTTACACACAACCAATTTCACAAATCTCACAAATACGGTAGAGTTGAACTTAAACTTAGACCGTACAAATATTGTGATTTCAGGAAAGCCACCCCTGATTCGTAGGTGGTTATACAAACTCTTAGGGTTTAAAATTAAGAATGGGAATTAAAATAATGGATATGGACTCAGCAGCATACTTTCTATCTGGTGCAATTTTGACCATGTTAGGCTTTATCATCGTTGCAATGGGTATCGTTGCAATCAATAACATCTTTGCACACTACTGGCAACCAGTAAAGTTCTTTCTGTATAACAATTACAATCCAACGTTTGTTACAGAAGAAGAATTGACAAAGACTATCGAACCTACTATGGAACCTGCAAAGACCACTAAAAGTAATACCACCAAGTAATTACTGTAGATAGTACTGTATATGGAATATCAGAGCACTCGAACGATACTCTCTAAGGTTACAACATGAGCTACGTTATATTCAAACACAACACAGAATATACTGCACGTAAGGGTCTAGAAGGACCCTTTCACTATCCTAACGGACAGGTTCTCTACTACGACCCTGTTGCCGGTGAGTATTGGGATCCACGCACAGACTTCTATGTGCCTAGTGAAGATGTTCATCGCCTTCAGAATTCGATCTTTGGTACCATCAAAGACTGAGATACGTTCCATATACAGAAAAAGTCTTTCCCACTAAAACCGGTCCAGAAAAAAAATCTAGGACCTCGAAAAGCAAAAATTCGAAATCCTCTGGTGGGGCTGGAAAAATAAATTTTGCGCTTAATCAGTTTGGGCCACCATAGCTTTTTTTAATATACACTGCTCGGCTCATAAATTTCCCCTATCCCTCAGAGCAGCTCCCCAGCAATACTTGACCAATCCGGTCAAGCATTATCCCCAATAAAATCAACAGCTTACCGGCGCCAAACCTAACGCTTGCCACTTTCGCCAAAAAGTGTATAATTGGCAACATGAAAACAAAAAACGGTGCAAAATTTACAAAGCTGACCGGATTGGTCAAGTATTATTTTAATGCTTGCCATTTCCACCAGCTCCTGTATCCTTGCACCATTGTTTGAAATTTGAACGTCATTTTATAGGAGATTATATGACAACCAACTACACCTTCCCTTGCGGTTCCGTTAACGGACTCACCCTTAGCCAAAAGCGTGAAGCACTTGCTGCTTTACGTGCTTCCATTAAAGCTGACCGTGAGCTACGTGCTGCTCACCGTACAGCTACTAGAATTGCTAAGGTTGCAGCTGCTAATGCTAAAGCCGATGCTCTTGCTCAGAAGCGTGCTGCTGCTATTGCTAAAGCTCAGGCTCGCTTGCAGAAGCTGCTGGATAAGCAGAGCGCTCCAGTAGGTGCTAAAGCTGTTAAAGCTGCACGTAAACCTGGTCCCGTCACCGTGACCAAATTCCAGTCCGAAGCTCGTGCTGCTAACGATATCGCTGCAGCACTGGTTGCAAAGCGTAAAAGCGCTTAAGCTCCCAAAGGTTGACCAAAACGGTCAACCATTTTATATGATGCTTGCCACTTTGTCAGGTTTCATATAAAATGGTTGTTTTGAAAGGTTGAAAATGGTAGTTTATAAATTGATTAAAATTGAAGCAGGTCTTCCTGAGCGTTCCGTTGAATTGACGGATGGTGAATTGGATGCCATTTATGAGGCGATGGATGATTATCGCCATTATGAAGGTGAGCAGGAAGATACTGCTTTGGCAATTCAGGATAAAATCTCCGAATTGTTTGCTCTGTAATTGTGAAAGGATATAGAATGTTAAGTAAATTTGAGAGTATTGTTTTTCCTATAGTGTATGTTATAGCTCTGGTTGTGATTGTGCTTGATTTGATGGTCTGGAGGCCTTACTAATGAAATTGCTATCTACAGGTAACCCGAAAGTGCTCAAAGGCCTTTCACAAGGTTATAACACTTATATTCTACACTTGGCACCTGCTAATATTTCAGGTTACGAGGTTTGCCCAAAACGCACCAAAGGTTGCACCGATGCTTGCTTGAATTTAGCTGGTCGAGGTGGAATGTTTAAGCGTGGCGAGGTTACCAATGTAATTCAAGAAGCACGTAAGCGTAAAACCAAAATGTTTTTCGAAAATCGTGCCGAATTCATGAGGTTGCTAGTTGCTGATATTGAGTTAGGTATTAAGCAAAGCAAGAGGTTAGGTCTTACGCCAGTTTTTCGCCTGAACGGTACTAGCGATTTGTCATGGGAAAAATATTCTGTGGTTCGCAAAGGTCAGGTTTTCTCCAATATTTTCGAAGCTTTCTCTGAGGTACAATTTTATGACTATACTAAAATTCTTGGTCGCCGTGTTACTAGTATTGATAATTATTCACTTACTTTTTCCGCTGCTGATGGTAATGAGCTTGATGTTTATCGTGCTATTAGCCAAGGTTATAATGTTGCCGTTGTTTTTGGTATAAAGAAAACTGAACCGATGCCAGAATCCTATATCGGTCGCCCCGTGTTTAACGGTGATGAATCAGATTTGAGGTTCTTGGATCCAAAAGGTGTAGTTGTCGGGTTGTATGCTAAAGGTAAAGCTAAAAAAGATACCACTGGCTTTGTGAAATATCCTAATATTATGTTAAAGGTTGCTTAAGATGGATATACTATCTAAAATGTTGCTTTGTATTGTTGTGATTGCTTTTTTGATGGTCACATAATATTAAGTTGATGTTGCGTAAAAACAACATCATTCTAAAGGTTGCTTGCCATTTTGTCGAGTCTCCTTTAGAATGGTAGTTTAAATTGTGAAAGGTAATTATGACAGAATTTGAAAAGCGTTGTTATGGTATGACCGAACAGGAAATACGTGAAGAATATATGCAAAGTATCACCGCAAAATTCTCAGGTCTCGAAATGGTCGTGATGGGTATTTTGTCAGATTGTCAACACCTGATGGAATTAGGTGATAATCGTGAAATGATCCGTAAAAATCTGAATGTCGCCAAGTTTATTCTAGGTGAGATGATGGAAGAAAAACGTGAGGTAGAAATTTGATAGTATTCAATGATAGTTTCAGTAAGTATTCTAAAAGAGGTGCAACAGCTATCTTTACTAGAATACCAATAAGCGAGTTAGAATGCTTTAAGAAATGGATAGGAGTGAGAGGTGTCGTTAAGATAAGGTACAGAGGTCCAAGATTCAATGTGCCGTCCGCTAGAAGTCGCTCAGGTCTCTCAAAGCAATCAACGTGCTTAAAACAGGATGCGACACACTTCTCAGTTTATCGGATATAGCTTTGAGGTTGCTCTGGAATGACTAGGAGAAGGTAGGAAAACGTTTTTGGATCGCATCCACAAACTAAGAGCCGCTAAGCAGCACCAGATTGCGACAGGTTTGCGACACTTTTTTGCACTTTTTGACACTTTTTGACACTTGATGAGGTAACTGATTATATACTGAAGCACATTTAACTAAATTCGGGTTTCATCCGTGAGATTACTTTAGGTAATACTATATTAAGTGTGTTTCAGTATATTTGTGGAGATAGTATATTCAGTATATTTGTGGAGGTATTATATTATGACTGTAATTGCTAAGGTTAATAATAGGGTGGTTGAGATTGTAAAGACTGCTGGTAATGTACCTTTTTCGAATCGTTTTGGTTGGGTTATGATCTGTATGGACTTTCATCAGCCTGAACGGATGAAAAGTCAATTCAAGTGGGTACCTGCGGATACTCGGTTTGAATGGGTAAGAGAGTTTTGTTTTGAGTAGTTGACCAATCCGGTCAGGTATTGGTTGACTATTCCTAGGATTTGTTGTATAATTTAGTCTTTATTGTTTGGAGTACATGATGTTTGGTGGTAAAATTTTGGTGAATACACGTAAAACCGTTGAAGGTTCTTATAGGCAGGAATCATATTCTGATTCATGGCAGGATTCTATCGATATTGCCTATGACGGTGAATTGACACATGAAGTTTGTGAGGCAATTAAGAATGCTTTTTTCAAGTCAAAGGCACGGCAGAAGCCAGAATCTGGTTATGGCCAATTGCGTTGGTCGGCTGGTGATTATGTTTCCCATATCGATGTTGCCAAAAAGCAGTTGATTTTGTCTTGTTCCGTGAATATTTGTGATTGATATATGATGAATGAATTTTTGAAAAAACTATACGATGCGTCTGTGGAATATGTTGCAGACCAAGATGACGGTACGATAAGTCAATTGGAATTGAATCATATTTGTGCTGAAACATTTGCCAATTCAATTACATATATGTGCTTGGATATATGTGAGAAAATTGGTGACCAAGGTCTGGATGCACATTATGCTGCCGATGAAATTTGCAGAGTCTTTGGAATGAGAAAATGATAGTAAACAATCACAAACCTAATCGATCTGGCGTTTATCTGGTCGACCGTACTTCCGAGAAACTAGGCACACCTTTTCGTTTCTATAATGCAGAAACGGACACCTGGGGCCTTTGTTCTTATGATTACGACACGGCACTACAAAACAAAACCAATACCACGCTCGGTGTGTTGCCTTGGGTCGGTCCTGCAAAACCGTCCAAACCAGCGGTTGAACAACCAGAAGCCGTGACAACAAAAACCAAATTGGCTCGGTTGGCTCGGTCACCAAAAACTGTAGAACCAACCAAAAACCTATTGGTCGATGGTTCTGTATTCTTCCGTGAAGATCGTAAAAAATGGGTTGTAGTCATTGACGGCAAACAACCTTGTGCCCGTGATACCAAAGACGGCATACTTAAATGGTTATCGAAAAAGTTCCCTAGTGTTCGACCTATTCTTTAAAGAAAGTTTAAATTAAAAATGGATATTAAAAAATCATATATTCTGTCCTGTACTATTGCGTTTTTATCAGGATTAATCACGGCCTACATTTTTGCAAATTTGCTCAATGATTGGAAAACAACCAATAACATCAAAACTTGCCTAAAAGTCGAAGGCACGGATTTGGATTATTGCAAAAAGTTAATAGAAAGAATGTACAAATGAATTTCGAAATCTTAAAAAACACCGAAAAATTAAATCTTAGTTCCTACCAAGGCTACGTTATTACCAATTATAACGATTTAGTCGAAAAGTTTGGTTTACCGCTTTACGGCCCCCATGCCGATATCGATGGGAAAGTGACCTGTGAATGGTGTATCGAATTTGGAGACGGTTCCGTAGCGTCCATCTATGACTGGAAGACTGGAGGAACGCCCCTAGGCGAGTACGAATGGCACATAGGCGGTTTCACGGATGAAGTCGTGGAGCACGTCCAATCCTTGCTTCACAAATCTGTCACAATGAAGAAGTCTAGGACTGTTGTATAAAAACAACGTTGTTCCTGTACAACAAACCACCATCTTTTGCTTGACGGACCGTCCTGGAAGTGTATAATAACCATTTTAATCAAGAGAAAATCTATGTCTAATTTGAACCCTAACATTAAACTGGTCAACGGAAAATATACGGCCGTTATCAACGGAAAAGTTGTAAAACGTACAAAACTGGAACACATGGAATACGTATTGCGTAAAGCTGGCATGGCACCAGAATCTAAGTCTGCACCTGTCAAAGAATCCAAATTCACCATCAACCAACGCTTTGGTTTCCTGTCAGATATGATCACCATGCTTGCCAAAGGCGACCAACCATCCGTTGTTGTGACTGGTCCAGGCGGTCTTGGCAAGTCCCACACCGTGACCGCATCATTGACTAAAGCCGGTTTGCGTGATATGTCCGTGCTTGATGAGTTTGATGTTGGTGCTGGTGTACCAAAAAGTGCGTTTGTTGTGATCAAAGGTTATTCTACACCTAAAGGTCTCTATCGCACCTTGTATGAGAATCGTAATTCTACCATTGTTTTCGATGATTGTGATTCCGTTTTGCGTGATCCTGTCAGCTTAAACTTGTTGAAAGGTGCTCTCGATTCTTATTCTAAGCGTGTGATCAGCTGGCGTGCAGATATCAAAGATGAAGATTTGCCTACATCTTTTGAGTTCAAAGGTCGTGTTGTGTTTATCTCTAACATGAGTTCTTCCAGTTTAGATCAAGCAATCATTACTCGCTCTTTGGCTGTTGACTTGTCAATGACAGCAGAACAGAAAATCGAGCGCATGAGTTTCTTGTTGTCTGAAGGTTCATTTATGCCTGAGTATGATATGCAACACAAACGTGATGCTCTTAATTTGATTTCCGATCTCAAAGATGATGTAAAAGAATTGTCCTTGCGTACCTTGATTCAAGTTACCAAGATTCGTAAGTCCAATCCTAACGGTGCTTGGAAAAACTTGGCAGAATATGCCATCTGCGGTTAATAGGAGAAATTATGACTAATGCAGAGTTGATTAGTAAATTGGAACAGGCCCAACGCCTATTGTCGGACGTATATCATTGGGCGGATACACCAATGACCTTGGTACGCACAAAAACGTCTAATGGTTTTGAAGGTAAGACAATTAGAACAAATTCCGAAGTTGCCAGCCAAATGAGTATAGCAGACTCTTGTATTATTGATGCGCTTGAAGCATTGGATTGGAATAGGGGAATTGATTAATGTCTAGAATGTCTGATTTGGTTGTTGATGTTAATGGTATACACAATGAAAGTTATTAAACATGACTTTGGCGTTCGTCCAATTTGTATCACACCAAGATGCAAAAACGAATGCCAATTTATGGGAACATACCGTGTTGACGGTAGTCCAATATACCGGAGATTTTGTGGGAGTTGCCATATTGAAAGACAAGCGACTAAAAAAGGACAAACAAAAGCGGAATGGGTAAATGCAATGCACCCATACAGAAAATACCGCAAAGATTATTGTGAGAATAAAGACGGCAGATTCGGATTCAAGTGCAATTACAAAATAAGATTCTCTGGCCAATTGCAGGTTGACCATAAAAATGGAAATCCAACCGATGATAGGTCAAAGAACTTGCAAACATTGTGTGCCAATTGTCATATTTTCAAAACCTTCAGTAAAGGTGATAATAAGACACATGGCAGGAAGTATTTTACAGAATTGTTAAAGGCGGCTTAAGGAGAAAAAAATATGGGTTTAGATATGTATGCTTTTTCAGTTGCAAAAGAAAATGCAATTGATGATTTTAAAATTGCTTTAGGCACAGATGGTTTCATGATTCAAAAAGAAGAATTGTTCTATTGGCGAAAGCACCACGATCTTCATGGTTGGATGGAACGTTTGTATCGTTCAAAAGGCGGCAGTAAAGAATCTTTTAATTGTGAGGCACTAAAACTTACCAGTAGAGATTTGGATGCTCTAGAGTTAGATGTGACGACCAATTCTTTACCTGAAACAAAAGGTTTCTTTTTTGGTGTTAATGTACCAGATGAAGAATCTATCGAATCAGATTTGGAATTTATTTCAAAAGCAAGAGAAGCTATTGAAATGGGCGATTGTGTTTATTATTATTCTTGGTGGTAATTATGAGTAGAATGTCTGAATTGTATATGGAAATTTGTGAATTGTCTAATCAGGGATACAAACCTACCAGTATTGCTACTATGCTGGGTTTGCCATTAGATACCGTTAATAACGTTCTGTTTGATGATGTAGAAGAGCCGTATGAACCGGAAGATTACCGATACTATGATGGTGAGTAAATCAGTCAGTCTTTACATTTTAAGTAAATGATTGTTTTTTGGATAATTGTTGGAATTTTTGTTTTTGAATTTGTTTTAGGATTCATTGTTACCCTATGTATTAGAAAATGGGGAATTTATGGTCGTCATTAATTTGTTAAGGAATTGGATATGATTACAATAGATGGTTTGACCAAAGCACAAACTAAATTGCTCGATACAATGTGGAGTATCGATGGTTATGATGATTATTTGAAATGGAAATCGGAACTTTCCGAATCCAAACAATTAGAAGTAGAATTGTTGGAAGAAATGTTGATGTTGGCCGATATAGATGATATTGAAGATGTTTCTCAAGCTCGAAACATACTTGCAAATTTTTAAGGAATGAAAATGAAAGTATCAGAATTAATTGAATTACTACAGGACATGAATGAAGAAGCAGAAGTGCATTTTTCATACAATTACGGTGATCATTGGCGGACAAAAGTATCACCTTCAGTAGATGAAGTCTATGATGGTTATATTGAGTATTCTGATTACCATCGAATGTATAAACTGATTGATGAATATAGTGATGATGTAGGCGATGCACGTAAAGTGGTCGTTTTAAGTTAATATGAACGAACGAATTAAACAACTTGCTGAACAGGCTGGTTTGAATGATGCTTATATGAATTTTGACCATAAATACTTCGCCCAGTTGATTGTGCGAGAATGTTTAGGCATTGTACACGATGCTGAACGAGGTGGTAGTAATGAAATATGGGACAATGCCGTGAAGTTTATTAGACGAGATTTACAAGAACATTTTGGAGTTGAAGAATGAACGAACGAATTCGAGAACTTGCTGAACTGTCTGGTCTTGCGTTTGAGAAGTTCGCCCAGTTGATTGTTCAGGAATGCATGAATCAAGTAAGAGAACAATATCTGCCCGTGCTAAAAGATGAACTTATGATGAAGGACACGCATTGGAAGGGTTATGTCCAGTGCGGGGTTGATAGTTATGTAGCGATTAAAGAACATTTCGGAGTTGAAGAATGACTATTAATAGTGATGTCAAACAAAAACAAAAAGAAGCCAATCGTTTGTATGAAAAAAAATGGCAACGTCAACAGACCATCGAAGTAATCAAAGGACTAGTATTTTTAGTAATTTTTATGGGTGCTATTGTGGTGCTGTCTTTGTTATAAGGATTGAAGAATGATTGACTATACACCGGACAAATGGATCATGATTAAATTAACCAATCAAGAAAACGAATCACACTATAGGATTTTTGCTTGTTGGTATGGTGGTTATCTTGGTAGTGATAGTTGGCGGATGAATTCTGGTGTTACCGAAGTATCCGAAGATGAACAAGGATATCATTTTAAAGGGTCATCTGGTTCGGTGTATTATTGTAATAAACGTATGTATGGAACTAGTGGATATGGCCAATCAGTATTAATTGATATGATTGAAAAAAGCAAAGAAAAAGTTATAATGAAAATTATGCCAGAAGATGTTAATTTTATGGAGTTAGATTATGGGAACTAATTATTACGTTGCAAAGAACAAGTGTGATTGCTGTAAGCGAGTTGATCATGAGTATCATATCGGCAAATCATCATATGGCTGGGCATTTTCATTTCAGGGTTATAAATGGAATAAACTCACTTCATGGAAACAATGGAAAGAGTTTCTGAAAAGTCAGCAGATTATCGATGAATATGGTGATGATATCTCATATGAAGAATTTGTTAATATGGTTGAGACATATAAAGCTCCAGGTTTTGTCCGTGAAGATGGTCATGTCAATCTTCAGCACAACAACTATGTGCGTGAGAACAGCAGATTTCCTTCTGACTACAATCCTGAATATAACTGGAACGATGATGACGGGTATTCTTTTACTACTCATGAATTTTCATAATATTAATGGAATACATAGAAGGTGTGGACACTTGTAATAATTACATTAATAAACGGTGGTAAATCTCCACCAAAAATACAGGAACTACCATATAAAACAAAACAAGAATGCCTTGTTTCGAAAAGAAAAATGGAAGTTTCTGGAACTATCTTTGGTTACTGTGAACAAAGAAATGGAGAAAAAAAATGAGCAACGAACAAGATAAATTTAAACACTCTAAAAGATTATATCGTGACGAAACAGCAATCGCAAAACAAACTAGGATTGCCAAAGAATATGGAATCGATGTAAGAGAGCCAAATCGTTTTAATAAACATCATCCAACAAACTGCGGCAATCCAAAATGTGTAATGTGTGCAAATCCCCGAAAAGTATTTAAAGAAAAAACAGTCAAAGAAAAGTCGTTTGAGCAAAAAGGTTTAATTCCACCTTGGGAATGTTGATGTTGTTTTAAAACAACAAACTTAAAATACTGCTTGACTATCTCCATTGGTATGATACAATGGTATCTTTAAATCGATGGAGAAGTCATCATGGAAATTCTTAAAGAAGTTACTGTTTGGGATTCTGAATTTCAACCCAACCACACATATTTGCTTTCTGGCAAAGGCAATATTATTGCGTATGCAAAAAATCACGGAGATGAAGTGTTTGTATCACCGTCAGGTAAAATCACACTTAATAAAAGTCGCCGTAAATTCATAACATCTAAACATACTGGTTTGTTGAAAGTTATGAAATCTGTCTCCAAACCAATACATACCAATCCACAATGGAGTATTCTCTCCGATTCTGGTAAGACTTATACCGTAGAACTGGATAACGGTAAATACACCTGTAGCTGTCCTGGTCATACCTATCGTGGAAAATGCAAGCATACCGAACTTGTTGCGAAAAAACAACAAGAAGGAAATAATGCTTGACTTTTGCCGTGGTACCTGTACAATTACATACATCTTAACTTAAAGAGTAAACTATGAAATTGCCTTTTGATTGCACCGTTATTGACAAAGAACCTCAATACATTACCAACCCATTTTCTGGTGAAGGTTGTATGTTGTCTCCTGAAGCAGTTGCTGTGTATGATACAATGCGTGGTTGTGAAATGTTTGGTGATTACAAAACTTTGCGTAAAGGCCTCGATTGGTTTCGTAAATACTTTCCTCAAGAATATATGATTTTATTGGATTAACATGGAAAAATCTACTAGAAAAAAAACTAGAGCGCATTATGTTCTTTTTTGTATGAATACACCCTACAAACCAAAACAAGTGCAATCTAAAATTGCTTACAATCGAAAAGATAAACACAAATTGAAAGAAAGTTTAAATCATGAATAAAAATGCAAAATCATTTATTGTTGCAGCTGAAACGATTTTTGGTAAAAATTCACTTTTGACCCGTGACGGCATTGATGAAGTTTGCAAAGAATCAGGCGCACCTTATCCATATTGGCTTGTAACAAAAACAGAATACCGAGCAGGCCGTGGCATGTATCGTGTTCCAGATTCCGGTGAAAATATTAAACAAGTGAAACAAAGTGAAACTCAACATGAAAGCGAAGAAATGCAAACAGAAGTAGCCTATGCTCAAGTCGTACAACTACGACAACCAAAACTCATTGACGAATCTGATTCTGCTATTCCAGAAAAATATCCAGATTATGTTCCTTTTGGTTTCTTTAAAGAACTAAAAACTATCATTAGTTCAAATCGTTTTTATCCAGTCTTTGTTACTGGACTTTCGGGTAACGGCAAAACCTTGATGGTCGAACAAGTGTGTGCCGAGTTGCAACGTGAATGTATCCGTGTGAATATTTCCATCGAAACTGATGAAACTGACCTGCTTGGTGGTCCTACACTAGTTAACGGTAACGTAGTTAATCGTGATGGTCCTGTTCTCCAAGCAATGAAGCGTGGTGCTGTACTGTTGATTGACGAAGTTGATCGTGGATCAAACAAACTTATGTGTTTGCAAGGTATCATGGAAGGCAAACCGCACTACAACAAAAAATCTGGTGAAATGGTTTTTCCTAAGAAAGGATTTACCGTAATTGCAACAGCAAACACCAAAGGTCGTGGTTCAGATGAAGGTAAGTACCTTTCACAAATTCTTGATGATGCTTTTCTAGAACGTTTCCCAATTACTGTCGAACAGGAATATCCTGATGCTAAGACAGAAAAGAAAATTCTGAAACCCCTGATCAAAGATGAAGATTTTGTGGAAAACTTAATCCAATGGGCTGATGTTGTTCGTAAATCATATCAAGAAGGTGCTACTGATGAAATTATTTCAACACGCCGTCTTGTACACATTGCTACTGCCTTTGAAATTTTCAAAGATCGCATGAAAGCAATTACATTATGTGTCAATCGTTTTGATGAAGAAACGAAAATGGCATTTCTAGATTTGTATTCCAAAGTAGATGCTTCCGTTGCATCGCCAGCGAATACAAGTACCACTACCGTTAGCACGGAAGAAACACCGTTCTAATACTAGTGGTAAACAACCGAATGGGGCTTGCCAACCTAGTTTCATTCGTGTATAATGGTACTGTAGCCGTATTATGCTATATTATGTTTAATTTGAATAGGAAATATTAAAATGAGTTTGACAATTCGCAAAGGTAAAGTTAATCGTCACGAAAAAATCACACAGGTAATGCTTACAGGCAAACCAGTGTCTCCAGAAGAAATCAAAACCGTATTTGAGGGCACCGACCAAGAAGCAGTTTTGTATCGCCTCTCCACAAATATCTATAACATCCGTAAAGATGGTGGTATTGTAAAAGTTATCAAGAATGGTCGCAAAGTTCAGGCTTACCAATTGGTTAACTTTGATCAGTTTGATGCTAATGGTCGTTTCAAAGGCACAGTTAAAACTGCACCAGTTGTTGTTGCAACTGAAAAAGTTGAAGCTGCTGCAGAAGTTTAATTAATTCAAAATGAAAAAGATTGTAATTAATGCCTGCCATGGTGGTTTTGGTTTATCTGAATTGGCTATTGAAAAGTACAAGAAGTTAACCAATAACACCAATCCATATTTTCATGACCTTACGATTCCCCGTGATTGTTTTCTATTAATCAAATTAGTAGAAGAACTCGGTGAAGATGTTAACAACAGATTTTCCAATTTAAAAATTGTGGAAATTCCCGATGATGTTGATTGGGAAATTGCTGAGTATGATGGTTTCGAATGGGTCGCTGAGATGCATAGAACTTGGAGTTGGCATGAACCAGAAGCTAATTGATTTGGTCCGAAAACTGAAAGATCATGAAACAAGGATGAACCAATATTTGGATTCTATTCCTTCAGATTTGAATTCAGTATTTTTTGATAATGTTTACGTAAACAATCTAGCAATGCAGCGTGATGCGTTAATCGAGGAATTATTCGGTGATATGGCCGAAGATGTCTATTGGTTTCTGTATGAGTTTGAAGCAGGAAAATCTACTGGTCCACATTTGATACTCGCTGACGGTACTAAGTACACATTTGTTACCGATGAATCTTATTATGAATATTTAAAAAGTCTATGGATCTAATGAACGAACAAAAAACTCAACGAGGTTTATCTATAGATAATATTGCAACAGATCCAGTTAGAATGAGAAAACGATGCGAATCATTAGTTGTTGCCATGGTGGGTAAAGAGTTAGAACAACAATGGTGGAACGGTCCAAACAAGGCATTCTGTGGTGATACACCAGAACAGATGTATAGTGTTGCACCTTCAGTAGTGTATGCTTATCTGATGAAATCAGCAGAAGGAGAATGGTAATGAACGAACGAATTGTTGAATTGATTAAACAATCCGGTACCGATGTTTCTGGTAAGTGGATGAGTATGTATCAGGTAGAAAAGTTCGCCGAGTTGATTGTGCGGGAATGTGCCGACTTTGTTCGTGAATATCCTGAAAAGTATTTGACTCACAATCAAGCCAATGAGATTGGTTTTGGAATGGAAGAACATTTCGGAGTTGAAGAATGAACGAACAACAATACCCAGGTCTAAAAAGGCTTGAAAACGGTGATATTGAATATCAAGACCATATTTGGTGGAGTGAAGAATACTTCAAAGCGGGTAAGAATCCAATTGGTGTAAACTTTGATGATCCTGTGAATTGTCGGTTTACTTTTGACATCGATGGTAATCTAAAGAATGTGGAATTTATAAAATAATCAATAAACATTTTGGAGTTGAACTATGAACGAACGAATTCGACAACTGGTTAGACAGGCTGGACTAGATGATGCTGACTTTCCTATTGAGAATTGGGATAATGTTCCCTTAGCAAATTTTGCCCAGTTGATTGTGAGGGAATGTGCTCTTACTGCTGGGTTAATGGAGCAAGAAGGTCGCAAAGGCATTGGCGCACAAATATTAGATAATTTCGGAGTTGAAGAATGAATAAATGGGCTGAAATGAAAGATAGATTTGATTTTGAACAGGCTTTGCTTGAGTGTTGGAAAATTACCGATGAAATTGGTTTACTCAACAAAAATGTTTTAGAAGGAAAAATTGGCGGAGACGAAATGTCTCAAGATGAAATTTCCAACTTTCTGTTGGGGCTGGAAACCATCTATGAACACAAATTTGATGTTTTGTGGAATGGATTCGAAACAGTAATTATGAATATTGTTAGAGAAAATTCAATTCTTAAAGAAGAAGTTTCAGCTCTCCGTACACAATTGGTAGAAATTCAAAAAGGCGAAAAATGAAATATATTGCAAAACCTCGGATGTCCAATAGTCTAGGAATGAAAGAATTCGACAACCAACTTGACGCGGTGATGTACTTAAACAGCGTATTGAGTGCGAAGGATGGCGATGGGGAGCGATTTGATTACACCTACGTAGTACCGTCAGCATCTCCTAAGAACCTGCGTAGGACAGTCGAGGAATACGTCTGGATAGGCAAATTAATTGTTGTTTAATTACAACAAAATGGCAGAAAATGCTTGACTTATTTTGTGGTTGTGATACAGTACTACTTCTTAACTTTTAAAAAGACTTTACACTATGATTAATTTTATGGCCGGATGTGTTCTTGGTTTTTTTGTTGCAACGATAGGTTTTACTGGAATTGCAACATCCTTGGATAAAGGAATCGAAACAATTAAAAGCACCTCAATTACTGTGGATAAAAAATGAAAAAACTTTTACTGATTTCTTTATTGTTTGTAACTGCTTGTAGTAGCACTCCTACAATTAAAGGTTACGAAGGGCCAAAAGCAATGCAACGTAATGATGTAATTGAAGGTGCTAGATCATGTGTCAACACTCGCATGAAACCGCAAATCATTTATTTACCACAAAAAACAGAATTTGGTTCAATTTTAGTTCCCGTTGATGTACATTGCGAAGTCTATAGATAACAGGTAAACTTATGGAAATGTTTTATCAGTTTGGCTTGACACAAAGAGCATTAGAGGGTATTATTATATTTGGTGGCGCAGCAGCTTTGTTGGCCATCTTTTGGCGTTTGATTGTGATTGGTGGCGGCATTATTTTGGTTGCCTATATCTTTATGCATCATCAACTTGAACCTGTTGATCCTGTTGTACAAGCACAATCACAAAAACAAGAATTTATGCAAGATTGTATGGGTATTGCTATGAACGATAAAGATCATTGCGAACTCATTTGGAATGAAAGAATGATCGAAGAAAGGAAACTAAATGGCTCTGTGGAAAATCGAACCTCAATTTAAAAAATCTATTATTGACCGTAACTATTGGTCAAACGACCTTGGCCAAAACATTGTACACGAAACAGGTTGGCGCTGGGGCGAATTCTTTATTGTAACTGAAGATGATAATCCTCCAGATTTACCGGCAGATGGTAACTTTGATATTCTGGATTGTGGATACGAACTTCAAGACTTTTCAACTGATGATGGATGTTGGGAAGATTATGAATATGATGGATTTATCGAAGAAGAACAGCAAATCATAGAATCTTGGATTGAAGAAAATTCAATTTTTGATTTAGAGAATGAAGAAGGCGGATGGACTTGTAATGAATCCGAAATGTTTATTAATTGTCCGATTACAATCGAAAAAGTAGAATGATCGATGATGAAAAGCTGCTGAGCTTGGTTACAGAAATTGATGAATTTATTATGCACGCTTGCGTTAAAGAGAATTTACCTCCACTAAACGTAACGGCAATTATATTGGCACGTTTAATTTCTTTAAACAAAAGATTTGGCCATGCCGAAGAAATGGTTAAATTGCTAGAAGAAGTTTGTAGTAAAATAGAAACCCGTGAAATTGACATGGATGAATGTAAGGTGATACATTAGTATTGTTGTTAATTTACAACACTTTAAATTATTTGCTTGACATTATTGTTGGTTGTGATATAATATTGTTTTAAGTTGGTAAGGATAAAAATGAAAATAGCTCTTGCATCCGACATTCATTTAGAATTTGGAGATATTAATTTACAAAACACCGAAAATGCTGATGTATTGATTCTTGGTGGGGATATCTGTGTAGCTAAAGACATTGGTCGACCAGATCCTCATAGTCTCATGGAAGGCAGCCGTAGTAGCCGAATTGTTGACTTTTTCAAGCGTTGTTCATTCCAGTTTCCTCATGTGATCTATATCATGGGTAACCATGAGCATTATCACGGCGACTTTGCTACAAGTGCAAACATAATCAAATCAATGTTAGAATCTAATATGTTAAGCAATGTGTATTTGCTTGATAAAGAGATTAAAAAAATCGATGATGTGACATTTATTGGTGGCACTCTTTGGACTGATATGAACAAAGAAGATGAAATGACACTACGTTCTATGTCTCGAATGATGAATGACTTCCGTTGTGTTGAAAATAGTAATCGTGTCGTTAATTATAGGGCTTTTGAAGATAAAGAGAATCCCGATAAACCTACATTCAAGACTAAACCAGCAACATTTTCTCCAGAAGATGCTGTTGAAGATCACAAAAAAATGCTTGATTACATTCAAAACATAATTGAAGGTAAACATGATGAAAAATTTGTTGTTGTAGGTCATCATGCTCCTAGTAGAGCGTCAACACATCCACGTTACAAAAATGAAACTTTGATGAATGGTGGTTATAGTTCATCATTGGATGATTACATCATAGACCATCCGCAAATTAAATTGTGGACTCATGGTCACACACATGAAGATTTTGATTACATGATTGGTTCAACTAGAGTTGTTTGCAATCCTAGAGGGTACATTCATTACGAAGAACGTGCTGACAGATTTGAATTGAAATATATGGAAGTATGATGGTTTCTCTAAATCGCAAACAAATGGAAAAGTTGGTCAAAATTGCCGAACACTTCAAAGAGGTCGAATGGTTTACTATTGAAGAAGTCGAAAAAAACGGAATCGGACCTGAAGTACAGGTTCGGTTCAATCTTTTTGGTGATATTGATAAAGATGATGATGTGAAGGTAGATATTACCGATCTATCGACTTGGTGATAATATGGATACAAATCAAAAATTTCTGTCGTTAGACCTTGAGCTAAACAACGCTCAAGACAATTCAACACCCAACCCAAAAATTATTCAGGTGGGTGTTGCTGTTGGAAATTATGAAATGTATTGCAATGATGAAATTATCACAGAGAAATGGTATTTGGATCCACACGAACCAATCTATCCTTTCATTACAGAATTAACCGGCATCACCGATGAAGATATACAAACCAAATCGGTGACGCATGGTGTGCTTGCTGAAGAACTTGGTAAATTTATTAAACAACACAATGTGTTTGTAAATCCGGTAACTTGGGGTGGCGGAGATAGTACAGAATTAAAACAGGAATTTGTTGATAGGAATATTCCTTTTCAATTTTTTGGTCGCCGTTGGATTGATGTTAAAACCTGGCACATATTACACCTTTTAACGAATGGTAAAAGACCTTCTGGAGGCTTGCGTTCTTCTTTGAATATACATAGAATGAAATTCTTAGGAACTCCGCATCGTGCTGATGATGATGCATTTAACACGTTAAGATTATTTTTTAAGTTGTTAGAAAACCAAAGAAAATTGTATAACATAAAAGAAATCACGGATTCATTATGAAAAAAATCTTAGTAACTGGTTCTAGTGGATACATTGGCCAACATCTTTGTAAATTATTGAAACAAAAAGGCACATATAAAGTATATGGACTGGACACCATAGTTAATAAAAAAAACGTTGACTCATTTTTGCACCATTCTATTTCAGAAATAGATTACTATGGTCACGAAGGAATTTATGAAATCGATACACATTTCGACACCGTTATTCACTTAGCAGCACTAGTAAGAGTAAATGAAAGTGTGAAGTTTCCTGCAAACTATTATAAGACCAATTTGTTTGGTACTATAAATGTGTTGGAACAAATTTATTTTGATAATTTCATATTTGCTTCTACTGGTGCTGCATCCAATCCTTCAAGCCCTTACGGTTTATCTAAACTTTGTGCTGAAGATGTAGTTAAGAGTTATTGTGAAAAAACGAATAAACCCTTTACAATATTCAGGTTCTATAATGTGATAGGTTCTGATGGAATTGCTCCAACCAATCCTGACGGGTTGTTTTATAACCTGATTAACGCAGAGAAAACAGGTGAATTTAATCTGTTTGGTGACGATTACAACACACCTGATGGTTCGCCTATTCGTGATTATGTGCATGTTATGGAAATTTGTAATGCACTCGAAACTGCAATTAAAAAGCCTGCACATGGATTGGAAAATTTAGGTCATGGCCATGGATTTTCTGTAAAAGAAATTGTTGATATTTACAAAAAAGTAAATGATTGTGATTTTAAAGTTAATATGTTACCTCGGCGTGAAGGTGACTTGGAAAGAACTGTACTAGATAAGCCTTCTAGTTATTTGAAGTCTATGTATACCATTGAGGAGTTATTGAAAAAATGAAAGAAGGATATTCTGACATAGAACTTGAGCTCGAAAAAGAGTTGTTGTTTGATTTGATGTTTTTGGCTCATGAACGTGACATAACATTGAATCAATTAGTTGAAAATATTTTACGTGAATACCTTGAAAAAAATAAAGGTATTTCAACATGGGAAAATTGGAAAATGAATAAGGATATAACATGAAAATTAAATTGTTAGTTATTTCGTTGATGATTGGTTTAACATCGGCTCATGCTCAAGAATGGCCCCAAAAACAGGTAAAAGTTATAGTTGGCGGCACACCTGGAAGTACAGCTGATCTTTGGACTCGAACTATTTTTGATCAAGTTTCGAAACAAACAGGTAAAAATATAGTTGTGGAAAATCGAGGTGGTGCAGCTGGAACTATTGCTGGAAATGCGATTGTAAAATCTGAACCAGATGGACACACTCTTTTTGTCAATACCATCACACATACAGTTGCTCCTCTAATACAAAAATCAGTACGGTATAATGTTGAAACAGATTTTACCAATATTTGCGGACTAGTCACGCAACCTTTTGTTCTGACTGCAAGTGTACGTTGGAAAAATATTGATGAATTTGTCAAATATGGTAAAGAAAATCCTGGCAAATTAAACTGGGCTTCTCCTGGTTTAGGAAGTTCTGGTCACTTGTTGATGGAAAAATTTTCTTATGCTACAAATATTAAAATGGTACACATTCCTTATCGTGGTTCACCCGAAGCTTTGACAGATATTTTATCTGGCCAAGTAGACATTTTTCCATCAACTATCGGACACTCCTTATCTGTGGTAAAAGAGGGCCATGCAAACAATCTTGTTGTCACATCACCAAAACGATCCCCAATCACACCAGATGTACCTACTTTAAATGAATCAGGAATTAAAAATTCAAATTACATTTATTGGCTTGGTTTGTTTGGTCCAGCAAAAATTAATCCTATTATAGTTGAAAATATCAACTTAGAGGTTCAGCGAGCTATGTCGTCATCCGAAGTTAAATCAAAATTAAATGAATTGGGATATGAACCAATTAAAATGTCTCCATCAGAATTTGATACTTTTGTTAGGAATGAAATTAAACAACATAAAGAAATTATATCTCGTTCTAAAATGACAATGGAGTAATTATGAAAGTTTATTTTAATGGTTATCAGAACACTTGGGTTTCACCTTATACCATTCTAGAAAAGGTATTGTTCTGGAAGGATTGGGAAAATATTGACTATGACACACCTTGGGTTGAAAAATGGTCGAATCGTTTACAACCTTTCTGCAAGGCCTTACAAAAAGTACTTCAAGTTTTTAGGCCACATATTCGTTATGTGAAGATTGATGCTTATGATACTTGGTCAATGGACCATACATTGGCGTATATTATTGTTCCTATGTTGAAGCAACTTCATGCAACTAAACATGGCGCCCCATTAGTTGATGATGAAGATGTGCCTGATGAATTAAAATCAATCAATGCACCACCAAAAGAAAATGAATATGATACTGATGGTAACCATTTCAAGCGTTGGGATTGGGTTATGGAAGAAATGATTTGGTCTTTTGAACAAGAACTCAAAGACGATGATGAGTCTCAATTTTTTGATCATTCAGCATATGATAGTGACGATACCAAAGCATGGTTTAAAGATATGTCCAACGGTGTAAGTAAAATCAAAATTGACCGTGAAGGATTGGAAGCACACCAAAAGAGAAAACAAAACGGATTCAATCTTTTTGGTAAATACTATCAGGCACTTTGGGACTGATTTTGAGATCATATTACTATCTCCGTGAAGCCAAATTGCGTTTGGAGAACGCCAAGCAGGCCATTGACATGATGGGCGGTGAGGATGAATGCCAACCAATGTTGCTTGGCCAAAGAGACATGTTGGAACTAGAGGTTGATTATTACCGAAAAGAATCTCGGAAGTTTACCATATTTTTATTGACTTTCGTTTTATTTTCGTGTACAATTGGTTATCTTTACTTGAAAGGGTTGATTGATGTTTGATAAAATCTGTGCGTGGGTTAACAACCACACAATCGGTTTGTTTGTAATTGCTTTGGTGGGTACCTGTCTCGCAACTATTATTTCTTTAGTTGAAGTGGTACGTAAACCTCCTCAACTTGTTTCATTTAACGAAAGCAGCATACAAAACAAATTAGTTTGGTCTGTAAAAAATGAATGTTATTTTGTTCGACCATATAGTGCCGATGTTGTATATTTAATTCGTGTACAAGATTGTGATAAAAGCGAGAAAATTACCAAATGAAACCAGGCAAAGATTTTAGACTAAGCAAAACAACCAAACGTATGTTGGCTTTGATGAAAGTATCGGAAGAAAAACGCAATTTGTGGAAATCTCTGATGATATCCGGTGAGTTGGCCGAAAAATTGGCCAAAAATTCAAAATTTAATGTTAAATCTAACCAAGGAGATGAGTGATGAGTTTATTTGTAGAAGTTGAAAGTGTTGATAAGAATTGTAAAGTGATTATCAATTTAGATGAAGTAGTTGAAATTGCTCCTCTTGTTGAAGGTGGTTGTGCTCTATTCTTTGCTGATAATGCGGGTACCAATTCAAAAAGTGCCATCAAAGTAAAAGACAGTTATGATCAATTCAAACAATTCGTAATGCAAACCGTGACAGCTGAAGATATCAGCAAAAAAGTCAAATCAATTAAATCACAAACAAGTCAGCCAATGGAAATTCCTAAACTATGACAAAATTTACATTCATTTGCGAAGATGATCCTTTTCCATTTTGCGATCAGGTTACGTCTAAAAAGACAGTTGAGTTTTCAGCTGAATCTTTACACAATGTAATTCAAGAATTCGAATTGTTTTTAAAAGCTGCCGGTTTTCACTTCAACGGAAACCTGGATTTTGTAAATGATGAATGATGTATTTCTTTCTACACTTCAATGGATAAAAAATGATTGGAACTCTAATCGTGTTCGCTTTATTGCCGAGCTTGCTGCTTGGGCTATTAGTATTGGGTGTAGCATTACAATGGCACTTACCGTACCAAATCCTCCCCTCTTGGTTCTTTATCCTGTGTGGATTGCTGGCTGCGCTATCTATGCTTGGGCTGCTCATACTCGGAAATCTTTTGGCATGTTGGCTAACTACCTGCTTCTCGTAACAATTGATACTGTTGGTTTAATTAGGATGTTATAATATGACGACTATGAGCAAAAAACACTTGGAGAAAAATATGGTAGTAAACCATGACATTTGAAACTATTGTTATTGATGATGTATTGCCAAAAGAATATGCCGATAAGATAGAAAAAATACACACTAGTGGATACTTTCCTTGGATTTTCAACGTTGATATGACTTTGCCAAAAGAGTTAAGAACAAAACTGCCTAATTATATTAACACTCCAGGATTTACTCATGTATCGTTACATCTTAAAAAACCAGTTAGTCAATACATTAACCAATTTGCCAAAATAGTTTATTATACTTTACATAAAATAAAGTATACAAAAGGTTATAAAATAAATGTTTGTCGTTCCTTTATGTTGTTGCCAACTCCTAAAGTTCAGGAATTTACAACTAAACATATAGATACGGAAACACCTCATTTGGTTATTTTATATTATGTGAATGATGCCGATGGAGATACCTATTTCTTTGGTAAAGAAAAAGATAGTGAACTGGTACAAAAAGTTTCGCCTCGAAAAAATCGAGCTGTAATTTTTGACGGATCAAATTACCATGCAAGTAGTTTGCCAACCAACAAACATAGAATTGTAATAAACTTTAATCTTGAAATTAAAAATGATGATCTATGAATATTTTTTATCTTGACAATCATCCACAAACGTGTGCAGAAATGCACATTGATAAACATTGTGTAAAAATGATACTTGAATATGCACAATTACTCTCAACTGCTCACCGTGTTCTTGACGGCACTCTTATCAACCGCCTCAGTGCTTCTGGCCGTAAACAAAAAGCATATGTACTTGCCGATAACCGTGAGTCCACTCTTTACTCTGCTACTCATATCAATCACCCATCGGCAGTTTGGGTAAGGCAATCCCGTGACAATTATGTGTGGTTATGGAAATTGTTAGAATCATTATGTAAAGAATATACATATCGTTATGGTAAAGTACATAAAGTTGAACGGGATGGACTACTTGAAGAATTAAGATTCGTTCCTTCAGGAATCAAAGAACATCCTAAATTTACAGAACCAACACCAGCAATGCCTGATGAGTGCAAGGTTGAGAATGATTCTATTTCTTCTTATCGTAACTACTACTTCTTAAAAAAGAAGCACATCATATCTTGGAAAGGTAAGATAAATAGTAGGATGCAACCTAAATGGTACAGTGAATTGGCCTTAGATGCCTTACATGAAGAAAGTATAAAACTTGGACTGGAGTATTAATGCCAACATATGATTTCTTGAATAGTGAAACAAACGAAGTTGAAGAACATCGTATGTCATATACAGAATATGACGATTTCATAAAAAATAATACACATCTAACAAGGTATTTCTCAGCAGAAAATCTACCTATTCTTGGTGATGGTATGCGAATGAATACTCCTGGTGTAGGAAAACCAGATTCCACGTTTGAAAAATACGTCATTAATCGTATGAAGGAAACTATTCCCGGAAATACAATTAAAGGTGGCCACAAAACGAAAGCACCGAGAGAATGGTAATGAGTCAAATTCCAGCACTATTCAGACCTTTCAAAGGAGAACAATTTGAGAATAAAGTTCCCCCCGTAGAAAAAATCCCCCGCCTGTTGAACGATAACAAAAAGAGGGAGTCCTATGAGCAAAAAAAGAATGATGTCAAAAGCACAGCGGCTTTACTACGAATCTCAGAAGAAGGAAAAAATAAGGCAAGCACTAGATGAGTGGGCCAAACAGGAAAAAGAATCCAATAGGATAGAAAAATACAAATCATATAACCCACACGACATATCATACTTTACATAATGTTTAATTATTGCCCACCCAAAGATTTACCTGACTTATTCTCTGAAACATTTCCTGATGGAAAAAGATATTACAAATTGGCTGATGGTACGAAATTGCCATCAGTCACTACTGTACTAGGCGCCATGAAAAAGGAAGCAATCAGTTTATGGCGTAAACGGGTGGGTGAAGTTGAAGCGAATAAGATAACCAAAAAGGCCACAGGTCGTGGCACGAATGTTCACACTCTTTGTGAACGATATCTCAACAACGAAGATATGGGCACAATGATGCCTGATGCTTTGGAGATGTTCTATTCATTGAAACCACTACTCAATAGAATAAATAACATACATTACCAAGAACAGGCATTATGGTCAACACAACTAGGTCTTGCTGGTCGTGTAGATTGTATTGGTGAGTTTGATGGTTCTTTATCTGTTATTGATTTTAAAACCTCTAGAAAAATAAAAACAAAAGTACAGATTGAAGATTATTTTTGGCAAACCGCAGCATATGCTTTGATGTATGAAGAACTTATTGGCAAACCAATTAATAATCTAGTTGTTATTATGGCTGTAGAAGATGAACAACCTATATTATTCCAAGAAAAAACAGAAGATCATATTGATGGCCTTGTGAAGGCTATTAAATACTATAAGGACCAATATAAATGAAAAAATTCTTAATTGCCTTGAGCATTTGTTGTGCATTGCCAGTATTTGCTCAACAACAAAAAGCAGGTGTAACATACAATGCAACTTTAACCAGAGTTATCGATGGTGATACAGTAGCGTTTCAAGCATTATGGTTGCCTGAACCTTTGAAGAAAGAATTATCTATTCGTGTCTATGGTGTCGATACACCAGAAAAAGGATTTCGTGCTAAGTGTCCGCAAGAAGATGCTAAAGGTCAAGCTGCATCACAGTTCACCAAAAAGATGGTAGAACAATCAACTACTCGCCAAGTGGTACTAATGGATTGGGACAAATATGGTGGTCGTGTACTGGGTGATGTATTACTCAACGGTCAATCCTTACGTTCCATGTTGATCCAACAAGGTTACGCAAGAGAATATTATGGTGAGGCAAAACAATCTTGGTGTGACTGATTGGCTGTTGACAAAATATAAATAATCCTGTATACTTAATAGGTATACAAGTTATTGCTGTATGAAGCAAAGAGAAAAGTGTTCTGGACGGGGGTGCGAATCCCCCCAGGTCCACCAATTATCTATTTTTATCCTAAACGGATAATTATCTGGATTAAATAAAATTGGATAATTGATGGGCCTGCATAGTTTCGACAGGGCAAAGAGTAACAGAGTGGACAGCACGACAGCGATAGTCGTAAAAACTAAACAAAAGTAAACGCAAACGACTCACAGTTCGCATTAGCAGCCTAAACGCCGCTTAGGGTTTTTGGTAGTTTATCCTCGTAACAGAATTAAACTGCCTAAATAAAATTACTATCAACACACACAAGATGATAGTAAAACACATAAACACACACAAAGGAGATTAAAATGAGTATGACACCCTATGAAATTCGCCTCGAACTTTTAAAAATGGCGAAAGAAATGCTGTCTGACGATTACTACGGTAAACGTGAAGTCATCAGCAACGAATGGTCAACCAAGGTCGAAGAAGCCAAAATTAACGGCACACCTTCACCATCACATCCAGGTTTTCCATCATTCCCCTCAGAAGAAGAAATCATCAGAAAAGCAGAAATGCTCAATGGTTTCGTTTCTCAGCTCACACAACAACCAGAAGTGAAAACGAAAAAATCTAGTTCGTAATTGGGAAAAAACCGGCTTCGCATATGCGGAGTCGGCCATCTACAAGGAGAAAAGATGTCAAAAAAAAGAAACGGCCTATTAATGGCGTTCTTAACACTAACTTTAATTGGTGTTAATTTTATCAACCCAACTTCAATGAGTTTTGCACAAGAAATTATTCGCCAAGAAGTCGTTGAAAATTTCAGTAAAGAATCAAATTGCTTGGCAGAAAATATTTACTATGAAGCTGCCAGCGAATCATTTGAAGGTAAATTAGCAGTAGCACAAGTAACAATCAATCGTGTTAAATCAGGTAAATTTGCAGATGATATATGTGGTGTGGTAAAACAAAAAAGCAATATTAATGGTTCTATTGTCTGTCAGTTTTCTTGGGTATGTGATTCAGTTAAACACATTGTTAGAAACAAATACAAGTGGGAAGAATCTTTAATCGTAGCTAAAAAGGCACTAACAGAAGCAGTTGTTCACGATTTAATTGCAGAACAAAATGCAATGTATTACCATGCAAATTATGTTAATCCTGGATGGAAATTGAAAAGGGTTACTCAGATTGGTGCCCACATATTTTATAAGTGATGCTTGCTTTTGCAACTCACATGATGTATAATGATAATTTTGAATGAAATGGAATTGTAATGCCAACTAAAGATGAGATTAAAGAATTCAGTTCTATGATTGAAGAATTGGCGACCAAACTAAGATGTACACGTATGGACGCCATTCTATACCATTGTAAAGAAACTGAATTGGAAGTTGAAGTTGCTTCAACATTGATATCTTCCGCACTAAAGAGTGTTATTAAAGAGGAAGCTCAAGAAGCAAATATGTTGAGAAAGAGTTCACGTTTGCCTATATGACAGAAAACACAGGCTTCGCAGCCTATGCTTTGTGGAATGCATTGAAGCTGCACTTTACATCGGACTCTTACGACTATTTCAAATACAATGGAAAAACAAACGTTTCCAAGCAAACATTTTCCATAAGAAAAGATAAGTACCAGTTCTATAAACTTAGTCGTAAGTATAGTCTAGAAGAATTGCGGAACTTTTATGTTGCCAATTTTGTATATGGTAAGTCTGATTGGGTCGGCGAACTTTTACAAGATGGTAACGAAAACTATTTAAAGTGGCAAAAGATTATACAGAGCTTGACTTATACCTTTGAAAATGATATAGTACATCTGTTAGACGAAGTGGAAAAACCAAATGATTTACTTTTAGTGAAATCAAATGAGTTTCCAAAATTGTTACAATCTGTGATGAACTACAGTATCTCAATTGAAACTGTTATAATTTTAAATGATATTATGAATTTTTTTCCTATGTGGAAAAAACAAATTGATGATGATATTGTTTGGCCTGATTGGCAAAGAAGAATCGAAAAATATTCACCGTTTATACACTACGATAAATCCAAACTGAAAAACATTTTGAAAGAAAAGATTAAAGAATATGCCTAGATGTGAAATTTTTAACATTTATTTGGACATGGATGGCGTCATTGCTGACTTCAATAAAAGATATAAAGAATTGTACGGGCTTTATCCACATGAAGCAGACACATACAAAATTTTTGATGGATTCTTTTTAGAATTCATTGCTGAAGGACATTTTGCAACGCTTGATTTGATGCCTGATGCAATGTTGTTGATTGATTATTTGAAATCTTTACCAGTAAAAACAAAGATTTTGTCCTCAACATCTTCTGAATCTAAACACGAAGCCATTAAGGCACAAAAATTGATTTGGTTGCAAAAACACAATATTGATTTTGATCCGATCTTAGTGCCAGGAAAAAGACTAAAATGTAAATATTCCGACCCAAATTGCATACTGATTGATGATACCAAATCAAATATCGATCAATGGCAAGCTTATGGTGGAATTGCGATACACCATAGTGATATACATACTACTCTGGATATGTTGAAAAGATATGTTTGATTGGAGAAAAAATGATTAAAGATTTTATTGGTGTTTTTGAAAATACTTTGAGACCCGAAACTTGCGATTATTATATAAAACACTTTGAAAAATTAAAAGCCTTAGGATTTTCATATAAGAGATCAGCAAAAGAAAAAGGAAAATTACACAAAAGTGATGAATCTATAAATTTACTTGGTGGTGATAGTCTTTCTATGTTGTTATTAGGTATCGGTGGCAAAAACGACCATACAAATCATTTTCATGAAATATTTTGGGAAAAGTATAACGAATATGCTGACACATATAGCATTTTGAGAACTTATCCACAACATGAAATGTTATCCATAAAAGTGCAAAAAACTCTACCCACAGAAGGTTATCATATTTGGCATTCGGAAAATTCGGCAGTAAACTCTCCTAGAGTTCTAGCTTGGATGATCTACTTGAATGATGTAAAAGAAGGTGGAGAAACAGAATTTTTATATCAAAGTGTTAGGGTCTCTCCAAAAAAAGGTACCTTAGTTATTTGGCCAGCAGCATTCACTCATGTACATAGAGGTAATCCTCCATTGAGTGGTACAAAATATATTATGACCAGTTGGTTGGAATATTGTCAACCATAATGGTAGACTTCTATGTTCTTGATTGACAATCGCCTAAATAATATTATATAATGTATAAAGTGAAAACAATCCGTTCACACACCGTTAATACTCCGTTTATAAAGGAAATACTATGAGTTCATTTGCAAACCTCAAACGCCAATCTGGCAATCTCGACAAACTCTCCAAAGCAATCGAAGCACTCAACACCTCCGATGGTGGTGCAGAAAAGCAGGATAATTTCTGGCGACCAGAAGTAGATAAAGCTGGCAACGGCATGGCTACTATCCGTTTTCTTCCCGCACCAGCAGTTGATGGTGATGATGCATTGCCTTGGGTTAAAGTCTTTTCTCACGGGTTCCAAGGTCCTGGTGGTTGGTTAATCGATAACTGTTTGACCACTAAGAATCAACAATGTCCCGTATGCGAACACAACACTTCCTTGTGGAATTCCGGCATCGAAGCTAACAAAGATGTTGTTCGTAAACAAAAACGTAAACTCAATTACATTGCAAACGTTTACATCGTTTCTGATCCTAAGCATCCAGAAAACGAAGGTAAAGTCAAACTGTTCAAGTTCGGTAAAAAAATCTTTGATAAGATTACTGAAGCTATGAACCCACAATTTGAAGATGAAACTGCAATCAATCCATTTGATTTGTGGAAAGGTGCTAACTTCAAATTAAAGATTCGTAAAGTTGAAGGCTATCAAAACTATGATAAGTCTGAATTCGAATCTCCATCCGTTCTATTGGGCGATGATGATGAGATGGAAAAAATCTGGAAATCAGAATTCTCTTTATCAGAGATGGTTTCGGAGAAAGAATTCAAAGCTTATGATGTACTCAAACAACGCCTAGACAAAGTTCTTGGCCTAAACGGCGAAGCACCCAAAACAACAGTCGAACAAGTAAAAGCTAAAAGCTTTGATGCACCAAAGAAAGCCGTTCAAGAACCGGCATTTGCTGAAGGTGACGATGATGACTTGTCGTACTTCTCAAAACTTGCTGAAGAAGAATAAATTGAATTGCGATAGGATTCTCTGAATCCTATGGTCACCACTCCAGTAAAATGGAGTGGTTTCTATGTTTGAAAACGGAGTTAAAATATGGAAATATTGAAACTTGTGGATGGCCTTGGCTATCTCTGGATGGTTTTCTTCATAATGATTTCTGCTGGACTAGCAAAAGAATATAACCTTTTCGCCCCAGCGTACTCTTATGTTAAGAACACTTTTCGTTCAAACAAATTTGTTGTAGTTCTTTTATCTGCTATTGGTGGTGTACTGCCAATTGAAGGTAGAGTAACAGTATCAGCTGGTTTGTTAGACACCGTTGCACCTAAGTCTGGCCATGGCCGTGAAAAGATGGGTATTGTTGATTATCTTTCAACGCATCACTATTATATGTGGTCGCCGTTAGAAAAGACAGTAGTTATTCCTATTGCCGCCTTTGGTCTAACCTATGCAACTTTTATGGGCATGATTGCACCATTATTGTTAGTTAGTTTTATTTTTATTTCGTGGTACATTTGGCACGAAGTTAAAGATGAAGATATCGTTATCACACCAGATAACTTCAAACTAAGTACAGTAATTCGTAATGTGTTTCCAATGTTTATTGCAATTGGTGCTTATATTTACGGTGGTGGAAAAGACAATGTTTTTGTAATCTTTGGGTTGTTGGCATTTTACTATGTCTTTATTACTCAACAATGGGGTTACAAGAAATTAATGTCTTATGTGAATTGGGAAGTCTTAGTTACTGTTGGTGTAGTTATTATACTAGGTAACTTAGCTAAGTCATACAATAACGAATACATATCATACATCAAAGGTGCAGGTTTCGACCCACACACATTTGTCGGTATGTTATTGATTAGTTTTGTCGGATTTGTGGTTAGTTTCTTGATGGGCAGCAGTGGTAAGTTTATTGCATTTGCCGTTTTGATGGCGCAAATATTTGGCCAAGAATATTTTATGTGGTTCTTTGCAGTAGATTACGCTGGTTACTTGTTGAGTCCTACCCACAAATGTGTTATGGTCGGTAACCGATACTTTGGTACACCGCTCGTAACGTATTATAAAGCGCTTGGTAGTTGGTCGGCATTATTGATTCTGACTGCTGGGGTGTTTACTTTTTTAATTTAAGGAAAAATAATGAAAAAAATTATTACGATTTTTAGTTTAGTTGTTTCAAGTTCAGTTTTTGCGGTTGATAGTTTTACGATTTCATCAGCTAATGTTGACAATATTGGTAAAGCTGCACAAACGCAATATTCGCTTGTTGTAAGAAAAGACCTTACCGATAATCTTACGGCTGATGCGGGTATGTGGAATACGCAAACTGAAGGTACAAAGGCCTTGGGTACAAGGTTGGAGACAGGTTTAACCGTATCAGAAAAATACGGAAGTTTTACTCCTTATCTCCGCACATCTGTGGGTCAAAGATATACACCCAAATCAGATTATAGTTATTATGCAATTGAACCGGGTATACAAGCAAAGCTAGGAGAGTCTGGATTCACAGCTTCAGTTGGTTATCGCTATCGTAATGCGTTTGATAGTGATGTTAACGCCGACCAAACAAACACGATGCGTTATGGTTTAAGCTATGCATTAACGAAAAAAGATAGTGTTGGTGTTCGTTATGATCGTGTAAGTGGTGATAGTGATCAGAAAACAGTTAATCTAAATTATACTCGAGCATTTTAATTGAGTAAATTAGTATAGATGAGAACCCCGCTTCGGCGGGGTTTTTTATTGGTTAAACGATTCTCGTACTTGCAAGTAACATCTTTTGAAAAGATGGTTCCATATTTCTTACAGCAGGTAAATATTTTTTCGGTGGTACTGGACCACCATCACTATTGACTGTTGTATTTTTAACACTAGTAACAGGATCGGATCTAGATTGGGGTAAATTTAAATCTACATTTTGTGAATTGACCGCATTTAGTTTTGATCCTAGATTAGGAGTTTCCATTGGTTCTGCTTTTGCAGCAGGACTGCCATTGAGTTGATTTGAAGATTCTGTGCCACCTGAAGCCATCGGTGCAGCAGGTGTTGCTGGTGCAGGTGTTGCTGGTGCAGGTGTTGCTGGTGATTCGGTTGTTCCTTGTGGTATAGGTGTAGCTGTTTTTCTAGTACCATCTTCATTATAATTTTCGCCGTATCTCTGGTCCCAAGCAGATGCTCGCACACCATGGGCAAGTTTGCTTCCACCTGTTCCTGGCTTTCCTGCAATAAAATCGGCCTTTGATGGAACATTTTCTTTTAGTCCTAAATCGGCATCACTTCTTTGTGGTGGAATTTCATATACCTTTTCATCATCAGCAATCTTTTGAACCTTTTCTCTACCACCCATTTCCAACAAAAGCTTTTCCTTGGCATCACCTTCTTCCATGGCTAAAGCTTCTTTAGCTAGTTGGCGACCATTCTTAATAATATCTTCTAGTTTTTCACGGCCGCCCAATTTTTCAATATCTCGGGCACTTCCATTTTGTAAAATTGCCTGTGCTTCATCAGGACTTAAAGCTTTCATATTAGCCGTGTTTTCAGCTAACTTTTTTAGTCCAAAAGACATTAAAGCAATAAGAGCAACCATAGAAGTTGCACCTAATAACGCAAGACCTACCGGACTTGCAAACCAACGTAACACACTCATCAAAGTTTTTGCTACATTAACACCACCAAGTAAATCCGCCAAAGAAAAACCATCTTCACTTTTTAATTTTACTGCTGTTGCTTTACCTGAATATGGTTTACCGGTAATCGCTTCAATTAATTCTTTGTGTCTTTTTAATTTCTCAATATCATTTTCTTCTTTATAATTATTTTGTTTTTCTCTACGCTTCCTTTCATCATCAAGTGATTTTTTCATTAACACATAGATTTTTTCTAGTGTCTTAGAGAAACCGCCAGTTGATTGTAATTGAGGAATTCTAGTTGATCTTTCTCCCATTGCCGAAGCTCGACCACCTCTTTTAACACCTGAAAAGAAATCAATTGATTCACGGCTTCTTCCTGTAGCTTTACCCAGCATAGCAGGAGCCCAATTACTACCAAATGTAAGAAACTTGGCAATATTCATTGGATCAAATGTTTGCTTGATGCGTGTTGCTCTGGCTTTTGATTTTAAAGAAATAGTCTTTCTAAGTGACGAAAAGGCACCACCCTCTTGTTCAGCAAGAAGTGTGCCAAAAGATTTGTTTCTTATGTTTTGTGCTTGTCTGTAGTCCATTATTTCTTATCAGCCTTTTTAACTGGAGCAGGTCTATCATCTGGCCTTGTTGATCCTGATGGTGGCATTTGATTAGACTGATTAACCGTTGTGTTGTTTACATTTGTTGGTGTTGGAGTATCTTTATTTAACTCATTTCGCATTTGAGTATTTTGTTGAGAGGATTTATCAATTTGTGAACCTGTACTAGAATCAGCTGGAACCATTTGAGCACTCAAATCTTCTTTTTGATATTTTTCCGCCAATACCGCACGATCCTTTGCCTTTTTACCTGTAGGATCAGAAAAACCAACGGCTGTATTTACTAATGAAATATCTTCAAGTCTTCCTGGATCACCTTTAGTTAGTTTTGATTTATAATTTAAAAAGAACCAAGGTATAGATTTTGCAGCGATTTCAGGAGAATTAAGTAAATCTGGATTCGAAACTAAATCTATTTTAAGATAATCACCTAAAGCTTTGTAAGCATTTTTTCCTGTGATTTGTAAAAAACCTCGACCTCTATATTTCCATCCGTCACCTGGTTCAGAATTTCCGTCAGTCTTTGCATATACATGATTGGCTAATTTTTCACTTCTGTCGTCTCCTTCTTTTGAAACAAATTGTTGAGCAAATTCTAGTGTAGGTATTCTATTTTTATTGAAAGTATTTTGTATTCCCTCTGGAGTTCTATAAAACAAACTTTCATTTTTAGGAACAAAATTTGATTCCGATTCTACTTGAGCTAACACATTTGCTTGTGCTTTAGCAGATAACCCTGCGGCCACCAAAGCTGCAATAACCGCACCTTTGCCTCCAGAAACGGGAGGAATTTTTAGTGCTTTTTGTGCTGGTGGTTTTGTTGTGACTGATTTTGGTGCAGCGGGTGCAGGTTGTGCTGGGGCTTGTTGAGCGGGTGGTTGTGTTTGTTGTTTAGGTGCAGGTTGCGCTGTAGGTTGTTGCTGTTGAGCACTTTCAGCTTCTTTTTTCTGTCTAGTTGCTGTTTCTTTAGCTTCTCTATCAGCCTTATCTCTAGCATCTTTAGCTTCTCTATCAGCTTTGTCTTTGGCTTGTTTACTCTCTCTGTCAGCTTTATCTTTTGCGTCTTTAGCTTCTTTGTCAGCTTTGTCTTTGGCTTCTTTTTGTGATTTATCTTTGGCTTCTCTATCAGCCTTATCTTTGGCTTCTCTATCAGCCTTATCTTTAGCAGCTTTATCTTTAGCTTCTCTATCAGCCTTATCTTTAGCAGCTTTATCTGTTTGTTGCTTTTGTGCTGGTTTTTCAGCAGGTTTTTCAGCAGGTTTTTGTGTTGCTGGTTTTTCAGCAGGTTTTTGTGCTGCTGGTTTTTCAGCAGGTTTTGACGGCTCGCCAGGTTTTTTAGGTTCTTCTATTTTCTTAGGACGACCAACTTTTTTTGGCACACGTTTAAGAGTGAGTGCCTTTAATATTTGTTCGTGTCTTTTTTGTTCAACTTTATTTTCACGTTTATTTTCTTTATCGTCCTCTTTGTTCCATTTGGCTATCTGTTTTTCACGTTCTTTAATAATTCTCTCAATGCCTTTAACAGACTCAATTATGGGATTAACAGGTTTATTTTCAGAATCACCGTCTTGAACAGCAGCAGAACGACCAACACCGGAAGGTCTTGCACCAGTAAAATGTGCAATATCAGATTGTTTTCTTCCGGTCATTTTACCCATCATAGCAGGAGCCCAATTACTACCAAAAGTCATCTTTTTGGCAATATTCATTGGATCGAACGTTTCTTTTATACCCGTTACGTTTGCTCGGGTTTTGGATGAAATTGCAGAACCTATAGACGAAAGTAAGCCACCCTCTTGTTCAGCCAAAAGAGAGCTAAATGATTTTTTTCTTATCTTAGCTGCTGAACGATAATCCATTTACTATTTTCTTTGTCTCTCTTTTAGTTTCTGGTTTTCTTCTTCAATATATTGTATCAGCATGGTGACGTAAATATCCCGTTCCCAAGGCAGCATCGCTTCGAGTTCGGTAAGACTATACTTATGGTGTTGCATCAATGAAAAGTTAGTCTTGTAATAATTCTTCAGATTGTCATGACGAAAGGTTAGCCGAAAAAATCTTCGAGGCCTTCTACAGAAAGATGGTGCTCAAAACCGCATTTGCTGCAGGTAACATCAATATTGTGTTTCATTCTAGGCAGATTGTTAAAGAAATTTTCAACCTTTTCAAATTGTTCCTGGTTCATACTCTCAACAAATTCCATCATCTCACCAGGTTCAGCTTCTCTTGCATAATAAAATTCTTCAGTCGGCACCTCATAAATGTACTCGATACTGTTTGCAATCATGTTGAATGTAACTTCATTAATGTCATCCAACTCCATGGAATCTTTAATGAGACCAAATTCTGGATATTTCATTTTTACGATGATTTTATCCGATATCTTAATTTCTGGATTATTATTTTCTGGTTGTTGAACCTTCACTTGCATCAAATCAACATCTTTTTCCATAATGTTACCACACTCTTTATCTTCAACAGCATTGTTGCAACGGTATCTGGTTTGGATAATTTCTCCAACAGATTTTGCACGTAGTTGAATAAAGTAATATTCAACATCAACAATAGGCAATTTATCGATTTCGATATTTTCTGTTACTGTACAGTTGTGAAGAATATCGTGTACGTTTTGTTGAATAGTTGCACTTTCTCCTGATTCTACTGCCATCAGAAGATTCTTTTGTTCTTTCACTAAGAACGGTCTGAATTTAATTTTTTTCTTTGAAACCGGCAATTCCATTTCATATGTCGGCACATCAAGTTTAGGCAAAGCCATAATATCTCCTTAATATATTAATAAAATAATTATCTACCACCAAAAGTAGATTTGATAGATTCTAAAGAACCGCTGGCTACCGATTCTGGTATAGAATTGATACCAGTGCCAATACCACCAAACGCATTTAGTCCTCCAAGAGCATCGGCAACCAGACCAATACCCGCATCGACAACTTCCATGCCAAGAGCTTGTAGAGAGTTGTTTTTCCAATAAGTGTAAGCAAAAGTAACACTTAATTTATGATACCCGTCATTCGACCAATCTAAATCTAATTGATTCATTGAAACAGGAAAAGCATCAAACATATTAACAGAATACGATGGTTGATTAGTTACATCATATTGCGTTACTGTAAGAATGGTTGCATAATCACTTTTATATCTGTGATTGTAATTATACGTTGGATTCATGTAGTTCATCCACGCATCGAAAAACACCTTTTGGTTCATGTCGTCATCAACAATAAAAGTTAGGTCAATATCGTTGTAAGTAGTTTCATAAGGAAATTTTTCAATCGGATTTGAACCGATTCTTTGTTCTAGTGTTGCAAAAGTTCTACCTGGAAGTTGTGCCGCTTCGCAACGGAACGAAAGATTTCTAGAACTTTGAATATATGGCAATAACGTTAAAGGAATAGGTATATCTACCTGAAACTTATTAGGTCTGGCAATGTCTTTCTTAAAACTAGATTGGAATTCTGATATTGAACCCGGCATTTAGTGTTTCCTTATTTCGTTTATCGATTCTTGCCAAACTTTTTGTGGTTTGGCTTTCTTAAATTGTTGCATAGGTAAGAATACTGCCACTTCCCATTCATTTGGTTGGATGGCAAGTATTTTGGACTTAACATGACCATACAAATAACGTTTAAAGCATGGCCTGAACTCTTTAAACCGCTTGGAAGACGATAGGATTTCATACGTGACTCTCAGTCGCTTAATCTCGTCCTCATCGTTATACATTGCATAGGACATTAATTTGTTTAAAAATGCCACTCTGTATCTGATAGGTAGGTAATGTAGATTTAGTCCTGTAAATCCTTCTTTATCTCTATCTAGTATTAATACCAAAGGAAATCTGTCATAATATGGTAAATCTTCTTTGGTTTTTGGATCATAATAAAAACAATACAATCTGCCTAAAATAAATCTACTTACTTTTCTGAAACCTTCTCTATTAACTTCAGCTGCAATTCGAGATGGGTTTCGAATGTCTGCAATTTTTTGAAGAAGCCATTTATATGACTCTTTCGATAAAAAATCGAGTTGAGCCGCACTTCTTTCAGCGGAGATAAGCGTTAGTTTTGATTGGTTGGCCATAATTAATATTTAGTTACAATCCTAGGTGTTCTTCTGTTAAAATTTTGAATTCCCAACCACGATCCAAACAATACTCACTAGCTGCTTTCCATTTTGCTTTATTTACTGCAAACGTGTAAACTTCATTTATGTACTGTTTTGTAACTCTTGATTTTTTGGCAGGTTCTTCTGTTTGATACTTTGGTTTAACTTCTATCAAATAACTTTTTACTATTCCTTGTTTGTTCTTTATTTGTGCAAAAAAATCAACAAAATATCTTCTGTAATTGCCTTTAAGTGGGTCTTTGTAAGGAATTATGATTTCCTCACTGGACCAAGATACAACATCTGGTGATGTGTCTAACCAGACGCAAACTTTTGTTTCCCAAGATGATCTCACCCAAATGTTGGTGTGATCACCTCGATACTTTTGCGGATTTCTAGGTTTCCATTTATGTGGTTCAGGTCTTGCCATATTATATTTCTTTGGGAATGCTCTATAAATACTATGTATATCTTTATTTTAAGAGGACTCAATGGCAATCATATCAATTCCATCATCAATTGGTGGTGTAACAATACCAGGAAGTGTCACAAACGGACCTTTGGGTATGTTGTTTGGTAAACGTGGCAGCAATGACAGTTTGCAATATCCTAGGGACTTGGGTTCTGCTACCAGAGGACACTCAGTAAGATTTGAGATTTTTGAGATAGAACCCATCGGATATCAAGAAGGAAAAGAAACAAGCTTTAGTTCTATTGGTTCAGGTATTGTTGAGTCTGGCAAAAAAGTTTACAATACTGCGATAGAGTTGGCCAAAAACGGCAATACTAATGGGATGAAACCTCAAGATAAAGTTAACATTTCATTAAACCCAAATATGTCAAAAAAAGCTGTTGCGACAATTGATTTATATATGCCCGAAACGATGGCTTTTCAATATCAATCATCTTACAACGATATCAGTTTGAAGGAAGCTGTGCAAAGCGCAGCTCAGGGAGTCGCTGGCATGGATCGTAGCGGTATAGCAGGTTCCATTGTTCAGGGTGTTAATGGTGTGATTGACTCCGATATTGCAAAACTTACACTAAAATCTCAAGGCCTTGCAATTAATCCTATGCAGCAAATGGTTTTCCAAGGTATTGATTTCAGAGAATATCAATTGGCATTTACATTTACACCATATTCAAAACAAGAAGCTCAAACAGTCGAAAAAATTATTAAAAAGTTTAAAGCACATGCTGCGCCAAGAATTACAACAGGTGCTGCCGGAATGTTTTTTATTCCACCATCCACATTCAAAATCAAATTTCTTTTTAAAGGTAAAGAAAATCCAAACGTTAATAAAGTTGAAGATTCAGTTATCACAAGTATTGATGTTAATTATGCACCCAATGGTTGGTCAACACATTCTGATGGTGCACCTGTACAAACAACACTCACGATGAACCTGAAAGAAACAGTTCTTATCGATAGAGCCAAGATTGAAGCAGGATATTAAAAATGCAATATTTCAACACTCTACCAAAAATATTATACACCGATAAAACAGGTGTGTCTAAAATATTCACGAACCTTATGGCTCGTGTTAGTATGATTCCCGACACTTTGCAGAATCCTTTGGTATTTTATGATTATGACGTTCAAGAAGGTGATACTCCAGAAATAATTGCATACAAATACTATGGAGATTCATATAGATATTGGATGGTTTTATTTGCAAATCAAATATTGGATCCACAATGGCAATGGCCTATGAATTCGCAAACGTTTGAATCTTATGTTCAAAATAAGTATCCCGACATTAATCCAAACGAAGAAATACATCATTATTTAAAAACAATTACGACAACAGACAATTCGACAGGTACAGTTACAACAGATAATATCATAATTGACGAAACGGCATATAATGCCCTCGCACGAACAACTACAACTTACACATTACCTAGCGGATATACTACAACAGTTGTAACAGACAAATCATTTATTACTGTGATTGAATATGAGCAAGATGAAAACGAAAAGAATAGAAATATCAAATTAGTAAACGCAAGATATGCTGATCAATTAGAAAAAGAATTTAAATCATTAATGGCGACTTAATTATGGCAACCGTTTTACCGAATACAGCATCTCCAGTAGAGACTAAAGGTATTTTAGGACCTCAAGATTATGCTATAAAAACACTAAATCTTTTGTTTGCCAATGGTCAAAGGATGGAATTGAAGAAACTGGTTTTTTCTTTAGATTACTACGAAGATATCTATAGCTTTGTTACATCAGGATCAATTACTTTAAATGATGCACAAGGTTTTCCTGAGTTGTTACAATTAACGGGAAACGAATTCATCGAAATTAATTTTGGTAAATATAAAGATTCTGTTAATTCAACAGACCAAATCTTTCGTGTATACAAGATGGGTGAAAGAAACCCAGGTAAAAATTTAAATTCTCAAAGATTCACACTTTATTTTTGTTCGGAAGAATTGTTATTGTCTGAACAAACAAAAATAAGCAAATCATATTCTGGCCAAAAAATCTCAGAAATCGTTTGGGATGTTTTGTTGGAACAAATGCAAGTCGATGCTAAAAAAATATATAATATCGAAGAAACGACTGGTGTCTATGATTTCTTGGTACCAAGATTAAAACCTTTTGAAGCTATTAGTTGGGTGTCAACATATGCACGACCAGAAGGCACAGATTTGGTTGGTGCAGATATGTTATTTTTTGAAACAAAAGATGGATACAATTTTAGATCCATACAGTCGATGATATCTGGTGTGCCTTATGCAACGTACAAATATCAGTTACAGAACGTAGATAATCTTGGTGGATTACAAAACAAGTTATCTAGTATTTTGGAATATGAATTTACAAAAGTTTATGATGCACTTTCAGAAATTTCAAATGGAACTTTTGCTAATAAGTTATTAACGATAGACCCTCTGACCAGATCGTTTAAAAGTACAAATTTTGATTATAGTGACTTTCAGAAACATGTAAAAACTTTAAACGAAGGAACGATAACAAATAATGTGACTAATAGATTGGGAAAAACAATTAGTGAAGCTTCTGATAGTGTTTTGAAATTTATGACATCAAATGCGGATCAATTGTCTGTGCCTTTTATTAAAAATAAACAAGCCGGTGTGGCCAAAGATATATATGCGGAGACTTATGTTCCTCAAAGAACAGCACAACTTGCACTAGCAAATTACAACGTGATTAAATTAACTATTCCTGGTGATCCTGGTATTACAGCTGGCAGAACTATTCAACTTGATCTACCATCAATCAAACCATCAACCAGTACTAGACAATCTGATAAATTCTATTCAGGTAAATATTTGGTGACAGCAGTAAGGCAAATGATTGGTGTGAATACATTTCAGACCGTTTTGGAAATTGCAAAAGATAGTTTCCCAAATAGTCCGGCTTCTGCTGATAATACGGCATTTAAATCGAGTGTGAAAGCATAATGGAAAATTTTTTAGGAAAAGACGGATTTATTTGGTGGACTGGTGTTATCGAAGATAGACAGGATCCATTAAATCTTGGTCGTTGTAAAGTTCGTATTTTTGGTTGGCACAGCGAAGATAAAATGTTGGTGCCTACCGAATCTTTACCTTGGGCTTTGCCAAAATTACCTGTAAACAACTCTAGAACATTTACAACACCAACTGAAGGTGAATGGGTTACAGGTTATTTTTTTGATGGTTCATCGGCGCAATTTCCTGTTTATGATGGTGTTCTTCCGGGAATTGCAAGATCAGGTTCAAGTCCACAAGTTGGATTTTCTGATCCTAGAACACCAGAACAACTAATGAATAGTCCTGCACCACCAGCAAAAAATATAATTGCACAAGATGGTTCAGGCACAACAACTGAAAGCAAACCTGCGGTTAGAAATCCTGCTGATATTGGATTTCCAAGTACAAATAAACTTTCTATCAATGACTTGATGAATGCTGCGCCGCAGATGTTGGAAAGAGCTTTCAATGTTGTAAAAGATATCAAGGGACCAGAAGCAAAAACTTTAGGCACAGAGATTGCAGGTGCTGCTCAGGGTGCAGCTGCAGCACTTCAAGGTATTCAACCTAATCTAGAAGCACTGGTACCAAAAGCAAGTGAATTGGCTGCAAGTATTCAACCAAATTTGGGAAGTTTAGCTGCAAAGTTTGGACCAGAATTTAAAGCTGCACTAGATGAAGCCGCACCAAAAATTCAAGCGGGAGTAACAGCTTTACCTGGACAAGTATCTGGACTAGCTTCTTCCGTTACAGAAGGAATAACTAGGGCACAATCAGAAATTAGTACTGGATTATCTGCTGGTTTAGCAGACGTACAATCTAAAATTAACGATGGAAGTTTAAAAGCACAATTTCAAAAAGACTTGGCAGAAGCACAGAAGAACATAGCTGCTTCGGAACAATCTGTAGCCGAACAAATAGCAAAAGCACAAAACGCTGCAAGTGAAACTTTAGCCAAAGTTAACCAAGCATCTTCAAAAGATTTAACGACATTACAAGCAGAATCAAAAAATATTGCTGGCGCTATTTCAGAAAAACTAAAAGAACTATCAGCAGCAAACATTAGTACAAAAACTCCAGTCATTTTAAGTCCAGCTACGATTGGATCAACAAACGCATCAACAACTTCTGCAACTCCTGCCATTTTTGGTGCAGGAACTATTGCTGGCATAACATCATTTACAACATCATTTGAATCTAATTTATATAAAAATACTCCTGATGATCAATTGACATATACAGGTTTAGACGAAATAGCTTGGGATAGAGTTAACGCAGAAAGATTGAGAAGAAAACTACCAAGTTTAACAGATATAGGTTCACCTAGACCACCAACAGATCAACCACCACCAGAACCAAAAGCAAATTTAGGTGCTGTGGCGCCAGCACCTTTGGTCGCAACTATGGCACCAAATCCAATTCCAAATGAAGTTCCTTTGGAGAAAGTTTCTAGTACACAAAAAAAATCATTTGAAAATTCTTTAGATTTATTTGATAGGATGGTTGCAGAAGATGTTTCTAGTTTATTAGGACAATTACCTTCTGTAACAAATCGAGATGGATTTATTGTATTTTTTGAAAAACAAAATGCGCTTACTGCAAAATGGGACGGCAAAGCCAGTGAAATACAAAGTGCTCTCACAGGTGATGATAAACAAACAGCTTTCACTTCAACATACTCTACCACTAATAAAGCATCAAGGAATATTAAGAAAGCAGTAGATGCACGAATTCAAGTATTAAACGCACAATAGGGATAAAAAATGGCAGGAGAATTAGAACTAGCACTTGAACAATCCAATAGTCAGTTGGCAGCTTTAACAGAGATTCAAGATAATAAAAAAAACTATGATCAAAAGAGTGATCAGCTTGAAGGAGTTCTTTACCCAAATAACGAATCAAATGAACCTGTAACATCATACGATTCGAAATATCCTTATAATAACGCTACGATAACCGAATCTGGTCACACTTTCGAACTAGATGATACTCCTGGTGCTGAAAGAGTATCTTTATCACACAGAACAGGAACATTTTTCGAAATTCATCCTAGTGGTTCTAAAGTGGAGAAGATTGTAAATGATAATATGCAAATTATTGTAAAGAACAATGAAGTGTATATTATGGGTAATGAGAAAAAGTCAACTCAAGGCAACTTAAAAGTTTACATCAAAGGAAGTGCCAAGTTACAAGTTGGTGGTGACGTTGAACTTGAAGTTAATGGTAATATGACCATGAAAGTTGATGGAATGTTTACTGCAATGGCAGAATCCTTTAATTTTGTTGGTGATATCAATCATGTAGGCGACTTAAAATCGACGGGAAACATATTAAACCAAGGAAATATATCATCGGCTAAGAACATTCAGGCAGAACTTGATATTGTTGGCCATCAAGATTTGATTATTGCCAGAAACTCAAGTATTGGTGGAAACGAAACTGTTACTGGAAATGAGACAATTGTAGGTAATTTGGCTGTAGAAGGATCGACTATTGGTAACGGCATCAACTTAAATTCTCATACTCATCCTGATGCACAGGGTGGAAATACAGGACCACCAAATGCTTAATTTGGAAAATTCGAATTTTTGCGTTCCGGCCCAAGAATTTTTTCCGACAGCTTCAAGACTTGAAAAAGTCAATTTAGTTTATTCAAAAGAAGAAAGTGACGAAAGAATTATTCAAGAGGTTTCTATTTTTGATGCACGAAATATTGTAGATGCATCATTGGATACAAATGGTTTCATATTACGAAATCTTAATACAAAAATTAAAAATTTTTTAAATTTAGATGAAGTAGAAAATGTATATTATGATGAAATTTCAGAGTTAATAAAAAAAGAAACTGGTGCAAAAGATATTGTTATATTTAACCATACGCTTCGTACTGGAAATGAATTGGAACAACGTGAAGTGAAACAAAAATTTACTCAATGTTGCATCTTAACTCCTACTAAAAGAATACATAATGACTACACAGATTGGTCTGGACCACAAGAAGTGTGTATTAGATTGCCAGAACAGTCTGAAAATTTATTAAAAAGAAAATTTTCTATAATACATACTTGGCAACCAATTAAACCCATATTTTCTGACCCTTTAGCTATTGTTGATGCTCAAAGTGTTGCAGAAGAAGATTTAATTACTAAAACTTATGTGAGTACAGACAGAACAAATCAGACCTATCAGATGAAATTTAATCAAAATCATAAATGGTATTATTATCCGAACATGCAGCCATCCGAGATATTATTATTTAAGGGTTATGACTCAGAAAAAGATGGAAGAACAAGGTTTACACCACATGGTTCGTTTATTGATCCAAATTATACAATCGATGTACCACCAAGAAAGAGTATTGAGGTCAGAACGTTCGCTTTTTTCTAATATAAGCTTAATAAATAAACAATGGCAACTAAACTAAATTTATATTCGGACATAGATTTCACCTTCACCAAGAAACCGGTGACGGGTGATGTTGCTTTGAGTTATAACGAATCGGCCGTAATTAGATCCATTAGAAATCTTTTACTGACGGATCAGTTTGAAAGACCTTTTAATCCAACTTTGGGTTCTAACATCAACGCTTTATTGTTTGAACCAGACACACCATTTACAGCAAGTTCATTAGAGTCGGAAATTGAAACTACTATAAAAAATTATGAACCGAGAGCTCTTTTAAAAGAAGTAAATGTGAATCCTATGCCCGATAATAATTCTTATAGTGTGCAATTAACATTTTACATAGAAAATGCCACATTACCAACAGTTGTAACACTTCTTTTAGAGAGAAACAGATAAAATGGCAGGCGCTAATTCAAATATTCAAGTAACAGAATTGGATTTTAATAATATTAAGTCCAGTCTGAGAACATTTTTACAATCACAAGATGTACTGAAAGATTACAACTATGAAGGTTCTGCACTTTCAAGTCTTTTGGATATCCTTGCATACAATACACAATATAATGCGTATTACCTAAACATGGTTGCTAATGAGATGTTCTTGGATTCTTCTTTACAAAGAAGTTCTGTTGTATCTCATGCAAAACTGTTAAACTATGTTCCAAAATCAGCTTTGGCGCCCACAGCACAAATTCGTTTATCGGTGAATCAAGTAACAGATTCATCACTAACACTCCCAAAATTCACAAGATTCATTTCTGAAGCAATCGATGGAGTTAATTACACTTTTGTTACAACCGACACAAATACAGTTAATGTTGTTAACAATACGGCAACATTCGATGATCTACATATTAAACAAGGTTTACCTGCAACATTAACATTTACTGTTGATTCAATTAATAATCCAAAATATCTGTTTGAAATACCAGATCAAGGTGTGGATACAACAACACTATCCGTTACAGTACAACAATCGGGATCAAATAGTTCTTCTGAGGCATACAGTACTGCAACCAACTTTCTAACTTTGACACCAGATTCAAAGGTATATTTCTTACAGGAAAACCTAAAAGGCAATTACGAAATTTATTTTGGTGATGACATTTTAGGTAAAAAATTATCCGATGGCAACGTTGTTATCATCACTTATGTAATCACAAAAGGAACTGCATCAGCTGGTTCAAATAATTTTGTGTTGATGGATTCGGTTGGTGGTTATGCAAACAACGTAATCACTCCCTTAGTTTCTGCAACTCAAGGTGGAAACAAAGAATCTATCGAATCAATCAAATTTCAGGCACCAAAATCATATTCAGCACAAGGACGTGCGGTTTCTAAGAACGATTACATTACATTGATTCAACAAAATGAATTAGGTTATTCTTTTGATGCTGTTAACGTTTGGGGTGGAGAAGAAAATATTCCTCCTGTATATGGACAAGTATTCGTATGTCTAAAACCAACAGGTTCTTATTTGTTGACAGACACACAAAAAAGAGACATCGTTACAGAAGTCATCAAACCTATATCAGTTTTGACCGTTTCACCAACGATTGTTGATCCGGATTACACATATATTAAAGTAAATGCCACAGTTGTTTACAACCCAACCAAGACCAGTTATAGTTCCAGTCAGTTGAATCAAATCATTTCATCTTCTATTAGAACATTTGGAAATGATACATTAAATACATTCAATTCTACCTTTTTAGGCAGCCAATTGACTTCTACAATTCAAGTTGCTGATCCTTCAATCATAACCAGCGAACTCAAGATTCAATTACAGAAAAAATTTAATCCAGATTTGACTGTATCAAAAACCTATTCGTTGAATTTCAATACACCACTACAAAAAGGTATTTTATTAAGTGGTATCAATAGTTCTCCTGCTATTCAACAAAGAAATCCAACTACTCTAACAGAAATTATTCAGGGAATTTATATCGAAGAAGTTCCTTCAACATCTGGTGGAATTGCTTCTGTATCTATTGTTAATCCAGGTTTTAATTATACTTATGTACCAACTATTACCATTTATGGTGATGGAACTGGCGCAACAGCAGAAGCAGTTATCAACACAAGCGGAAGAATCACCAAAATCAATGTAACCAATCCAGGAATAGGTTATACAAGTGCGGTAGTAACTGTTACTCCAAATGCATACGATACTACAGGATTGAATGGCGCAGCTGCAGCCATTTTAGAAGGACAATTTGGAACATTAAGAAGTTATTACTATAACTCGAATAATGTTAAAACAATTTTCAATGGAAATGTAGGTACTGTTGATTATGTGAACGGAATCGTTACTCTAGTCAACTTTAATCCCTACCAGATTGATAATCCATTAGGTCAATTAACAATATCTGTCGTACCTACCTCAACAATAGTTAATTCTTCATATAATAAGATTATAACTATAGATGAATATGATTCAAATGCAGTTAATGTTAGTTTAATAGCTAAAGCTCAATGATTCCAAACGATCAAAAAACCTCACTTCTAATTCCGTCACAACTTCCTGGATTCGTTCGGGATGAACCTGACTATGCTAATTTTGTGACATTCGTTCAAGCATACTATGAATGGATGGAAGAAAATGGTAATGTGACTGATAGAAGTAAAAATATCTTAAACTATACGGATATTGATAGTACGACCGAAGAATTCATAGATTATTTTCTAAATGATTTCCTTGCTTATTTTCCACCAGATGCCTTAGTTAGTAAGCAACAAGCCGTAAAAGTTGCCAGACAATTATATCAATCAAAAGGAACGATATCTTCATATCAATTACTTTTCAGAATGTTATTCAATTCTGATTTTGATATTTTCTACACAAAAGATGCCGTACTGAAAGCTTCATCTGGTATTTGGTATGTACCAAAAAGTTTAAAACTTTCAACAAATGATTCCAGATTTTTGAATATTAAAAATTTAAGGATCTTTGGTGAAACTTCCAAATCAATCGCTACAATTGAAAACTCCATAATTTCAAGAAATAAAATAGAAGTTTTTATTTCAAATATTGAAAGACTATTTAACTCAGGTGAATTTGTACGTATTGTTGATGGCAACAATCAAGATGTGATTGTTAATGGTTCTATAATGAGAGCCAAGATTGTAGGTCAAGTTAGTCAAATCAACGTAGCAAAAGATATTTTAGGTAACGCATTAAGAGGATCAAATTATGAAACAAATGATCCTGTGGTTGTTTATGGTGGTTTAAATCAAGAAATTCTTAATCCAGTTGGTGCTCAAGCAAAAGTTGGACAAACAACTACTGGTTCGATTCAACGTATCAATGTTACAAATGGTGGTTTTGGTTACAGAGTAACTCCAGACACGTTGTTGTCATTTTATGGATTAAATGCTTCATCTTCAACACCTATTGCAACCGTATCGTCTGTTGATCCGACACCGTATAACAGAGCAAATGCAACTTTTATTCCTCAAGAAACAATTAGTATAAGACAAAATATACAAATTGGAAATTCAGACTACATCTTTGCAAACGGTTATACGTTAGTGGTGAACACCAGTATGTATTCGGTCAATGCAAATACATTTCAATTGGGTGAAGGTGTTTATCAGGGACCTAGTGCAAATCCAACTTTCTCGGGTATAGTTTCTAGATGGGATTCTGCCAATGGTATTATTAAATTGACCGGCGGTTCAGGTACACCATCAAGAAATGCAAACGTCATAAGCGTTGCAACAGGAAATGTGGGTAATGTCAGAGTATTTTCAACGGCAAATGCAAACACAACAATGGCTGAAGCGTTTTCATTTCTCTCGTTGGAAACATATCCAATATCTTCCGTTGTTGTACAAAATGCTGGTGGCGGCATTAGAGTTTCTCCTACTATTATTGCAGACACATACTATTCAGCAGACTCTTTTGATCCAACTAAAAAGGCCAATCTAAGATCGTTAGGTATTCTAGCACCAATCCGTATCGATTCTCCAGGTGAAGGTTATCGAATAAACGACACCATCAATATTATAAACGGATCAGGATATGGAGCATATGCAAAAGTAAGTAATGTAAGTGCAACAGGAGCAATCACAGAAACAACTTATGTACAACAACAAGGTGCTGTTTATCCACTTGGTGGTTTAGGTTACGGTTTTGCTTTACCTGTTCTGTCTGTTACTTCTGCAAACAATCAGGCATCAAATGCAGTATTGTCTGTCACGGCCGTTTTAGGTTCAGGTGCAACTTTTGATCCTGTTTTGGATAGGGTTGGTACAGTAACATCGATTGTTGTTACAGATGCTGGTGAAGATTATGTTTCTAATCCATCAGTATCATTAAAAGTTATTGATACACTTGTTGATGGTGCGGATATTTTAAATCTTCCACAAAAAGGTTCAACAGTTTATCAAGGTGCAGACCTAAACACAGCATCCTTCTATGCATATGTTGATTCAATTTCACAAATTACTTCAACGGTTGATGTGAATCCTGCATTGACAAAATATAGTTTAAGAGTGTATGAATACAATTCAATACCTGTTGCTGGTTCAACTTTAAAATTCGTTGACTCGGATATTGAATTAAATCTTTTAGATGAAACTGTACCTTCCAATTTCTTCTATACAGGAAGTCCTGCTTTCACAAATGGTGTGAAACTATATGGTGATGGAAACGCAAGAGCTGTTGCTTCGTTCTTGAATGGTTTGGTAATTGGCCAAGGTCAGTATTTAAATTCACAAGGTCAACCAAGTTCATTCAACGTACTACAAAGTTCCATATACAACAACTACACGTATCAAATTACGGTTGAAAAAGAAATTGCAAAGTACAGAGAAGCTTTATTAAATCTTTTACATCCAACAGGTATGAGAATCATTGGTCGATACAAATTATCGTCCAATTCAGATTACAATAATGTATTACATTCAGTTGGTTTGAATCGTGGTGATACATTATATCACTACACACAGACAAACAGTTCTAATGCTGTGATGTCTACAGATTTCTCAAATACAAGTACAAACTTAGTAAAGTTTTATAATATTGGTGCTGGTACAAATATTGCAAACTTTATATTGGCAAACAGTTCTATTTTCTTGGCACCAACAAATGGTCCAGACATAATTTCTAAAGCTCAATCTGTAGACTATGCCAATAATCAAGTGTATCTATCAGAAAGTATATTTTTAACATATGCAAATGTTGCTCACGCAGTAGGATCCAATGGATCAAGCACTATAAATATAACATCAGTTTATACAGATTCTTACAATATTGTTAACAATGGAGTTTATAGTAATACTGCATACCCATTAAAAGATATTATATTTGCTGGTGATAAGATACTTGTAGCAAACAATACTGCCAAGACAGTACAGAGTATCGATTACACGACTGGAATTATTACACTAACTTCCAGTTTAACGTCAAATGTAAACTCAAATGTTGCAGTAAGCAGAACGTTCTCAGCTGGAGGAAGTGCCGCAACCAGACAACAAGTTAGAATTTATGGTACTATTGGAACACAATATTATCCACAACTTGTAACTGAAAATGGTGATTCGTTAATAACAGAAGATGAAAATTTAATTCTTTTAGACTAGGGTAATAAATGTCAACAGTAAAAATATCACAACTACCACTCATTACGGCATTAAATGCTAACACAGCCAATAGTTTGTTTATGGGTGTCGATATTCCAACAGGCGTTACGGGTAAATTTACCGCACATACGTTGGCGGCAAACCTTTACTCTAACGAAATATTAAATGTTGGTGTCAATCAACAGAACTTACCTAATACGATTGCACAATTTTCTTTGGGTGGCGAATCATATATCCAAACCAACCTCGTCAATACGAATGATGGTGGTACTGCTGACATAGTTGTAACCGCCAACGTAGGTTCTGGTGGTACGGATGCGGCCAACTTTATCGATATGGGTTATGCAAACAAGAACTATCAACCAGGTTCAGAATTTAATAATATTGGTAATGCGGTTCGCCCTAATGATGGTTACTTGTATGTACAAGGCACATCAGGTCAAAACTATGGTAACTTGACTATAGGTACCACTAGTGTCGGTGCTAACATAAACTTTATTGCTGGCGGTGGTTCTGCACAAAACATCGTTGCAAAAATGACCTCAACTGGTCTAGTGTTGAACACACAATCATCAATTACATTCTCCGATGGTTCTTCAATCAATACGGCACCGCCCACACTTACTTACACACAAGGCGTTAATACTTATCAAAATACTTACGCTCAGGCTGCGTTTGCAAAAGCTAATACCGCAGTTCAAAATACTGCTGTCATCCAACTACAATCGTTGACATTAACTGGTAATAATGATGTTACAGGTACTATAACTGGAAATAACTTTGTTGCAAATACTATTACTGTTTCTGGTGTAGTTAATCCACAAAAAGGTTTCATTTACACACCAAACATTTACCCAAATTCACAGACAGCAATTACAATTGACTTTGCAAATAACTCGGTTGTTCGTGCTCAGACAGCTGCAGGTTTAGTTGTAACATTATCAAACTTTGTAATAGGTAAAGTTGTTGATGCATGGATTACAAATACTGCTGGCACAAACCAAACATTTACTCATGGTGTTTCTGCTCTTAATTCAACAATTAATGCGACAACCTATAATATTCCAGGCACATCAACCATCTATGTAAAATACTGGAGTATTGATGGTACATTAACAAATACTTTCTGTTCGATTGTTCACGCTTAATAAATAAATCATGGCAAACAAACAACTATTAACATACGGCGCAAAAGCAAAACAGGTAGAACAAGCCTATTTTGCACCAACGGCCGGCGTCATTTCAACATACATGTTTTTGGCTAACGTTGATCCTTGGGATGACGATGCTAATCCGCCAGCACCAACACAAGACCAAGCATCAATTAAAAAAATATTTAAAAAAATATTTGCAGCAAAACAAGTTACAGTTAATGACATTACACCTGTTATTCAAAGAATTGACTGGACATCTGGCGTCACCTATGATTATTATGACGATACTGTTGATATGTTTGAAATTGATCAAAACGGATATTTCGTCAGATCATTTTACGTAAAGAATAAGTACGACCAAATTTTTAAATGTCTATGGAATAATAACGATTCACCATCAACCAGTGAACCTTTTTTTCAACCCGGCAACTATAGTCCTAACAATATCTATCAGGGTGATGATGGATATAAATGGAAATATATTTACACGGTTGAAATCGGTACAAAAGTAAAATTTATGGACTCTGACTGGTTACCAATACCAGTTGGAGATAGAACACCAAATCCACTAACTAGTGCTGCCGGCGTTGGTTGTATTGATGTTATCAACGTAATAGATGGTGGTTCAGATTATGTTCCAGGAACTTCTCCTATTACTGTAACGATTACTGGTGATGGTTCTGGTGCAACAGCGCAGGTAGCTAACGTGACAAACGGTTCAATTACTGATATTACCGTTCTAACACCAGGAACAAATTATAGTTTTGCAAATGTTGCTATAACTTCCGCCAATGGTTCTGGAGTTATTGTAACTGCGCCTATTTCTCCTGTCTCTGGCCACGGTTACGATCCAATTTCTGAACTAGGTTGTGCTCACGTTATGTATTGTGTTGAGTTTAATGGTCCAGAATATATTAACGGTGTTGTTAATGTTCCAACAGACATCACATATTATCAAGTGGGTCTGGTCATCGATCCGGTTTCGACCGAAACAAGTCCAAATTTTGCTAACGGAACAATTTATAGAACAACAACCGATTTGACAGTAGCTTCTGGTTTTGGAACATATCTCTCGGATGAACTTTTGTATCAAGGAACTTCTTTATCAGCATCAACATTTAAAGGTACTGTACTGAGTCACGATACAGGAAACAACGTGGTAAAGCTGATAAATACAGTAGGCACACTAACTTTTAATGCACCGGTTTTTGGAAACACCACACGGACTGTGAGAACATTGTTAACAAGTTCATCACCATCATATGTTGTTTCTTCTGGTTATATGGCATACATAGAAAATAGGTCCGGCATACAAAGAAGTAATGATGGTATAGAACAATTTAAAATTATATTAGGTTTCTAAAGGAAAAAAATGGCTCTGAATTTTAACGTAGACCCGTATTATGACGATTTTGATCCGTCTAAAAATTTCCATCGCATACTTTTTAAACCAGGTGCTGCTGTACAAGCTCGGGAATTAACTCAATCCCAGACAATTTTACAGAATCAAATATCAAATTTTGCCGACAGCATTTTTTCTCAGAACACACCTGTTACTGGCGGTAAAGTAACAACGAATTTAAATTGTCATTACTTAAAATTAAATCTACAATACAATAACGTCAACATTAGTGCAGCTTCTTTCTTGAATAAAATCATTCAAGATTCTACTGGTACAATTATTGCAAAAGTTATTGCTACATCCGAATCTACCGGTACTGTTACTGCTGCAGGTGATCCACCTACTTTAATTCTTTCTTACTTATCCGGCATACATTTCTCCGACAATATGTTAATTGTACCAACTGACGGTACAAATATTGGCGCAACAACCATTGGTGCTACAGGTGGTACAACTTGTTCTGGTCTTTCTTCTGTTGCTTCTATTTCTGATGGTGTTTTCTATGTTGTAAATGGTTATTCTCAATCATCGACTGCAAACCAAGACGGAAGCTTTACAAAATATTCAATCGGTAATTTTGTTGCTGTACAACCACAAACAATCATTCTTTCCAAATACGGAAATACACCTTCCTATCGTGTAGGACTGTCCATAACAGAGACAATTGTAGACTACGTTAATGACTCATCACTATTAGATCCGGCTGTTGGAGCGTCTAATTACCAGGCTCCTGGTGCTGATAGATATGCAATCATTCTTTCATTAATTGCTTTGCCTTTATCTTTAGGTAGTGATGATGCGTTTATTGAATTGTTGAGAATGGAAAATGGTGATATATTAAAACAAGTCGATAATACTGTTTATTCGGTAATCGATGATTATTTTGCTAAGCGTGATTATGAAAGTAACGGCGATTATATTGTTAATGATTTCAAATTAACTCCATCAGCCAATACTTCCGATGGTGCAAAATATAATTTAAGTGTTGGTAAAGGTGTTGCATATGTACATGGTTATCGTATAGAGAACCAATCACCATTAACTATTGTTAGTGACAGAGCTCGTGCAACAAAAACAATTGATACAAACAACGTTTATTTGGACTACGGAAACTATTTCTATATTGATACGTCCAATGGTTCTTTTGATATCACCACGATGCCTGTTGTTGATTTGCATTGCGTAGAATCAATCAACATTTCCGCAAACAACAATGGTGGTTCAGCTAACGCAAACACATATTCATCAACTTTAGTTGGTACTGCTCGCATTAGAGACTTGCAATATGTGACGGATGGTGGCAGTTCAAATACAAAATCATATGTTTATCAAGCATATGTTTCAGACATTTCAACCAGAACAATTTCAGGCGTAGCCAAAGTTTCTGGTTCTTCTGTAACAACTTTGGCTATTGATGATGGTAGTCGTGCAAACTTTTCCACATCAGCCAACGCATACTATGGAATGACAGTCACTATAACTGGTGGTACATCCTCAGGTGACATCCGCACCATTTCTTCATATAATGGAACAACAAAAGTAATTACTGTTACATCTCCGTTCACTTTTGTTCCTGATGCAACCACTCAATTCAAATTAACTTTAACACCAAAGAGTGTCGAGTCTATTGTTGTTAAAGATGCTGCATATTCTTTCTCTGCAAACTCCAATATTAATACCATTTACGGTAAACAAAGTGCTGTAGTAACTGGTGACACCGTGTTAACAAATCCTGGATATCCAGAGATGGTTTTCACAATTGGTAATCCATATGTTGCGAATGTATCTAGTTCCAGTTACACATCAACAAAGATTTATCGTAACCAAGCGATCTCAAACACAGTACCATTAACCATATCCGCAACAGGAACATTTACTTTCATCGGTAATGGTGCATTAAGTTCTGATGCAAAGAAACAAAACTTTATTGTTGTCAGCAAAACGACAGGCCAAATATTGGATTTCTCGACAACTGGTAATACAATTACTGTAACAAGTGGAACACAAGCAACGTTTTCGACCACGAAATGGAATGATACAGTTGATATTATTGCAAACATTAATATTCCATATGCAGATCATGCTACGGATGGTGGTCTGGTATTAAAATCTAAAAACTTAGTTACTGGTAATACGACAGCTGTTGGAACATTAACTGCTGTAACAGGCACATCAAATACAACAATTGATTTGACAAAAGGTCAAACGTATATTACTAACGCAACAACTAGAAACCCACAAATTTCGTTGTATGTTTCAGATGTTAAGAAAATTAAAAAGATTATTGACACAGGTGCTCCAGGTACTGCGCCAACAGCAGCAATGCTAACTGCTGCTCAGTATGATGTAACAAATCAATATACACTAAACAATGGCCAAAAAGATAGTTTTTATGACCATGCTTATTTGAAACCTTTAGTTGGTGCAGCAAAAGGCAATTTGTTGGTGGTCTATGATTTCTACACACATGGCGGTGGTGATGGTTACTTTAGTGTATTATCATATCAAGCTACTGGCGGCGGTTTCTCAACATCGCCAGAGACATATTCGGAAATTGGAAGTTACACAGCTTCATCAGGTAAAACATATCGTTTAGCTGATTGTTTAGATTTTAGACCAGTTAGAACAAACGCAACAACAGCAACTACTTTCAACTATCAGAATTCTTCTGCTTCAAGAGGTATGTTGTTGCCACAAAACTTGACACAATTCCAAAGTTCTTATGCTTACTATCTTGGAAGAAAAGATATATTGGTATTGAGTAAAGACAAGAGTTTTGAAATCATCCAAGGTGTTCCATCTTTAACTCCTATATTCCCAATACAACCAGAAGGTTCATTGTTATTAGCTAATCTAACACATGATCCATATACTGCTTATGTTCCTGGTGAAAATCCAGGAAGTATAGTTTCGAACCTATCGATGAATAAGGTTTCACACAATCGTTGGGCCAAGAGTGACATTTCTAACTTGCAGGCCCGTGTTAATAACCTAGAATACTACACCTCTTTAAGTGTATTGGAACAAAGCGCACAATCACTACAAATACCTGATGCAAATGGTTTGAACAGGTTTAAGAACGGTATTTTAGTTGACGATTTCAGTTCATATGGTACTGTTGATTCTGCTCATCCAGATTTCTTGGCAAACATCAACATCAGAACAAGACAATTAACACCAATGACTCCTGTAACAAACTTTCAGTTACAGAATCCACAAATTCTTGCGAGTTTGGGAACATTGTCTAACACAAACACATACGCTGTGTCGAGTATCAATGGTACAGGAACAAACATCTTTACTCTACCATACACCAGAGCGAATGTTGTAACTCAACCGTTGGCATCATCAACAGTAAGTTTAAATCCTTTTAGTGTAAACATATTCCAAGGTGTTGCAGCATTAACTCCACCAATGGACAATTGGGTTGACACATACAATGCACCTGCAATTTTAATTAGTGACCCAAACTTACAGGTTTATCAAACAAACGGTGGTGCCACGGCTCTAAACGCTGGCGATTTCGCTACTGTAGTGGGCACTCCTGCACCATCGAAAACGACAAACAGTTCTACTGGCATTGGTAACGGAATTGATACTTCAACGTATGCAAATCAAATTACAACTTACAATCCGATTTCTGTTGCAATGCAAACCAATAATGGTTATCTGACCAATGCAACACTATTACCATACATCAGAGCTCAAGAAGTTGGTGTACGTGTTAAAGGATTATTAATTAATACTCCCATATCCGCATGGTTTGATGGTGTAAGTGTTGATGAGTATATGACATCACCAGATACAGTAGAGTTGAAGCAGGTTGGTGGAAAATTCCAAGAAGATGACGTTGTTGGTTTCTTTACAAACAACAACTTCTATCCAACAGCTCGTGTTATGGGTATCTATAACTATCCAGGAACATCTAACACACGACTATATCTGTCATCGGTTCCTGGTGCACCAGCATACACAAGTTCAACTGTATTGCAAAGAGGTGATTTTGATGTAAATGGAGATTACATCACTACAAGTAATACTGCTTGGGGTTACCTTGCATCAGATTCTTTCCGTCAATCAATCAGTTTGACTGGTCAAATTACCGGCGTTGGTGGTTTATATTTACCTAATTCATTAACACCAATTCAGATTTATAAAACAAATTATCCAAACATTTGGAATGATTTCATGAATCAGTATGCCGTTTGGGGAGATTTGAATCGTTCGAGTACATTTACGTATCAACCAAAATGGATACCTGAAGTTTCTGGAACATACACGGTTATTGCATCCTCAACTGGAACAAGCCATACTGTAACAGCAAATAATGTTTCTCTCGGACTGGGAACACTAAACTTTACAACAACAACTTCTGTAAATTATACAGTTGCTGCAGCAAACGTTGGTAATCCAGTTTCAATTAACGTATCTGTTACTGGCGGTGTGACCAATTCTTTCATACCTGGATTTGCAATGATCATTAAGGATCCAAACGACATGGTTGTTTTCAGAACAGATGCACCACCAAACGCAACTTATTCTGATGTGACCGGAGAAGAAAATCTTCCTGAAGGTGGTACATATTTTACAGGTGTGACAACTATTCAATTAGATTCCAAAGCATCTTCGGCAAATGGATACTATGTTGGATCAAAAATAAGTATTCAATCGAAATACGTATATAGTGTGACCCAACAAACTGCTACATACCATCCAGCACAATCGTATAGATCACCAGATGGTGATTGCAGTTGGTATGCACCTGCATATGCGACATTTGAAACTAAAGCTTAATAGATTAATTGGAAAAATAAAATGGCTCTATCCTCAGCAATTTATAATTATAATTCAACAATAACTTCTTATAATGGGGTGACCAAGGTCGCCACATTGAGTTCGCCTGTAGAAATTTCTTTAGGTTACAACAACACACTAGGACAATTAACTTCTCAGTACACTTTATCAGGTGATAACACAAGCGTTCTTGCAGCTATCAAAGATGGCACAAAACCACAACAGTTGTCTACTGACGAAAACGGAAGCTTTTATGGTATTTTAAATGTGCCGCCAGGAATATTTAAAGTTGGTTCTAGAGTGTTTCGTGTTGATAATAGGACAGTTGATGCCGATCTTTCAACTGCAACAACTTATGCTGAAGCAACATTTACGGCAGCTGGACTTTCCACAACATCTCAAGCTTTACAATTTAGTCCTTCTGTAGATTCTGCATCAAATAAATTTACACCTACACAGTACCAGTCACAACAACAAATTAGTACTATTGCAAGTTATACAAATTTTGATCCAGTTGCACAATCATTTATCATTTCTAAAGATAATTATCCAAACGGTGTCTATATCTTATCTGTAAAACTTTTCTTTAGATCAAAACCAACAACAACAAATACGCCAGTGATTGTATCGATTGTTCCAACTCTCAATGGTTACCCTAATGGTAACGCATTAGACTATTCCACAGTATCTTTGTATGCAGATCAAATTCAAACAAGCACATCTCCACACTTTTTGGATGCATCAACATACACAGAATTTATGTTCAAAGCTCCTGTTTATATCAAGCCAGGAGAAACTTATGCGGTGTTAATTCAAACCAGTTCACCGGATTATACTGTTTATTATGCCCAACAAAATTCTTCGGCAGTAGCTTCAACTGCAAGAGCTCTACCTACAGATGCAATACCATCCAACCCAACAAAAATTGGTGCAGTACCAAATAGTGGTGCTTTCTTTGAATCACAAAACGGAACAACTTGGACTGCTGATCTGACAAAAGACCTGATGTTCGTTATTGATAGGTGTGTTTTCAACACTTCAAATAATCCAAAATTAGACTTTGTTGTTCCACAGAATTTACCTAAGAGAAAATTACTGGCAAGTGATATTCAATACAAATTAGATCCAAGTTTGATTAATGGTATATACCGTAGTGCTGGTGGTGATCAAAGAATGGATGCTTTGAATGTTACAACTACAGATTTTACGCCGACTAGTACAACAATTAATTATGCATACACATCTACAATAAGAGATGGAAATGTTTCTGATGGTCCAAACACAATCATTCCTGGAAAATTTGGTTCTCCAACACCAGACAATGTATATTTGGATGACGGACTAGGTTCACGTATTTTATTATCAAACTCAAATAATTCGTTTACACTATCAGCAACACTCTCATCTTCTGATTCTGCTGTAAGTCCTATCATTTCTGACGATGGATTAACATTGTTTAATGTTCGATATGTAATTAATAATATGGGACTTTCAAATCCTACAATTTCAGTTGCCAATACTGGAACAGGATACAACGCAAATACCGTTTCCGTATCTGTAAGTTCACCAGATGTTGGTTCTGATATTGCGGTGTGTACAGCAAATGTACAAGGCGGAAACGTTGTCGCCGTGGCTGTAACTTATGGTGGTTCGGGTTACTTAAAGACTCCAACAATTACAGTATCCGATGCAGCAACCCGTGGCGGTAATGCAAACTGTGTAGTAGTTGTTTCAGGTGAAACAAGTCCAGAAGGCGGTAACGCACTTGCAAAATACTTCACAAAGAAAGTTGTGTTGGCTGCAGGACAAGATTCTGGTGATTTGCGTGTATATTACTCAGCATACAAACCAGTAGGTACAGAAGTTTACATTTATTACAAACTTTTAAGTAGTAATGATACACAAAAATTTGAAGAAGGCAATTGGCAATTGATGACCCAAGTTGGTCCACAAAATGTTTATTCTTCTAATAGAGATGACATTATTGAATTTGAATGTGCTCCTGGAGTTTATGGAAGTGGTGCAGCAAATAATATTATTTCTTATACCGGTATTAACGGTCAAACATACAACGACTTTATTCAGTTTGCGATTAAACTTGTTATGGCAACAAATGATACTACCAAAGTTCCCGTGATTGAAGATATTCGTGCGTTGGCTTTACCACCAGGAACAGGAATTTAAAATGCCTTTGGTGAAGGTTACTAATAGTCCTTTTGTTAGGGACACAGAGTCTAGGGTCTTATTGAACACGGATGAAAATGCAAAAAATGAATATTTAACAAAGGTTAAATTATTAAAGACTCAAAAAGAAGAAATAAATAATGTTAAATCAGAAATAATAGCAGTAAAAGAAGATATGGCGGAAATAAAATATCTGCTATCAAAATTAATAGAAAAAGGTTCCAATGGCTAATACAGTTTCAGTTCTAAGTTATGCCAACACATTTGGTGATTGGGTAGTTGCGACCAACGCTCTATCGAGAGAGCACAACGACCTGGTAGCAAACAATTGGACCAAATCTACAGGAACATTGTATCTAACAGATCCCTCATTAGGCATGCAAGTTAGTGGTGCAGCTATTGTTGCTGGCGCTTTACAAGTTCAGGGTACAGGTTCATCCGCATACGTACAAAATAACATTCGTATTGATGGAACTTTGGCCGCAACAAACTCTACAAATAGTATTTACTCCACAGGTGTTGTTACATCTTTAGGTAGAGTAAATGCTAATGCTTCCGGATTAGGTTTATTTGTTGCAAACAATTTTACTGTTGGCGGCACAGCAAACGCTTCAAATTTATTTGTAACATCAACCACCACAACCGGTAACTTAGTGGTTTCTGGTACATCAAATGTTGAAAGTTTAGTTGCAAACACATTTCTTAGAACAAACACATTTGTTGCCAATACAATAACCGCAAATACAATCACCAATGCAGGATCGATGAGTGCTAACGGATTATCTGTTGGTACGGGTGGTTTGAATGTGCAAGGTAGTTTCACTTTAAATGGAACGACAGTCTACAATACTCCATATTTTACCATAAGTGCTGCGACACCAAATATAGATGCTTATTTTGGTGTCTACAGAACAATCACAGCAAATGCTAGTATTAAATGGGACAATGCAAATTCATATTTTGCTATTGGTGATGTCACTTCTGGCGCAAATAATTATTTTTATAGAATACTTACTGCACAACAACTAACAGATTCTTTATCTGATAACAGTTCTTTAAATGTAGCAACATCTAAAGCCGCAAACACTTTACAAGTTGCTTTAGTTTCTGCAAACACATCGATGAAGTCTTATGTGGACAACATCAATACTATTGGTGCAGGTATCAATACAGCACAAAATACCAATATTACAACCGCAAACAATGCGGCGTGGGCAGGATACGCTCGTGCTAATACATCATCAAATACTTTTGTTGGCACTTCTGGTAGCGCATCACCTAGTACCGGTGTTATTTCGTTCAACAGTACAAACGGTATTACAATTAGTGGAACAAGTAACGTTCTAACAATCAGTACCTCACAGAATTTACAAACAAACGGTACTCCTACTTTTGCAACTGTAACGTTAAGTTCACCGTCAACTGCACCAACAGCAGCAACAAATACAAGTAACACTCAAATTGCTACGACTGCGTTTGTTCAGAATCAGTTAAACAACGGTAATACTTATACACTTACTTCCGCAGTAACAAATTCCGTTACTGTAGTAAATGATTCATCAACAAATGCCACAATGTATCCTGTTTGGGTCGTTGCAAATTCAGGTAACAATGCACTTAAAACATCGAGTTCCAATTTCTATTTCAATCCAAGTACAGGCTCAGTAAGTGCAACTATATTCAACGCACTCTCTGATGAAAATAGAAAAGAAAATATTTACCCAATCACCAATGCAACTGGTGTAATTAAACAAATTAATGGTTATGGATTTAATTGGAAAGATAATGGTAAAAAATCTTACGGTCACATCGCTCAACGTTTAGAAGAAATTTTACCCGATTTAGTAGACACCAATGCAGAGGGTGTGAAATCGGTTAATTATAACGGTTTAATTGCCTTCTTGGTTGAAACTGTAAAAGAGATGGACAAACGTATCACAGAATTGGAAAGTAAATAAAATGGCAGCAGGATACCAAGACATTTATTTAGAACAGGGTGTTACATACACCAACCAAATCACGCTTGATGATTCTACAGGTGAGCCATATAATTTAACTGGATTTACCGTCAAAAGTCAAGCCAAAAAATCTTATTACTCAACAAATCCAACCATCACGTTTAATGCAATAATTTACGATGCAAACAATGGCGTAATACAGTTGAGTGCAAATTCTGCTGTAACTGCAAATGTGGCTCCCGGTAAATTGGTATATGATATTATTATCATGGGATCCAATAATGTAACCCGTGTACTTGAAGGACAAATATTTGTATCTCCAGCCGTAACTAAGTAGGGCAAAAGATGCCAAATGTTAGAGTCAATCCCATACAAAGCATAAATGTAAGGATAAATCAACGAAATCAACCCGTTGTTTCTACTACCTCCACATTTAATGGCCAAGTTGAAGTACAAGAAAAAGTTGACTTTGCTTTATCGCAAGCCAATAGTGCTTTAATTCTTGCCAACACAGCTTATTATCTCGCCAACACAGCCACACAAGACATCTCTTACATAAAAGGTGTCGATGCATGGCAGAATACACAGATTTCATATGTGAACGTTTTTGCTCAGTCGGCTTATAACCAAGCAAATGCATCATATAATTTTGCAAATACAATATATACTGATCTTTCCGTAATTGACGGAGGCTTTTTTTACTAAATAATGGTGTTACGTAAAAAGTAACACCAACAACATTGATTTATGAAGTTATTATTACATAGAAGTGGGGTTCGCCGACATTCATAATCACGGAGTTAATTTTCACCTTTGTAAGTTCAACAAAATAATAACCAAACAAAAAAATGAAAAGAAATAGAATAAATCAACAAAGACTGCCCTTTTCAACTGCCGGTTCTCATACCGGTAATCCCACCATCTCTAGTACTTTTTATGGTGCATATGGTTCTGCAAACAACCAAATACGTTCTGCATATGACCAAGCCAATACGGCTACAGGCATTGCAAATACAGCAAACACACTTGCAACCGATCTATCGATAACTCTAGACGGTGGTTTTTTTAACTGATAACATTGGTTTCTTTATAAATAATGTGGATGTGAAATAATTAATTTTCGTAATTAATTTTAATTTAAGATTAAGCCTGATTGACATTTGTAATGGAATTTTTAACAAAAAAACAAATCAAAACAAGGAAATAAAATGGCCATTTCAAATACTAACATTCTGATTAAACGTTCAGGTGTCGGTGGAACAGGACGTCCAAGTTCGCTACTATCTGGTGAATTAGCGTATTCATACGCATCAAATACAATCTTTATCGGTTCTCCAACTGGTAATGGTGTTGTTAATGTTGGCGGTCAATTCTACACTTCACAGATCGATTCTGCAACTACATCAAATACCGCAAGCACCCTTGTAAAACGTGATGCTGACGGTAAATTTGCTGGTCGTTTGACTGGTATTGCAGACAAAGCCGATCAATTAACAAATTCACGTAACTTCTCCGTTTCTGGTAGTGACATCACCGCAGCTAACGTTTCTTTTGATGGTACTGGTTCAGTTACATTAAATGCTTCTTTAAATGCTGTTCCTGGTCTATCTGCTGGTGCATACGGTTCTACAACAGCCATTCCTGTTGTTACTGTTGGTGCAAACGGTCGTGTTCTTGCAATTTCAACATCAACTATTGCAACACAATTTGATATTAATGATGGCACAAACAGCAATACGATTAACGGTGGTTCAACATTCTACCATCTTGGTACAAAAGGTATCACAACAACGGTATCAGCCAATACTGTAACGATATCTACAGATAACACAATCGTTCGTTCTAATACAACATCCGTTGGTCCACAGACCATCGGTACAGACTTGAATATTTCTGGTAACTTAACTGTTACAGGTACAACAACATACGTTAATACAGCCGTTGTACAAACAAACGATTCATTAATTCAACTTGCTGCAAACAATACTGTAGGCGATGTAATTGATATCGGTTTCGTTGGTACATACAACAACGGTGCAAACGTAGCAACCGGTCTTGTTCGTGATGCTGGTAACAAAGCGTACTACTTGTTCAAAGATGTTGAGGCTAGTTCTATTACATCTGCAAATACGATTGCAAATAACCTGTTCACACAGGCAAATACTGCAACTCTGTATGCTAACTTAAATGCTTTCTCAGGCACAATTGGTACTTTAACATTAACCAACGCATTAACTGTACCTAACGGTGGTACAGGTCAAACTTCGTTTAATACTGGCCAGATGATTGTTGGTTCAGGCACGAACGGTCTTGCACAAATTGCTAACGTATCGACCGCAATCAGTCAGAGTTTTGGTTCTGCATCAGTTGTTCCAGTATTCACAACAGACGCTTATGGTCGTGTTGCTTCTGTATCTAACACATCAATCGCAATTGCTGCTTCACAAGTTACTTCTGGCCAGTTAGCGATTGCTCAAGGCGGTACAAACTCTGGTTCATATGCACAGAACGGTTTACTATACTATAACGGTACTTCTTTTGCAACATCTGCTAACCAAACTGCTTACACCACACAAGGTGGTGCAAGTTATGTTCCAGTAATTTCTACCAACACTCTTGGTCAAGTTACTGCAATTTCTAACACACAGATTGCAATTGACGTAAGCAACATCACTTCTGGTACATTGGGTTACAGCAGAGGCGGTACAGGTTCTACATCATACACAACAGGTGCATTGCTTGTTGCTGGCGTTACTGGTCTAGAGTCTGTTGCTAATACAACATACGTATTGACTGGCGCACTAGCATCTAACAATACAATCACTTCATTGACTGTTGATGCATATGGCCGTGTAACTGCTGCAACTGGTGCTGCAATTTCTGGTCTAACCGTTGCTCAAGGCGGTACAGGACTAGCAACTGTAACAACAAACGGTATCACATATGGTAACGGTACTGCTGCGATGGGTGTAACTGCTGCTGCAGGATCTTCCGATCAGACATGGTCTAATCAGATTCTTACAGTAACAGCTGCTGGTGTTCCAGTATGGTCATCAGCAATGGACGGTGGAACATTCTAAATACTTCGTAATTACTTTATAATAGGGAGACCAAGATGAGCAATGATAGCTATATTAATCATTATGTTGAAATTTTAACCAGTACGATGACGGATGCTGTAATTAGAAATGTTTCTTTACAGGCAAACGCAAGAATTAGTGATGAAGTTATTGCTGGATTGAATAAAAAAGTTGAAGAATCATTTGCTCAGATTGGAAAATATGAGGAAAAGTCAAGCGGTGAAATTAATAATCTAAAATCATCGCTTGACAACCACCTCAATACGATTACAAGATTAAATAATGAAATTCAAGAACAGAAACGTAATCATGTTAATGAAATTAAAGATTATAAACTTAAATCTACTAATCAAATTGATAAGTTAAATATATTAATTGAGGAACAAGCGAATACCATTTCTTCATTAGAAGAAACAATTTCTAATTTTGATATATCTAAAGAAGAAATTGAAAATTTAAATTCTTATAAAGAAGAATTAAATAAATTAAAAGAAGAAAACGGTAAATTCAATGAATCATATGAATCAAAAATTACTGAAGCAAATAGTGGATATGATTCTAAAGTTGCAGAAATGCAAAGTGAATATGAATCTAAAGTTGCAGAAGTTAATAATCAATATGAATCCAAAATTAAAGAATTGACAGAAGCAAATAGTGGATATGAATCTAAAGTTGCAGAACTTAACCGTGAATATACCAATTTGAAAACGCAAGTACAAACTGTATTGAATAGAACTCGAACGGATTATGAATCTAGGATTTCACAATTGAATGAAAAAATCAAATCGTTAGAATCTTCCTCTCTTTGATAAAATTGACGAATAGTGTTCCGAATAAAGATGGTGTAAAAACTTAACTTAAATCTTTAGAAAAAAAAATGTCAACACCTATATCAAACACCAGAATACAACTTAAAAAATCCGGCGTATCGGGTAATACACCAACATCATTAAACTTTGGAGAGTTGGCGTTAAACTACGCCGATGGAAAGTTATATTATAAAGATGATACTGGTACCATCCGTTACATTAAAAATTCAAATTCTTTTGCTACAGTAAACGCAAATGCCTCTTTGGTATTAGCTCAGTCAAATAGTGATACATTGACTTTAACTGCGGCAAATGGTATTGGTATCACAGCCAACACCATAACAAAAACGATTACGATTGATGATCGTGTTACACAAGACTTAGTTAATCATGTAAATGCATATGCGGCTTCTGCTTACAATAAAGCAAATACTGCGGCTTTACAAATTACTCCTGTTGGAGAAACAGACAATAATGCTAACAATGTTTTCTATGTTGTTCTTAATGACATCAATAGTGGTCCTGCAAACACATTATTTGCAACAGCTAATAATGCTTCAAACAACACTTTAACATTTGTACCTTCTGCTGGAAAGATGGGCGTGAAGTCTATTGGTTTGGCTTCAAATACAATCATTTCTTCAAATAGTGTATTTGTTGCAAATTCTAATTCTAGAATAATTGATTCTTTTTCTACAACAGAATACAAAGGTGCTTTCTATCAAGTGCAAATGTCTAGTCCAGATTATTTTCACTCATTGAATCTTACCGTGATACATGATGGACTTTTTCCAACCATAACAACTTTTGGTGAAGTTTATACAGGTAGTTTAGGATCATTTTCCGCAGATATATTTGGATCAAATCTAGATGTAATTTTTACTCCTAGAGGAGATTTACCTACAGCGAATCTTGCTACAATTGTATTCATCAAAAATGCGATTAGGTAAGAAAAATGTCTACCGCAAACACCACAATACAACTTAAAAAATCCGGCGCTTCAGGAAACACTCCATCGAATTTGAATTTTGGAGAGTTGGCGTTAAACTACGCCGATGGAAAGTTATATTATAAAGATGATTCTGGAAATACCAGTTTCATTAAAAATTCAAATTCTTTTTCTACTATTGTTGCCAACTCTTATTCTTTAGTTGCCAACACGAATTCTGATGTACTGAATTTAGAATCTGCAAATGGTTCGTATGGTATTAACATACTCGCCAATACGCAATCAAAAACCATTAGAATTGATGATTCGGATACACAAACGTTAATTGGTGATGTAAATACGTTGGTTAGTTCTGCTTACAATAAAGCAAACAACTTAGCTATACACATCGATTCGATTGGAGAAGTTTCTAATACTTATTATATTAATTTTGCGGATCATAATAACAATTCGTCAAATATCTTATATACTACCGCAAATAACACTCTGACTTTTAAACCTTCTGAAGGAAAATTAGGTGTAAGGTCTATTGACTTGACATCAAATACAAATATAGTTGCTAAAACTGTAGTTGTACCAAACATTAATCCAATTGTAGTAGATTCATTCTCAATTAATGAATTTAGAAGTGCTTTTTATCAAATACAAATATCAAGACCAACCTCTTTTCATTATCATTCATTAAATTTTAACGTTGTACATGATGGATATTTTCCAATCACATCAACTTTCGGTGAAGTGTATACGGGTAGTTTAGGTTCATTCTATGCAAGTATATTTGGATCAACATTAGAAGTAACTTTTTATCCTAGTGTGGGTGCTGCAACTGTTGTTTTCACTAGATATGCAGTTGATACAAGTCCTATACAAGGAACTCCAGAAGATTCTATGGGTTCGGTTGGTGATCCTCCTACATCAAGATACAATTCGGGATCTGTTACAGAATTGCCAACATTGATTTTGGATTACGGCACAGTAAATTAACAAGAATAAATAAATCAAACTTTAGGGATAAACCATGGCTACACAACTACAATTAAGACGAGGTAATACGGTAGAAACTTTAGCGTTTACCGGCGCTATTGCTGAAGTTACCGTAGATACGGCACAAAACACGTTAACTGTACATAATGGTGTAACACCTGGCGGCATCTATTTGGTCAACAAAGGTCAATTTGAAGCAAACGTTACAAATTTGCAAACTTTTGCACAAGCAGCTTACAACGCAGCGAATACTGCTGGTGGTGATACTGCTTCCGCAAATACTATTATAATTCAAGGTGTTGATCTTACTCAAAACACCAATATTACCGCTGTAAATACGTATGCTGGTTCTGCTTATGCTGCAGCTAATTTGGCATTAGGTATTGATGCAACACAGAATACCAATATTACTGCTGTAAACACTTATGCCGGTTCTGCTTATGCTGCAGCTAATTTGGCATTAGGTATTGATGCAACACAGAATACCAATATTACTGCTGTTAATACATATGCTGGAAGTGCTTATGCTGCAGCTAATTTGGCATTAGGTATTGATGCAACTCAAAACACCAACATCACAGCAGTTAATACATATGCGGCATCAGCTTACGGTGTAGCCAATACTGCTACATCCAATATCACGGTAATTCAAGGTGTAGATAATACACAGAATACTAATATTACCGCTGTAAATACGTATGCTGGTTCTGCTTATGCTGCAGCTAATTTGGCATTAGGTATTGATGCAACTCAAAACACCAACATCACAGCAGTTAATACATATGCGGGTTCTGCATATAACAAAGCAAACAATGCACTTCCTTTAACTGGTGGTTCAATATCAGGCAGTATAGCAGTATCACAGGACTTAACTGTTTCTGGTAACTTAGTTATTCTTGGAAATACAACCACAATCAACACATCATCATTTATTGTTACAGACTCCTTGATTCTTTTAGGTGAAGGTAATTACACATCTGATGTATTGGATATTGGTTTTTCTGGTCACTACAACGATGGCACTAATGCTCACGCTGGTTTGATCCGTGATGCTGGAACAAAAGAATGGTATTTGTTTAAAGGTTATACACCAGAAGTTGATGCAAATAATAATGTTGATCTCAACCACGCATCATTCAGAAAAGCAAACTTACAATCAGACTATGTTAAATCAAATCTAATTGCAACAACAGCTGTAGTAAATGGATTAGATATTTTCAATTACGTTACTTCTGCTTACGCAGCTGGTAATACCAATGCAACTAATATTACTGCTGTAAACACATATGCTGCTGGTGCTTACGGTGTAGCTAATACTGCTACATCCAATATTACGGTAATTCAAGGTGTAGATAATACTCAAAACACCAATATAACAACAGCGAATAATGCCGCATGGGCTGCTTACGCTGCTGGTAATACTAATGCAACAAACATCACAGCGGTCAATACGTATGCTGGAAGTGCTTATGGTGTTGCCAATACTGCTACAAACACATTAGGTTACACATATGTAACTGCTGGTGGTTATGGTAGTGCAACTGCTGTACCTGCAATCACATTGGCTGCAAACGGTAGAGTTGTTGCTGTAACAAGCACAAATATACAATCCGGTACCACTGGCCAAGTTGGTTTGGTACAATTAACTGATTCTGTTACTTCTACTAGCACAACAACTGCTGGCACACCAAACTCTGTTAAAATTGCATATGACAGAGCTGAAGCGGCTTTCACAGCTGCAAATTCTGCATCTGCCAATGCTTCATCAAGTTCTGGTGCAAGCTTGGCACAAGTGATGTTCTGGAGCGGTTTAGTGTCCGGTTCTTAATATAAAAAATATATAAATAATACTAGACGAGTTCAAATTAACAAGGAGAGCGAAGATGTCTATCAAAATTCAAGGAACGGATGTTATTGACGATAGTAAAAATGTCGTCAATATTATCAACGTAACTGCTTCTACAAATGTGGAAGCAGGTTCTTATGTCACAGCAGCATACTTCAAAGGTGACGGAAGTCAACTAACGAACGCTGGTGCTTCGATAGACAAAGCCTTCTTCTTAAGCAATCTTTTATCTGGCGGATAATATCTCACAAAACTATTTTAATCAATACACTAGGAGCAATTAAATGGCCTCAGGTTTAATTCAAAAAACTGCTGTAACCAGTACCACACTTACACCAATTTATTCTGGTGTACCGTCAGGTAAAACTGCAACAGTTAATATTTTAATTTGTAACACATCAGCAGCCGCAGCATCAATTTCTATTGGTTTAACAAATGCTTCAGCTAATACTTTAGGTACATCAGACTACTTGGAATATAGAACAATTTTAGCACCAAACGAATCTCTAGAAAGAGGTGGTCTTGTTCTACAATCCGGAGCATACGTTTATGTTTCTGCGGATAGTAATCCATCGGGAGGTACAATTGCTCTTGGGTGTATTATTACAGGTTTTGAAGTTTAATCTTTCATTATAAATATATAAAATATAATCAATACATTAGGAGCAATTAAATGGCAACGGGTATTATTCAACAAACAAACGTAACAAGCACGTCACTTACATCTATCTATAGTGGTGTACCTTCAGGTAAAACCGCTACAATTAACATTTTAATTTGTAACGCTGCTAGCAATGCTGCAACAATTACTTTAGGTTTAACAACAGGTGCAACAGGTTCTTTATCTGGAAGCCAGTATATCGAATATAAATCAATTTTAGCTCCATATGAAGTTATGGAAAGAGGTGGTCTTGTTCTACAAGCTGGCGCTTATGTTTATTTACAAGCCGAAAGCAATCCTATTGGAACAGGTATCAATTTAGCAACAACAATAACAGGATATGAGGTATAAAAAATGTCCAGATATTTAAAAGAAGTATCGGCTACGGCCTATAGATTTAAGAAATATTTCATCGTACCAGGAACCTATTCCGTTTTTATTCCAGCTTCAGTAAAGCAAGTAAAAACAATTGCTTTTGGTGGCGGCGGAAACTCTTGTACAACCACAATTACGAATTGCCTAAGCCAACTTCAGCAATGTTGTTGCTGTTGCTATGTCAGAGGTCACTTTTCTGGTGCCGGCGGCGGTTTTACAGAAAAAACCTGGTTCGGTGTGGGTGGTCAATATGCTTGTATAGTTGTTGGTAGTTCGGAAGGAACTTCTTCTATTTGTTTCTGTGGCTTTGGATCAATCTCCGCAACTGGTGGTACAGGTTCAGGAACATCAACTAGAACAACTACTGGTGGATCAGGTTCCGGTGGTGAGGTTAATAGATGTGGAAGTCCTGGTTATTGCCGTTGTACTAGCGGATTCTGTAGGTATGATGCAGTTTATTATAATTGCGCCGCCAGTAATCAAACAGAACACAACAAAATGATGTGTTCCCTTCTTTATCAAGAATTAAGGGGTGTACATTTATCCGGAGGTACTCCAGGAAATTCATTATGTAATAGAGCCGCACTAAGTGATGACACCACCAACGTTTACAGCACTTGTTGTGGATGTGTATCATACGGTGTCGCCGGCAATGGCGGTGATAGACCAAACAATTATGCTTACCCTGCTAGCTTTGCATGTAACGGTGTTACCCAGCATACAGTACAACGTTGTACATACACAACAGTTCCAGGATATTGCTGGGGATTCCCAGCTTGGTATTGTCAGAGTGCGTTTGCTTTAGGTATACAAAACTGTATTGATCCGTTCTATACCTTTGACTGGGATCCAATAGCGAACTGCTGTTGCACATGTTTAAGAAGTACCTGTACAAGTCCAGGAACATTTTCCACAACAGGCAGCGGTTCTTGTTTCCTTAATAACTTTGGTGGTTACAACTATTGTTGTGCATACTGTTTCGTTGAAAGAAATAATGAGTCTTGTACACATACTTTCCTAGGTGCTCCAGGTTTTGGTTGTGCTCCAGGAACAACAGGCGGCGGTGGTGCTGGTATCTGGAACGGTGATGAAACTAGATGTTTATCCGATTATTCTAGATCAGGTGGTGTTGGTCTTGTAGTTGTTCACTATTAAACGTTTAAATATTTAAATAAGTAATATAGAGGAAAAAAAATGAAAAAGTTTAGACTTATTCCATATCATCATGACGAAAATTATTTTGAAATTATTGAAGAACTTATATTTGAACACGAATACGCTTTTGAAATTACCGATCCTACATCGGTATTAGTGACATCAGAAGATTTTGGTCTCAATGATGTTGTTGACAATTCGGGAAAATTGGTTCAAAAGGCCGAAAAACCCGAACCAACTCCAGAAACATGGACTCCAGAATCTGAAAAATTTGAAAATGTTTTATCCGAAGAAGATAAACAAAAAAAGTTAATATCTTTACAAGAACAAATAACACTCACTCAAATATTGGTTGATAGGTATACTACCAAATTAGCTAAATTTGCAAATAATGAGACTGTTCAAGTTAATGCTGAAGAAATTAAAAATGCTACTAAAGAAGAACAAATTTCTTGGTATACGGAAGAACTAAAAAAAGCGCAAGATATTATTGAAAAAGCTAACGAAGAAATTAGTTCATTGAATTGATTTAATAATTTTTAACTGAGGATACTATGAATACAACTGAAATTATATTAGATGAAGATTTAAAAAATCATTTGTTTATTGCATCTACGGAGACTACAGGGGCGGACTACTTGAATTCTTGTTTTCAGAAATGTAAAGACGTTTCTGTTTTAGAGAAAGATCAAGAGCTCTTGTTTTCTCCGTCTTTTTATGTGCCTCCTGTTTTTGAGGATCCAAACTTTTTTATAAAAGAAAGAGAATTACTTGAAACAGGAAGTGATATTGTATGGACAAATAACAACCTTCAATTGGACTTGAATTGGCAAAAACAAAATAGTAAAGCAAAATTGAGAGTTGGAAAATCAATCTACAATTTTCTTAGACCACACATACTGCTTGATTATTTTACAAATACTGGATTTCTAATAGTAACCAAAAATCCTTATGCTTTAATTCAAGATTACTTAACATTAGCACCTTTACTTGAGTTTGACATAGACAATCTTGCCGAACATGTCTTACAAGGCCTTATAATCCAACAAAAAAATAATTATCTATTAGGTAATAATTTTGCTTTCACTTATGAAGATATGGTTAGCAAACCAAAATGGGTAGAAGAAAAGATCAAAGAAAAGTATGGTATTGAAGATTTTAAATTCCATTTTGAAGAAAAAATATCAAACAAAGAACAGATTGAAAAATTTACGGATGCTCAAATTGATTTAATCAACGATGTTTTCATCAAGGCTAAAGACGCTTTAGAATATTGGGGATACGATTTAGTAAAGAGAGAAGATTAGGCAATTTTGTTATAAGTTGATTGACAAAATTATGTTTTTATTGTAAAATTGAATATTTAATTCTGAGGAAATATTATGTCTTATACTGTTTTTATTATTGATGGTGGTGCAGGTCGAGCGATTGCTGCTATTCCTGCACTTATAAAATACCATTATAAAAACCCTAATGATGATTTTAAGATTCTTGTGCATGGATGGGATACACTATATTGGGGTATTCCTGAACTGCAAGACAGAACTTTTAATCCAGAAAACAAAGGCACGTTCGAGAATATCGTTCTCAACTGTAACCGTGTCGTAACTCCAGAACCTTACAAACTCCCATCCTATTTTAAACAAAAGAAGTCTCTAGGTGAGGCTTTCGATGAAACCATCAATGAAACAGATGATCATTCCGATTTGGATAAACCAACTATGGTTACAACCAAGATGGAAGAAAAGATGGCAGCTAATATCATTTCTGAGGTTAAAAACAAACAGAAAAAAGAACTCACGATTGTCATTCAACCTTATGGACGTGGCGCCAAGGTTGATAATGGCCATGTGATTGATGAAGCTTCACGTTCTTTAGATCCAGATGCATATCTGTTGTTAGCTAAAAAATTAGCTACGAAGTATAACCTCATCTATTTTGGAGAAAGACAGTTCGCCATAGAACAAGATACATATACACATAAGATGGAAATGGACTTGAGAGGTTGGGCATCAGTCATTCAATCATCAGATTATTTTGTTGGTTGTGATTCGGTTGGACAATACATGGCAAGATGTTTTAATAAACCGGGAACCGTAATTTTTGGTTCAACATTCCCAATCAACACATCTTTTCCTGATCATTTCCAAATTATTGAAAAACCAGGAATCAAAAAATATTCACCTATTCGTTTAGTTGGTCTTGATTGCCATCTTGCAGATAGAATGAATGATACTCTAATGGATTTTACAGACGATGAAATTCATGATATCTTTTTGAAAATTGTTAAAGACATTGAAAACAAGGTGAAATAATGAACGTATTAGGAATAAATCCAGGACACAATGGTTCTGCAGCATTAGTCTCTGACAATAAACTTATGTTTTATGTTGAGGAAGAACGGTTAAGTCGTAACAAATATGATGGTAATCCTTTCCTTGGCATCATGCAGATTATGGAAGATTACCCACTAGATAGAATCATTATTGGTGGAACAGGCCAAAAAGAATCTTTGGGTACTTTGCCTTGGACAGGAGAAGATCCTTTTACATCATTAATTAGAAAAAAATTAAATACGAATGGTATCGATGTGATGTACGCAGGCGAAAGTCACCACGTTGGCCATGCAGCATTATCTTTTTACAATTCAGGTTTCGATAAAGCAATTTCTATTGTAGTTGATGGATGTGGATCTTTTACAGTAAATAAAGAAAATGGTCTTTGTGGATTTGAAACAGATACAGTTTTTGTTTGTGAATATCCTAATAAGTTTGAGTTATTGAGTAAGAAACTATGTTATACTCCCCAACAAAACTCTATGGAATACTTTGACGGTACCTCAGAATATAGTGTGGGTGCTCCTACAGTTAAGGTTTATGAAGGCGTTACAGATTATTTGGGTTTTGGTTTTATTGAAGCTGGTAAAACAATGGGTCTAGCACCGTACGGCAAACCAGATGAAAATATTCCACAGTTATACATCAATGGTCGTGGCAACCAAAACGTATTCATGCCTTTGTATCCTGCTGGAACAAGAATCAACCAGTTACTTAACCCATACCTAAGACAAACTTTTGATCCAAAAGAATGGCACAGAGATCCAGAAAAGATCCCACAAGTATCCAAAAACTTGGCATACGCAGTTCAAAAAGAATCTCAAGAATTGGTTTTAGAAGCAATCAAAAAAGCAATCAAACTAACAGGTATCAAAAAAGTTTGTATCTCTGGTGGTTACGGACTAAATTGTACTGCCAATTACTTCTTTAGAAAGAGTCTTCCATCTGATGTTGAACTTTGGTGTGAACCAATTTCTCATGATGGTGGTACTTCTATTGGTTTGGCTATGATTGCTTGTAGAAACGAAACACAATCATCTGACGTTTACAAATCAAAATCAATTTATCTAGGTAAACAATACGATCCATCAACTTATTTAACTGATGTAAACGAAGATGAATTTGAAATTGAATCTGTAGAACCTAAAGATGTTGCCAAATTAATTTCAGACAGAAATATTGTTGCACTTTTCCAAGGCCGTGCTGAAGCAGGTCCTAGAGCTCTAGGTAACAGGTCAATTCTTTATGATCCAAGAGATCCAGACGGCAAACAATTTGTAAATATTGTGAAAGGTCGTGAATGGTTTAGGCCTTTTGCAGGTTCTATGCTTAAAGAAGATGCTAAACATTGGTTCGATATGGCCGGAATGGAAGAATCTCCATTTATGATGTATGCTATTGATGTACAGTCTGACAAAGCACATCTGATTCCTTCTATCATTCATGTCGATGACACATGCCGTATTCAGACTGTTACAAAAGAACAGAATGAACACTATTACAATTTGATTAGTGAGTTTAAGAATATCACGGGTGTTCCAATCGTGTTCAATACAAGCTTTAATCTTGCAGGTGAACCATTGGTAGAAACTATCAAAGATGCGTTACACACACTCAGAAGTTCTAAGATGAACTATCTGTATCTACCAGAGGTTGGAAAACTTCTGACTAAGAAGGTAAAGAGTTAACAAACTCTAATAAATTTTGAAAGGTTTTGGTTCTCATTCTCAATTCTCGATTGGCGAATGAGTCCAACTTTTCTAAAGTTTCTTGATAGATACCAGTCTTGACTAAAACAGGTACGCAACCTAAAGAGTTTCCAGCTTTAAGGTTGCGTATTTTATTTCCGACAAAATAACCACCTTTAAATTTTATTCTTTGTTCTTTTTCGGCTTTCTTCATCATGCCAGTATTTGGCATAGAGTAGATATCCTGTTTCATATTGGTAGTTGAGTACAGTACACCATCAATATTTTGTATTCCGTACTCACCAAATATTTCCATCATACGCATATTTGTACGGTCAACATCATCTACAGTCAATATTCCCTCACTAATTAGTGGTTCATTGAAGAAAATAGAAACCTTATAACCTTTAAGACGTAAAAGTTTAATGGCTTCTAAAGAACCTTCAACTGGAACAACATCATCTGGAGTCTTTATTTGACCATCACGCAATATTACACCGGTTCGTTCAATAGCAACAACGCCAGTATTAAAAACTTCTGGCCAAGGTTCTAAATTCTTAAATCCTGAAACAGTTGCAATTTTGTTATCGTATCTTCCCATCATTATTCCTTAAACATAAATAGTCCATTACCTCTCATTGTATTATATATTGATCTAAAAAGTCAAATAAATACTAACAAAATGGAATCAACATGGCCACAATTACCACTAGAGTTGCTTTTAAAGAATATTGTTTACGCAGATTAGGTTTTCCAGTCATCGATATTAACGTGGATGATGACCAAGTGGAAGACCGAATTGATGATGCCTTACAGTACTGGCAAGATTACCATTTTGATGGTCTACAAAAGGTCTATTACATCAAAAGAGTGGAACAAACCGATGTTAACCAAAAGTATATAGATTTAAGCAATGTTACCGACAGTTCAAATAACGCACTAGAGATTGTTGGTATATCACGTATATTTCCAATTCAAGATTCTCAGGCAACTATTAATATGTTTGACCTTAGATATCAACTAAGATTAAACGAATTGTATGACTTCACATCAGCGTCCTACATCAACTACACACTAACACAACAGCATCTACGTTCATTGGAGTTAATGTTTACTGGAGAAGTTCCTATTCGATTCCAAAGACATATGCGTAGGTTGTACATAGATTGGGCCTGGGGTTCATCACAATCACCAGTTGGTACTGTGGTAGTTGCCGAAGCTTATGCAAATATCGACCCTACGGTATACACCAGAGTTTGGAATGACCGTTGGTTGAAAGAATATGCAACTGCTTTAATCAAAAGAAGTTGGGGAAACAACATTAAAAAATTTAATGGATTACAATTGCCAGGCGGTGTTACATTAAATGGTGATAAAATTTATGATGAGGCCGTTGCAGAAATTGAAAAACTAGAACAAGAAATGCAAGTTGAATATGGTGCACCACTTGAATGGTTTATGTTATAAATGGCAACTTCACCTTATTTTAATAATTATAACTCTAAAGCTGAGCAAAGAGTTTACGAAGATTTAATTGTTGAGTCCATTAAGATAATGGGATTCGATGGTTACTATTTACCTAACGACAATGATCAGGCTCGTGATCTTTTATATGGTGAAGATCCGGTTAAAAAATTTCAAACAGCATTTCCAATCGAATTTTATTTGTCAAATGTATTGGAGTATGGTGGCGAAAAAGAATTCTTTTCAAAATTTGGTTTACAAATTAAAAACAATGCTTCAGTTATTGTTTCTAAAAGGTCTTTTGCTCAAAGAGTTCCACCACATTTAGTAAGACCCCGTGAGGGAGATTTAATTTATGTACCGTTTTTAAATGGTACTGGTGAATTGTACGAAATTAAATTTGCTGACCAAGATAAAGAATTTCATACATTAGGAAGAAGAATACCATACTTCTATGAACTAGATTTGGAGAAATTCAAGTACTCTCAAGAACTTATCGATACTGGTATTGGAGATATCGATCAGGTTACAACAGACAATTCATATTCTATTGATTTTACCATAGGCGCAGGATCAGGAACTTATGAACTGAACGAAGTTGTGTTCCAATCTAGCAGTAACACAGGAAATATATTGCTTGCTTATGCTAATGCAACAACACTTGCAACCGTTAAATCTTGGACTCCAGGTTCAAATACATTATCTGTTATCGATATCAATGGTGAATTTATTGATGGTCGTAAAATTATAGGTTACACAAGCAATGCAAGATATACATTGAGTACATATGATCCATTAAATGTGAATGTTGCACACGAAACATATGACAACCTATACATTAAAAACCAAGCCAATTCAATCATAGATTTTTCCGAATCAAACCCTTTTGGTAGCATATAATGTCAACAAATATACAATACCATCGTGTCATTAGAAAACTTGTTGTAGGATTTGGTGATTTATTTAATAACATCACACTGGTAAGATATAATCCAGACAATACTGAAGCTGAGAGAATGATTGTTCCTATTGCATATGCTTCAAAAGAATTGTATGTGATGAGATTGCAAGACGATCCAGATTTATCTAAAAAGGTAATGATGACATTACCTAGAATGTCATTTGAAATGACTGGATTGAGTTACGATTCATCAAGAAAACAAAACACAAACATTAAACAATTTGCCAAAACAAGTGGTGGCGTTGTGTCTCAGTACAATCCAGTACCATATGATTTTGATTTTTCTTTATATTTGTATGTCAGAAATATTGAAGATGGTACTCAAATCATCGAACACATTCTTCCGTATTTCACACCAGATTATACAATTAAACTGAATCTTATTCCTGAAATGGGAATAGTTAAAGAAATACCTATTATCTTAAAAAATAGTGATTATGAAGTTAGGTATGAAGGCAACAGAGATTCAGAAACAAGAACAATTATTTGGACTTTAAATTTTACGGTCAAAGGTTTTATATTTGGTAAAACATCAGAAGTTGGTTTAATTAAAACTTCAATTACAAATATATTTAACAATATCACATCCGAAGATTTGGTTGCTTTCAATATGGCAAATACTGGTACAGGATTTTACCAGACCGGAGAATTAGTTTATCAAGGTTATTCTCCTGCAACTGCTACTGCAACAGGTAAGGTTGCTCTTTGGGCTAACAACATACACAAATTAACGCTGACCGAAATTAATGGAAATTTTGTTTCAGGAACTCCAATTGTTGGTATGAAAACAAATGCAAACTATTCGTTTGTTTCTTATAAAGTGGCACCAGAAAAATTAGCAAAAATAGTTGTAACAACTAATCCTGCAAATGCTAACGTAAATTCCCATTATACATATACAACCACTATAACGGAAGCACCAGACATAGATTAATATGAATACCTTTGATAAGAAAATGGAAGAAGTTTTTGATTTAGCACCAATTAAAGAAGAAAAAAAAGAAAAACTTCCTACGGTGTCGGTGTCTTATAACAAACCCGATTTAAAACAAGATTTGACTGATGCATATCAACAGTCAAAAGAAAACCTACAAACCATCATTGATCAAGGTCAAGAAGCAATGGATGAAATTCTAAACATTGCTAAAGCAGGTCAACACCCAAGAGCGTTTGAAGTTTATGGAACTCTATTAAAGAACATGGTTGATGCCAACAAAGAACTTTTAAACATTCAAAAACAAATGCGTGATATGGATGAAGAAAAGAAACAAAAGACTGGTACAAATATTGACAAAGCCATATTTGTTGGTTCTACTGCTGAGTTGAATAAACTTATCAAAGGCAAAGATTAATGGTCACCAATACAAAAGATTCGTATCGTGACAATCCACTCTTAAAAAAAGTAGGCGTAGAACACCAGTACACAGAAGAACAGGTACAAGAATACATTAAGTGTTCTAAAGACCCTGTGTATTTCTGTATAAATTACATCAAGATCGTAAACGTTGACGAAGGTCTGATGTCATTTAGAATGTGGGACTTTCAAAAAGAAATGATTAATCTTTTTAAAGATAATCGTTTCGTTATAACTAAATGTCCTCGACAAGTTGGTAAAACTACCACAACAGTTGGTTATCTTCTTTGGGCAACAATTTTTACTGATGCACAAAACGTTGCCGTTCTTGCCAACAAAGGTGCCTTAGCTAGAGACATCTTGGCAAAATATCAACTCGCATATGAAAACTTACCGCAATGGTTACAACAAGGTGTTGTCACATGGAATAAAGGTAACGTAGAATTAGAAAATGGATCTAAAGTAATCGCAGCATCAACATCAAGTTCTGCAATTCGAGGAGGTTCTTTTAACATCGTATTTTTGGATGAATTTGCGTTCGTACCCAACAACATCGCCAACGAATTCTTTAACTCTGTTTATCCTGTAATTTCATCAGGTAAAACTTCCAAGATTATTATTGTTTCTACTCCTAACGGCATGAATCTGTTCTATAAACTTTGGATGGATTCACTAGAAAAGAGAAACGACTATAAGAATTTTGAAATTCATTGGTCGATGGTACCAGGACGTGATGAAAAGTGGAAAGAAGAAACCATACGAAACACTTCACAAAGGCAGTTTGACCAAGAGTTTAACACCGAATTTTTGGGTTCTTCAAATACCCTCATTTCTGGTTACAAATTACAACAATTAAGATATATCGATCCTATATCTGAACATGATAAGATGAAGATATATGAATATCCTATCAAAGAAAACGGAGAAGATATCAAGTCGGATCATTTGTATTGTGTTACGGTTGACGTTTCTGAAGGAAAAAATCTAGACTCATCAGCATTTTCTATTTTTGACATATCTACCACACCATATAAACAAGTTGCAACTTATTCCAGTTCTTCAATATCACCTATTTTATTTCCTACTGTTATCGTAAACGCAGCCAGATTATACAACGATGCGTACATTTTGGTAGAAATAAATAACAATCCTCAGGTGGCAGATTTTATACACTCAGATTTAGAATATGAAAACTTGTTAAAAGTATTTACTGGCAATAAAAAACCGCAGCAACTATCGGCTGGTTTTGCCAGAGGTATACAAATGGGTTTGAAAATGTCCCCTCAAGTTAAGGCAATTGGTTGTTCCAACCTCAAAACTTTAATTGAAGGTGATAAGTTATTGATTAATGATTTTGAAACTTATTCAGAATTGACTACTTTTGTACAACACAAAACATCGTTTGCAGCTGAAGATGGTGCAAATGACGACATGGCCATGACTTTGGTTTTATTCTCTTGGGCAACTACTCAAAAATATTTTAGAGAGATTGTTAACCATGATCTAAGAAAACAAATTCAATTGGAACATATGAATCAATATGACGAAGAAGTTTTACCAGCTCCCATCATAGAAAATGGTTTAGAAAACGATTTTATGGTTGAAGGTGGTGATGTTTGGGAAGTTTCTGGTTCCAAAGATGTTTATGAACAATATACTAAAAACTTCTTTGAAAAGTTATAAAATTCATGTTACATAAATATGATTATGGTATTTTAACTGCCAAGAACAAAATAATAATTCAAGGAGAATAAAATGGCGTTTCAACTCTCTCCAGGCGTAAATGTTTCCGAAATTGACTTAACTACAGTCGTTCCTTCGGTCGTTTCTAGTACTGGTGCTTATGCTGGAACATTTAATTGGGGTCCAGCTCAAAAAATTATACAGGTTGATAGTGAGAAAACGCTATACAACATGTTCACACCGGCTAATCCTGATTCAAATTCCGCAATTTCGTTTTTTACTAGTTCCAGTTTCTTAGCTTACGGCAATGATTTACGAATTGTTCGTGCGGTTGGTGCAAACAGTAAGAATTCAGATTCAAATACTTCCGTTACAAACGTACAAGTTGCTAACGAAGATGTGTTCCAAGCTAGTTACATGTTAACTAACAATGCAAACACATACGGTCCATTCATGGCAAAGTATCCAGGTGCAATAGGAAACTCTTTGAAAATTTCTTTGTGTGATGATCCAACAGCATTTACTTCTTGGACATACAAAGGATATTTTAGCAGCGCTCCAGGAACATCAGAATACGTTTCTAATGCTGGTGGTAGCCAAGATGAATTACACGTAGTTGTTGTAGACGAAGATGGTTTGTTTACAGGCGTTGCCGGAACAGTTTTAGAAACTTATCCTTTCTTGTCAAAAGCTAGCGATGCCGTAAATAACGGTGCACCAAGTTACTACAAACAAGCAATTTTTGATAACTCAAATTACATCTACGCAATCGATCCACCAGATTATGCAAACACTTCTTCTACATGGGGTAACACTGCTGCTGGAAGAACTTATGCTAGATTGGCAAGTGCTTTCACAACATCGTTGGTTGGTGGTACAGATGAGGTTCCAAATGATGCAAAACTCCAACAAGCATGGGATCTGTTTGCTAACAAAGAAGCGGTTGAAGTTTCTTTATTGTTAACTGGAAATTACAGTATTGCATTACAACAATATGTAATCGACAACGTTGCAAACGCACGTAAAGATTGTGTTGCTTTCATTTCACCTCCTTATTCAGCAGTTGTTAATCAAGGTGGCGGAGAAGCAGGTAACATTACAACATGGTTAGCCTCTTTAGCTCGTTCATCTTCATATGTTGTTGCCGACTCTGGTTGGAAATATATGTACGACAAGTACAACGCAACATATCGTTGGATTCCATTGAATGCTGACGTTGCTGGTCTATGTGCATATACCGACACAATTCGTGATCCATGGTGGTCACCAGCTGGTTTCAACCGTGGTAACATCAAAAACGCTATTAAATTGGCATGGTCACCAAGCAAAACTTATCGTGACACAATTTATAGCGCAGGTGTTAATCCTGTTTGTTCTTTCCCAGGAAATGGCATCGTATTGTTTGGCGACAAAACATTACAAGCAAAACCATCAGCCTTTGACAGAATCAACGTTCGTAGATTGTTTATCACTCTAGAAAAAGCAATTGCTAAAGCTGCACAATACTCATTGTTTGAATTTAACGATGATTTCACCCGTGCTCAGTTTGTTGCATTAGTTACTCCTTTCTTGCGTGAGATTCAGGGTCGCCGTGGCATTTATGACTTCCGTGTTGTTTGTGATACAACAAATAACACAGGATTTGTAATTGATAGTAATCAATTCGTTGGTGACATCTATATCAAGCCTGCTCGCTCAATTAACTTCATTCAATTGAACTTTGTTGCAGTTGGAACTAGTGTTGACTTTACAACAATCGTTGGTCAGTTCTAATAAATAACCACGACAACAGGAGATAACAATGGCATTCAATGTAACAGAATTTAGAAGTCAAATGGTTGGTGACGGTGCTCGTCCCAATTTATTCCAAGTTACTTTAACCTTCCCAGCAATTGCATCTAACGGCTCAGTTGCTGGCCAAAAAACAACTTTCATGGCCAAAGCCGCACAATTACCAGGTTCAACAGTTGGTACTGTGCCGGTTTATTACTTTGGTCGTGAATTGAAGTTTGCAGGTAACAGAACTTTCACCGACTGGACATTACAGATTATTAATGATGAAGATTTCGTAATTAGAAATTCTTTAGAGTCATGGATGAACGCAATAAATAGTCACAGTAGTAACATAAGAAATAGCGCAGCAGGTACCCCTACAGGTTACACAGTTGACGCATCAGTTTCTCAGTACGGTAAAACTGGTAATATTTTGAAAACTTACAAATTTATTGGTTTGTTTCCACTCGATGTCGCTCCAATTGATTTGGATTGGCAGAATAATGACACTATTGAAGAATACTCAGCAACTTTTGCTTATCAATGGTGGGAAGCTGAAACAACTAATTAATTATTTTTTACTGGGAATACATTTCGTATTCCCTTTATGTTTTTTTGAATTGGAAAATTAAATAATATGGCAGCTTTAAATAAATTCTCTCTATTTGGATTCGAGATTGCACGGAAAAAATCTGAAGAAGATCAATCCGTGCAACAAACGTTTTCGCCCCCATCAAATGATGATGGTGCTTTGCAAATTACATCAGCTGCATATTACGGCACATATGTTGATTTAGACGGTACGGCCAAAAATGAAGTAGAATTAATTTCTCGTTACAGAGAAATGGCTATGCAACCAGAAATTGAGTCTGCGATAGATGATATTATGAACGAAGCCATCGTACAAGATGATGATGGCAAGATTATCAATATTGTTTTGGATGATCTAAAACAAACAGATAAGATTAAAAAAGCAATCAAAGAAGAATTTAATGTAGTTCTTAGATTGTTGAACTATAACAACATGGCACATGATATCTTCCGTAGATATTATATTGATGGCAGATTATTCTATCATATCATTATCGATAGAGAAAACCCTACTCAGGGTATTAAAGAATTAAGATATATCGATCCACGCAAAATACGTAAAGTGCGTGAGATGAAAAAGAAAAAAGATGAACGAACTGGTGTAGAAATGTTAGATGTGGTAAATGAATACTACATCTACAACGATAAAGTTGTTACAGGCAGTTCGTCAAATTATGGTCCTGTTGGTGTTCGTATCACCACAGATTCTATCATATCAGTTGTTTCTGGTTTGATGGACTCACGTAGAGCAGTTGTACTATCATACTTACACAAAGCAATTAAGCCATTGAATCAATTACGTATGATTGAAGATGCAACTGTTATCTATCGTATCAGTCGTGCGCCAGAAAGACGTATTTTTTATATTGACGTAGGTAATTTGCCAAAATTAAAGGCTGAACAGTACCTACGTGATATTATGGTCAAGTATAAAAACAAACTTGTGTATGATGCAAACACAGGTGAAGTTCGTGATGATCGCAAATTCTTATCTATGATGGAAGACTTTTGGTTACCACGTAGAGAAGGTGGCAAAGGAACAGAAATTACTACATTACCTGGTGGTCAAAACTTAGGTGAGTTAGAAGATGTTAAGTACTTCCAAAAGAAACTTTATGGTTCTTTGAACGTTCCAATATCACGTTTAGAACCAGGTGAAGGATTCTCTTTAGGTCGTAGTACAGAAGTTACTAGAGATGAATTAAAATTTTCTAAATTTGTAGATAGAATTCGCAATCGTTTTTCAGATTTGTTTGATCAAGCTTTACGTGTACAATGTGTATTAAAAGGCATTTGTACCAATGATGAGTTTGAAGAATTCAAAGAATACATTCACTATGACTTTATGAAAGACAACAACTTCAGCGAACTAAAAGAAGCTGAGTTGATGACTAATCGTTTAGGTTTATTAGGTGCTGTTGATCCATATACAGGACGTTACTTCTCACAAAAGTGGATTCAACAAAATGTTCTGCGTTTAACGGATGATGATATTGAAGAAATGCAAAAACAAATTGAACAAGAGAGAAAAGATGGTTTAGGATTGCCTGTTTCTGTTACAAATGATGTTGCACAACAACAGATGATGAGTCAAGTACCAGGTCAACCACAGAATCCAACAGACCAACAGCACCAAGCAGATATGCAACAAGCTCAGTTGGATCAGCAAAAAGATGCACAGAAGAAGGAAGAAAGAACTTCCGATGTATTCACAAAATTGAAACAAATTTTATAAATATTTGAATTGGAGATAAAAAATGAACGAAACAACAAAAGCTATTATTGATTATGCGTTTGAAGATGATGCCAAACAGATGCGGGATGCTCTGTATTCTGATATTCAAGATAGGGTTATGGCTCACCTTGATGCAAAAAAACAAGAGATTGCTAGAAATTTAATTGCGCCAGTTCCAGTAGAAGATAATACAGAGGAATAAGTTGAAATCTTTTAAAGAGTTTATTTCTGAAAGTCGTTTAGCGAAACCTAAAGTTCCGCAGGATCCTCCTGCTGTTTTACTTATGAAACGCAAAGCAATTAGAATGTTTCCAAACGGCCAAAGAGTGGCACTTTACTATGTGGATAAAATTAATAAATACGTAACAGTACCTTACGAAGCTATGCATTGGTCTAGCTCTGTACCGAACGAATTCAAGAATATTACATTAGGATAAAAAATGGCAAATTCATTTACATTTCAGCTTATTAAAGATACAACAGAACATACGGTTATTAAAATAACTGGTTATTTTGATGGAACAGGCCAAGAAAGCAATACCGCAAGAATTCAAGCCAATACCCTGTATGGTGCTTTGGATGCAAATAACGTGCCATTACGTTCCGCTTTAAGCGTTAGTAATACCGCAAAGCCTTACTATGGACTATCACTAAATCGTTTGTGGTACGACTGTGCAGCTGGCGGCGACGTTCAGTTATTTTGGAGAGCAAATACTAACGTTCCGTTGATCATCATGAATGGTAACGGTGAATTTGATGGTATGGGCAACTGGACAACAATACCAAACAATTCTGCTGGTAATCCAGGTTCTACTGGAGATATTGGTATCGTAACTAGAGGTATGGCCGCAAACGACAGTTACACAATGGTTGTTGAATTGCGTAAAGACAATGCTCACTATCAACGTGGTCAATTTAATGATCCACAAGCATTCAACTACCCACCATATTCTATCACTCCAACTCCTGATAATCCAGGTCATTAAAAGAAAGTAGATGGAAAATAATGAAACTTATTAAAGAAGTTTTCGAAACAATTAACTACCTTGTCGAAGAAAAAGACGGCAAGAAAAATCTATACATTGAAGGACCATTTCTACAAACAGAAGTGATCAATCGTAATGGCCGAAAGTATCTCAAAGAAACTATGGCCAAAGAAGTGCAAAGATACACAGAAGAATATATTAATAAAAACCGTGCCTTTGGTGAATTAGGACATCCTGATACACCATCAATCAATCTTGATAGAGTCTGTATGATAACTACAGGTTTACGCCAAGAAGGCAATGATTGGATAGGCAAAGCAAAAATTCTTGAAACCCCTATGGGTAACATTGTCAAAAGCTTACTTGACGGAGGCGCACAAGTTGGTGTGTCATCCCGTGGATTAGGTTCTTTGAAATCCGTTAACGGTATCAATGTTGTTCAGGATGATTTTCGTCTGGCCACAGCGGCAGATATTGTAGCTGACCCTTCTGCACCCAATGCTTTTGTACAGGGTATTATGGAAGATAAAGAATGGATGTTAGTAAATGGTGTTTGGACTGAACAGGACTACACTCAAGCTAAGACGCAAATTCGCCAAGCTACTCAGAGAGAGATCGAAGAAGTGAGTCTACGCATATTCGAAAACTTCCTCAAAAAACTTTAAATATAAATATCCAATATAAATCAAGGAGATTTCCAAAATGGCAAAATTTAATCTGTCCGAAGCCGCTAAAGACATCCTTTCAGGAAACGTTTCTGCTAAACAGAGTGGTCAAGATAAACCATCCAAGTTGTCTGGCGATGTTGCATACGGTACTAAAGAAGTTGGCGACATCGGCACACAAGTAACTAAAACTACCGATGCTGGACCTGATGCATACAAAGGTGCACCAACAGCAACACCTCCTGGTGCAAAACCACCTGTTGGTTCTGAACCAATGAAAAAATTAAAAGGTCAACCTTCTGACCAAGGTTCTGTTGAAGAACCAGAAGGCAAGCCAATGAAGCAAACTATGTCTATGAACAAGGGTGCTACTTTCCAACAATACGAAGAAACTGAAGAAGATGACGTTGTTGTTGAAGAAAAAGAAGGCCATGAAGATGCTGCTCAAGATAAAGCAATGATTCAAAAAGCAGTTAAAAAAGAAAAAATGAAAGAAAAAATGAAAGAAGATGTAGATGCACTTCTTTCTGGTGAAAATCTTTCTGAAGAATTTAAAACTAAAGCAACAACTATTTTTGAAGCTGCCGTTATTGCTCGTGCAGAAGAAATTATTTCTGAAGCTGAAGAAACTTTAACAGAACAATTTGAAGAAGCCATTGAACAAGTTAAAGAAGAATTAGCTTCTAAAGTTGATGACTATCTTAACTACATGGTTGAAGAATGGGTTAAAGAAAACGAACTTGCAATCGAAAAAGGTTTACGTGCCGAAATCGTTGAAGATTTTATTTTCGGTCTAAAAGGTTTATTCGAAGAACACTACATCGACATTCCAGAAGATAAAGTTGATGTCGTTGAAGAACTAACAAACAAAGTTTCTGAGTTGGAAGATACACTTAATGAGCAAATTAAAGTTGCAGTTGAGATGAAAAAAGAACTCAATGAACATAAGAAATTAGAGGCTATACATACAGCATGTGAAGGCCTAACTCAAACCCAAGTAGAAAAAATGAAATCACTCGCAGAGGGTGTAGACTTTACTACGGAAGGCGATTTTATGGAAAAACTTGACATCTTAAAAGAATCATATTTCAAATCAGATGTTAAGGTCGCACAAAATTCATCTTTTGAAGAAGTTTTAGTTGAAGAAGAAAAGAAGGCTGTTAAATCTTCTGACGCTTCAATGGAAATTTACGCAAAGACAATATCACAAACTTTGAAATAATAAAAAATATAAATATTATTTCATAGAAGATACTAAACAAGGAGAACTATATGTATCTAACCGAAGAACTACAAAAGAAATGGGCTCCAGTTTTGGAACATCCAGAACTTGAATCTATCAAAGACCCATACAAGAAAGCTGTTACAGCACTTGTTTTGGAAAACCAACAACAAGCTATGGCTCAAGATCGTCAACAATTGAACGAAACTATTGATGGCCCAACCAACGCTACTGGTTCCGCTGTTGCTAATTTCGATCCAATTTTGATCTCTTTAGTTCGCCGTGCATTACCAAACCTTATTGCTTATGACGTTGCTGGCGTTCAGCCAATGACTGGTCCTACAGGTTTGATTTTCGCAATGCGTGCTCGTTACACAAACCAGTCTGGTACAGAAGCTTTCTACAACGAAGCAAACACAGCATACTCTGGCGTTACTTCTGTTGCTAACCCATACGGTTTCCGTGGTACTGCTGTTACTGACGTTGCAACAAACCCTGTTGCTGACTTGACTGCTAACGCTTTCACAACTGGTATTGCACGTACTACTGCTACCGCTGAATTCTTAGGTTCAGATAGCAACGCAATTTTCCAACAAATGGCATTCTCTATTGAGAAAGTTACTGTAACTGCTCAAAGCCGTGCGTTGAAAGCTGAATACTCTCTAGAACTTGCACAAGACTTGAAAGCAATTCACGGTCTTGATGCTGAAACAGAATTGTCTAACATTCTGTCTACAGAGATTCTTTCCGAAATCAACCGTGAAGTTATCCGTACAATCTACACTACTGCTGTAGTTGGTGCCAGATTCGGTACTACAACTCAAGGTTACTTTGACTTAGATACAGACTCTAACGGTCGTTGGTCTGTAGAACGTTTCAAAGGTTTGATTTTCCAAATCGAACGTGATGCTAACGTTATTGCTAAAGAAACTCGTCGTGGTAAAGGTAACGTTCTGATCGTTTCTTCAGACGTTGCTTCCGCTATGGCAATGGCTGGTGTATTACAATATACTCCTGCTCTACAAGCTGACCTACAAGTTGATGATACAGGCAATACTTTTGCTGGTATGTTACACGGTCGTATCAAAGTTTACATTGATCCATATTTTGGTGGTTACACATCTAACCAAGAATTGGTAACTGTAGGCTACAAAGGTTCATCACCATACGATGCTGGTTTGTTCTACTGCCCATACGTACCACTACAGATGGTTCGTGCAGTTGACCAATTCACATTCCAACCAAAAATTGGTTTCAAGACTCGTTACGGCATGGTTGCAAACCCATTTGCTGAAGGTTCTGGTGCTGGTCTAGGTCTATTAAACGCACGTACTAACAAGTACTATCGTATTTTTGGCGTTAAGAACTTGATGTAATCAAGAAGTTCCCGTTAAGAGGAACATTTTAAAGACCACCTTCGGGTGGTCTTTTTTTTGGCTCCTAAATACACATATGAAACTAACTAAGATTAATCATAAATGACAGCACTCACTAGAGCACCTCAAAACACAAACTTGTTACAAGCTACCAAGTTTTTAATGACGTTTAGTAGAATACCAACGACAACATATTTTTGTCAAACTGTTAATTTGCCAGGTATTTCTGTTGGCCAAGCACAAATATCATTTCCATCTATTACTGCATATAGTCCAGGTAATCAAATATCTTATAACAATTTTAATATTTCGTTTACCATCGATGAAGAATTGTTATCTTGGAGAGAAATTCATAAATGGATGCTTTCTTTTGCTTCACCAAAAGGCACAGATGAAAGAAATAGATTAACGGCACAACAAAATCAAAATACTTTGAACAGTACCAATCTAAAACAATATTCTGATGGTACTTTGACTATTTTAAATGCTTTGAATAATCCGGTATCAAAAATACAATTTTACAATATGTTTCCATCTTCTCTTTCCGATTTGAATTTCGATACCAAATTATCGGCAGATGATATCATTACTGGCGATGCCACTTTTTATTTTGAAAGTTACGACTTTATCTAACATTAGGCTTGCATTTTAACATTGGTTATGTTAGTATGTTGAATTGGTGTTAGACTATTGAATATATTATGGAAAACTTAGAACAAGTATTAAAAAATTGGGAACGTGATGCAGAGATCGACCAGACGGAACCTGGCAAAGAACTCATCAAGATACCCACATTACACAACAAATACCTCTCTATTCTCACAAAGCACAAGATTGCCTCAAAGAAGGCACATTTTGATTATCTCCGTATGCGGAAGATTAAGTGGGAATATTACACAGGTAAAATGTCCCAAGAAGAACTAGAACAGTACGGTTGGGAACCTTTTCAATTCACACTCAAATCTGATATCACCACTTATTTGGAAGCAGACTCCGATTTAATTAAATTATTGGAGAAAAAAGTTTACCATGAAGAAGTTGTATCAGTAATTGAATCTATCATGCAAGAACTGAAATCAAGAACTTTCCAGTTGCGTGACTTTATTAGCTGGGAGAAATTCATAGGTGGACAGTAAAGAACACGTTTTAATTGAAAAGGTAAATGAGGTATATTTACAAGTTGGGTGTGAAAAACATTTAGCTAAAGAGTTATCAGAATTCTTTACGTTTTTTGTACCTGGACATCAATTCGTTCCTGCATATCGTAACAAAATATGGGACGGAAAGATTCGCCTTTTTGATTTACGCAATAACAATCTTTACATTGGCCTACTACCTTATCTAGAACAGTTTTGTGTTGAACGAAATTACACATACTCTCATAGTTTTGTTGAAGATGAGTTCTCAGTATATCATGCAAATAAGTTTATTGAAAGCCTCAAGATACACGGAAGAGGTGAACCATTAGAAGTTCGTGAACATCAACTCAATGCATTTGTTCACTCTATGCAGTCTAAACGTTCTTTGTTAGTATCTCCCACAGCATCTGGCAAATCTCTCATCATTTATTTGTTGTTTAGACAACTGCAACAATATCAAAATTTAAAAGGTTTGGTTATTGTTCCAACCACATCTTTAGTCGAACAGTTGTATTCAGACTTTGCAGATTATAACAACGACAATATGGAACCATATCTTCATCGGATATATCAAGGCAAAGACAAGAACACAGACAAAGCTTTGACCATCTCTACATGGCAATCTTTATACAAGATGCCTAAAGAATACTTTGAACAGTTTGATTATGTGATAGGCGACGAAGCACACTTGTTCAAGGCACAATCACTAACAACAATATTGACATCGTGTATTAATGCCAAATATCGTATTGGATTAACAGGAACTTTAGACGGTACCAAGACACACAAGTTGGTATTAGAAGGGTTGTTTGGGCCCGTAAAACAGGTCACAACGACAAAACAATTGATAGACAAGAAACAACTTGCAGAATTTCAAATCAAGTGTCTAGTTTTAAAACACGATGAAGATATAGCTAAAGAACTTCGAGAAAAAACCTATCATGAAGAAATTGACTATTTGATATCAAATGAAAAAAGAAATAAATTCATAAAAAATCTTGCAGTAAGTCTACAAAATAATACACTGGTTTTGTATCAAATGGTTGACAAACATGGGCAAATACTGTATGATCTAATTAGAGAAACCAAGAATATTGGCGAAAGAAAAGTTTTCTTTGTTCATGGAGGAACGGACACTACAGACAGAGAAGAAATTAGAAAAATAATGGAGATAGAAAATGATGCGATTGTTGTGGCTAGTTTTGGTACCTTTTCTACTGGTATCAACATACGAAATTTACACAATATCATCTTCGCTAGCCCAAGCAAAAGTAGAGTTAGAAATTTACAAAGCATTGGTCGAGGGTTGCGGCAAGCAGAAGGAAAAGATATTGCCACACTCTACGACATCGCAGATGATTTGAGAGTTGGAAAACACATGAACTTTACTTTAAAACACTTCGTGGAAAGAACACGTATATATAATGAGGAGAGATTCCCATTCAAAATCTACAAGATAGGACTAAAAAAATGAATAACATTAAAGATTTTGATTTGAATATTCCTATACATGTAGTAAGTTTAAAAGAACACTTTGAGATAAAACCTGTTATTTTAGACCTTATAGAAAAATCAGTTAACGAAAAATTAGTTAATGTTGCAGAAATGGTTAGTAAAACAGATTGGAGATATTCGAATAGTTCCGATAGAAAATATTTAAATTTTGTTATGCCTTTTTTTCAAAAAAATCTTTTTGGAGTTTGTAAAAAATATAATTCTATAGGATTAAAAATTGGAAATGCTTGGTTCCAACAATACCTTCAAGACGATGTGCATGAATGGCATATACATGGTTATTCACATCTTAGTGCAGTATATTTTTTAGAAATTCCAAATAATACAGTTAAAACAGAAATAAAAGATTTATCAAATAATATTATACAATATGAAGCTAATGAAGGTGATATAGTTATTTTCCCATCTTTTTTATATCATCGTTCTCCTATGAACAAAACAAAAAGTAGAAAAACTATAATCAGTTTAAATATTGATTTATCACAAAAATATTCGGAAGTTGTGTGGCGTCCACATAATATATAGAAAATGATCCATTCAATTTTTAAAAAATAGGACTAAAAAAATGAACAATATCAGAATAGTTCGACTAAAGAGTGGTGAAGATATAATTGGAAACATATGCGATCAAAACGGTATGATACAATTAGACTCTCCGATGTCAGTTTCTTTGGTTACAAAAAACGGAACTAAAGGAATGTTGGTTATGAATCATTGGTTGCCAATACAATTAATTAAAAAGAATGAAATAAAAATTTCTTCTAACGATGTGTTAACAACTTTTGAACCAACCGATGAACTCTCTGAGTACTACTCCGATACAGTAAAAAAACTTGCATCATTGTTGGAAGCTAAAGAACTTGCAGATCAAATGAGAGATGAAGATATTCAGGAAATTATGGATGCCTTAGAAGAAGGTACTGGAGAAACAATACATTGATACTGAAGCAGCAACACACCGAAATTTACACGTTGTCAAGCTGTTTGTCAATACATTAAATGGTATACTTGAAATGGAATTATTATGACAAAACAAACACACTATATAAACAACCAAGATTTTCTCAAAGCTTTGATTGAATATCAAGCAGCTAGTGACTTGGCAAAAAAAGAAAATCGTACTGCACCTGCAATACCAAATTATATTGGTGAATGCTTTATGAAGATTGCAGAAGGTCTATCTCACAAACCTAACTTCATTAACTATACTTATAGGGATGAAATGGTATCCGATGGTATTGAAAATTGTTTACAGTACTTTGCAAACTTTGATCCAACCAAGTCAAGTAATCCATTTGCATATTTTACACAAATCATTTACTTTGCTTTTCTTAGAAGAATACAAAAAGAAAAGAAACAGTTATACGTTAAATATAAATCAGCTGAACAAACTGGTATTCTAGATGAACATGAGTTTATGGAACTGGAAGATGGTACATTTAAACAGTTTCAATTATACGATAATATTGCCGAATTCATAGAGAATTTTGAGGTAGCTAAAGAAGCCAAAAAGGCAACAACTAAAAAAGTAAAAGGTTTGGAGAAATTTTTAGATGAGTAAAATGAAAATAGGATTCACTTGTTCCACATTTGATTTGTTTCATGCCGGTCATATGATGATGTTGAAAGAGGCAAAAAAACAATGTGACCACCTTATAGTTGGATTACAAACCGATCCAACCATAGATCGTCCTGATACCAAAAATAAACCGGTACAAACATTATTTGAAAGGTTTGTGCAGTTGGATTCCTGCAAATATGTGGATGAAGTAATTCCATATTCTACCGAAAAAGAATTGATGGACATATTGCTTTCTTATCCAATTGATGTTAGAATTATAGGAGAAGAATACAAAGATAAACCTTTCACGGGTCGTGAATTAGATATTGATGTATATTATAACTCTCGCAAACATAGTTTTAGCACAACTTCTTTGCGTAAAAGAGTTCGTGAGTCTGAAGAAAGGAAACAAAATGTATAAAGTTTGCTATTACCCAACTAACACAGAAACATCAGTTTTTTTTAAGTGGTTTAAATCACTACAAGAAGCCGTATCATTTACTAATACTAGACCCATCAATTCAGTTTTAGAAATTAAATATTATGACGATGTTGACCACAAAAAACCAGACCGAAACTAAAGTTGCCATTATAACGGATCAACACTTCGGTGCCAGAAACGATTCTGTTCATTTTCTAGACTTTTATGAAAAGTTCTATCGTGACACATTTTTTCCAAAATTAAAACAGGAAAACATTAAAACTGTATTGATACTAGGTGACACTTTTGATCGCCGAAAGTATGTCAACTTTTATTCTTTGAAGCGAACAAAAGAAATGTTCTTTGACATTTTGGCAAAAGAATCAATCGATGTTTATATGTTGGCAGGAAATCATGATACGTATTTTAAAAATACTAACGATGTAAATTCTGTTGACTTGTTATTGCGTGAATATGACAACATCACAGTAATCGATACTCCACAAACCATACATCTGGATTATAGAGATGTAAACTCTGACGTTTGCATGATTCCTTGGATTTGTGCAGAGAACTATGAACAATCTCTGGCAGAAATTAAAAACACATCATCCACACTTTGCATGGGACACTTTGAAATTGCTGGTTTCGCTATGCATCGTGGCATGCCTTCAGCGGAAGGATTGAATCGTGATATATTCAGACGATTCGATAAGGTGTTTAGTGGTCACTACCATCATCGTTCGAGTTCGGACAACATCACCTATCTTGGCAATCCTTACGAACTAACTTGGCAAGATTACAATGATGTTCGTGGATTCCATATTTTTGATTTGGCTGATAGGAATTTAGAATTTATTCCTAATCCTAATGTAATGTTTCACCGAATCATTTATAATGATAAAGAGGAATCAATTACAGAAATCAACAACAAAGACCTATCAAAATATACCAACACATATGTGAAAGTTGTGGTATTGAATAAGACTAATCCTTATCTGTTTGATAAGTTTATGAACAATTTATACAATATCAATCCAGTCGATATTACCATTGCTGAAGATTTTACTGACTTGACAGAAGGTGTTGAAGATGATATGATAGATCAAGCAGAAGATACCATCACAATCATTAATAAGTTTGTGGATGGAATCAAAGAAGAACACATTGATAATGAAAAATTGAAAACTATAATGCGTGAATTGTATGTGGAAGCATTAAATTTGGATCAAGCATGAACTGGAAAATTGTAAATAATATTTTTACTTCTGAAGAATTGGATAAGATGTGTGAGTACTTTGACACACATGGAGAGTTGGTTAAAGGTTCAACTCCAATGAATTCTAGTAAATGGAGAATATCTGATGTTTGTTTTTATGACAGAAAAAATAAAGATGTTGAATGGATCTTTAAAAAACTAGACACCGAAATTATAAAAAATAACAATAAACATTTTGGTTTTAAATTGAATGCTTACGATTTTTTTCAATATAGCGTTTATAATGATTTTGAAAATGGTCAATATAGATTTCATATGGATACAACCGAAAGCCAATCAAAAGTTAGAAAGTTGTCAATATCATTAATATTAAATGAACAGGGTGTTGATTTTGAGGGCGGTGATTTTGTTTTTAATATGGCCAATGAGAACAAACCATGTAAAGTGGAATTGACTAGGGGTTCAATGATTCTTTTTCCTTCATATCTTTTACACGCTGTTACTCCTGTAACAAAAGGTACTAGAAAATCTGTTGTTATTTGGGTTGAAGGTCCTTCATTCGTATGATAACTTTTCAATGTGTTAGATGGAAGAATTTTCTTTCCACTGGTAATTCATTTACTGAAATTAATTTTTTAAAATCTCCAAACACACTTATTATTGGCAACAATGGTGCAGGTAAATCAACCATCTTAGATGCGTTGTGTTTTGCGTTGTTTGGTAAACCGTTTCGTAAAATTAATAAACCACAATTATTAAATTCTATTAATCAGCAGCAGTGTGTTGTTGAAGTTGAATTTTTAGTGGGCAAAAAACAATACAAAGTTATTCGTGGCATTAAACCAAACACCTTTGAGGTTTATTGTGATGGAGTTATGGTCGACCAAGATGCCAAGGCAAAAGACTATCAAGAGCACTTAGAGAAATTTATTCTCAAAATAAATTACAAGTCTTTCACGCAAGTTGTCATCCTTGGTTCGGCTTCTTTTGTTCCATTCATGCAATTGTCTCCAGCTGATCGTAGAGCTATTATTGAAGATTTGCTTGACATTCAAATTTTTTCATCGATGAATGGAATCGTAAAAGAAAAAATGGTTAGTATAAAAGATACTTCTGGTAAGTACAAATATGCAATGGACTTGGCATCTGAAAAGATCAAGATGCAGCAAGGCGCTATTGAAGAACACAAGAAACATAATAATGCCGAAATAGAAAAGAAACAAAAAGAAATTGAAGAATCACAAGTACAGATTACCAAGTTAAATTCAGACATCGAATTGATTCAAAAACATATTAATTCCTTAAATACTAAAATTTCTGATAAGTTGTTAATAGAAAAGAAAAGTTCTAAACTAGTACAATTAGAATCTAAACTTGAAACCAAATTACGAAAATTAGAAAAAGAAGAAAAGTTCTATGAAGAAAACCACGACTGCCCAACCTGTAAACAAAGTATCAATGACACATTCAGAAGTAACCAACTTGGTGGAATCAATCAAACAAAAGGAGAAGTTGGAGTTGCAGTTAAAGATATCGAAACTAAAATCCAAGAAACAAACCAACGCATCGAAGAAATCCAAAAAATAGTTAAACACATTCAGGCACATAACAATGAAATTGTCAAACACACCTCTACGATTTCTGCCGTCAACATCTACATCGGCAAACTCAATTTGGAAGTTAAAAATCTTTCAACGCATAAGGATAGCTTGGAAGATGAAAATGAAAAGCTTAAGGAACTCAAAGGAGATTTGTCCGTGCTGCTCAGACAGATGGAAGAATTATCGTTAGAGAAGCAATACTATGAGTTTGCTGGTAACCTATTGAAAGATACTGGCATTAAAACAAAAATCATTCGTCAATATTTGCCTATTATGAACAAGTTGATTAACAAGTATCTGACTGCAATGGATTTCTTTGTTAACTTCAACATTAACGAAAACTTTGAAGAAACAATTAAGAGTCGGCACCGTGATGAATTTTCTTATGCCAATTTCTCCGAAGGTGAGAAGATGCGTATTGATTTGGCATTGCTGTTTACATGGCGTCAGATTGCCAAGTTGAAGAACAGTACAAATACCAATCTATTAATTTTAGATGAAGTTTTTGATTCATCACTAGACGGTGTTGGTACAGAAGAATTTTTGAAATTGATACATGAAATGGGAACAGATACCAATGTGTTCGTTATTTCACATAAAGGTGACCAACTATTCGATAAGTTCAGGTCGGTTATTAAATTTGAGAAACATAATAATTTTAGTAGGATTGCAAAATGAGTGATACAATTGTTTTTAATACGGAAGATACATTAAAAGGTACCAGTTATGCTAAAACTTTTTCTATACCTTTGTTTGATTTGGTAGGAGAAGATAATCCAATTCTCAAAGAAGTTATGCCAGAATTTGATTTTAAAAATGCTCCTGTAAATCCTATGGAATTCGCATCTTCTTTGGTTGAAACCTGCAAGAAACACAAAGGATATGGATTGTCTGCCAACCAATGCGGTTTTAGGTATCGAGTATTCGTTATGGGTGCCGAAGATAACTTTGTGGCATTCTTTAATCCAAAAATTACCGCAACATATGATGAGTCACATATTGTTGAAGGATGCCTATCTTTCCCATTACTAGGACTTAGAATTACCAGGCCAGCGGCCGTAGATGTAGAATACCAAGATTTTAATGGAGAAAATAAAACGGCACATTATACTGGTATATCTGCAAGATGTTTCCTTCATGAGCTTGACCACATGAACGGAGTAGTATATACTGAAAGAGTGAAACCACTTGCGTTGCAAATGGGTATGCAGAAGCGTAACAAACTAATCAAGAAATTGCGTATAAAATAATGGCGACACCAGTTGAATTTGTGGACAAACAATGGGTAGAATGGCAAGAGTCCAACCCAACAAGTAAGTTTGAACACATAGATAAAGAAGAATTGACCAAGACTCTAATTGGAGACTTGACCAAAGCTTCTCAAATGGATGTTCGTGAATATACTTTATACCAAAAATGGTGTGAAGTTAAAGAACGATATCCCGTCTTTGAGGCCTCAACTCTTTGGGGTACAGAAGTCCAGATGGTTAATCCTGAGCAAAAAGAATTGATTGAAAAAGTCAAATCTAATTTTTGGATGCCAGAATCACCTGACGATTTTGAAAAATTAAAACCTGTGATGAAATTATCAAACGGTCCATTGGCAGAAACTTGGAATGCCATACGTACCTTTTCATCCACAATGAAAAACAATTCTAACATTGGTCGTAATCTATTTTATACGGTTACTGATGATGTGACAGGTAAATATCTTGGTGTTATTTGTATATCATCAGATTTTTTAGACTTAACTCCAAGAGACAAGGCCATCGGTTGGTCAAGAGAAGTTAAGACACAACAAGGCATGATTAATCACACCGCAATTGGTTCTACTATCGTGCCCCTACAACCTTTGGGGTTTAATTATATGGGCGGTAAATTACTTGCCTTGTTGTGCCTTTCTGATACCGTCCAAAAAGACTGGAAAGAACGATATGACGATGTTCTAGTCGGAGTGACTACCACATCACTTTATGGTGCTACGAAGGCTGGAGGCCTATCCCAATACGATGGACTCGAACATTGGAATAAAATGGGTTTTAGTTCGGGTTCGGTTGCGTTTGAACCATCTAGAAAAACTATGAATATGGTATTTGATTGGATTAAAGAAAATCATACTCGTAAATATTTTGAATGGTGGGAAGCCAAAAATCAAAATGGTTTACCACTTAAACGTGACCATAAAAATAGATCATTGAACTTTGCCTACCCAAAATTAGGTATCGATAAAAAATTAATTCGTACCGAACATCAACGTGGTATCTATTTTAGTCCTCTCTATAATAATACCAATGAATTTCTCCGTAAGGAGATTACCGATTCTGATCTGGTAAAATCGTTTGATACCAGTGAAGAAGCCCTTGCCAATATTTGGAAAACCAAGTATGCTAAGGGTCGAATTAGGCAATTACAGAAAAAGAATAATGTTTCTTACGATTCTCTTTTCTATGATGACCTGATTTATTTGTCTTGGGAAGAAACCAAGGCAAAATATCTACCACAAGTCGGTAGATAAACACAAGTATACCACAATATGCTTGACACACACACATATATAATGTTATGATGTGAGAACTTGCTAACAAGGCAAGAATTTTTATTACTTTAATATGGAGTTTTTACTATGAAACAATCTGCTAAACAAAAAATCATTACCTTCTTGAGCAAAAAAGAAGGTTACAACACACTTACAACCGCACAAGCTCGTGCTCGTTTTGGAATTCAAAACGTTTCTGCTCGTATCGATGAGTTGCGCCAAGAAGGCCACGTTATCTACACTAACACCAAAACCCGTGGTGATGGTTCCAAAGTTGCTTCTTACCGCTTAGGTAAGCCAACTAAAGCAATGGTTCGTGCTGCCTATTCAGTAGGTTTCTAATCAAGCGTTAGTATAGGGAGAGGTCAAATTACCTCTCCCTTTTTTTATTAAAACATTGGAGTCCAAATGGAAATATCAATTAAAAAAGAAGAACTGCAAAAGAAAAGTATATTCGTTGCTACCCCAATGTATGGCGGCATGAATCATGGACTTTATGCAAAAGCCTGTCTAGATTTACAAGGCATCTGTATGCAGTATGGCGTACAGGTCAAATTCTCATTTTTGTTTAATGAGTCCCTAATTACCCGAGCAAGAAATTATCTTGTTGATGAGTTCTTGCATCGTTCAGAATGTACACACATGTTGTTTATTGATTCTGACATTCACTTTAATCCACAAGACGTAATTGCATTATTGGCACTTGATAAAGAAATCATCGGTGGTCCTTATCCAAAGAAAGCGATCAAGTGGAAATCTATTGCTACAGCATTGAAGAAGAATCCAAATATTGATATTGGCAACCTAGAAAAAATTACTGGAGATTATGTTTTCAATCCAGTTAAAGGTACCGCACAATTTTCTGTTACAGAACCTTTAAGTGTTTTGGAAATTGGTACTGGTTATATGATGATCAAACGTGAAGTGTTTTCTAAAATGCAAGAATCATATCCTTCAATTAAATACAAACCAGATCATATCGGTCAAGCTCACTTTGATGGATCACGTTATATCCATGCCTTCTTTGATACTGTAATCGACACTAAAGATTCTATTACAGGTGGTGGTTCTGAACGTTATCTTTCAGAAGATTACATGTTCTGCCAAATGTGGCGTAAAATTGGTGGAGAAATCTTCTTGTGTCCTTGGATGAAAACATCACACATTGGTACATATCATTTCCAAGGAGATATGCCAGCAGTTGCAAATTTTGTTGGTGAGATGTAATGTCTGAATTGACCAAAGGTCGTAAATTTGATGGAGGCAAATTAGAGTATGGTTTGCTTCCACCACTTGCACTAGAAGAAACTGTAAAAGTTCTCACCTTTGGAGCTCAAAAATATGAGCGTGATAATTGGCAAAAAGTACCTGAATCAAAACGCAGGTACTTTGATGCACTACAACGACATGTTTGGTCCTGGAAACAAGGTGAACAAATTGATCCGGAATCAGGATTACACCACTTAGCTCATGCTATGTGTTGTTTAATGTTTTTGTATGAACATGATGTCAAGTATTCCAAAGAAAGTATTGACGTTGAACTTGAACAAGTGTATGATAAAAATGTTCTTATATAATGGAGTAATAAATGAAACTTTCTAATGAAACCCTTTCCGTATTGAAAAACTTTGCAGGAATTAATTCTGGCATCGAATTCAAAAAAGGTAATAAACTTACCACGATCTCATCAGGTAAAACTGTTTTGGCAAAAGCCACACTTAAAGATGAGTTCCCACAAGACTTTTGTGTGTACGATTTGAATCAATTTTTGAATGTACATTCTTTAAACAAAGATACCGAAGTTGATTTTGATGAATCTAATATCATCTTTAAATCTGGCCGCAGCAAAGCCAAGTATCGAAAAACTGCCAGAGAAATGATTGTAACCGCACCTGATAAGGCTTTGAGTTTGCCATCAGTTGATATCGATTTTACACTAACAGAAGAAGATTTTGGTTCCATTCTAAAAAGTGCAAACATTCTTCAATCACCTAATATTGCTGTTGAGTCTACCGGCGACAAGATTTGTTTGACTGCTTTTAATGCAAAAGACGATTCTGCACACACGAATTCAATTGAAGTTGCTGATGGCAACGACAATAAATTTAAAATGGTCTTTTTGACCGAAAACCTGAAAATGATTTCTGGTTCTTATGATGTTGAGATTTCTGCAAAGGGTCTTGCATCTTTCAAAAATAAGAATGTAGATATTCAATATTGGGTCGCAACCGAATCGAAAGATTCAAAATTTGGAGAATAAAACATGTTCGTATATCTTAATGAAGCAACCACAGACCAACCAATCGCTATCAATCCGCAACATGTCGTTGCTGTTTTTGAGGCAGCTGATGGTGAAATGCAAGGAAAAACTATTGTTAACTTAGTTAATGGTGGTTGGGCAGTTAGTCAGACACAACTCGAAGTTGTTGGAATATTGAATAGTCAATAAACTTGAGACATGCACAATTTAGGTTGTGCATTAAATTGATTTAGTTTTGTATTTTTTTTATATTATGGGAATTTTGAATGACACATCATGTTTTGTGGGTGGAGAAGTATCGCCCCTCTAAAGTACAAGACTGTATTTTGCCTGAACTGGTTAAAACCACCTTTCAGGAATATGTTAACAAAAAAGAAATACCCAACCTTCTTCTTTCGGGTGGTGCTGGTGTAGGCAAGACTACAATTGCCAAAGCACTATGCGAAGAAGTTGGTTGTGACTATATTGTTATTAATGGTTCGGATGAGAATGGTGTTGATACCATTCGTATCAAAATTAAAAACTATGCTTCATCGGTAAGCTTGATGGGTGGCCGCAAGGTCATTATTCTTGATGAAGCAGATTATCTAACGCCTAATGCACAGGCTATTCTACGTGCTTCTATTGAAGAATTTGCAAGTAATTGTTCCTTTATCTTTACTTGTAACTTCAAAAATCGCATTATTGATCCAATACATTCTCGTTGCACCGTCATCGACTTTCGAGTTAACGGTCAGAAAGCCAAACTGGCTGCACAGTTTTTCAAACGTGTAGAATGGATACTCGGTGAAGAAAACATCACTTATGATAAAGAAGTGGTTGCTGCCGTCATCACCAAACACTTTCCCGATAATCGTAGAATTCTAAACGAACTTCAACGATATGCGGTATCTGGCACTATCGACAAAGGTATTCTTGCAGCAGTAAGTGATATTCAATTAAATGAACTCACTAAAGCCTTGAAAGAGAAAGACTTTGCATCATGTCGTAAATGGGTCACCAATAACTTGGACAACGATCCTGCACGAATCTTCCGTAAGTTATATGATGGTCTGTATGAACTATTGAAACCAGACACCGTACCCGCACTGGTTCTTATTCTCGCTAAGTATCAGTATCAAGTGGCTTTTGTTGCTGATTCTGAAATCAACTTGATTGCTTGTTTGACAGAAATTATGGTGGACTGTGAGTTCAAGTAATGCCGGACTTATTCAAAGAAATCATTCCATCCATACTCACAACTAAAAAATCTGTAATCTATGATGAGTTAGATTTAAAGGACTATCATCCTTTCCTGGTCAACCGTGCCTTGTCGTATCACATGGATTGTGTTCTATATGCAAATGAAATTAATCTTCACCCACATCTAGACAAGGATCTACAATATCACTATCTTCTAAATACTGTAAGGTCGATGAAACGGAAATTTCAACCGTGGCAGAAATCATCAACCGATAAAGACATAGAATCCGTTAAAACTTATTTTGGTTACTCAAATGAGAAGGCCAAAGAAGCTCTGCGTATTCTTAATGAACAACAACTCGCTGAAATAAGAAAAAAAACAGATAAAGGCGGAACAAAGTGATGATTAATATTACAGACTTAGTTGAAGTGACTTTAAAAGAAAAAGACGATTTTCTCAAAGTTCGTGAAACGTTAACACGAATTGGTGTTGCATCAAAAAAAGAAAACATACTATACCAATCTTGTCATATTTTACACAAACAAGGTAAGTACTACATCGTACATTTTAAAGAATTGTTTGCTTTAGATGGCAAACCAACAGACATTTCCGAAAACGATTTGTCACGCAGAAATGCAATTGCTAAACTACTACAGGATTGGGGTCTTGTGGGTATTGTGAACGTAACGAAAATTGAAAACCCACCTCCAATTTTCCTATCACAAATAAAAATTATTCCACACAAAGAAAAAGACAAGTGGGAATTAGTACCAAAATACCAAATCGGTAAAAAAGGTACTGCAAAAGAATCTTAATCCGGTAAACATCTAACTAATGTGTTGGATTTATTGACACATTAGTATAAATACTAATATAATTATGGTGCCGTGCTCATCGAGGCGGCAATTTTTAAAACTCGCTTAACTAAGGAGAAAGCAATGACTTCAATGACTTACATTAAAGATGTATTTGGTAAAGACCTTTTTGGTCAATTACAACCATTCACGGTCGGTTTCGATCAAACTCTAGACACACTCAAACAAATTGCGGAACAATCTGCAAAGGTTGCTGGGTATCCTCCGTACAATATCAAACAAGTCAAAGATAACAAATATGTTATTGAAATGGCTGTTGCTGGATTTGGAAAATCTGATATTGAAATGACACTAGATGGCAACAAACTAGTCATCAAAGGTGCAACAAAGGATGATCCGGAAACTGATTATCTATACAAAGGTATTGCAAATCGTTCTTTTGAACGCACTTTTACTTTAGCTGATAAAGTTGAAATTAAAGATGCGGAATTGGTAAACGGCATGCTTAAGGTTTGGTTAGAGAATATGATCAAAGCTCAAGACGCAATTAAAAAAATTACAATTAAAGAAAAGAACGAATAATGAAAAACGTTATACAAAATATTACAAAAACAATTTACGATTGGTTAATTATTTTGGGAGAAAACATTAATGCATACCGTACACTCTCAAAACGCAATTACAACTAATTGGTGGCCTGTATCTGATGAAGAATGGGAAAATTTAAATTTTCCTAAAAACAAATAAGTGGTAAATAAATGGGGGATTGTTGACAATCCCCTATTTTTTTGTTATACTCCAGTGATTATGAAAAAATTGACCCAAAATCCCAAAGAAGTCCTAAAAAAAGTTCGTTCTCGCACGAACCTGGATACCTTTTATACATACTCCCACTGGCCATCTAAAGAAATTGATGGTATCACTTTTGTTCCTGTGGTAAAAAACTTGCCAGGGGTCCAAACTCAAACGTTACACTATATGCGTAAAGATAATTTGGAATATATTCGATGAAAATACTAGCAGTTAATATTTCTCATAACGCTTCAATTTGCCAAGTTACTGATGGTAAAATTGATTTTTATCTTGAAGAAGATCGTTTCAATAAAATAAAAAATTTTCATCCAGATCATTATAATGAAACACAGTACATATCGATTAAAAAATATGCGAGCGGTGTATATGACCGTGTAATTTTTTCTTCATTTGATAGAACCGTACCTTTTAAAGACGATTCTGGTTTAAGAGATGATAAAATAATTTCCGATATAATTAAACAAATCGAATTTAAAGGAAATTATACATTCAATAAAAAAGAACATCACTTATATCATGCTCATTCCGGTTTTCATTTTTCAAAAATGGAAGACGCAATTTGTATTGTTATGGATGGTGGCGGAGCTCAACCTTATAATCGGCCTTTTCAGGAAATTGAGAGCATTTATTACTTAAATAAAAAAGAAAAAAATGATAAGTGTTTTTATAAACATCTAACAGATTCTAGATGGTTGAAGTCTTACTCAAATAAAACTCAACGAAATAAAGTTATTATTGACGGAGTTGAAATTCTATATTCATCGGAATGTAGTTCTGGTCAAAAATTTAGTCTTTTGACAAGTCAAATAGGTTTAGGTTCCGGAAGTGAATCTGGAAAAACAATGGGACTTGCAAGTTATGGAAACATGACATCAAAAAGACCAGAGGATTTAGCTAAACAATTACAATATACAACTAAGTGGGAAACAATAAAGCTCATAAGAAAAGCAATTTCATATACCGATTGTAAAAATATTGTTTTGTCTGGAGGATATGCACTAAATTGTGTTAATAACTATGAGTATGTGAAACATTTTCCCGATTATAATTTCTTTGTTGATCCTGTTGCTCATGATGGTGGCACATCTGTAGGAGCAGCCATGTGGTTGTATAAAAATGAACAATAAAACTATATACGATAAAAAAATAGCTGTAGACTATTTAATTGATCAAAAGGTTGTTGCCTTATTTCAAGGACATTCTGAATGGGGTCCTAGAGCTCTAGGTAATCGGTCGATTCTTTTTGATCCTAGAAATCCAAATGGCAAAGATATTATTAATGCTATCAAAAAACGTGAATGGTTTAGGCCTTTTGCTGGAACAATCATGTTGGAACATGCACATGACTACTTTGAAATGTTAACCATAAAAGAATCTCCTTACATGACTTTTGCTATTAAAGCAAAAGAAAAAGCAATCAAAGAAGTACCATCAATTATTCACGTTGACAATACTTGCAGAATACAAACTGTCACCAGAGAACAAAATAAACATTTCTATGAATTGATTGAAGAATTTTACAAAAGAACAGGAACACCGATTCTATTCAACACCTCATTCAATTTGGCTGGAGAACCTTTGGTCGAAACACTTGAAGATGCGATTAGTACCGTGAATAGGTCAGGAATCGATTACTTATATTTACCGGAATAAAAAAATGTTACAAACTATTTACAATTGGATAAGATATTCTGGAGTGAATATCACAATTAAATTAAATCCACTTCATTGGAGAATTAATTGTGGTTTTAAATCAACAAACGAAATTTGGGAAGCCGATTATTTTATTTTAGAATTTTTACCTATAACTATACGTGTGTGGTTTGACAATGGCGATTGGTAAAAAAATAATTGTCAATGGTACGTTCGATATACTTCATGTCGGACATATTGCACTTTTAGAATATGCTAGAAGTCTCGGTGACCAGTTGTTGGTCTGTATAGATAGTGATAGGCGAGTAAAAGAATTAAAGGGTGAGTCTAGACCAATCAATAATCAATACGACAGAATAAGAATGTTGTGTGCATTAAGATGTGTTGATATGGTTTGGATGTTTGATAGTGAACAAAATTTAATTGATCAGATTAAATTATATGAACCAGATATTATGGTTAAAGGTTCCGATTACATAGGAAAACCAATAATCGGACAATCGATGTGTAAGGAGATATTATTTTATGACAAAACAGAACATTCAACAACAAGTACCATTCAAAATATTATTGATAGGTGATGATTGCCTTGATGAGTATCAATATGGTGTTGTAGAGAGATTAAGTCCTGAAGCACCAGTTCCGGTTTTTAAGTTTCAGCGAAAAGATCAAAAGCCAGGAATGGCTGCTAACGTATATCAGAATCTTATGAATCTAGGTTGTAAAGTTAATAGAATTTTTGGCAACCAATCTAAAAAAACAAGATTGATTGATTTAAAATCCAAACAACACATCGTTCGTATTGATGAAGATTTAATCAGTAAACCATTAGTTATTGAACCTGATCTATTACAAGATTATGACGCAATTGTTGTGAGTGACTATAACAAAGGTACAGTTTCTTATGAAACACTAGAGAAATTGCAAAACGTTTTTTCTGGTCCAATTTTTGTTGATACGAAAAAAACTGAACTTGATAGAATGAACAAATGTATTGTAAAAATTAATACTCCTGAGTTCATGGCATCAAAAAGCAAGTGTGAAGAATTAATTGTAACTGCCGGAGAACAAGGCGCTTACTACAAGGGAACAAGATATCCCGCAATGCCTGTGGAAGTTGCTGATGTCTGTGGTGCAGGCGATACGTTTTTGGCAGCACTTACATACAAATATTTGCAAACAAATAGTATTGAACAATCTATTCCTTTTGCGATTCGAGCAGCCTCTATAACCGTGCAACATTTGGGTGTATATGCACCAGATTTGGGAGAAATAAATGCGTCTTGAAGGTTTTGTTGAAAAGGGTTGGGGGCATGAATTTATTTTTGCAACCAACGACAAGTATTGCGGCAAATTATTAAAGTTTAATAAAGATGCCAAATTCAGTATGCACTTTCATAGTGTCAAAGATGAAACTTGGTATGTGATGGATGGTAAATTTAAAGTCGTTTGTATTAATACTGCCAACGCCACACAATATGAACATGAACTAAATCCTGGTGATACGTGGCATAATCCGCCGCTACTTCCTCATCAAGTTATCTGCATTGAAGAAGGCACACTAATAGAAGTGAGTACGCCAGACTCAGTGGAAGACAATTATCGAGTAATGAAAGGCGATAGTCAAAAGTGAATATCTTATTAACAGGTCACCGTGGATTTATCGGTTCACATTTACTCAAAGCGTTAGAAGAAAAAGGACATAATGTATCGACCTATGAATGGGGCGATGGCAATATGCCTAGCGTTATGGAACAAGATTGGGTAATGCATGTTGGCGCAATTAGTTCTACAACCGAAAGAGATGTTGAAAAAGTGATGCGACAAAATGTTGACTTTACTGAACAGTTGTATAATGCATGTAGGACATACGGAGTTAACTTTCAATTCTCTAGCTCAGCATCAGTCTATGGATTAACTAGTACGTTTAAGGAAGATGATCCTGTTGATCCAAAAACACCTTATGCTTGGTCGAAGTATCTAAGTGAAAGATACATCAATAGACACATGGGTGGTAACATCACTCAGATGTTTAGATATTTTAATGTGTATGGTCCAGATGGTGAAGAACACAAAGGTGACCAAGCAAGTCCATATTTTAAATTCACTAAACAAGCCAAAGAAAAAAGAAGAATTAAACTTTTTGATGGCAGCAATAATTATCATAGAGATTTTATTCATGTTAGTAAAATAGTTGATACACACCTTAAATTTTTAAATATCAAAGAATCTGGTACTTGGAATGTTGGTACTGGAACAACCAAAAGTTTTATGCATGTTGCATCAGAAGTATCAAAAACATGGCCTTCTATTGTTGAATTCGTTTCAATGCCAAAAGAATTGGAACAATCTTATCAAAAATATACTTGTGCTGATATGACAAAGATGAACAAGACATTAGAAGCTTTGCAAAGTGAGTGATGAAACAAAAATTTATTGATGCTTATATGGATGTGGCACATCGATTTGCACAGTTATCAAGTGCAAAGCGTTTAAAGGTCGGTGCTATCATTGTCAAAGATGACAGAATTATTTCAATTGGTTATAATGGCATGCCATCTGGTTGGACAAATGAATGTGAAACTAAAGAATACATGAGTGACGATGCTGGTGGTTGGTTAAGTCCGGATGAAATTGAACAACGATGGCCTAATCAAGAACAACAGTTGCCAAAAGATTCAGATATTTGGAAGCGGTATTCTCTTAAAACCAAAGATGAAGTCATTCATGCCGAAGCCAATGCAATCGCCAAACTTGCTAAATGTACCGAATCTGGTGATGGATCTACCATGTTTTTAACTCATGCACCATGCATACATTGTGCCAAACAAATCTATACCGCAGGTATTAAAACGGTATACTTCGGTTCGGCATATAGGGACGATGCGGGCTTGACATTCTTAAAAAAATGTGATATACTAGTGAATCAGGTGGGTAAGTAATTTCGCCTGATGAAATTGGTTTTTTACCTAAATATTGGGAAACTTACTATCTCGTAAGTTTTTTGAATTGTGCATAAAGGTCTAAAATGAAACTGAGCATAATCGGATGTCCTGAAAAGAAAAAATTTCGTCCCTACGTTAAAAAAGCAGCATTATTCTATGCTGATCTGTTGTTCACACAAAAAATGACGGAAAATCTTTTTTTGCAAATCAAATTTAATAAAAAAATTGATGTGTTTGGATATGCATCAATTACTGGTTATAATGATAGTGCTAAACCTAGAGATTTTTTAATTGAACTAAATCCAAATGTTGCCGCTTATGATATATTGAAAACGTTAGCCCATGAAATGGTTCACGTAAAACAATATGCATATTCAGAAATGGATGAAAAAGGATTAAGATGGAAGGGATCACATGTTGATCCTTCAAAAACAGATTATTGGACTGAACCGTGGGAAGTAGAAGCTTATGGTTTAGAACCTGGAATGTTTACAAAGTTTGCAGTTAAAGAAAAATTGTGGACAGTATTTAAAAACGTTACTAATCCAAATGATATAATAAAGCCGGAACCTTTAGGGTTCTTGGAAGAAACTGTTGTTGCAGAAATACAACAAATAGAAAATAATGCTTGACAATTTTATTGGTTTGTGTAGAATAGATATATGGAAGTGTGGATGAGTGGTTTAAATCAGCAGTCTTGAAAACTGCCGGCTGTAAAAGGTCCGTGAGTTCGAATCTCACCGCTTCCGCCAGATTTTGGAGAGTTGGTAGAGTGGTTAATACAACGGATTGCTAATCCGTCATCCAGAAATGGGTGCATAGGTTCGATTCCTATACTCTCCGCCAAATTTCCTCGCTTTCGTATAATGGATAATACAGTAGGCTTCTACCCTACGAATATGGGTTCGATTCCTGTAGGCGAGGCCAGAGTTTATGTGGGTGTGCAGCTGAATGGTTAGGCACCGGATTGCAAATCCGTATTATGCAGGTTCGAGTCCTGTCACCCACTCCAAGTTTGTTGTTTAAATACAACACCCAGTAAAAAGTGCTTGACAATTTTACTGGTTCGTGTACAATACGTACTATCGATTGAGAAATCAATCATTGTTCTTTAAAAGTTTGATGCAGTATGTGCTCGGTTCATCTAGTGGCCTAGGATAGTGCCCTTTCACGGCATTCACACCGGTTCGAATCCGGTACCGAGTACCATATTAAAGTTTATTGCGTTGACAAGTCCATTAGGGGATTGTTCAAGATAACGGGACGGCGGTCACCGGTCTATGAACACTCATGATAGCCGTTACGAAGGTGATGGGTTGCTTGTTTGTAATGACCGCATACAGCGCAGGATCGCAGCCTGTGAAAAAGAAGTATGCAAGGTTCGCAATAAATTTTAATATGGTATAATAATGCTTCATAAATTGCCTCGGTGACGGAATTGGTATACGTGTTGGTCTTAGAAGCCAAATTTTGAGAGTTCGAGTCTCTCCTGAGGCACCAAATTTAGATGCGACTGTGGTGAAATAGGTAAACACAGCAGACTTAAAATCTGCCGCTTCGGCTTGCCGGTTCGATTCTGGCCAGTCGCACCAAATTGAAAGAGTTTTTGGTTGTTCTAAAAAGCAAGGCCACGCTGAAAAGCAAAAAGGTTGAGCGGAGAACATTAAATGGAGACGACCGCTCCAGCCACTCTATTTTATAGTTAAGTGTTATCAGGGTATCGTGTATGGACGCATACACTATGCGGGCCTAACTGTGCGAGGAACAGGTCCTGAGATAACTGCTATTCGCTTGTCAGTATTAGCTATATTGTTGACAAATCGGCACGATAACACTTAACTATAAAATTTGGTCCCATAGTATATCGGTTAGTATAGCGGCTTGTCACGCCGTTGAGGCGAGTTCGACTCTCGCTGGGACCGCCAAGTTTATTCCTCAATAGCTCAGTTGGTAGAGCAACGGACTGTTAATCCGTAGGTCATTGGTTCGAGCCCAGTTTGAGGAGCCAAATTGGAGATGTGGCAGAGTGGTCGATTGCAGCAGACTGTAAATCTGTTCTTAACAGCACGGTGGTTCGAATCCATCCGTCTCCACCATTTATTATTTGCCTCCTTAGTTTAATGGTAGAACTCCGTCTTTACACGGCGGTTACGGCAGTTCGATTCTGTCAGGAGGTACCAAGTTTCGCCCGATTAGCTCAGTGGTAGAGCAACCGCCTTGTAAGCGGTAGGTCGTCTGTTCAATCCAGACATTGGGCACCAATTATAAACATTTATAGGTAGTGTTATGAAACAAATGGCATTATATCTACGTCACCCCGAATGTTCGAAGGATTGTGTATATGCTATGGTTGATGCACTTTCATCAAATTACCAAATAAGAATATTTAATGAAAGTGAGTTAGATGATGATGATTTTTTTGATAACATCGACATTATTGCTTTTCCTGGTGG